>Ga0308173_10000440_pt1 | contig 17402 bp, 25 predicted proteins | sample PhyPR1_FD_203716 | JGI IMG/M metagenome (GOLD analysis project Ga0308173, IMG submission 203716) | Soil microbial communities from UC Gill Tract Community Farm, Albany, California, United States - DLSLS.P.R1 | ecosystem: Environmental > Terrestrial > Soil > Agricultural land | place: USA...
GAGGCGCCGATGGTGCGGAGGGTTCAGACCTCCGGCCGTAGTCACACACAGTTAGCAGCCCCCGGCTGATCCCCGGGGGTCAGGAGAGCCCGCCGTCCCCATGCGGCGGGCTTTCCGCACTCATGGGGAGTCAAAGTGAATAGCGGTCTATGCATCCAGTGCGATGCGTCCCTGGCGGGCAAGCGGCGCGATGCCAAGTTCTGCTCTCCTGGCTGCGCTCGCGTCGGTCAGGCGCCGGGTTGCGCGACCTCTGGCTGCGAACGTCCCAAGAGGGCGAAAGGCTTCTGTGGCCCCTGCTACAACCGGTCGCGGCGGTCAAGCGGCCTGGACGTGCAGCCCTGGAACGACCGCCGCCGGGACAACTATCACCGGCGCAAGGCCATCAAGAAGGGCGCTTCGACCGGCCGCCCCGTGCGCCTCGCTGAGATCCGCGACCGCGACCGCAACCGCTGCCACCTGTGCAATCTGTTGGTGCCCAGCAAGGCGTGGCCGCACCCTCTGAGCCCGTCACTTGACCACGTGGTCCCCCTGATCCGTGGCGGCGCCCACGACCCAGACAACGTCCGCCTAGCGCACCTCCGGTGCAACACCGAGAAGGGCGCGAACGGCGGCAACGAACAACTACTTCTGATCGGCTGAGGCGATGTCACGTGGAGGCGCGCGAAACCGTAGCGGTCCGCCAGCGGACCCACAGTCCGGCCGCTCGGACGCCCGGGGCTACACGCTCCAGGCTCTACCGGCCGAGGGCTACAGCGGCCCGGTTCCCGACTTCCCCTTGCCGGACGCCTCGAAGCGTGAGATGACGGTGTGGGCCGACGCATGGACGACCCCGCAGGCGTGCGCCTGGTCGCTCCCCTCTGAGCGATGGCGCGTCCAGACGGTGGCGATGTGGGTTCGCCTCAAGGTCCGCTGCGAGGACCCGGAGGCGGGTGCTGCGCTCTACGGCCAGCTCCACCGCTTCGCCGACCAGATTGGCATGACCACGGCCGGCCTCGCGGAGATGGGCTGGCGGGTCGCCGTCGATGAGATCGCCGCCAAGGCGGCCGAGCCGCGGTCTGAGCCTGCCGCCCCTCGAGTCCGCCGGCTGCGCGCTGCTGATGCACAGTGACTCGGTCGGCACGGTCGACTTCCCGACGCTGGGTGACCTGCTAGACGCCTGGACCGAGCAGCACTGCCGGGTGCCGGACGGCTTCTCACGTGGAAAGCCCTTCCGCAAGTACGACTGGCAGTTCTGGGTGATGGCGAATCACTACCGGGTCCGCGAGGACGCGAAGTGGATCCCTGAGCGCCCGCTCCTCAACCAGGCCTTCACCTACCGGCGCACGCTGGTAGTCGGGCCGCAGAAGTCGGGCAAAGGTCCGGATGCGGCCACGGTCACGGCGGCTGAGGCTGTCGGCCCTGTCATCTTCGGCGGCTGGGCGAATGCCCGCGAGGGGTACGACTGCAAGCGCGACGGCGGGTGCCCCTGTGGCTGGTACTACGACTACGAGGCCGGTGAGCCGAAGGGCATTCGACACCCCTCGCCGCTGATCCAGCTCACTGCGACATCGCAGGAGCAGGTGGACAACGTCTACCGCCCCCTGGTGTCGATGATCCATCTCGGGCCGCTGAAGCACACGCTCAAGCCCCGCGAGAACTTCATTCGGATCGTCGGCAACAGTGACGACCCGGACATGGACCGGATCGACGCGGTCACCTCGTCTGCCCTCTCTCGTCTCGGCAACCCGATCAGCTTCGCGCTGCAAGATGAGTCGGGCACCTACACGACCGCAAACAAGATGCGAAAGGTCGCTGAGACTCAGCGGCGCGGCGCGGCCGGCATGGGTGGCCGCACAATGGAGCACACGAACCCGTGGGATCCGTCGGAAGACAGCGTCGGTCAGCGCACCTTTGAGACGCAGTCCGAGGACGTGTTCAAGTTCTATCGCGTCCCGCCTCCAAAGCTGCGGTTTCTGGACAAGCGACAGCGCCGCAGGATCCTCGAGTTCGTCTACGCGGGCTCGGATCACGTGAACCTCGACAGCATCGAGGCCGAGGCTGCGGAACTGATCGAGAAGGACCCCGCGCAGGCTGAGCGGTTCTTCGGTGGCCGCGTCGTGCAGGGTGCTGGCGCTTGGCTGCCCGAGGGTCTGTGGGAAGGGGCGTACGCCGGTGCGCTGGCTGCCGCCTCCTGAGCCCGGAACGAGCGTCTGCGGCGGCTTCGACGGCTCCGAGAACGACGACTGGACCGGAATTCGGCTAGAGACCGCGCAGGGGTTCCAGTTCACGCCCCGGTGGCGCGCGACCGACGAGCCAATGATCTGGAATCCGGCCAAGCACGGCGGTCGGATCCCGCGCTTGCAAGTGCACGACGCCTGGGCCGAGTTGGCTGACGTCTACCGCTTCGAGCGGGTCTACTGCGACCCGGGATTCAACGACCCACACGACCCCACGTCATGGATCACCGAGATCGAGATGTGGGAGCGGGTGCACGGCCCGGACACGTTCTTTTCGTGGCAGATGGGCGGCCAAACCCGAACGCGCGCAGTGCACGCTTCGCTTGTCCGGTTCGAAGCGGACCTTCGAAGCAGGGCATTGACGCACGACGGCTGCCCGGTCACTACGGCGCATGTCGCTAATGCCCGCAAGATCCCAAAGCCGGGCGATCGCTTCATCCTCGGCAAGCCGTCGCAGCAGCAAAAGATCGACCTCGGCGTCACTTCAGTGCTGTGCCACGAAGCCGCCGCCGATGCCCTGGCGGCCGGCTGGGGCATCGAGAAGCCCCAACTTACTCGCGTCTCCGGGCGTGTCCGCAGCTACTAGGAGGCGCCCGTGAGCCAGCCGCTTACGGCGCCGGTGCTGGGTTCCCCTGAGTGGTGGCTGCGGCGGCTGCACAGGGAACTGGCCGACCGCATCCCTGCCCTGGATCTACTCGACGACTACTACCGCGGCGAGCACCCGCTGCCGTGGCTGGCTCCGCAGGCGCACGCCGAGTTCCGCCGCATCCTCCGCATGACCCGGTCGAACTACATGGGCCTGGTCTGTGACGCGATGGTCGAGCGGATGTCGATCGAGGGCTTCCGGCTGCCGGGTGAGGATCAGGCCGACGAGGACACGTGGCGGCTGTGGCAGGCCAACGACCTCGACGGGGACAGCGACAAGGGTCTTCTCGAGGCTGCGATCGGCGGCACGGCGTACACGCTGGTCGAGCCGAACGGGACCGACACCCCGAACATCTACATCGAGCACGGGACGCAGGCCATCATCGGCTACGTCCCTGGCTCGAACCGCCGCAAGAAGGCCGCCGGCCTCAAGCTGTGGGTGGACGACTGGACGGGCGCCCTGTGCGCCACCGTGGACGTCAAGACCACCGACGGGGCATGGCTCTACAAGTTCGAGACCGACAAGCCCAAGGGCGAGGTCCGGATCGAGAACCTGCAGTGGCGCCGCCGCCAGGTCGCCGGGGAGTCGTGGCCGGCTCGGAACACGCTCGGCGAGGTTGCTCTCACGGAGCTGCCGAACAACCCGCGGCTGCGCACCGGGGGCGTCTCGGAGATCTCGGACGTTCTCGACGCGCAGGACCGGGTGAACAAGACGATCGCCGACCGGCTGATGACGCAGGACTTCGGCGCGTTCCCTGCCCTGTTCGCGTCCGGCTACCCGGATGACGAGGACGACCAGCCGGTACAGATCGGCCGCGACCGCATGATCACCACGGACGTCGCCGAGACGAAGTGGTGGCAGATGACGCCCGCCCCGCTTGACCCGTACAGCGCGGCGAAGCAGCAGGACGTGCACGACATCGCGGCCCGCACCCGCACCCCGGCGCAGTACCTGCTGGGCGAGATGTCCAACGTCAACGGGGAGACGTTGAAGGCGTCGGAGTCGGGGCTGGTGTCGAAGGTCCGGCAGCGGATGCGGTCGTTCTCGGAGGGCTTCGAGGAAACGATGCGCCTCGCCCGGCAGGCTGCTGGGCTGGCGTCTCCGGATGAGATCGAGACCATCTGGCGCAATCCGGAGTTCCGTACCGAAGCCGAGGTGTCCGACGCGGCGGTGAAGCAGCTCGCCGCCGGCATCCGCGACCTCCGCTCCGCCCGCGAGTTTGTCGGGCTGTCGCAGGCGGAGATCGCTCAGATGGAGGCCCGTGAGGAAGCGGCTGCGGCCGATCCGACGCTGCAGGCCATCGCCCGCGACCTGATCAACGCGAGCGCACCGACCGCACCGCCGACGGGGGCTCCTGGTGGCACTCCCGCAGTCGGCGGCTGACTTCTACCGGACGCAGCAGCGCCTCCAACTGGTGCTGGTCGCGGCGGGTCGTCGCGCGTGGGCGCGGATGCTCGCTGACTTCGATGCGTCGTGGGCGGCGATCGCGCCGGGGCTGGTGGGGGTGGCTTCCGCTGCACAGTTGGCGTCGGCGACCGCGGCGACCGCCTACGTTCCGGCCGTACTGGCCGAGACCGGGCAACCGGACGCCCCTGAGGCTCGCGTACGGCCCCAGGCGTTCGCAGGGATAGCGGCAGACGGTCGAGGGCTCGACGGGCTGCTGCAGGGCGCTGTGGTGACCGCGAAGCGGGCATCGGGCGCTGGTGCTCCCCCGGCGGATGCGCTGGCGCAGGGCGGCCGGTGGCTCGACGCGCTACTGCAGGGCGTGGTGACGGACGCCGGCCGTGGTGCGACGCAGGCTGAGGTCGCGGTCCGCCCGCACATGGGTTTCGTCCGCATGGTCAACCCGCCGTGCTGTGGCCGGTGCGCGATCCTCGCCGGCCGCTGGTACGCCTACGACGCCGGGTTCCGGCGGCACCCGCGCTGTGACTGCACGGCGATCCCGTCGACCCGTGACGGCTGGGAGCGGCTGTCGATCAGCCCCGCCGAGCTGTTCGCCAACGGCCACGTGAAGGGCCTGACGCAGCGCGAAACGGACCGCCTGGCCGCCGGTGAGGACCGGAACAAGGTGATCAACGCCTCCCGCGACATGTGGCGGGCGCGGATCGCTGAACAGAAGGCCGCCGACCAAGCGCGCCGCGACAGCCTCTGGGCGGGCGCCACGAGCCCCCGGCCGACTGTCGGTATCGAAGACCTGCTCGCCAGCCTGACGAGTCGCGTAGAGGCCCTCGGCGCCATGAAGGCGCAGGGCTACGCCGCATAGGTAGCGCCGTGACGGTGCGGGAGTCGAACCCGCGCCCCGCGCTTGCTCTCAGGACTGCTTAGCACCGTGCAGTTCCCCTGAGCCGTAACCGCATTGGGCCTCTCGGTGTCGAGGACGGTCCCGCCGCTACCGCTTCGCCACCACCGCGCGCGCACAGCGTAGCGCAACAGACCACCCGCCTCGCGTGAGGCAAGGCGGGACTTCCCAGGGCGTGATGCCCGAGGAGGACGCAGTGACCGAACCAACCCCCGACGTCGTGACGACCGAGGAAACCCCCGCCGACGAGCCCAAGGCTCCCACCGCGGAGGACATCAGCCGCCTGCAGGCCGCGCTCGACAAGGAACGCGACGCCCGCAAGGCCGCAGAGAAGGCAGCCAAGGACTTCCAGCAGCAGCAGCGGGCCTCAATGGATGAGACCCAACGCGCCCTGCTCGAGGCCGAGGAGCGCGGCGCCAACAACGTCCGTAGTGAGTACGGCAAGCGGCTCGCGCAGACGGAGTTCCGGGCGGCAGCCGCCGCGCGCAACCCCGAGGCCGACGTCGCCAAGGCGCTCAAGTACCTCGACCTCGGAACGTTCCTCGGTGACGACGGCGAGCCGGACGTCAAGGCCATCACCGCAGCTGTCGCTGACCTCATCCCGGTCAGCGGCGCCCCCCAGCCCCCGTCCTTCGACGGGGGGGCCCGCCAGTCCGCTCAGGGCGGCGTGTCCATGTCCGACCTCATCCGCCAGGCCGCCGGCCGCGGATAGCTCGCAGCACCAGTCCGCCATGGCTGGCCCCGCTGCCCACCCCTTCCTAATCGGAGGTTCCAACCATGGCGTACAACAACATCGTTTCGCGGACGAACGCTCAGGCGCTCATTCCCGAGGTCGTCTCCAATGACATCCTCGGCGGCCTGAACAACCAGTCCGCAGCCCTGAAGCTGTTCCGTCAGGTGCGGATGGCGACGAACCAGACCCGCATGCCGGTCCTCTCGGCGCTGCCCACGGCCTACTTCGTTTCCCCGACCGACACCGGCCTCAAGCAGACCACCGAGGCCGCGTGGAGCAATAAGTACCTGAACGTCGAAGAGCTGGCGGCGATCGTCCCGATCCCGGAGGCTGTTCTCGACGACGCCACGTTCGACGTGTGGGGCTCGATCATGCCCCTGCTGACCGACGCCATCGCCCGCGTCCTCGACGCTGCGGTGTTCTTCGGCACGAACAAGCCCTCCACGTGGGGCGGCGCGATCGTCACCGACGCCACCACGGCGGGCAACGTCGTCAACCGCTCCGTCGGCACCCCGCGCACGGACAAGGCCGGTCTCTCCGGTTACTTCTCCGACGCTCTCGCCCAGGTCGAGGCCGACGGTTTCGACTCCAACGCCGCGGTCGCCAACACGATCTACAAGGGCATGCTGCGGAACACCCGTGACGCGAACGGCAACCTGCTCGCCGAGGTGTCCCCGAACAACATCTACGGCGTCCCGGTCCTCTACCCGATGCGTGGCCTGTGGCCCGCCTCGGCGACCGGTGCCGCAGAGGCCGTCGTCGGCGACTTCACCCAGGCCATCCTGGGCATCCGTCAGGACATCACGTACAAGCTCCTGACGGAGTCGGTCATCACCGACGGCTCGGGCGTCATCCAGTACAACCTGGCGCAGCAGGACATGGTGGCGCTGCGGGTCGTGTTCCGGTGCGCCTTCCAGACCGCGAACACCCTGAACTACGACAACCCCACCGCGGGCACCCGCTACCCGTTCTCGGTGATCAAGCAGGCCGTCTGATGGCTCGCTCGGGTACGCAGCTCAGCGGGCAGGCAGCGGAGACGCTGTCTGCCGCTGCCACTGCGGGCTTCATCGGCTGGACGCCTGAGGCCACCCGCACCCGTTACAAGGTCGGGTCGGTCACTAAGGCTGAGGTTGAGACGGCTGTCGCGGCCGGCGGGCAGACCCCGCAGTTCTTCCGGTGACCAAGCACGGGTGGCATTGGCCGCGGGAGGAGCAGGTCGCCAACGCCTTCGAGGAGGCGTTCGACTTCTCCGGTGATCCCGTGGCCGCCGCCCGTGTGGTCGCCAACTGGGCGGCGGTCATCCCGCCGTACGAGTCACCGATCGACCCGGAACGTCCAGAGTTCAACAACGTGCCCGACTTCTACAGAGGAGAGGTGATCGGTCATGGCCGATTCCCGGAAGAGCGAAACGAAGGCTGCTGACAGCGGCGAGGCCGAGGTTCAGGCCAAGGTCGACGAGGCCGCCGAGCAGGGGTTCTTCGGCGACGCGGTCGACGAGCGCCCCCGCGAGGACTACACCGTCGCGGGGGTCATCCGCCGCGCCGGGGAGAACATCGAGAAGCAGTAGTCCGAACCCGAGATAGGAGGCCGGCATGTTGTTTACGACCGACGAGCTGGTCTCCTATCTCGGTGAGGACATTGACCCGGCGCGCAGCCAGCTCATTCAGGATCTGGCGACGGGCCTGGTGTACGGGGTCGTTCCGCAGGCTGTTGCCGACGGGTCCACCGAGGCTGTAGCGATCGGCCTCGAGGTGGCTGCCCGTGCTCTGCGGAACGCCAACGGGTACGCCTCTGAGCGGATCGACGACTACACCTACCAGCGTCCTGCGTCTACGCAAGAGGCTGGGGTCTATCTGACTGAGGACGAGCGGTCGAAGCTGCTCTGGATCGCCGCTGGCAAGACCCGCAGGCGGGTGCGGTCGGTGCGGTTGTCGTCCTGGTCGGTGCCCCAGTTGTGACCGCTCTCGCCACGGCGCTGTCTGGGCGGCGCGCTGCTGAGAAGTCGATGACTTCGACGGTCCGCTACTTCACGGTCGGCGACCCGGTGACTGACCCGGTGACGGGGGAAGTCACCCCGTCCGAGGTGGGCCCGGTGACGTGCATAGCGCGGGTGCGGCCTGCGACGATGCGGGACTACCCATCTCAGGCTGGTGGCGCAGAGGTGTTCGCCACTAACTACGTCGTCTCCGTGCCGTTCGCGCAGACCCCGGTGCCGGCCGTGAAGCAGCGGCTGGTGGTCGTGTCATCGCCGGACCCGGCACTGGTGGGTGCGTCCATGCAGATCCGCGACGTTGCCTTGGGTGATCAGATCACGGCTCGTCGGATGCTCTGCTACAAGGTGAGCGGCTGATGGACACCCCGGAGTCGCTGGCCGCAGACATGCTCAAGGCTGCCGCTGAGGCGATCGTCATCACCCGCGCCGTGGTGCAGAAGGGTGCCCTGAACGTCAAGACGGGCGCCAGGGCGAACGTGGCGAAGTCGGCGCCGGTCCACAACGCGCACGCCCAGTATGCGGTCACCTACGACACGGCCATCGGCAAGACGACAGTCGACGCGGAGATCGGCTACGACAAGGGCAAGCGCGGCGGCTCGCTCGGGAACCTACTGGAGTACGGCACGCACCAGCAGGCAGGGCACCGCGACCTCGGCCGGGCCCTGGACGTCGAAGAGCCCCGCCTTGAACAGTTCCTCGCCGCCGGCATCGAGAGGCTGCTGTGACCGCCCTGACCGATGCCCTGGTGATCGACATCCCTGTGGGCGTGGGCAAGCGGCCTGTGCTGGACGGTACGAAGCCGTTCGTCGTGATCTGGCCGGATGGCGGCGTGCACTCGGCCGCGACGATGAAGGCCAACGATGGGCTTTCGGAGACCTGGGTGTGTCACTGCATGGGGCTGACGCCCGAGTCGGCTTCCGTGGCGTTCCAGAAGTTGACGACGGCGATCTATGCCCTGCACCGGACGGTCGTCTCCGGCCGGGTCGTGCAGTACCCGGAGAACCTGTCGTCGCTGCCGCTGTCGCGGGATGACGACGTCAATCCCCCGCTGTACGACTTCACTACTGAGTGGCGGCTGTCGACGTCCCCCGCCTGATCTCCACCCCGTTTCGTCACACCACTAATCCACCGCCTCCGGGTCCCCGGTTGCGGCCGTTCCCATGCACGAAAGGGGCCCGCCGTGGCCGACAAGACCATCAGGAACCCGAACACGCTCGAAGAGCGCGTGATCGACGAGAGCGCCGTGCCCTTCTTCGTCAACGACGAGCAGCCCTGGGTGCTGCTCGACAGCGCTGGCCGTAAGGCCGCCCAGCAGACCCCCGCCGCCAGCAAGGAGAACTGACAATGGCTGACCTCGGCTTCGATGGGATGATCGCGGTGTGGTGGGTTCCCACCATCGCCGACATCACCGCCCCCAAGGCCGCGACGGAGATCGCTGCTGCCGGTTCCGTCGTCCTGCACACCCGCCTGACCCCGGACGGCCTGAACACGGGCGCCGGGTCGGACACGATCGACACGTCGAAGATGTCCTCGACGTTCAACACGAAGATCGTCGGCCGCCGCAACTTCGACGGCCTGCAGCTCAAGTACGTGCGCGGCGACGCCGTGAACGAGGCGATCCTCGACACGACGCTGACCTACCGGACGTCGGGCTACCTCGTGGTGCGTCGCAACGTCCTCGCCACCGTCGCAATCGCCGCCTCGCAGAAGGTGGAGGTCTACCCGGCGCAGTGCGCGGAGCCGCAGTACGACTCGCCGGCCGCGAACGCGCTGCAGACGGTCGTGGTGCCGCTGACGCTGACCGCCGACCCGCGTTCCTCGTCGAACCCGGCCACCACGGTCGCCTGATGGGCAAGCGGTCCATCGAGGAAGTTCTCGGGGCGATCAAGGTTCCTGTCAGGTCGGTGTCCATCTGCATGGACGCCGACCTGCAGGGCGAGCACGACGAGCTGAACGAGCGCCTAGACCGGCTGCGCCGCGAGTCGATGGCGACGATGGGCCAGTCGTCGGAGGCCAAGGAGATCGCCGACCGGATCACGCAGCTCGAACAGGGGATGCGTGACTCCGAGCAGGTGTTCAAGTTCCGGGGGCTGACCAAGGCGGGGCTCGCCAAGCTGTACGAGCGGTTCCCGGCGCCGGAGGACTCTGGCCTTTCGTGGGACGTGGAGACGGGCGCGTATGCGCTGCTCGCCGCGTCTGCTGTCGAGCCGACGATGACCGAGGACCAGGCGGCCCGGCTGCTCGACGTGATTTCGCAGGGTCACGCTGACCGGCTGGTTGGCGCGGCCTGGCTGGCATCGACGGGGAGCACTCAGATCCCTTTCTCCGCGCGCGCCTCAGAGTTGGTTCACGAGACCGACTCGAAGTAGAGCAGGCGCGCGCCTACGGGGTGCCGCGGTCGGTGTTCCTCGGCGGGCCGTGGCCGGCGGCGGGTGAGCCGCTGTTCACGGCCGAGGACACGGCGTGGGCGATCGCTCTGGCCGAGGAGGAGCGGGACACCTGCCCGGCGTGCGGCTACCCGAAGGCGTGGTGCCGCGATCCGGGCAACCAGTTCGCGTTCGAGCCGAACGAGGAAGAGTGCTTCGTCGCCAAGCGGCTGTCGCAGCACCAGTCCTCAGACCGGTGGAAAGCGAAGCAGGACGACACGAAGGCGGCTACGCAGGTGTCGGCGCGATTCCGCGCCGGTCACGAGCCGGACTTCGACGCGGGGCTGAACCTATCCGCGGACGAGAACGACGATCCCAAGGATCGCCCCGAGGATCGCTAGCGCCAGCAGGAACATGAGGGCGCTCTGGATGTTCTCCAGCGCCTTCGTCTGCCGCTCGGCGTGAGCAAGCAGCGAATCTTCCAGGCGGGCGTCAGTCATAGCCGCTGAATCTAGCGCATCGCATTGCTGCAGAGGACCCCGGAGAGGTGGTGTGTCATTTCCACGCGCACCGTCTCCGTCAGGTTGCAGGCCGAGATCGGCCAGTACGTCTCGGGCATGTCGAAGGCTGCAGCGGCGACGATGCGGGTGGCTGACTCCGGCAAGAAGGCGCAGGAGTCCTCGTCCAAGGGCTTCGACGTCGCAGGCAAGGGCGCGCTGATCTTCGGTGGTGCCGTGGTCGCGGGGCTGGGCCTGGCGATCAAGAAGTCGATGGACTTCGAGAAGTCGATGTCGGGCATACAGGCAGCCACCCAGGCCAGCGGCGCGACAATGGAGGCGCTGCGGGCGACCGCGATCAAGGCGGGCGCCGACACGATGTACTCGGCGACCGAGGCTGCCGATGCGATCACGGAGATGGCGAAGGCTGGCGTCTCCGCAAAGGACATCATGGGCGGCGGCCTGACCGGCGCCCTAAACCTGGCCGCGGCCGGGCAGATGGACGTGGCGGATGCCGCTGGTATCGCCTCCACGGCCATGACGCAGTTCCGGCTGACGGGCGCCCAGCTCCCCCACGTGGCTGACCTGCTCGCCGCTGGTGCGGGCAAGGCGATGGGCTCGGTCGACGATCTCGGGCAGGCGCTGAACCAGGCCGGCCTGCTCGCCTCCTCCAGCGGCATCAGCATCGAGGAGACGACGGGCACGCTGGCCGCCTTCGCCTCGGCCGGTCTCATCGGGTCGGACGCGGGTACCTCGTTCAAGACGATGCTGCAGCAGCTCCAGGCGCCGTCGCAGCAGTCGGCGCAACTGATGCAGCAGCTCGGGATCAACGCCTACGACGCTCAGGGGAACTTCGTCGGGCTCGCCGGGCTGGCGCAGCAGTTGAAGGACAAGCTGGGGCCGTTGACGCAGGCCGAGCGGGATCACGCGCTGGCGCAGATCTTCGGCAGCGACGCCGCCCGCGCCGCGAGCGTGCTGTACCGCGAGGGCGCGAAGGGCATCGAGGACTGGACGAAGAAGGTCAACGACGCCGGGTACGCCCAGCGGCAGGCCGCGCAGATGACCGACAACCTGTCCGGAGACCTGGAGCGGCTCGGCGGCTCGTTCGACACGTTCCTGATCTCCGCTGGCAGCGGTTCTCAGGGTCCACTGCGGGCGCTCGTGCAGGGCCTGACGGGCATCGTCAACGCGGCCGGCGACCTGGTCACGATGCTGGGCGCGGTGCCTGCCCCGGTGTGGCTGATGGTCGGGGCGTTGACGGCGGCGAAGTTGCTGTCCGGCCCGTTGACCAAGGGTTTCCAGGGCATCGGTTTCGCGGTCGACGTGTTCAAGGCCTCCGCCCAGAACGCCGGGGGCCCGGTGTCTGCACTCAAGGGCTCGCTGGGCGGGATCGCGTCGTCGATCAACCCGGTCAGCCTCGCCATCACCGGTGCGACGCTGCTGATCCCGGCGCTGATCGACGGCTTCAAGTCGCTGACGCAGGTGTCGGACGCCGCCAAGCAGGCGCAGCAGACCTACGTGGAAGTTCTGAAAGAGCAGAACGGCGTTCTCAACGAGAGCGTCCGGCAGGCCGCCGCGAAGGCCGCCCAGGACGCCGGGGTCCTCGACGCTGCCCAGCGTGCTGGGGTGTCTCTGTCGCTGGTCACTGATGCGCTGCTGGGCAACAAGGACGCCTACGCGCAGGTGCGCGGGGAGTTGGGCCGGTCGCAGGAAGCCAACGTCGGGAACGGCAAGGCGCTGGAGAGCACCCGCCAGGCGATCATGGCGCTGGACAAGCTGGCGCCCACCGTCGGCGAGACCGCGCGGCAGCAGCGGCAGCTCGGGGACGCAACCGGGCAGACCGGCGCGGCGATGGGTCAGCAGGCCGGCGCTGCTGCTGCCGCCGCTCCTAAGGTCGACACCTACAAGCAGAGCCTGCAGGACGCCTCCCAGGCCGCTTCGGACGCGAAGACGCAGACTGACCTGTTCAAGCTGTCGCTGGACATCCTCACCGGTAAGATGGTGGAGACCGCGCAGGTTGAGGCCGCTTTCTACGAGGCCGCGTCGCAGGCGACGGGCGCCATGAAGGGACTGCACGGCAGCGTCCTCGACGCCGCTGGCGGCCTCAACGTGCAATCGGAGTCGGGCCGCAAGGCGCAGGGCATCCTCTTCAACGTCCGCGATGCCGGTAACCAAGTCATCGCCACGATGATCAAGCACGGCGCGACTGAGGGTCAGGTCATCGCCAAGGACGCGGAACTGCGGGCCACGTTCATCAAGACCGCGCAGCAGATGGGCATCTCGGCCGGGGACGCGCAGCACCTGGCCGACAAGATCTACGGCATCCCTGCGTCGCGCACGACGAGCATAAAGGCCGACATCAAGTCGGCCTCCGATGCCGTCGACACGGTGCAGCGGAAGATCAACGGGATCACCGGCAAGACGGTGGTCATCAACGCTGAGTACGCCACGAACGGCGCTCTCCGCACCGGTCACGCCGTCGCTGGCTTCGCCGGGGGTGGCTACACCGGGCCCGGCGGCAAGTACGAGCCCAAGGGCGTCGTGCACGGTGGGGAGTACGTCTTCACAAAAGAGGAGACGGCCCGCGCCGGTGTCGGCAACCTGGCACACCTGGCGCAGTCGCTGCGCGGCTACGCGGGCGGTGGCTACGTGCCGGTCAACGTCGACTTCACCCCGGCGTACAGCGCCGTCCACAGGATGATGGCGATGTACTCGAGCGCGCCCGGTCGCGGATCGGGTGCCGAGCAGTGGCGTGGCGTGGTGCTGCGGGTGCTGTCGATGCTCGGCCAGTCACCACTGCTCGCCAACGGCATCCTGCGGATGATCCAGGCGGAGAGCGGCGGCAACCCGCGGGCGATCAACCTGACGGACTCCAACGCCCGCGCCGGCCACCCCTCGCAGGGGCTGATGCAGACCATCCCGTCGACGTTCTACGCCTACGCCGGAGCCCTGGCGGGACGCGGGATCACGGACCCGCTGGCGAACATCTACGCAGGCGTGAACTACGCCCTGCACCGCTACGGGGCTTCGATGCTGGCCCGCGGCGGCAATCGCACATCGGGTGGCGCATACGCCGGTTACAAGACCGGCACGGATTACGTGCCTGAGGACGGCCTGGCCTATCTCCACAAGGGCGAGCGGGTGGTCACTGCCGCGGACAACGCGGCGATGAGGTCACGCGAGACGTCGTGGGGAGCCTCCACGCGGCCCGTCGTCAACGTGGCCGCGCCCAGCCTCGACGGCATGAAGATCTCGGGGACGGTCGCCTTCGATCCGTCCGGGATGCTCCGGTTCGTTGACGCCCAGATCGTCGAAGCCTTCGACCATGCGACCACGTGGGGGAGGAGCTAGATGAGCACGGTCTCCGTCGTTGCGACCGTCGAGGCGTCGAACGTGCCGCCCCGGGTCCGCCTGGACGTGACGGACACCGGCACGCCGAACCTGTTCTCGACCACGGTGACCCGCCTGAACCCGGATGGCACCACGGTCAACGTGCGGACCTCGGACGGCAACCCGCTGACCCTGTCCACGTCGGGCACCAACCGCGTGGGGCTGCTCTACGACTACGAGATGCCGTTCCAGCAGTCGGTCACCTACTCGACGGTGGAGACGCCGGGGTCATCCTCGGCCGCGGTGACGGTCCCGGAGTCGCGGGTATGGCTGATCCACCCAGGCATCCCGTCACTGTCACTGCCGGTCGTTCTGCGGCCCGGATCGCTCGACGAGTCCACGTACCCCGTCACGCAGGGCGTCTTCTACGCGATGGGCCGCTCAACGCCGATCGTCGTGTCTGACGGCGCCCGCAAGAGCGGACAGTCGCAGGTGATCGTCGGCGTCGACACTCTGGCCGACCTCGCCAGCGTGACGTCCGTCGTCGCTGACGCGGGTGTGTTGCTGCTCAACATCCCGACCAGCCTCGGCTACGGCCAGGACTCTTGCTACATCGCCGTGGGCGACATGAAGGTGACCCGCCGGTCCACGATCGCCGCAGACCCCTACCGCGACATCACCCTGCCTTTCACCATCGTGGACCGTCCCGAGGGCGGGTCGCAGTCTGAGCGCACTTACGCCGATGTGCTGGCCGCCTACAGCACGTATGCGGCGGTGCGGGCCGCGTACCCGACCTATGCTGCTCTGCTCGCCGGGCCGTGAGCGTCGCGTTTCGGGCGTCCGCCTCGGCCGGCGGGGGCTCTACTGCCACGGTCTCGAGCCTGTCGATCACGGTGCCGACGTCGGGCACGGGTGGCACGGTGGCGGCCGGGGACGATGCGGTCATCGCGGTCACCGCCTCTACGTCTTCGGTGGCGTTGACGGTGCCGGCGGGCTGGACGCTGGTGTCTGGGCCGGACAAGTCGTACCAGAACGTGTCGTGGCTGCTGCGGAAGACGCTGGTTGCCGGTGACCTGGCTGCGTCGGTGTCGCTGGTGTTCTCGGCGTCGGTGCTGGCGACGGCCACGATGCTGGTGGGCACGGGCACGACGACGACGGGCCTGCTGTCGGGCGCCCTGATCGAGTCTTCGACGACCACCACCCCGAAGCTGCCGACGGTCGCCTCGGTGCCGTCGGGCGCGCTGGTGTTCGCGTTCATGGGCCGCCGCTTCGTGGGTTCGACGATCCCGACGCTGGGGCTGCCTGCCGCGTTCACGGCGGGCCCGTCGGCTGCCACGAACTTCGCGGGCGGCCCGGAGCTGTCGTCGCTGGCCGGCTGGCAGGTCACCACCGCTGCCGGGTCCATCTCGGGCACGGGCACGTCCTCGCCGAACACCGTCGGCGTCGACTACGTGATCGCATACCCGGCGACGGGCACACCCCCGCCCCCGGCACCGGCGCCGTCCGCGGTTCCGGTCGTGTCGTCGGCGTGGCCACCGGACCCGTACCGGGCGGTCAACCGGTCGGGCGGGTACTTCCTCACGTACACCGTGGACGCCACCATCGGCGGGGCGCAGATCTCGGGTGCGACCGGCATGCAGCCCACCGGCGGCACGATCACCGACACCACCAAGCCGGGCGTGCGCCGCACCCTGAACCTGGAGCTCCCGTCCACACCGGGCCTATTCGATCTGCTGGCGCCGATCGGCACGACGCTGACCGTGACCGCGCACATCACCTACCTGTCTCAGCAGACGCTTGATATCCCGATGGGCGTGTTCGACGTGGATTCGCAGTCCATGTCGGAGGGCGGCGGGAAGATCAGCCTGACCGCCCCGGACAAGTGGGTGCGGTTGCAGCGGGCGCAGTTCATCGGCCCGGCGGCCGGGGTGCGCGGCATGACCGTGACGGCGATGATCGCCAAGCTGGTGACGGACGCGCTCGGCTCCTCGGAGTCGGTGGTCGTCAACGCCACGTCGACGGCGGTCATGGGCACGACGACGTGGGAGAAGGACCGCGCGCAGGCGATCATCGACCTGGCCACCCAGATCGGCGCCTGGTGCTACTTCGACCGCAACGGCGTCTTCACCATCGACAACGTGCCGCAGATCGCGGCCTCGGCGGACTGGCTCATCGACGCCTCCCCATCGGGCGTGCTGGTCTCCCTGGACCGGGAGCGGTCGCGCGCCACCACCTACAACGTGGTGGTCGTCTCGTCCTCGTACTCGGGCGGCCCGAAGTTCCCCACGCAGTACGTGTGGGACAACGACCCGAACTCGCCGACCTACGCGGGCTCCGGGAACGGCGCGGGCACGTCGAAGCCGACTCCGGGCACCGCTGGGCCGTTCGGGACGGCGCCGTACAACTTCGACTCGCCGATCCTGACCACGGCGGCCAGCGCGATCGCGGCGGGCAAGACGATCCTCGCGCGCACCACGGGGCTCGCCTCGCAGGTGTCGCTCTCGTCGGCCCCCAACCCGGCGCTCGACGCCTTCGACTCCCTCGACGTCATGCCGCCCAAAGAGCGGTACGACATCGCGCGGGTGATCGAGCGGCACTTCGCGGACACGGTCACCCACTCGCTCACGCCGAACGGGCCGACGCAGGTTGACGGGCGCTCCACCCGCACCGACACGTACACGGGGTGACTCATGGTCCTGTCCCGGCAGGCTGCCCGCGCGGCTAGGAAGTTCGCCGACCAGCAGTCGTCCAAGATCGCCGACCTGCCCGACGGCACGCACGCACGGGCGCAGGTCACCACGGTCACGCCAGCTGGTGCGGCTGATGGCGTCGCGGCGCTGGTGAAGGTCACCTGGCGCGGCAACGAAGTGACGGTCTCCGACTACCCCGATTCGTACACGCCGGCCCTCAACCATCCGGTGCTGTGCGTGCTCGTGGACGGGCAGCTCTCCATTCTGCACCGCGCCATCGGCCAGCCCTAACCACCTCCGAGGGAGGCCCGTTGTCCGCCCCCCTCCCGTCGATCAACACGCCCATGCCCGACCTGGGCCACGAGGGCATCCGGGTCGCTGTGGTCGACGCCATCGCCCAGGTGACGGCGCAGATCACTCAGCTCCGCGCCGACTTCACCGCCGCCCAGACCCAGCTAGCCACGACGCAGCAGCAGTTGGCCGACACGCAGGCCCAGCTAGCCACCGCGCAGACCGACATCGCATCCCTGCAAGCCGCCGTCGCGGTCTTGCAGGCCCCCCCACCGCCGATCGTGTAGGAGGCCGCCGTGCCCACGTCCCCTCTGGTGAGCGCCCGCTACCCCGCATCCTCG
>Ga0308173_10000441_pt1 | contig 17362 bp, 15 predicted proteins | sample PhyPR1_FD_203716 | JGI IMG/M metagenome (GOLD analysis project Ga0308173, IMG submission 203716) | Soil microbial communities from UC Gill Tract Community Farm, Albany, California, United States - DLSLS.P.R1 | ecosystem: Environmental > Terrestrial > Soil > Agricultural land | place: USA...
CGACCTTCTCGATCAATTCACCGGAAATGACGCCCTGGACGAACGCAATACAGGTCGCACTGAAGGGCGGCAAAAGCAGATCGTTATCGACCATGCGCGCCGCGACTTCCCAAAGCGCGATCAATACGAACGCAATCAGCGTTTTGCGCAGCCAGGTTTGATCCGCTAGACGCCTTACGAGTGGCAAAGCGGCATCGTGCCGCGTATCGTCGGGTGCGGACGGAATGACTTCGAACTCAGGCCGTACGGGCGGCTCGAACATGTGCGGCGTGCTCATTGCGCGGCCTCCTCTTCGAATAGAAGGCGATGAATACGTGCAACGCTTTGCTGAAAATCGCCGCGTCCCACACTGTCCTGCGAATACTGATGACTGTTCAGCTCCGCGCGCACGCGTCCGGGATGCGGCGTCAGAAGCAGAATGCGATTGCCGACGATAAGCGCCTCTTCGATGGAATGCGTTACGAACAGCAGCGTGAAGCGTTCATCGCTCCAGAGGCGCAGCAATTCCTCCTGCATGCGGCGTCGCGTCAGCGCATCCAGTGCGGCGAAAGGCTCGTCCATGAGAAGCACGCGCGGTTGCATTGCGAGCGCACGAGCAATGGCGACGCGCTGCTTCATGCCGCCCGAAAGCGTATGCGGGTAAGCATCGGCGAAACGGGAGAGGCCAACCTTGTCGAGGAAGTGCATCGCCCGTTCGCGCGCTTCCGCGCGGCCGAGCTTGCGCGCGACGCGCAACGGAAACGCGACGTTCTGCAAGACCGTCTTCCACGGCGGCAGTTGATCGAATTCCTGAAACACGACAATGCGATCCGCGCCCGGCCCGCTTACGCGCTCGCCATCAATTTCGATAATGCCGGACACCGGCTCGATAAAGCCAGCGACCGCCTTGAGCAAAGTCGACTTGCCGCAACCTGAAGGCCCGAGCAGCACGAAGCGGTCTGCACCATAGACATCGAAACTCACGTCGTGCGTCGCGCGAACGAGGCGCTCTTGAGTGCGGTATTCGAGCGTGACGTTGCGCGCGCTCAGCAGTTTGCCGCTTGCCGCAACGGCGTGATCGCTTTCAACGGGATAAAGCACATGAGGATTAGCTGCCATGATTGCGACGCCGGAATTCAAACCAACACGATACCGGCGTGCGCTCCAGCGCCGAAACAACGAATACGCATAATCAATGCAGGATCGCGGATAAGCGTTCTAGCTTCCTTCGCGAATAGCGGGATCGCTAAAGAAATAGTCCTGCCAGGACTTCGGCTCGTTCTTGATGACACCCACGCGATGCATGAATTGCGCAAGCGCCAAGGTGTTCTGGGGAGCAATCCTGAACTGCACCAACGGGTCTTTGATGACGTTCACAAGTAACGCGCGGTCTATCTTTGCCTGATTCACGCGCAGATAGATGTCAGCCGCGTCTTCGGGATGCTGCGTGACGAAGCGAGCGGCATCCGCCAGCCCATCGACAAAAGCGCGATACGTCTTCGGATTGTTGTCGCGAAACTTTTCGGTCGCGTATAGAACGGTGGCCGAACTGGGGCCGCCGAGCACATCATAAGAGTTCAATACAATGTGCGCCTTTGCATTGCCTGCCAGTTCCTGCTGCTGAAACGGCGGATTGCCGAAGTGCGCGTCGATCTCGGTGCCGCCCGCGATGATCGCCGCTGCGGCATCGGGATGCGGCACCGCTTGCGTCAGCTTGTCGAGCCGGTCGTATTGCTTGTCTCCCCACTGCTTCGCCGCCGCATACTGAAGAAGGCGCGATTGCACGGATACGCCTACCGCAGGCACCGCAACGCGGTCCTTCTCGGTGAAATCGGCGATGGTCTTCACGCGCGGATCGTTCGACACGAGGTAATACGGCAAATTGCCGAGCGAGGCGACGCCCTTCACGTTCTGCCGTCCATGCGTGCGGTCCCAGATCGTGAGCAACGGCCCGACGCCCGCAGCGGCGATATCGACTGAACCAGACAGTAGCGCATCATTGATGCTTGCGCCGCCCGAGAGTTTCGCCCAATCGACCTTGATATCGACGCCCTGCTTCTTGCCTTCCTGCTCGATGAACTTTTGATCGCGCGCGACGTTGAGCAGCAGATAGACAACGCCGTATTGCTCGGCAATGCGCAGCGTGCCTTCGGCATAAGCGTTACATGCGCCGCCGAGCGACAGCAATAGCGCGGCGGCGAGCGCGCGCAACGCGCCCTTCCCTTGTCGAGAATGCATTGGAAACCCCGTACTTGTAGGACTATTTTCGTTCGACGTCAGAAAGGCGCATCGCCTTCGATGGTCGTGCGGTACAACTTGCGGCGCTGATCGTCCGGCGTGCCTGCCGCCAGGTGCATGACGGAGCGGTTGTCCCAGAACACCATGTCGTGATCGCGCCATGCATGGCGATAGACAAACTGCGGCTGCACGCTATGCGCAAAGAGTTCATCGAGCAGCGCGCGGCTTTCGTCCTCCGGCATACCGACGACACGCGTCGTAAAGTGCTCGCTGACGAAAAGCGCCTTACGTCCCGTCTCGGGATGCGTGCGCACGATCGGATGCACCACCGGCTTCACTTGCGCAATCTGTTCGGCAGTGAGATTGGGCCGCCACGGACTGCGCTTTTGCAACTCCGCGTATTTGGCGAGATAAGTGTGTTCCGCAGAGCGCCCTTCTGCCGCTTGCTTCAGGTGCGCGGGAAGCGTGTCCCATGCGAGATGCTGATTCGCAAAGAGCGTATCGCCGCCCGTTGCGGGCAACTCTTGCGCGTGCAGCATCGAGCCAAGGCTCGGCATCTCTTTGTATGAAAGGTCGGAATGCCAGAAATGGCCGGCATCGCCCAGCCCGATAGGCTTGCCGTTCTCCATGATGTTGGAGACGATCAGCACTTCGGGATGCCCGGCAAGCGCGAACTGATGCAGCACGTGTATTTGCAATGGACCGAAGCGCTTGCTGAACGCAACCTGCTGCTCGGGCGTAATGCGAAGGTCACGAAACACGAGGACGTGATGATCCAGATGCGCACGATGAATGCGCGCGAAGTCCGCTTGCGAAAGCGGCTTCGACAGATCCAGGCCGATGACTTCAGCGCCTAAAGGGCCGTCGAACGGACGAATGGCAATGCGTTGCCCGACAGCTACGGATGCGTCTTGAGTCGGAGAGAGAATGGTCACGGTCAGATCATGGACGGCAGATAGACCGTCAATCTAACGCTATCAAGCACCGCGAGCAACAAACGATACGCGATTTGGTTATCCATCGCGATGCTGAAGCCGCGCCAGAAGAACTTACTCCTCGATGGTATCGAAGGGCAATTCGACCTGCACCGGCGCGATGAAGCCGCCGTCTTCGCCCGCCGCGCTTAACGCGCTCACGCGCACGCCAAGCAGCCGGAGCCTTCTGTCGAGCACAACGCGCTTCAGGCACTCCGTTGCCGCGCGACGAATCTCGGCGGCATCCGCGGTGGCGACGGGGATCGTCAAGTCGCGGGTAACGGTGCGAAAGTCGTCGAACCGCAGCTTGATGCCGACCGTGCGCCCTGAATAACCTTTGCGCTGAAGGTCGTCGGCGACGCGTTTGCACAAGCCTGTGAATTCGGCGGACAGCGTGGCGCGATCATGCCTTGGATGAAGATCGCGCTCGAAGGTGGTCTCGCGGCTCATCGACTTGGGCGTGGAGCTGACGACGACAGGCCGTTCGTCCTGGCCTTGTGCAATGCGCGCAAGCCACGCCGCATAAGTAGGACCGAAATGCGTCTGTAGCAGCCCGAGATCGGCCGCGGCAATATCGCCTACCGTTACGATGCCGAGCGCCGCCAGCTTCTCGCTCGCCTTGGGCCCGATGCCGTTCACCTTGCGCGCGGCCAGCGGCCAGATGCGCGTGGGAAGATCATCCATCGTGAGGATGGTGAGCCCATCCGGCTTGTCCAGTTCCGAGCCGATCTTTGCAAGCAGTTTGTTCGGCGCGATGCATATCGAGCACGTCAGACCAGTCGCGTCACGCACCGCGTCTTTCATGCGCTTGCCGATCTCGGCGGAATTGCCGGGCATATCCGTTACGTCGATATAAATCTCGTCGATGCCGCGATTTTCGATTTGCGTCGTGAACGTGGCAATGGCCGCTTTGAAAACGCGCGAATAGTGACGGTAAGAGTCGAAGTCCGTTGGCAGAAGGATGGCGTCGGGCGCGAGTTGCGCGGCATTCATCATGCCCATTGCGGAGAAGACGCCGAATTTGCGCGCCTCGTACGTGGATGTGGTCACAACGCCGCGGCCCGCGTAATCGCGCAAGCGCCTGAAGCGGCGCGTGCCGTCTGGAAGCGTCTCGGGCGTGGCATCGCGCCCGCCGCCTACGACGACTGGCTCACCGCGCAACTCGGGATAGCGCAGCAGTTCGACGGACGCGAAAAAAGCATCCATGTCGAGATGCGCGATGCGGCGCGGCGCGTTCGGCACGCAGGAATTGACGGGGGCGGAAGGTGAGGCGTCCATCGACGGTAAAAAGCCTGGCGTAAAGACGCCCGAAGCCCAGGTCGAAAAAATGGCTTACTGTACATCCATACAGCGTTTTTCGCCAGTGCAAGCCTCCAGAAGACTTATTCGGGCAGACGCTTTTCCGCGAGCGCGCGGCGGCAATCGTCGAACACTTGTCTGACCATGTCGGATTGATAGTTCAGGTCTTCGCTATCGAGAATCTCTTCGACTGCGGCGCGCGCCCAGTCCGCTTCCAGTAACGCGCAATGGCGCGTCGCCAGATCGCGTGCAATTGCTGCGAGCTTCGCAACGGTCAGCCAGTCCGCGAGCCGTTGATGCCGATCCAGCCATTTATGCGCGGCCTGCACGTGGAAAGCGGCCGCCGGCCAATCGCCATTCAGATAAAACGCGCCCAGACTGCCGCATGTGAGCCAGCAAAGCAGTTCGGCGCGATCGCGGGCACTGAGGTGACGAGGCACATCGTTCATGGCGGCATTCACGAAAGACGTTTCTACGCGAGGCGCGAAAGCTGGTGCGCTGCGTTCCGTATGAGATCCGTATTAAACACGATAGCACGGGATGGTGCGCCGCGACACGCCTTGGCTGTCATGCACGGCGAAAGCACCGTGCTTTGTCCTCATTACCCGCTAATTCGTGCGGCCTAACCTGCATTTCATCGACGGCCGCGAAGCGAAGGAGTGCCACGGCGCAGTAGGCGGGACGTCGTCCACTTCAATGGCGGAGTTCATCATGTTCAAACGACTTTTTAAATCTCTCAACGGACCGATCAGATTCGGAAACGATTCCACAGTCGATACGTATTTCGCTTCATCGAGCGATCTCGCCGACCTCGCACGCCGCATGCGCCATGTCGAACAGGAAGAACACGCATATAGTCTGTCTTTTTGCGGTTCGATCAGGCCGCGAGACGACGCTTCGTGCTTCTGACGCTTTCATACGCCGCTATTTCGCTTCGTCGCGTCCGGACTGACCGAGCATGACCGTCCAGCCGAGACCGCGCACGTTGCGGATCACGCTCGCGCCGAATTTCTTGCGCACGGAATGGATGAGCACGTCTACCGCGTTGCTCTCCACTTCCTTGCCCCAGCCGTAGAGGCGGTCTTCGAGTTGATCGCGCGAGAATATGGTGCCGGGACGTTCGAGCAGCGCATGCATCAAGGCAAACTCGCGCGCCGACAACACGCCGGACGTATCGCCGCACGTGAGCGTGCGTTGATCGAGATTGAGGTTGATAGTGTGATCGCCCAGGCGGGAAACCGCATAACCCGCCTTTCTGCGCAGCACCGCTCGAATACGAGCGAGCAGCTCGGGCATGTCGAATGGTTTCAGCAGATAGTCGTCAGCGCCGAGATCGAGACCCTGTACGCGCGTATCGAGATCGTCTCGTGCAGTAAGGATCAACACGGGCGTCGCGTTGCCCGCGGTGCGTGCTTGCCGCAGCAGTTCGATGCCGCTCAAGCCTGGCAAGCCGAGATCGAGCAGCACCACGGTATATTCCGCGGCATCCATGGCTTCGCGGCCCGCGTGGCCTTCGCGTACCCAATCGACCGCGTAGTCAACATCCTTCAACGCGCGCATCAGGCTCGTGCCGATCTGCACGTCGTCTTCGATCAGAAGAATTCGCATGTTGCACCTTGCACAACGCAGTGGACACGGCAAGGCGCCGCCGTGCTGACGTATAACGCGTGACTGAGAAACGAATGAGTGCTTCTATCTCGATTCGCTCATTGCGCCTCGCGGCGAATGCATTGTAGTCGGCGTGGTCATGCGTTAGTAGTGGAAGATTCTCGAGCGCCAACACGCACGCTTTCTTCAATAGGGAAGCCGATTGCCGCAACAATGCCCGATTGACCATCATCGCGGTTGCGCAGCGTCACCTCGCCGTTATAGCGCGCCGCAATAGCCTTGACGATGGAAAGCCCAAGTCCGCTTCCTTCAATATCCGCGTTTGCGCGAAAGAAGCGGTCGAATACGCGCGGCAGCAATTCATCCGGAATGCCTGGTCCCGTATCGGTGACTTCCACCCGGACCATGTCGTCCTCGCGCCGCATGCGCAGGTCGATGGTCCCGCCATCGGGCGTATAGCGCACGGCGTTCGCAATGAGGTTTTTGACCGCCATGCCGATATCCGTCTCCACCGCGCGCACATGGGCCGTCATCATTTCTTGTGCACCAAGATCGAGGCCGCGCTGAAAGGCGATCGGCAGCACATCGGCTACGGCGTTCCTGACGACAACCGACACGTCCACGCGCGCCAACGCGTTGCCGTTCATCGGCGCGTCCGCGCGGGCAAGTCTCAAAAGCTGCGTGATGAGACTGCCGCTACGCGCAATGCCGCGCTGCAATTCATGGAAGCGTTCCTGATTGCCCGGCGCGATATGCGGTGCAAGATTATCGGCCTGAAGCTGAAGCGCAGTCAGCGGAGTGCGCAATTCATGAGCGGCATCCGCGATGAACTTGCGCTCGCTCTCGATGGACTTAGCAAGCCGCTCGATCATCGTGTTGATCGAAAGAATGAACGGAGATATCTCGGCGGGCACGCCCACTGTCGGAAGCGGTTGAAGATGACCCGCGTCGATGGCCTGCACCTCGTTGCCCAAGCGGTTCAGTTCGCGCAAGGAACGCTGCACGACAAGCACCACCGCTAGCCACACAAGCGGCAAAAGCACGGCGATAGGCCAAAGCGTTTTCGTGGCGCTCGCCTCTGCGAGTTCGCGGCGCACGGACGAACGCTGAGCCACCTGAATCGTCATGGTGGGTTCCTGGCGCGTGAACAGGCGCCATGATTCATCGTTGACGGTGGCGTTGGAGAAGCCTGTCTGCGCATCGGGCGGGAAGCGCACCGACGGGTCGGTCGTGCGAAACGGTTGATCGGAGCCGGGCTTCCACACGACGACGGCGACATCGCGATCATCCTGCGAGCCGCGCGCCGGATTCTCGGGAATGCCCTCGGCGAATCCATCACGCATGCGCGCGGCAACCTGTTCGAGACGCAGATCGAGCAGCGCGCTTATGCCGGTCTTGCACAGATGATACGAACTCACGCCCTGCACGATGCCAATCACGCTCACGAGTAATCCCAGCGCGACGACCAGTTGATTTCTCAGCGATTTGATCATGTGAGTCCGCAGCGTCGATAAGGAAACGGGCGACCCGCTTGCTCGTCTGATTCTACGTCGCGATAGGGACTCGTATAAAGGCATGGGCGGTAAAAGAGCGCACTGGCATCTCTGGAAATCGTGCCTGAGCTGTAGAAATTGCAGGAGGAAATCGTAGCGCCGAAGAGTTAGCGCCAAATTAGGCGCGGCAAGCAGCGTTTCGTGCGTCGAGATACCATGACGTGTCTTTTAGCAGTGGCTTCGCGCGCGCGTTGCGGGATCACGCAATAGCGCTTAACCATGTCCCGCTTGCGCGCACCGTCATCATGGCGCGGCGGCTTGCATTCCTTTCACCAGCCCTAGCCCGCATGCCGCAGCCAAAGCAAACTGTTCGTCCGCTCGTTATAGCCGCGGTCATGGCGTCAATGGCGATGGTCGCTATCGAAGCAACCATCGTCTCGACCGCCATGCCGCAAATCGCGACGCAACTCGGCGGTCTCAATCTTTATAGCTGGGTCTTCTCGTCATTTCTCCTGACGCAGACCGCACTCACTGTCGTCTTCGGCAAGCTCGCCGATCTTTATGGCCGCAAGCCCGCGATACTCGCAGGTATCGCCATCTTTCTGATTGGGTCGGTGCTCGCGGGCTTTGCCTGGTCAATGCCCGCGATGATCGTTTTCCGCCTCGTGCAAGGCGTCGGCGCAGGCGCGATCCTGCCGGTCGCGCTGACCGTCGTCGGTGATCTTTACCCCGCACGCGAGCGCGGCAAAGTGCAAGGCTATCTGGCTAGCGTATGGGCCGTATCCGCGGTGCTCGGGCCGATGGTCGGCGGCTTGCTCATCCGACATTTGTCGTGGGCGTGGATCTTCTGGATCAACGTGCCTATCGGCGTGCTTGCTGCACTGCTGTTCGTCATGTTCCTGCACGAACAGCAGCGTCACGAACGCCCTGCAATCGACCTTGCGGGCGCCTGCCTCTTCACTGCGGCCGTGGCCTCATTGATGATGGCGCTTACCGATGCAGGCAGTGCAAGCAGCACGCGCGTCGGCATAGAAGTAGCCGTGTTCGTCGTATCGAGCGTGCTTTTCGTGCGGCAGGAGAAGCGCGCGGTCGACCCGATGATTTCGTTCGGCCTGTGGGCGCATCGCCCGATCGCGGCAGGCAATGCGGCTACTTTACTCGCGGGCATGGCGCTAATGGGCCTGACCACATTTCTGCCGATGTACGTCCAGGGCGTGATGCATCGCTCGCCGGTCGAAGCAGGTTTCACGCTCACGATGATGATGGTCGGCTGGCCCAGCGGCGCGACGTTCACTTCGCGTACCTTTAGCCGCATCGGGCTCAGGCGCCTGCTAATCGGCGGGACGGTGTTCATTCCGCTCGGCGCGATTCCTTTCGTGCTGCTGACTCCCGAAGCGAGCCCGGTATGGGCGGGCGTGGGTTCCGCAGTGATGGGCTTCGGCATGGGCGTGTTGAGCGTGTCGTGCCTCATCCTCATTCAGGAAATCGTCAAGGTATCGGAGCGCGGCAGCGCGACTGCATCGAACCTCTTCGCGCGCAATCTCGGCAATACACTCGGCGCCGCCGTATTCGGTGCTGTGCAGAATTATGGGCTCGCGCATGCAAGCGGCTTACCACCGGTGAGCGCGGATCAATTGAAGCGATTGCTGACGGCCGTGCCCGGCAACTTCGGAAGCAATACGGAGATTCGCCTTGCGCTGCACCACGCACTGCACATGACCTTCACTTCGATGTTCGTGATAGCGCTCGGCGCAGTGATATCCATGCTGTTCATGCCCGCCATAGAGATCGGCCGTGCGCGTGAACAGGTAGAGACCGTGGATGCCGAAGAGATCGCGTCCAGACATATCGGCATCGACGCCTGATCCCGCGTGGCCGTCGATGCCTTCAGCCTCTCTTCGACCGCTTAATCCTGTGCCTGAATGAGCGGGCTGTCTTGCTTGTCTTTGGAGACGCTCGCGTCGCCGCTGTTTTCCTTTGCGGCTTCATCCGTCCCAATAGCCATGGAGTTCATGCCTTGCTGCGAGGCCGGCGCGCCGCTCTCGGGCGTGTAATGCGGCGCGGGGCCGTAGCCGCTTGCGAGTGCATAAGAGGCGGCGAGGGAAGCGGCAACAAAGATGATGCCGCTGAGTTTGCTGGTCATGATCGTGCTCCTGAGGGTTGGGATATCCACTTCATTGGCCTCGATGCACTGCCTGCCAGCATGCGACCTTCCGAAATGTGCACGCAGTGTACGTGCGCGCCGAAGCGCTGAAATCCCCCCAGAAGCGCGGATACGAATGGGGGTTCGCTGGTAGTGAAGCGCTTTGCAGCTCAGACGTTGTCCTGCACGGTCAGCGACACGGACCCCGCATTGATAATCAAACGCGTGCGTTTTGCGAGCGGCTCTTGCGGTGCGGTGCCGTCCGCATTCAAGCCTTTCACCTTGTTGAAAATGGCGATGAATTGCGTGGGTGTAACCGTCGCCGATGCATAGCCGATGGCGTCATGGTCCGCGTACAGCATGTCGGGGTTGTTCTGCCTGATGAACGCATCGAGCAGGCCGGACGAGCCAATGAGAGACGCGATAGGCAAACCCGCCGTATACCGGGTTACATCCTGGAAGAACGGCCGGCTGCTAACGCCGGCCGACATCAGGTCGATCATGACGGGCGTGCCCGTTGCCGGATCGGGCACGTCTCGCACAATGCCCGCCTGGAACGCATGAAGATCACCCGTGATAGCGACGAGATTCGTGATGCCCCGCGTCTTGAGGAACGATGTGAGATCCGCCTTGTGCGACGGATACCCGTCCCACGCATCGCAGTCCAGCACGACGACCGCGTTCGCAGGCGGAGGCGCAATGGAACGCAGATCGAGCCACAAGCGGTTCATCATGACTTCATTGCCCCAGACCTTCCACGTCGCGACGGACGCCTGCAGCGTGTCCTTCCACCATTGCGTCTGTGTCGGGCCGAGTATCGAGGGCACGCGGCCCAGGCGCCGAGTATCGAGCGCCTCGTACTGCGCGAGCACTTGTTGCGGCACGCCGTAGCGGGAGCCGGCAAGATCATTGCCGTTCACCGGATCATGCCCTAGCGCCTGAGCGACGGCCGCTTCACTCACCACATGATCGTCGCGATAGAGCCGCTCGTCGGTCATCACCAGATGAATCAGCGAGCCGAAGTGAAAGTCGCGATAGATGCGGATGTTGTCATAGTTCGCGTTTCGCAAATCGAACGACACGTCGCCCCAGTCGACCGGCAAATATTCCGCCCATGCCTGATTGGCATTGCGGCGGCGCGCGGTCTGCTGGACATTCGCGTTCGTATAGGTCTGGTGGTCTTGCCAGCAGTCATCGGAGAACTCGTGATCGTCCCAGATGGCGATGACCGGAAATCGCGCGTGGACCGTCTGCAAACGCGCATCGCCCCGATACGTGCGATACAGCGTGCGGTAGTCAGCGAGAGAATTGGCATAGACGCCGCCGCCTGACAACGGGACGCCATCAGGCAACGCAATGGCGGCATGTGCGGGTTCCGCAGCATGTGTTTCATTCGGAGAACCAACGGTCTCGTAGATGTAGTCGCCGAGATGCACGACAAAGTCGAGGTCCGTTTCAGCCGCAAGCAGCGTCAGCGCCTGCCAGTGGTTCACGCTCCAGTTCTGGCAGACGAACCATGCAAAGCGCAGTTGCGGGAGAGCCTCATTAGCGGCGGCCGCCGTGCGCGTGACGCCCGTTGCGCTGATATCGCTGCCAGCAATGAAGCGGTAGTAATAAGCGGTCTTCGCCGCCAGTCCCGTGACTTTCGCGCGTACCGTAAAGTCATAATCGGGGATGGCGCTTAACGGCACGCTTGCCGCGAGCTGAGAGAAATTGGACTGCAGCGACACTTGCAGCGTCACTGCAATAGCCGCCTGAGATGCGGTAGCCGCATTGGCGACGCAGCGCGTCCAGAACACAACCGATGTATCGCGCGGATCGCCGCTCGCCACGCCTTGCGCGAACGCATACGCGCCGGACGGCGGCGGTGGCGTGCCGCCATTGCCCGAGTTGCCGCCTTCGTCATCGCTTGAATGGTGACAGGCCGCAAGCGTACCTGACGCAGCCGCCACGGTATAAAACGCAGAGAGAGACAGAAAGCGCCGGCGATCCATGTAAGCCTTCAGAAAACAAGTGGCGGACGAACCATGCGCGCTGGATATGTCGACTGCGTAGTCCGACGGATAAGCGGCTCAGGACAAAGATAAGGACAAAGATACTTGCTCACAGACTATAACGCCGCGCGAGTAAGTAGTTAATCGAACGATTGTTCTATTAACGGCGTCAGATGTTCGACACGACCGTTCGCCTCGGCGTTAAACTGTCGCACGCACGCGAATCCGCACGCGGTCCGGGTTGTATCGACCCGCTGCTACTCGCGCTTTAATCGCAATTTCGTTTACGGCAAGCGCTGGCGGCAGAACTATGACGACACCGGGAGCACTCTCCGCGCTCAACACCACGCTCGTCAAACGCGACGAGCCCACCATGAGCGACTCGCGCTATTACGCGCTCGTCGACGCTATCGAAGATTGCGCAATCTTCATGCTCGACCTCAATGGCTGCGTCACGAGTTGGAACACTGGGGCAAAGAGGATCAAGGGCTACGAGGCCCACGAGATCATCGGACAGCATTTGTCGCGGTTTTACAGGGCGGAATCCGTCGCGCGCGGCTGGCCCGACTACGAACTCAAGCAAGCCTTCGCGACGGGCCGCTTCGAAGATGAAGGCTGGCGCGTACGCAAGGACGGCACCATGTTCTGGGCGAATGTGGTGATTACCGCGGCGCGCAACCAGCGCGGCGAGATCATCGGCTACGCCAAATACACGCGTGATCTCACGACCAAGCGCGCCGAAGAAGAGAAGTTGCGTCTCTCGGAAGAACGCTTTCGCCTGCTGGTCGAAAACGTGACCGATTATGCGATCTTCATGCTGGATCCCGAGGGATTTATCGAAAGCTGGAACACGGGCGCGATGCGCATCGAAGGCTACATGCCCGCCGATATTCTCGGCAAGCATTTTTCGATTTTCTATTGCCCCGAAGACCTCGCCGCCAATGTTCCAGCGAGCGAACTGGAGACCGCCATTCGTGCGGGCCGCGTGGAAAACGAAGGCTGGCGCGTGCGCAAGGACGGCTCGCTCTTTTGGGCGAACGTGGTTATCACCGCCGTCTATGACGAACATCGCGTATTGCGCGGCTTCGCGAAGGTCACGCGTGACATGAGCGAACGCAAGCGGCTGGAGCAACTCGAAGTTTCATCACGGCGCATCAGTGAGTTTCTCGCGACGCTTGCGCATGAGCTTCGTAATCCGCTCGCACCGGTGCGCAATGCCGTCGGTGTGATGCAGATGGAAGCGGGACTGCCGCCGCATCTTGCTGTGTGCCGCGACATCATCGACCGGCAGACGTCGCATCTGGGCCGGCTCGTCGACGATTTGCTCGACATGGGCCGCATTACGACGGGCAAGATCGATCTGCGTATGACGCGCGTAGAACTGAGCGATATCGTGGAGCGTAGTCTCGAACTCGTGCGTCCCTATACGGACAGTCGCGGGCAGACGCTCGTAACGGAGCTTCCTGAACGTCCCATCCATATCACCGGCGACAGAACGCGTCTCGTGCAGGTCGTGCAAAACCTCCTGAACAACGCGTCTAAGTTTTCGCCGCGCGGAAGCACCATCACGCTGCAAGTCGAGCGCGAACGCAATGCATTTCTGTTCAAAGTGATCGACACGGGCCGCGGCATCTCGGAGAAAGGCCTGACGAGCATCTTCGATCTCTTCGTCCAGGAAGATCAATATCTGAATCCGGGCGAGGCGGGGCTTGGCATTGGCTTGACGTTGTGCCGGTCCATCGTCGAAATGCATGGCGGATCGATTTCGGCGTGGAGCGGCGGCGCGAATCAGGGAAGCACGTTTACTGTGCGTTTGCCTCTCGCATTGGAAGAAGAGAGCCCGGCCTTGAACGGCGCCGATGCGTTCGCCACGACGGAAGCCGAGCGCGACCGGTTGCGCGTCGTGGTTATCGACGACAACCGCGATTCCGCCGACAGCCTGGCCATGTTGCTTCGCGTGAAAGGGCATGAGGTCCGCATCGCGTATCGCGGGCGCGAAGGCATTGATATTGTCAGGCATTTCCCGCCAGAACTAGTCTTTCTAGACATCGCCTTGCCGGATACCGACGGGTATTCGGTATTGCGCGCGTTGCGTTCCCTGCGGCACAGCGGGCGCCCGATAATCGCCGCAATGACCGGCTTCGGCCAGGAAAGCGACAAGGAGCGTACTGCCCATGCGGGGTTCGACGCGCATCTCGTCAAGCCTGTCGACATGGACAAGCTCGATGCGGTCATCACGCTTGCCCACGACGCCGCACTACGACGATGACCGTTGCTTGCGGCCTGCGCTAGCGAACGGTTCGCAGCGGAAACACAAGCCTTGCGGCGAGCAGTCCGAGCGCACCGCCAAGCAACGTCTCCCACGCTCGCGCCGCGAGCAACGGCACGGAATGAACGCCACTCGCCGCAAGCGTCACTATGAGCGCAAACGCGAACGCACCGCTCGCGATGTCATAACGATCAGGCAATGCCATTGAATAGACAATCATTGCGATCGCGGCCATCGCCCATACGAGCATCGGCGCATGTTCGGCGAGCGGCAGGCAAACGAGACCCAGGGGCACGCCGACGAGCGTGCCATAGATGCGCCGCCGCACGCGCTCGGCCGTGCCGACTGCGGACGTCGCGACGACATACACGCACGCTGTAATCGCCCATGCCGATTCCGCGAGGCCAAAGCCCGCATTGAGCAGCACCACGACGAGCGCGCCGCTGGCCGCCTGCAAGCCCATTGCAAATGCGGGCGATACTGCGCGCCTTCCATACGCAGGCTCCGATGCCAACGCGGGCAGCACCACTGGACGCTCCGCAGGCCCGCTCAACAGGCGCGGCACGATAGCGGCAAGCACCGCGACAAGCAAGGCAAGTGCGATGGCCCACGTGTCCATCGGCGCCAGGTTCATCACATAGCCAACGAGTTGACCGATATAAAATTGCGATCCGATGCCCGCGCCCGTCACACCGAAACGCTTCAAATAGCCCGCGAGAAAGGCGCCCGATACAAGGATCAGTTCGGGGCCACCGCGCCCAAGATCGCGAAACCATGGTCCGAATAAAGCGAAGCTCAATGCGCCGCATGCGGCAGCGATGCACAAGACGGTGAGATCGCGGCTCGACTCGGCGCGCGTGGGTCGCGCCTCCGACACGCTCGCCCATAACGCGAAAGTCGCCGCTAGCGAGCCGACCGAAACACTCCCGGGCACATCGCGCGTGACATCATGCAGCGCGCCGATGGCCGCTGCAAGACCATACGCCGTCACGAGCCGCAAGCCCTTGACGCGCCGATGCGCGCCGGGGTCCACTCGCTCCAGCCAGGCAAGCATGTCGTTCATCGCGATCCACCTTGCGTCGCATTCGAATGGCGACGCGAGCCAACGCCGCGTCTGCATCGCATTCTAGGCGCTACTTTTTCGCAGCGGGCGTTTTGACGCGGGCTTATCAGGCGTAGTCGTTTTATCTTTCGCTGCTTGCACGATGCAGTCGGCGAGATGCGTCGCCGCATCATGACGCGCGCGTCGTGCATGCTCGACAAGACCGATCTCGCGGTGAAATGCGTCGTCGCCGAGATCAAGCGCGATGACACCGCGCGGCCACGCGCCGATGCCCGACGACATGGGCAGCAGTGCGACGCCCATGCCGCGCGCGACGAGTTGAGCGATGCCCTGCAATTCATCGACTTCAATTGCATCGCTCACCGCAATGCGTTTCTTTCGTAGGAACGCGTCTACTTGCCGGCCGCCGAAGGAGCGCCGATCGTAGCGAATGAACGGCTGCGTTTCGATGAGTTCACGCCACGCGACGCGTTTCTTTGCGGCAGGCGCGAGCAATACGAACGGCTCCGCCACGAGCGTGCGCCATCGCAATTCGGACGGCATCGAGAACGGCGGACGAATGATAACGGCCATGTCCGCTTCGCCTGCATCGACTTGCGCAAGCAGATTGAGCGATACGCCCGGCACGAGCCGTATGCGCCATGCAGGCAGTGTGTGCCGGAAAGCGGCGATCGCATCGGGCAGGAGCGCCGCATGCGCCGATGCGATCGCGCCTACCGCAAGCGTGCCGCCGCGTCCGTCTTCTCCTTCCGGTTCGGCAAGGCGCGCATAAAGCGCGATGAGTTCTTCAGCAAGTTCGAGCGTATGGCGGCCTGCCTTGTTGAGCGTCGCAGAGCGGCCCGTGCGATCGAAAAGAGCAAAGCCGAGATGCGCTTCGAGGCGCTGCATCTGCGCGCTCACCGCCGATTGCGTCAAGCCGATATGCGCGCCTGCACCCGCGAAGGTGCCGTGGCGCGCAACCGCGATAAAAGTCGTGAGTTCGCGCAGCATGGGATTCATCGAATATATTGGGTCTCAGTCCCGCAATATATCGTTTTTCATGGAACTTATTTGTGAATACACTCGGTGTTTTCGCACTCTCGAGGACCGTCACTATGAGCACCGCGCAAGACAGCATGCCCCCGTTCCATCTCGCCTTCCCCGTTCATAGCCTTTCCGCCGCACGCGAGTTCTATGGCGATCTGCTCGGCTGCTCCGAAGGACGCAGTTCTGAGGACTGGGTGGATTTCAATTTCTATGGGCACCAGATCGTCGCGCATCTCGCGCCGGACGAAGTGGGTCATCGCTCGACGAGTGCCGTCGATGGCGACGCCGTTCCCGTGCGCCATTTCGGTGTCGTGCTGTCTATCCCCCAATGGGAGGCGCTTTCCGACAAGCTGAAGGCTGCCGGTACGCGCTTTATCATCGAGCCGCATATCCGCTTCAAGGGCGAAGCCGGTGAACAGGCGACAATGTTCTTTCTCGATCCGTCGGGTAACGCGGTCGAAGTGAAGGCGTTTGCCAATATGGCGTCGCTCTTTGCGAAATAATGCGCGCGTTGTTGCTCTAAAGCACGCGTCCGTTAGCGCCTGAAATGCGAACGGGACGCCCAAGGCGTCCCGTTTTTACATCGTCACGACGTAATGATTACTGGCCCGAACCGCTTGCGCTGACCGGAGCGCCGGGGCCGCCCGGCGTTGCCGTGCCGCCGGGCGCGGTCGAAGGACCGTTCTTCATCGACGAATGGCTGGCGTGCGACTTCTTGTGCGTCGACTTGTGGGAAGAGCCGGTGGAGCCGGCGCCTTGCGTGGTCGTCTGGGCGTTGTCGCCCGCTTGCAGCCCCGTAGCGGAACTCGGCGGGTTGTCCTGCGCAAAGGCCGATGCGCAGACGAGAGCGAATGCGCCAGCGGCGCAGGAGAGAGCGATACGTTTCATGTCCAATGACTCCTGTTTGCGGTTTGCGAATGCGATTCTTGCAGCTTGTTCTGCATGCTGGCCGTCAATGTGATCCGAGCGACGGCCCGTCGCATAAGGTCATGGAGCATGACGCGTGCCACGGTCTGACGATTGGCAAAGCCGAAAAGGATCGTGAAAGGCGACAGCTTTTGCCGCCTCGCAAACGACTCCCGTCCGTTCGAATCCCAGCCTGTCTCAGCGCTTTTCGCTGACTGAGCTGGACCGCCAATCACTGGGTCGTACGGTTATGCACGCGTTGTGCAGTTGGGCATTGGCACTGCCATCCGCAATCAGGCCGCCTGTGCCAACGCCGCACTGCGCTCGAGCGCTGCTTTCGCGGCCGCCTTGGTTCTGCCGGCTCGCGACG
>Ga0308173_10000442_pt1 | contig 17361 bp, 18 predicted proteins | sample PhyPR1_FD_203716 | JGI IMG/M metagenome (GOLD analysis project Ga0308173, IMG submission 203716) | Soil microbial communities from UC Gill Tract Community Farm, Albany, California, United States - DLSLS.P.R1 | ecosystem: Environmental > Terrestrial > Soil > Agricultural land | place: USA...
CGGTGGTCGCCGTATCATTCTCGCCATTCTGGTGGCGGACCTGTCCAAGCGGCTTCTGCGAGCCTGAAGCCGCGCATATTCAACGACGCTCGCGATCACGCTGCCCGCCGCCGCGCCGTCGCCGCGCGATGCACGGCAGCGCGCAGCACTTCATAGCGCACGGGCTTCACGAGGTAATCGAAAAAGAGCACGGTCGCGCCGGGATCGGCGAGTTCGGGCGCATGCGCGCTCACCGCGATGATCGGCACGCTCGCTCCCGGCGCAATGCGCGAGCGATATTCGTCAGCGAACGAATAGCCGTCCTTGCCCGGCATGTGCAAGTCGGCGAGGATCACGTCGGCGTCGTTGGCGCGCAGCCACGCGAGCGCGCTGTCCACATCGGGCAGAGCAAGCGACCAATAGCCGAGATGCGTCAGCATTTCGGTCAGCGAATCGCGGATCGACTCATGGTCGTCGATCACCAGCACCCGCGGTTTACGAAAGCCCGGCGCATCGGCTTCTGGGCCGCCGGGCTCGGGAATCCGGTCGACGGACGCCGCCGGCAAGCTCACGCTAAACGCCGCGCCCTGGCCCACTTCGCTCGACACTTCGATGCTTCCGCCGAGCAGATCGACCAGCCCGCGTACGACCGCGAGACCCATGCCCGCGCCGTCGAAGCGCCGCGTGCTGGACGAATCCAGTTGCGTGAACTCCTCGAAGATGAGCGGCAACTGCTCGCGCGGAATGCCCGGACCGGTGTCGATCACGGAGATATCGAGGCGGTCTTTGGAGCGCGCGAAATGCACGTCGATGGAGCCGGCGTCCGTGTACTTGATCGCGTTGGTGACGAGGTTCGTCACGATCTGCCGCACGCGATGCGGGTCCGATTCGAGCGGCCCGCGCTCGCCGGCGAAGTCGCCGCGCAGTTGCAGCCCTTTCGCGGTCGCGGCGGGCGCGTTCGCATCCACGATCGATTCGAGCAAATTCACCGGATCGAACACGGTGATGCGCAGTTCCAGCTTGCCCGCGCCGAGACGCGCGTAGTCGGTGAGGTCGCGCATCTGCGCTTCGAGATGCCGGGCGCCCGTCTCCAGCCGCTGAATGATCTTGCGATCCGCCTCGCCGCGCAGATTGAGCCCTAGCAGCTCGATCGAGGAGACGATCGCGTGCAGCGGCGTGCGCAACTCGTGGCTGATCATGCCGAGGAACGTGTCCTTCGCGACGCCCGCCTTGCGCGCCGCGCGCGTCGCCTGATGTTCGGCCGCGAGCGCGGCGCGTTGCTGCTCGATCAGACGCGTCCGCCGATACCCATTGAGCACAAGCAGCGATGTCGCCGCCGCCGACAGCAATCCGAGCAGAATGCCGCCATAAAGCAGAAAACGCCGCTTGGCTTCGAAGTCGCTGACGATCGCCTCGCGCTCGGCGGCATCCATCAGCCGCCGGCTGTTTGCAAGTTCCGCGACGGCGGGCGCGTTCTGCCGCAGCACGCCGATCACCCGCAGCGTGCGATTCTGCCTGGCCCTGAGCCCATCCACGTCGGATTGAATGGAATCGAGCGCGGTGCGCAACTGCCGCAGAATCTCCCGCTGACGATTGCGCAACTCTTCGTGACCTTCCGGCGTGCGCGTGGAATCGGACACATCGTCGAGCCGCGCGCGCAGCCGCCCGTAACTGGCGCGCACGGCGTCCGCATCCTCGTCGATACCGCTGCGAAACTGCAGCACCTGGCTCGTGAAGCCTGCGTAGGCAATCTCGAATTGCGCAGCGTCCCAGTACAGCCCTTCGTACGGCACGACGAAGCGATGCGGCTCGCGCGCGAGCAAGCCCGAGTACAGCATGTAGCCGACCGCGCCGAGCGGCGGCGCGACCGCGAGCGCGATCATCAACGCGAACCAGAGGCGGCGAAACCACGGACGCCGGGTTCGCGTGACAGCCATGTCGGTCGAATGCGGCGTCACGGTGAGCGCTATTTCAGCGCCTCGATGGCGTGTGCCGCGCGCTCGGACGCGACCACGATCAGCTTCATCGTCGCACGCGTGGCGCCGACGAAGACCTTGCGCGCAGCCTGATCGTCGAGGACGTCGAAATCGACCTCGGTCAGCACGACGCACGGCGCGGACTGCCCCTTGAAGCGATAGATCGACTCCAGCAGCACGTCGCCCTCGCGATACTCGGGATTGCCGAACAGATCGTAGGTGCCGGTGAACGCGCGCAGCCGATGCGGCCCGAGATGATCCACCGCCGTCAGCGCCGACCCTTCGCGCCCGCGGAACGACAGCACGGCGATGTCCTGCTTGCGAAAGCCGAGCGACAGCGCGTGCGTGATCGCGCGCTTGGTGGCTTCGACGACTTCTTCCGGATGTCCGTCCTCGTAAGTCGAAACGGTGACGTCCGACCCGTCGAACGGACTGCCAGCGTCGAGCCGCACTTCCGGTCCGACGATCCTGCGGATAAAGCCGAGCAAGTCACGCGGGCTGCGATAGTTGGTGCTTTCGCGCAGGATCGTCCAGCCGGGCAGCGGCACGGCCTCGCGCAGATACAGATTCTGCATCGGGTCTTCGAGCCACCACCACGCGCCATCCGGCTTCAGCAGGCGTTCGAGCGACTCGACCCACGCGGCCTGAAAGTCCTGCCCTTCGTCGACGATCAGCACATCCGTCTTCCAGTGCTCGGGCACGGGCACGGCGGCAAAGCGTTCTTCCAGTGTCGTGAACACGTTCGGCTGACTGAAATCGGGTGGACTGCCTGCATCGCGCGCAACGGCCGCGCTCAGTTGATGATAGTTCGCGATCTTCGCGGCTTTCGGCGCAATGGCGCGGATATGGTCGGCGAGCGGCCGGTTGAAGCACACATAGAGCACGCTCTTGCCTTGCGCGAGCGCGTCGTGCATCACGCGCACCGCGAGTTGCGTCTTGCCCGCGCCGGCGGTCGCAATCACGCGCAAACGGAACGGCGCGAATTCGAGCCGGCGCGCCCACGTCGCGAGGCCGCCCGACAAGCGCGTGACGAGCGTATTCGCCGCGCCGACGAGCGCGTTGGTATCGGGCGTGAGGGAGAGTTCATCGGCGAGAAAATGATGGATGCGCGCGGCGGCTTCGAAGCGCGGCTCGTCGGGCGGGAGAATTTCCAGCACGACGCGCGGAAGTTGCGCCTTGCGGCTTGCATCGACGATACGGCCCGCCGGCACGCCCGCAATCGCGGCGTCCTTCACCGTATAGTCCGGGCAATACAGCAGTTCTTCGATGCGATACGTCCCCGCGCCGAAAGCCGCCGTGAAGCGCCGATGCAGGTTTTCCAGCGTACGCGCAAGCTGGATAGCGACGTTGCGCTCCTTCTGCAGATAGACCTTCACGAGTCCCGCGCCGGTTTCGCGCAGAAAGCCCGCTTTCATCTCGATCATCAGCACGCGGCCGGACGGCGCGACCACGACAAAATCCGCTTCGCCGAAGACGGAGAAACCCTCGTTGATGCGCGTCCAGTGAACGCCGTGATAGACCGTGTAGTCGTCGGGGAGCTTTTCGAGCAGCGCGAGCGTTTCGAGTTCGCGCGCGGCGGCGCCGGTCGCTTCGAGGTTCTTCCAGTCGTCGGGAACGATTCGAGCCATGCGTTGCCTTTGAGCGTGAGGGACTGTCGAGGGCACGTGCCGATATGTCGCACGTGCGCCCCATTGTACGCACCGCGCGCCAGCGCTCGATCGACGTCAATCTGCGATCAGCTCGCGTAGTCGTATCGCCCGCCGCGCTCCAGCGCTTTCCTGTAAGCCGGCCGCGCATGAATCCGTTCCAGGAACGCGCGGATGTTCGGCAGATGGTTCGCACCCGCGCGCTGGCTTCCGGCTTCGAGCGGGAAGCTCATCTGCACGTCGGCGGCGCTAAACGTATCGCCCGCGAACCAGGTCGACTTTGCGAGTTCCGCGTCGATATAACCGAAGTGCAGCTTCAGTTGCGGATCGATGAAACCGCGCTGTAGCGTTTCTCCGATGCGTCTTGCGACCGGCTTTGCGAAGAACGGCATCTTCGCCTTGCCGATTCTCGACGCGACGAGCTTCAGCAGCAGCGGCGGCATTGCCGAGCCTTCGGCGTAATGCATCCAGTAGTTATAGCGCACGCGTTCCGGCGTCGCGCCATGCGGCGGCGAGAAACGGCCATCGCCATAACGATCCACGAGATACTCGATGACCGCGCCCGACTCCGCGACCGTCAGCGCGCCATCGGTGATGACGGGCGATTTCCCTAGCGGATGCACCGCGCGCAACTCGGGCGGCGCGAGCATCGTCTGCGCGTCGCGCTGATAGCGCTTGAGTTCGTAGTCGACGCCGAGCTCTTCGAGCATCCAGAGCACGCGCTGCGACCGGGAGTTGTTGAGGTGATGAACGGTGAGCATGTCTCGTTGTTGTCGATGAAGGTTGAGCGCCGACGGTATGCATCTTGCAGGCAACAACGCGTGAGCGGCCGCTGCGCGTCGCTCACCATTCAGACAACCAAAAGGAGAACCCGATGACGCTGATCATTTACCTCGTGGGCTGGCTGATCCTGATCGGCGGCGTATCCTGGGCGCTCGTCGCCATGCACGTCTCGCAGCATACGATCGCCATTGTCGCGATCATCATGCTCGGTATCGCCGTCATTACCGGAGCGACGCGGGCGCGCAATCGCGACCGCTCCTGAGCGGCAGCGCATGAAAGCGCGCCCTGCCCTCGAGTTGTTATGCCAGCACGCGCGCGTTGAGCGAGTCCTGTATGAGCGTGACGAGTTCATCGGGATGCGCGGGCTTCGTCATGAAGTGCTGAAAGCCCTCCCCGATGCTCCGTAATCGGTATTCCTCGCCGCCGTGCCCCGTCAGCGCGATGGCCACGGCAGGCGGCAGGTTGCCGCGTATCTCGTGGTCCCGCAAACGTTGGATGAGATAGAAACCGTCCATTCCTGGAAGGTCCAGATCGCAGATCACCGCATCGGGGAGCACACGCGTCGCGGTTTCCGCGCCGTCTTCGGCGTCGGCCACGGCGACCACTTCGGCCCCTTCTTCTTCGAGCAACATTTGCAGTGATGCCCTGCTTTCGGGATCGTCTTCGATCAGTACGATCCGCGTGTGCCCCAGTCTTGCCACTTCGTTCATCATGTTCTTTTCAACTGCCAAAAACGGAATTCTCGCGCACGGTCTCCACGGCTCGCCGCTTCGCCTCTCTGCCGGCCGTCGCGCGGTTGCGTTCCGGTTGACAGAAAACTGCGGCGGGAATTCCGGACGCACCGTATTTTTTCGCCGCGCGTGCGCCGGTGCGGAACGTCTCGCGGTGTCTGGACAGCTCTGGCCTGAATTCGGCCGTTCGCCCCTTGCCCAGCCTACTTCAACGAGCAAAAAGCGGACCGACGTGCTGAAACGCCGTATCACGGCGGACCGGACGCAATGCTGCGTCCCCGGCCGCACCGCGCAGGCGCACGACCGTGTAATTTCGCCATGCCGCACGCCCGGTTTTCCATCAGATTTCCGCCGCACAGGACTCCGCGCGCGACGCCGCCGGCGTCTGCAGCAGCGCTCGATATTCCGTCGGCGTAATGCCGACCGTCGCCTTGAACTGCCGCGTGAACGCGCTGTGGTCCGTATAGCCGCAGAGCGCGGCGACGTCCGTCACCTTGTCGTGCGTGACAAGGAGTGCGGTGGCCGCATCGAGCCGCGTCTTCAGCAGCACTTGCCGCGGCGTCAGATGAAACACCTTGTGGAAATAGCGTTCGAGCTGCGCGATCGACATGTTCGCCATGCGCGCCAGATCGCGCATGTTGAGCGGCTGCACGTAGTTTTCCTGGATGTGCTGCACGACCGCGGCGAGCCGGCTGTACGCGGGATGCGTGCCTTCGGCGGCCTGCAAGTCGCGCGAAATGCCCGCGAGTCCGACGATATTTCCGTCTGCATCGTGCAGCGGCTGCTTGCAGGTCATGCACCAGCCGGGCTCGCGTCCGGGATAAAGATGCAGTTCCAGTTGGTCGATCAGTTGCACGCCCTGCGCGATGATCGCCTGATCCTGCGCCGTGTAGATGCGCCCGAAGCGGCGCGGAAAGACGTCCTCGGCGGTCCGGCCGATGAGCGCGGTCTTGTCGTCCTTGTGGCCGCAACGCCGCGCGAGCGTGCGGTTGACCATCGCATAGCGCGCGTCGCGGTCCTTCACGAAGAACACGATGTCGGGCATTGCATCGAACACCGGCGCGAGCAGCGCGAAGTGCGCGAGCATGTCGGAGAGCGTCGAGGCGCTGCCGGCAGTCAGGGCGGTCGTGCTCATCGTGCATGCCTGAAAAACGTGAAATTTCGTGGATGCCGCCGATTATAGGGGCGCGACAACGCCGCCAATATTGGCGCTGTCCCCACTATCGGCCGGAAGATTGCACCTCGCCGGTTGCATCGCACGCGGCGAGCAGCGTCTCGATTCGCACGGGTGCGAACGGCTCGCGCGCCACCACGCGCGGCCAGCCGAAATAGAGCGCCGCCGCTTCACCGCAGATGCGCCCCTGGCACGGTCCCATGCCGCAGCGCGTGAGCAACTTCGCGTCGCGCCAGTTCGCGTGCGCGGCGACTTCTCCGATGCTCACGTCCTCGCAGCGGCACATCGTCGTGCTGGCGGGCGGCAGCGCGCGGGCGGCCGGCCCGAGCGCGAACGCGCGGTCTACTCGCGCCGCGAACGCCCGCCACCGGCTGCGCTGCTGAACGAGGCGCGCGTCGACCGGAGCGCCGAGCGCCGCAAGCGCCGCGCACGCGCCTTCCACGCGCGCCAGCTCCATGCCGCCGATGCCGGTGCATTCGCCGGCCGCGAACACATCGGGGAGCGAGGTGCGCTGGTGCTCATCGACGCTGATCGCGCCGTTCCCGTCTATCACGCAGCCGAGCGCCAACGCCAGCGTCGCATTCGGCACGAGCCCGTAGCCGCACGCGACACGATCCGCCTCGATGGTCTTGTCGCCGCTGCGCGTGCGCACGGTAACGGCCTCCATGCGCCCCGCGCCGTGTGCTTTAACGACGACGCTTCCCGCGCGATACCGCGACACACCGACCGCACGCGCGAGCGACACCGCCTGCGCGAGCTTGGAAGGCGTCGCGGAAAGCGACGCGACGAAGCTCGCGACGCGCGCGAGCGGCGCCTGTTCGATCACCGCGCGAACGTCCGCCCCGTGGCGTTGCGCGGTATCGGCGACGGCGAGCAGCAGCGGCCCGCTGCCCGCCACGACGATGCGCTCGCCGCGCACCGGCATGCCGCCCTTGACGAGCGCCTGCAAGCCGCCCGCGCCGGTGACACCCGGCAGCGTCCAGCCTTCGAACGGCAAAACCCGCTCGCGCGCGCCCGTCGCGAGCAACAGCTTCGAGTACGCGATAAGGGCCGGCGCGCCATCGCGTTCGAGCAGCAGGTGTTTGTCGTCGAGCGCGGCGGCGACTTTCGTCGCGTTCATTACGTCGAGGTTCGTGCTCGGGCCGGTGGCGCGCAGCCAGTCGCGCAGCGATGCCGAAGGTGCGGCGTTCGGCCCTTGCCGCCAGATCTGGCCGCCGGGACGCGGATTATCGTCGATGAGCGCGACGCGCGCGCCCGCCTCCACCGCGACGCGCGCGGCTTCGAGCCCCGCCGGCCCCGCGCCGATGACCGCGATATCGAAACGGTCCGCCGTCATCGCCCGGTCTCGATGACGAGGCCGTCGCGGCAGAGCGTCTGGCAGGCCAGCACATGCGCGCGGCCATCGACGCTCACGCGGCACTCATGGCACACGCCCATGCCGCAGAACGCGGCGCGTGGTTCGCGGGTGACGGACCGGCGCGTGGCCGCCTGGCCGTCGAGCGCGAGCGCAGCCGCGACGGTCGTGCAGGCGGGGACGGCGAGCGTCCTGCCGTCGATGGTTACATGGACGAGATCGTTCATTGGCGAGTTGGCGTGCGCGGCGGTTCACTCATCGGCGTGCGCGGTTGCGAATCGTCGCGGCGAGAAGGCGGCGGCGTCGGGCAAACTGGATTGCACCGCATCGCCCAGCATCTGCGCGACGAGCAGCTTTGCCGTGCCAGGCGACGTCGTCACGCCGAGCCCTTCGTGCCCCGCCGCAACCCAGAGCCGGTCAGCCGGATGCCGCGCCGGTCCGATGACGGGCAGGCCGTCGGGCGTGGCGGCGCGAAAGCCGGTCCACGCGCGGATCGCGTTGAGACCGCCGACGCGCGGCAGATAGCGCGTCGCGCGTTGAAGCATCGCCGCGAGCACGTTCATCTCGACGCGGGCATCGGCCGTGCCGAACTGTCGCGACGAGCCGATCAACACCTGCCCCGTCGGACGCGGCTGCGCGTTGAACGCCACCGACGTCCCCCGCGCGTGATGCGCGCTCTTGATATAGCCAAGCTCCAGCACCTGATGGCGGATCGTGCCCGGATAACGGTCGGTGATGAGCAAGTGGCCCTTTTTGGGTTCGAGCGGAATCTCGCCGATGAGATTCGACGCCGCGAGCCCGTTGGCGACGACGACATGCGCGGCTGTGCGGCGCTCGCCGTTCGTCAGCGTGACGCCCGCATGCGCGTTGCCGGCGTCCACGGCGGCGACCGCGCATCCCGTCGACACGCGAATGCGCGCCGCGCCCGGCGATGCGGTCAGCAAATACTGCGCGGCGGCGGGCGCGTAGACGATAGCGTCGTCGTCGATCAGCAGGCCGCCCTGCATCGCATGACTGAGCGACGGCTCGGCTTCGCGCAACGCAGCCGTATCCAGCAATTGCGCGCGCACGCCGCCGGCTGCAAACGCGGACTGCATTGCGCGGGCGGCGGCAAGCTCGTCGTCGTCCTCGGCTATCCACAGCGTGCCGCAGCGCGAAAAGGCGTCGCGCTCGCGAAGATCCGACGCGAGCGCGAGCCAGAGTTTGCGCGAATAGCGGGCGAGCGCGAATTCGGCGGGCGAATCGTTCATCACGACGATATGGCCCATGCCCGCCGCCGTCGCGCCGCCGCCGATGCCGCGCGCCTCGATCACCTCGACCGACAGCCCGCGCGCCGCCAGTTCCGCCGCGCAAGCCGCGCCGACGATGCCCGCGCCGACGACGATGGCGTCCGCTGTCATGCGCCCGCGCCGGCCGCGATGCCCCACGCGAACGGATCGCGCTCGTCGATGACGAGCCGCCCTTCGCCCATGATGTGCGCGAAACCGGTGATGGTCGGGATCAACTGATCGCGATCCATTGCATAGCTTCCCTCGAACACGCTGCCGATGATGCTTTCTTGCCGCCAGAGGGCGCCCGGCGCGAGCAGACCGTCAGCCGCGAGACACGCCAGCTTGGCGCTCGTGCCGGTGCCGCAAGGCGAGCGGTCGTAGGCGCTGCCAGGGCACAGCACGAAGTTGCGGCTGTCGACGCCCGCTCGCGGCGAGTCCGCGAACAACTCGATATGGTCGATGTACGCGCCGCTCGCGCCGGTCACGCCTTGCGCATGGAGCGCATCGCGAATGGCCTCGGTGAACGCCGTCAGCTCGCCGATGTGCGCCGGAACCAGCTCGCGGCCATGCTCCGCGACCAGAAAGAACCAGTTGCCGCCCCACGCGACGTCGCCAGTGAGCGCGCCGTGCCCCGGCACATTCACGCTCACCGCGCGCCGGTGCCGATACGCCGGCACGTTGCGCACGCTGACGCTGCCGTCGGCGTTGAGCGTCGCATCGACGGAGCCGACCGGCGTGTCGATCCGATGCCGCCCCGGCGCGATCCTGCCCGCATGCGCCAGCGACGCGACGACGCCGATCGTGCCGTGCCCGCACATGCCGAGGTAGCCGACGTTGTTGAAGAAGATGACGCCCGCCGCCGCAGCCGGATCGTCGGGCGTGCAGAGCAGCGCGCCGACCATCACGTCCGAGCCGCGCGGCTCTGTCACGACGGCGCGCCGCCAGTCGTCGAAATGCGTGCGGAAAGTGTCGAGCCGCTGGGTCAGCGTGCCGCCGCCCAGTTCCGGGCCGCCCGCGACGACGAGCCGCGTCGGTTCGCCGCCCGTATGCGAGTCGATGATGTCGATGGTTTTCATGCCGCCTATCCTAGAAATGTGCGCGGCGGACGTCTTGGCGGGGCTAGGCGGTTTTGATGACGATATCGGCATAACCGTGCGGCTTTTTTTTGGGCCGTCCCGCAGGCTCGCGCGCTGTGCCGAAATCGGCATGCGCTACGCGCGAAACACGCAAGACGCCCGCATTTGCGCTGCCTACACTGCGCTACGTTCAAATACTTTTGGAGAGCCGCCGTGGCGCATATCTGGGAAGGCGTGATGCCCGCCGTCACCACCAAGTTCAACGCCGATTTCAGCATAGACCGCGCGTGGACGAAGAAGAATATCGAAGCGCAGATCGATGCGGGCGTGGACGGCATCATCGTGTGCGGGTCGCTTGGCGAAGCATCGACGCTATCGCTCGAAGAAAAGCTCGACGTGCTCGATATCGCCGTGGACGCATCGCACGGCCGCGTACCGGTGCTGCTGACCATCGCGGAGAACAGCACGCTCGACGGCTGCCGCCAGGCGGAACGCGCGGCGAGTCACGGCGCGGCGGGCTATATGGTGTTGCCGGGACTGCGTTATCTGTCGGACCGGCGCGAGACGCTCAACCATTTCCGCATGGTCGCCGACGCAAGCCCGCTGCCGTTGATGGTCTATAACAACCCGCTCGCCTATGGCGTGGACGTGACGCCGAAGATGTTCGCGGAACTGGCCGAGGACACGAAGTTCGCGGCCATCAAGGAATCGAGCGGCGACGTGCGGCGCATCACCGATCTCATCAACGAGGTCGGCGAGCGTTACGCGCTCTTCTGCGGCGTCGATAATCTGGCGATGGAAGCCATGTTGATGGGCGCGCACGGCTGGGTAGCCGGCCTCGTGTGCGCATTTCCGCGCGAAACCGTGGCGATCTACCGGCTGCTGCAGGCCGGGCGAACCGGGGAAGCGCGGACCATTTACCGCTGGTTCGCGCCGCTGCTTGCGCTCGATGTGTCGCACAAGCTGGTGCAGAACATCAAACTGGCCGAGGCGATCGTCGTACTGGGCACGGAGCCGGTGCGCCCGCCGCGCCTGCCGCTTGCGGGAGAGGAGCGCAAGGAAGTCGAAGCGCTGATTCGACGCAGCATCGAAACGCGGCCGGCGCTGCCTACGTTCTGAATACAGAAATGCCGTCTCGCGACGGCATTTCTGCTTCTATTCAGCGCGAACGGTCACGCGGCGATTCGCGCGTGCTCCGGCTCCGCACGATCATCGCCGGAATCCTCGCCGTCGTCGTAAAGATGCAGCAGGCGATAGCCGCTCTTGTAGACAGGCTGCAACCGGAAGTGATTGACCGGTTCGATCTCCAGCGCGAGGCGCAGACGCGACACGTGGCTGTCGATGGTGCGCGTGGTTTCGCGGAACTCGCGGCCCCAGACCATCGCGAAAATGTGATCGCGCGACAGCACGCGGCCGATATTCGAGAAGAAGAGCTGTGCGAGCCGGAACTGCGTGCCGCTCAGTTGCACGGGACGTCCGCGCACGGTAACCGCCTGCTGGCGCGAATCGAAGCGATACGGCCCGATCTCCAGACACGCGCTCGACGTGGCGGGGTACGCCCGGCGCAACAGCGCCTCGACCCGCGCGCCGAATTCGCCCGACGGATGGGATAGACCACGTAATCGTCCGCGCCAGCCGTCAGCGCGCAAACGACGTTGTGCTCCGCGCCGTCCGGCGTGGCGAACATGACGGGAACGCGCTCGCCGAAGCTGGAACGCACGGATTTAAGGAGATCGAGCCCGCAAAGGCCGGACGAATTCCAGTCGAGGATCAGCAGATCGACCGTGGAGCGCGAAAGCGCCTTCGACAGCAGCAAGCCGTCGCCGAACGTGACGACGGTATGGCCGAGTCGTTTCACGACGTCGCTGATGAGATTTCGATAACTTGGGTCGGTTTGTAAAACGGCGACGCGCATCGTGTCATGCCTGATGAGTCTAAAAGGCCAGTTCAAAAAGACCGCTCCGTTCGGCTGCAGATATTCCAGCAGACGAGCGCGCAGGCTAGTTTTAGGAATGCCTCGTGAATGTCCGAGCGGCGTTCGAAGCGAGTGCGAAGACGACGGAAACCATGCAGCCACGAATGAGTTCGTTCGACGACCCAACGGAATTTTCCGAGACCGCTGCCGTGTTCGGTCCGACGCCTGGCGATGACCGGTCGGATGCCGCGCTCGCGAAGTCGGCGGCGATGGGCGTCGGAATCGTAACCACGGTCGGCGTAGATAACCTTGGGCTTACGAAGCGGTCGGCCGCGCGTGCCACGAATCGGCGGGATAGCGTCGACCAGCGGCAGCAGTTGGGTGACATCGTTGCGGTTTGCGCCGGTGATGATCGCGCTGACTGGAACGCCGTTCGCGTCTACGAGGACGTGGTGCTTGGAGCCTGGTCGTGCGCGATCGGTGGGGTTTGGCCCAGTTTTTGGCCCGCCCCAACGGCTCGCACAGACGAGGAATCGACAGCCGCATATGAGAAGTCGAGCTGCCGCGATTCGCGCAGCTTGTCGAGCAGCAGCCCATGCAGTCTGTCCCACACCCCGGCCTGCTGCCAGTCGTGCAATCGACGCCAGCAGGTCGCGCCAGAGCCGAAGCCCAACCGGGTCGGCAGATGGTTCCATCGCATACCTGTCTTCAGCACAAGCACGATGCCATTGAGTGCCGCACGGTCCGAGACTCGTAGGCGCCCAGGGTATCGCTTGCGTCGCGGTTTGGACGGTGGAAGTAGTGGTTCGATTAGTGCCCACAGTTCGTCATCGATGATAGGTGCCGGCATTCCTTGATCCGTTGTTCAGGCATCCAACGTTAACCGTTTCGAAGGAAAGTAAACAGCCCTCCCGGGCTCTTTTTGAACTGGGCTCTAAGGGACACGGGCCGACGCCGCTCTTCGCGGCATCTCCCCGGGCGTCTCGTTACAAAAAGAGACGGGAATCAGGCTCGCATTCTGGTCAGCGCGCCCCTCCTTTCCCATCGGACTCGTCCGAAATGTCAACGCATGTAACCGCCAACACGTGCAGACCGCGCAACGGCGCGGCGTGAGATTGTCGAATTTTGTGTAGCGCCGACTTACATCCTGTAACATGCCGCCTTCGGCTCACATTGGCCGAAAAGTCCTTGCGTTCGCCGTTTTACCGAGACGCCGCGAAAGCAAGCTGCGACGCGGCCCCCCGCCGTCTTGCGCAGCGCGGTGACCGGGCGCCGGCTTCGAACCCGCGCCTGAGTCGTTTGCGTTTCGCGCCCACCCGGCGCGCCTGACATCCCGCAGGGCATTGCCTCGTCCCATGCGTCGCCGTTCGCGCGCGCGTGGCTTTTCTCATTTCGGGTTCTCATTCGATGCAGGCAACACCTCTCGACGGCGCATCGCACGCCGCCGGCCGCGCGCTCACGCGCGGCGACTACAAGACGCTCACGCTCGCCGCGCTCGGCGGCGCGCTGGAGTTCTACGACTTCATCATTTTCGTGTTCTTCGCGCCGGTCATCGGCCAGTTGTTCTTTCCAGCGGCCATTCCTGACTGGCTGCGGCAATTGCAGACTTTCGGCATCTTCGCGGCGGGCTATCTTGCGCGGCCGCTCGGCGGCATCGTGATGGCGCATTTCGGCGATCTGCTCGGACGCAAGCGCATGTTTACGCTCTCCGTGCTGCTGATGTCCGTGCCGACGCTGCTGATGGGCCTTCTGCCGACCTACGCATCCATCGGAATGATGGCGCCCGTGCTGCTGCTGCTCTTTCGTGTGATGCAGGGCGCGGCTGTGGGCGGCGAGGTGCCGGGCGCGTGGGTGTTCGTCTCGGAGCACGTGCCGGCGCGTCACGTCGGCTATGCGTGCGGCACGCTCACGGCGGGGCTGACGGCGGGTATTCTGCTCGGTTCGCTAGTCGCGACGGCCATCAACAAGACCTTCCTTCCCGCCGATGTCGCCGGCTTTGCGTGGCGTCTGCCGTTCCTGCTCGGTGGCGTGTTCGGGCTGTGCTCGGTGTACCTGCGCCGCTGGCTGCACGAGACGCCGGTCTTCGCGGAACTGCAGAAGCGCAAGTCGCTCGCGGCGGAAATCCCGCTAAAGGCCGTGCTGCGCGACCACGGCCGCGCCGTCGTCGTGTCGATGCTGCTCACGTGGATGCTGTCCGCCGCGATCGTCGTCGTGATCTTGATGACGCCGACGCTGCTGCAAAAGCAGTTTCACATCGCTCCCGCTACGGTTCTTGCCGCGAACTGCGCAGCGACCTTGTGCCTCACCATCGGTTGCGTGCTAGCGGGCGCAATTGCCGGACGCATCGGCGCGGGCAGGACCATTTTCATCGGCGGGATTTTGCTGGCGGTCTCCTACTACGCGCTGTTCCAGCAGCTCGCAGTCGACGTTTCCGTGCTTCTGCCGTGGTACGCGTTCACGGGCTTCACGGTCGGCGTGATCGGCGCGATTCCGTTTGTGATGGTCAAATCGTTCCCGCCCGCCGTGCGCTTCTCGGGCATCTCGTTTTCGTACAACGTTGCGTATGCGGTGTTTGGCGGACTGACGCCGATCGTCGTCTCGCTGATGATGAAATCGAGCCCGACCGCGCCGGCGCTGTATGTCTCCACGATCTGCGTGCTGGGCGCGTTGACGACGCTCTTCATCAAGGACGCCCCGGCGACGCGCTGAGGTGCTGTCTTGCTGAACGAAATGGCGCGCTCTCCAGAAGAGCGCGCCATTTTCATTTCATTCGACGCCGAAACATCCCGCGCGCGACGCCTCTACGATAAGCGGCATGAACTCGAACCTTTCCCCGCGCCAGATTCTCGTCGTCGCGGCGACGAGCGTCGGCTTCGTCGTCTCGCAACTCGATGTATCCATCGTCAATGTCGCGCTCGCGAGCATCGGCCACGACCTTGGCGCGAACGTCGCAAGCCTGCAATGGACGGTGGACAGCTACGCGCTCGCCTTCGCCGCGCTGATGTTGTCGGCCGGCTCGCTCGGCGACCGCTTCGGCGCGCGGCGTCTGTTTGCGGGCGGCCTCGGGGTGTTCGCGCTGGCATCGCTCGCCTGCGCCTTCTCACGCGATGCCGCTCAACTCATCGCTGCGCGCGCCTGCCAGGGCGTCGGCGCGGCGGCGATGCTGCCAAATTCGCTCGCCCTGCTCAATGCCGCGTGCGGCCATGATCCACGCGTGCGGGCGCGTGCGGTCGGCTTGTGGACGGCGGCGGGCGCGGTGTCCATTGCGGCCGGGCCGATCGTCGGCGGACTGCTGATAGCGGCGTTCGGCTGGCGCAGCATCTTTTGGGTCAATCTGCCGATTTGCACGGCCGGCATCGCCGCTACGCTCGTATGGGTCGAGAAGACGCCGGCGCACGGTCGCGGCGGCGCTTTGGACCTGGGCGGACAGGCGCTCGCCATTGTCGCGCTTGCGGCCTTCGTGGGCGCGGTCATCGAATTGCGGCCGCTCGGCATTTCGCATCCGCTCGTGATCGGCGCACTGGTGGTTGCGCTGGCGTCGGCGGGCGCGTTTATCGCAGTGGAAAGAAAAAGCCGCGCGCCGATGCTGCCGCTCGCGCTCTTCTCCGGCCGCACGTTCAGCGCGGCGGTGGTGTTCGGCATCGGCGTGAACTTTACTTACTACGGCATGGTGTTCGTGCTGAGTCTGTACTTCCAGCGCGTGCTCGGGCACACGCCGCTTCAGACGGGTCTCGCGTTTCTGCCGCTGACGGGCGGCTTCCTGGCCTCGAATCTCGCGAGCGGCCCGGTGGTGGCGCGCTTCGGCTCGCGCGGCCCGATGATCGCGGGCGCCTTGCTGGACGCCGCCGGTTTCGCCGCGCTCGTTTTCGTCGATGCCCATACGCCCACCGCCGTGCTTCTACTTCCGTTCCTGCTGATTCCGTTCGGCATGGGCGTGGCTGTTCCCGCGATGACCACCGCGCTGCTCGGCACCGTCGGCCAACGGCGAGCGGGCACGGCGTCGGCGGTGCTCAACACCGCGCGGCAGGCGGCCGGCGCAATCGGCGTGGCCGCGTTCGGTGCGCTCGCGGGTCACGGGGACGGCGCGACGGCATCGGCGCAAATCGTCGACGCGGTGCGCTGGTCGGCCGCAATTTCGGTCGCGATACTGGCGTGCGCGGCCGCTGTTGCGAGTTTCGTGCACCGCGGCGCGGCGGCGGATGGTATCGACCGGCAGCAACGCGCGGCAAAATAGCGGGCCGTCCGCGAGCCGGGAACGCCCGTTGCAGCATCCACGCGGAACACCTTCACTCTTCCCGGAGATCAAAGCCACCATGTCGACGACACCACGCTCCCCCGACGAAACGATCGAACCGGATCCGGACAAGCTGCTCGATCCCGACGCAGCGCCGAACCCCGATGATCCCGATATGCCCGACGGCCCGGACTCCGCGACGCCGCTCGTCCCCGCGAATCCGAATAACGGCGAGCCGCGCCTGTAGCGGCGAGGCCCGCGCGGGCGAAAGACTTACAGACTCGTCGTCTGCACGGCGCCGGTTTCGAGCGCGCGCTCGATCAGCGCTTCCTGTTGCGCCTTGCGCACCGCATCCGCGACGAATGTATCCGGCGCTTCCACTTCTGCCCGGATCGCGCCGATGATGCCATCGGCCTCGACGATCACGAGCGATTCCGCCGAATCCGCGCGGCTAATGATGACGCGCTGCGGGCCGCCGCCTTCCGCGATGCTGGCGCAAAACTGCATGCGTTCGCCGCCGATCACCTGTTCGAATGTCTGAATCATGGCTGCCTTCCGCGTTGGTTGAATGAAACATTCCGGAGCGCGCCATTTACGCGCGCCGTCTTCTCATTGATTCACGCGTGGTTAGCAGGTTCCATTCCGTAAGCATTAGCGTCGCGCATCGGCGAGTTTGCGAAGCGTCTCGGCGGTCGGCTCGTCGGCGGGAAAAAACGCTTCGATTGCAAGTTCCGACAGCGTGATGTCGACGGGCGTGCCGAAGACGGTCGTCGTGCTGAAGAACGAAAGCATGCCGTGCGCGGTGCGAAGACGCAGCGGCACGATCACGGGATCGGGTTCGACGTGCGGCTCGTTTTCAGCATGCGGCGGCGCGGGATACGCCTCCAGTTCGTTCAGAAGCGCGGCGAGCGTCGCGTCCCCCGATACCTCGATCTGACGCCGCACTCGCGCGAGCAAATGCGCGCGCCACTCTCGCCAATTCTCGATGACGCCCGCAAGCCCACGCGGATGCATCGACAGGCGCAGCACGTTCACCGGCGGCGCAAGCAGCGACGCCTCGGCCGTTGCGACCAGCGGTTCGAGCGCCGCATTGGCCGCGATCATCGTCCAGTGTCGGTCGACGGCAAGCGCCGGATACGGCTCATGCCCCTTCAGCACGAGTTCCACTGCGCGCCGCGCGGCATCGAGTTGCGGATCGGCGAGCGCGCGTTCGCGATAAAGC
>Ga0308173_10000443_pt1 | contig 17359 bp, 17 predicted proteins | sample PhyPR1_FD_203716 | JGI IMG/M metagenome (GOLD analysis project Ga0308173, IMG submission 203716) | Soil microbial communities from UC Gill Tract Community Farm, Albany, California, United States - DLSLS.P.R1 | ecosystem: Environmental > Terrestrial > Soil > Agricultural land | place: USA...
CTGTCGTGAGGATCGGCGACGACTTCCGCAATCAGGTGGTGGAGACCGGCCACTCCGCGCGCCTCGCGGATCTCGACGCAATGGCAGAACTGGGCGTCAAAGCGGTGCGCTATCCGATCGTGTGGGAAACCGTTGCGCCGCAAACGCCAACGGAGCTGGATTTCTCCTGGACCGACCGCAGGCTCGAGCGGCTGCGCGAACTGGGAATCCGCATCATTGGCGGCCTCGTGCACCACGGCTCAGGCCCACGGTACACAAGCCTGCTCGATCCGGACTTTCCCAAGAAGCTCGCCGATTACGCTGCGAAGGTCGCGCGGCGCTACCCTTGGGTGGAGACCTGGACTCCCGTCAACGAACCGCTGACCACCGCCCGCTTCTCGTGCTTGTACGGCCACTGGTATCCGCACGAGCGCGAATTCGGCGCCATGCTCCGCGCGCTGGTCAACGAATGCTACGGAACCGCCCTTGCAATGGAGGCGATCCGCGCCGCTAACCCAGCTGCGAAGTTGATGGTCACGGAAGACCTCGGCAAGACCTTCTCCACGGACGAGCTGGCCTACCAGGCCCGCCACGAGAACGAACGACGATGGCTGAGCGTGGACCTGCTGACGGGGCGTGTGATGCCCGGCCATCAATTTCACAATGCACTGGTGAAAGCCGGCGTCGATGAGCAGGTGCTCGAAGCGCTCGCCGCCCGACGCGGAATGCCGGACCTGCTCGGCATCAATCATTACCTCACCAGCGAGCGGTTCCTTGATCATCGGCTAAGTCGCTATCCCGGAGTTCAGCCCGGCTCGAATGGGGAAGACGAATATGTCGACGTCGAGGCAGTCCGCATCGACCGCTTGCAGGGCGAGCTTGGTCCCGCCCCCCGCCTGCGGGAAGCATGGCAGCGCTACGGTCTCCCCATTGCCGTTTCGGAAGTGCATCACGGCTGCACACGAGAGGAGCAGGTCCGCTGGCTCCTGGATGTCTGGCGAGCCGTCGAAAACGAACGCAGCAAAGGCGCAGATATTCGCGCCGTGACTCTGTGGTCCATGTTCGGTGCCGTGGACTGGCGCTCGCTCCTCACTCGGCGAGAGGGCATTTATGATGTCGGTGCGTTCGACACGCGCTCCGAACTCCCCCGGCCCACGCTCGTGGCGAAAACGGCTGCTAAGCTTGGCCGCGGCGAGCAGGTCGATCATCCGGTTCTTGATCTGCCAGGTTGGTGGAAGCGGCCCGGCCGCACCTACGCACGGCCTCGCTATGACATGCTGCCTTCCAAGCGCGCCTCGGCGCGACCGATACTGATCACCGGGGGCACCGGAACGCTCGGGCGCGCATTTTCCAGGATCTGCGCTCACCGGGGTCTCGCGCACGTCCTCACCACGCGTGCTGAGTTGGACATCACCGACGAGACTTCGATCGCAGCCGCGCTCGAGCGATTGAGGCCGTGGGCACTGATTAACACAGCGGGCTTCGTGCGCACTTGGGAGGCGGAGGAGAAAGCCGACGAATGCTTCCGCATCAACACCACGGGTCCCGAGCTCCTCGGTCGCGCATGCAAGTTGCATGGCATTCCGCTCGTCACCTTCTCATCCGACCTGGTGTTCGACGGGAAGCTCGGCCGCGCCTACGTCGAACCGGACGCGCCGGCTCCCAAGTGTCCCTATGGGCAAAGCAAGGCGGATGCGGAAGCGCGCCTACTTTCGCTCGATGCCGATGCGCTGATCGTCCGCACCAGCGCCTTCTTCGGTCCGTGGGATCGTTACAACTTCCTGTTCGAAACGATCGATCGCCTGCAGCGCGGCGACGAAGTTCTGGCAAGCGATCGAACTATCGTTTCTCCCACCTATGTGCCCGACCTAGTCCACGCCACGCTCGACCTCCTCATCGATGGTGAGAAGGGCATCTGGCACCTGACGAACCAAGGCGCGATCAGCTGGCACGAGCTCGCCCGGCACGTTGCCGATATGGCCAGTGTCGACCATCGGAAGATCCGGATCGCAGAAGATGCCGAACCTGCCGATACCAGCCTCACCAGCAACCGCGGCCTCTTGCTTCGGCCATTAGATCAGGCGCTATCCGCCTTCGCAGCGGACGCAAGGCTGCTGTCCTGACCGCTGCGATCCAAATGTAACTTCATCTAACGCTCTTCATCGCCCACAATGGAGCGGTGACACGGCTGAAGATCGCCGGCATCGTTCTCCTGCTCGCTTTGCTTGCGGGCTGGACCGCATGGCGCGTGTGGCCCGTCCAAATCCTTGTCATCGCAAACCGGTTCGCTCACCCGGTCGCGAAGGCACATTCCGTACGATGGGCTGAAGGGCCGGCCACTCCGCCCGCAGGCAATCGGCCCCCCAATGTCATCCTCATCGTTACCGACGATCTCGCGATCAACGACGTGACCACCGAAGGTGCCGGACACGGCGTTGCCGGCGGATTGGTGCCTACGCCGAACATCGACGCCATTGCTCACGAAGGCGTCGACTTCACGCAATCCTATGCCGCCAACGCTACGTGCTCGCCATCGAGGGCGGCGCTGATGACCGGGCGCTATCCGCAACGTTTCGGTTTCGAGTTCACGGCCGTGCCGGCGCAGCTTGCGAAATATGTGCCTCGCTACTCCGACCAGAGCCGTCCCTATCCGACGATCTACCATGCCGACCGTCAGTCGCGGGTTCCACCGATGGAGCAGATGGGCATGCCCGGCGGCGAAGTGACGATTGCGGAGGTTCTCAAGCAGCGGGGGTATCACACGATTCACTTGGGCAAATGGCATCTAGGGGAAGCCCGCGGGATGCGTCCGGAAGACCAGGGTTTCGACGAAAGCCTTGGCTTCATGCCCGGCGCATCGAAGTACCAGCCCGACACTGCGGTCGACGCCAAGCTCCCGGGCGACCCGCTCGACCGACTATTGTGGCTGGCGCTCACCGACGCCGTGCAGTTCAACGGCGGCAAGCCGTTTCACGCCGGCGAATACATGACCGACTATTTGAGCGATCAGGCAGTCGCTGCGGTGCGCGCAAACCGCAATCGTCAGTTCTTTCTCTACCTCGCTTACAACGCGCCCCACACGCCGTTCCAGGCAACCAAGTCCGATTATGACGCGCTGCCGGCGATCAAGGACCGGCGCACGCGTGTTTACGGAGCGATGGTCCGCGCCGTGGACCGCGGCGTCGGCGAGATCATGGAGACGCTCAAGGCCCAACGCCTCGATGACAACACTCTGGTGATCTTCACCAGCGACAATGGTGGCGCCTGGTACGCCGGGTTACCCGACATCAACCGCCCTTATCGAGGCTGGAAGGGTACCTTCTTCGAGGGAGGCATTCGCGAGCCGCTGTTCATGCGATGGCCAAGCGCCATCCCGGCAGGACAGCGATCTGCTATGCCCACGCACGGCATCGACCTCTTCCCTACCATCGCGGCCGCAGCGGGCACGGGCGTACCAAGCGGCCGGGTGATTGACGGCATCAACCTGCTCCCCTTTGCCAACGGCAAGGCAGCGCCAATTCCGCGCATCCTCTTCTGGCGCTCGGGCGGCTACGAAGCCGTGCGCGATGGCGAATGGAAGCTGCAGGTATCGCCCAACCCGCAGCGGATCTGGTTGTTCGATCTCGCGTCCGATCCAACGGAGCATCACGATCTCTCCGCTGCCCGCAGAGATATAGTGGCCCGACTCCGTGCGGAACTCTCCGCGCACGACGGCCAAATGGCGAAACCGCTCTGGCCGGCGCTGCTCGAGGAACCCATCCGCATCGACGTGCCTGCCGACGCGCCTTGGAAGAAGGGCCAGGAGTTCGTCTATTGGCCGAACTGAGTCTAGGACGACGCTGACATTCTCTTTGTCAGCCGTTTGGCAAGTTCCTCCTGCGCGAGGAAGTCCTGCATCATTTCCGAGACTTTGCGCTGCGATCCCAGCAGCACCGGCGGCCCCTGGCCATACCAGCTCGCCCAGACCTCACCCCTTTCGAGGCTAAACACGACGCCGCCCATCGATTCGTCCGCACCGCGGCTCTTCATCGAAGAAAATGCGTGGCGGATCAGGAGCGCAATGCCGATCATGATGGCCGATGATCCAAGAAAGATTGCAGCGCTCGAGATGAAGCACGGCAACGCGAAATGCTGTGAAGCCGTGAACAAGCCGCCCGTGATGGCAACAGCGGAGACTGCGACTGCACCAGCCAGCCACCAGCGCAGAACGATTGCGCAAATCAGGACGAACGGCAGAAATGGGGTAAATTCGCAGCCAGTGACGACGCCACTGACCGCGGCGCGAACGGAAGTGGGAACTCCAACAGCAAGACCAGCGAACAATAAGGCTAAACCGCCGGTAACGAGCGGTTCGCGAAGCCAGCGATTCAATGCGGCACGAAACATCGATGTAAGTCCCTCCCCAACCCGTGCGTCGATCGCAAAGTTCCCGAGCATCGATCGGGCGCACGCCATTCGCGTGCTGTAATCATTCCGTGAGCGTTAGGGAATCCGTTCAAAGCCGTAGACGAGCCGCAATCGTGCCCCATTGCGTTGCGAAAGAGCTGCTCCCTCACTAACGATCCGCACCATGCCCGACCGCCAGCAGACCTTCGCCAAAGTCCTCGAGCTCATTGAACCTTTCAACAAGAAGGGTGTCGCCGCGACCGAGGCGACGCGCTTCGCGCAGGACCTGGAATGGGATAGCCTCACCGTCCTCGATTTCGTCGCCAACATCGAAGACGAGTTCGATGTCATGATCACGATGAATATGCAGGCGGAGATCGAGACCGTCGGGCAGCTCGTCGACGCGCTGCAGAGGCTGACGGCCGACAAGTGACCGATCTCTTTTCCAAGTTCGACCCGCTCATCGAGCAGCGTGCAGCCCTTCTCGAGACCGGTGTCACCGACCCGTTCAATCTGGTGATGGAGAAAGTCGAAAGCCCGACTGTCGCGATCTGCAACGGCCGCCCCACGATCTTGCTCGGCACCTACAATTACATGGGAATGACCTTTGACCCGGAGGTGGTCGCCGCAGGTCACCAGGCGCTCGACGCCTTCGGCTCGGGAACGACTGGGAGCCGCGTCCTCAATGGCACCTACGCCGGCCATCGCGCAGTCGAGCAGGCGCTCAAGGACTTCTACGCCATGGACCACGCCATGGTGTTCTCGACCGGGTATCAAGCGAACCTCGGGATCATCTCCACAATCGCGGGCAAGGAGGACTACATCGTCCTCGACATCGACAGCCATGCGTCGATCTACGACGGCTGTGCGCTCGGCAACGCGCAGATCGTGCCCTTCCGCCACAACGATATCGAGGCGCTCGAGAAGCGTCTGAAGCGAATTCCCGAAGGCGCCGGCAAGCTCGTCGTCCTCGAAGGGGTCTATTCGATGCTCGGCGACGTCGCGCCGCTCAAGGAGATGGTTGCCGTCTCCAAAGCGAACGGGGCCATGGTCCTGGTCGACGAAGCGCACTCGATGGGATTCATCGGAGAGCATGGCCGCGGCGTCGCCGAAGCACAGGGCATCATCGACGATGTCGATTTTATCATCGGCACTTTCTCGAAGTCGGTCGGAACGGTGGGCGGGTTCTGCGTCTCGAACCATCCGAAGTTCGAGATTCTGCGGCTGGTCTGCCGGCCCTATGTGTTTACGGCCTCCCTCCCGCCATCCGTTGTGGCGACCGCAGCGACCTCAATCCGCAAGCTGATGGACAGCGCCGATAAGCGTGCGCACCTGTGGGAGAACAGCAAGCGCCTCCACGCCGGCCTCCGGCAGCTCGGCTTCAGGCTCGGCACCGATGAGCCGCAGTCCGCGATCATCGCCGTGCTCATGCCGGACCTCGAGACCGGCGCGGCGATGTGGGAAGCTCTTCTGCAAGAGGGGCTGTACGTCAATCTCGCACGGCCTCCAGCGACCCCCGCGGGCATGACCCTCCTGCGATGCTCGCTGTGCGCGCTCCACAGTCAGGAGCAGGTCGGGGAGATATTAACCATGTTTGCTGCGGCAGGCCGTGCAACTGGCTGCATCAGTTGAACAATTTATCCACAGACCAAAGCTTCCGCTAAAAGGTTAACGGGGCTAATGTGCGGCCCATGATCGGGGTTGGGGACGAAGAAGAAGTCCGGTTCGACTGGCGTCGAGGCGGCGCTGCAGTCGCGGGCCTCATTGCGGCCCTCGTGCTCGTGGCGATGATCTTCCTCGTCAAATTCGCCAATGATGCGCGAGAACAGGCGCTATCCGCCGAGCGCCACACCTACGAAGTCGCACTCGTCGTCCGCAATGTCAGCAGCAACGTGTCCCGCGCAGAGGCCGCGCTCGCCCGCTTCGTCCTCGACGAGGACGTCAAAGGCAGCGGAAACATTTACGCCAGCGACTGGCAGCTCGCCGGCTATCAAATCGACCAGCTCAGCAACCTCATGCGGACGAGTCCGGACCAGCTGCGCCGCGTCGCCGAGCTCCGCCAGCTCTACCGCCGCCGCAATCAGGAGCTCTCTCTCGCCGCGACGGCGGCTCTCCAGAAGGAGGGCGACACCGGCATCAGCTACTTCTACCAAGCGGCCAAGAGCGGCACTGGCCAGGCGCTCGACAACAAGCTCGAAGATATCATCCGCGCCGAGCGTCAGTCGCTCCGCGATCGTCAGGCCGCGAGCCAGTTCCTCTCGGAAGAGGCAAGCCGCCGCAGCGACTATCTGAGCTGGATCGGCTTCCTCGTCGGTCTCGGGGCGATCTTCCTGGGCGTGGTGGCCGTGCAGGCGCTGCGGCAAAACGCGGCTGCGCGCCGCAAGATCGAGACCGAGGCGGAACGCGCGGAAGTGCTCGAACAGGCCGTCCGCGAGCGCACGAACGAGCTGTGGGAGGCCAACCAGGCGCTGAAAGAAGAGGCGCGCGAACGCGAGGCCGCCGAGGCTCAGCTCCGCCAGGTCCAGAAGATGGAAGCCGTGGGCCAGCTCACCGGCGGCATCGCGCACGATTTCAACAATATGCTGGCTGTCGTCGTGGGCGGCATCGATCTTGCCCTGCGCCGACTCAATGGCCCGCGGCGCGAAGTCATGATGCACCTCAACAATGCGATGGAAGGTGCAACGCGCGCAGCGGCGCTAACCCGGCGCCTGCTCTCGTTCGCTCGTTCGGAGCCGCTACTGCCGGAGCGTGTAGATTCAAGCGAGTTGATCGGCGGCATGTCGGACCTTCTCGATCGCACGATCGGGGAGCGTATCCGTATTGAAGTCGACCGTGCATCCGACACCTGGCCGATCTACGTCGACCCGCACCAGCTCGAAAATGCAATCCTCAACCTCGCCGTCAACGCCCGCGATGCGATGGACGGCCAGGGCTCGATGCGCATCTCGACCGAGAACGTAAAGCTCGGCTCGAACGAGGTGGGCGACATCCGGGCCGGCGATTATGTGAAGATCAGCGTTACCGACACCGGCTGCGGAATGCCGCCCGACGTGCTCGAACGCGCCTTCGAGCCCTTCTTCACTACCAAACCCGTCGGCAAGGGCACGGGCCTCGGCCTCAGCCAGATTTTCGGCTTCGCGCACCAATCGGGCGGCGAGGTCGGGATCGAAAGCCAGGTGGGGCGCGGCACCACCGTCTCAATTTATTTGCCTCGCACCGAAGTCGCCGCGTCCGTTCGCATCCACCCGACGGCTCAGCGCAATCAGACCAATGTTCGAGTGCCGGATGCCCGCATCCTCTTGGTGGAAGACGATCCGCGCGTCCGCGCGGCGACGGTCGATGCGCTCGAAGACCTGGACTACGAGCCGATCGCCTGCGGCAGTGGCGAAGAAGCGATCCGCATCTTTAACGACAAGATGTTCGACCTCGTGATCACCGACGTGATCATGCCCGAAATGACCGGTCCCGAACTGATCCGCTACCTAAAGGCAACCTCGCCGCACGAGTTCGCAGTACTGTTCGTCACCGGCTATGTCGGCGAAGGTGAGAGCGAAGACCTGCGTGGCCACGAACTTCTACGCAAACCCTTCACGGTCGGCGCACTGGCGAACGCTGTCTCCGCTGCGCTCGCCCGAACGGCTAACGAACCGCCCCGCTCTTCAGCAGCCGGGGCAGCAGGGTAATAGCCGCCAGCAGCGGATGCCGCTGCTGCCATGGCTTCAGCCGGATCTCAGTGCCGGCATGCCGGTTGATCTTCCACGCGATATAGTCCGCGCCGCCTGCAAAGGTGGCGCTCGCCTTGGCCAGACGCAGGATCGAAAGCGCCTTTCCTTCCACGCGCCGCCAACGCCAGCTAGCCCGCGGCTCACGCTCGATCGCCGCTGCGGCAGGCTCTGTGAATTTAACGTATCTGGGCCGATCGGCATCGACGACCGAAACGCTGCGCCCCTTCCGCTCGGCGCGAAGCTCGGCGGAATAAGTGAGCACGAACGCCCGCCGCCACCAGTCGAGCGGCTTCTCGCCCTCGCGGCGGCCCGCCGCCGCAAGCAAAGTCGGCGCCGCGCGGCAAACCGCATCGATCGCAGCTTCCCGAGCCTTCTTGTCGGCCGCCCATACCAGTCGCGAGGGCTGGGCGAAGCGCGCCCAAACCGAAACGCTGCTCGTCTCCGAACCATTTAGGCGCTGGAAGTCAGCCTCGCTCAGCACCGCATATTTGGCGGCGATGCCCTCCTTCTCAAAATAGAAGACGTTTGGGGGGATGAGACGGTTCGCCGCTGCCAGCCAGCGCTTGCGGTAGGCCGAGCGATAATCCGATACGATCAGGTAGAAGTCGAGCATCAGGCCGTCGAGCTTCCGCTCGCGCAGGCAGGATCCGTAAAAGAGCACCGCCCGAGAGGCCGCGCCATATTTCCCCGCTATCCCGGCAGCGATCGCGCTAACCCGCCGATCGACGGGAATGCTCAGTTCCTCGGCAACGAGCTCCCGAAGCTCGGACATGGAAAGCCGCCTACGCTGCCAACTTGACGAACGACAAGGGCTGCGCGGGCATAAGGTGGATAGGCCGTCCCAGCTCAGTGCGGAAGGTTTCGCCGTCCAGGATCAAGTTCGAACAATCGCCCTCGATCGTGATTTCATCGGCATGTTCGAAATGGACGCCAGGGACCGGCCACCGGCCGAGCTTTCCGACAATACTTGCGGCGAGACCGCGAACCATCGACATCGGCTGCTCCTCAACTGCGAGCAACTTCAGCGAGCCCGAACGCTTCTCGCCAAGGTCGCTGTTGAGCAACAGCTTCTCGAGAGTCGTCACGGCAAGCAGCGAGAACCGCCCGCTCAGCCGGTTCGAGCCGTCGCTCAGTGACACGCTCAGCGGCTCCAGATCGGGCGGGAGAAAGTTCGCCTTGATGCGCAGGAGCATTTTAGCGAGGAGCGCAAAGAAGGTGATTCCGTGGGCGATGCCGTTCGGGAGCCCGAGCGGATAAATTCGCTCCCGGCAGTAGAGCATCGTGTCGGCGAGGCCTGCCCCACCGAGAAACATCCCGATGACGGGTCGGTGCTCGCTGCCCGGGCGGCGAAGCGCAATCAGTTCACGAGCCACCGTGTACGGTGCCAAATGGTCCGTGCGGGCAAGCGCAATCAGCCGTTCCAACGTCTCGATGGGGTCGCCCCGCGCGCCAAGGTCGATCGCGATCAAGTTGGTCTTGCCACTCGGCAGCACAGCGACAGGCGGCGGCGATTCGCCGAAATGCCCGCCGTTGTAGAGCTCGGTGAGCGCGGCCTGGACCGTCCCGTCCCCGCCGTTGATCGCGAGCACCTTCGGACGAACGCGCGCGATGACCTTCATCGCCTCGCCGATCTGGCTCGCTTCCTCGACTTCATAATGGAAGACGTCCGGATGCTCATCGCAATAAGCGCGGATGCGCGGCAGCTGTGCGATGTTCCCGGTCGACTTGGGATTGGAGAGAAGAGCGATGCGGACGCGTTCGTGTCGCATGCAGTGCGAAGCCGCGTCGGCGCACTCCGGCGAGACCGACTCCTGACCTTCCACACTAGCCGACACTTTCAACATGAATTTCCGGGACCAGTTGCTATAGGGCGCCTTAATGCCGGAAACGCCGGGGCCTCGGCCCAGGTGCATCCGTCCGTTGTTGGATATCCTCGGCCTTTGCGGCCAAATCATGGTGCCCGGACGACCAAATTTGCGCCGACCAGCTTTAATCGACCGATATCTCGCCAAAGCGATCGCCGTGCCGCTGCTCGGGACGCTCGTGCTCGCGGCGATGCTGCTCGTCCTCGATAAGATGCTGCGCCTCTTCCAGTACGTGGTGGATGCGGGTGGTCCGGTCAGCGTCGTCTGGCGGATGCTCGCGAACCTGCTCCCCGAATATTTGTCACTCGGCATCCCCATAGGCCTGATGCTCGGCATCCTGCTCGCCTTCCGCGGGCTGGCGCTGACGTCGGAGCTCGATGCGATGCGCGGCGTCGGCCTCGGCTACGGCCGGCTGCTGCGCGTACCCTACGCCTTCGCGATCCCACTCGCGATCATCAACCTGTTCATCGTCGGTTACCTCGAGCCCTACACTCACTATCGATACGAAGGTCTCCGCTTCGACCTCAATTCGGGTGCACTGGGCGCGGCGATCAAAGTGGGCGAGTTCAACCGGCTCGGCAAGAAGCTGACCCTGCGCATCGAGCGCAGTGAGAAGAAGGGAACGCAGCTCCACGGGATCTTCGTCCAAATGGACCAGCCCGGCGGAGCTACCGTCGCGGCGACGGCCGAGCACGGCAGGTTCCTGTCGACCGACGATCCCAATGTGATCCTGTTCCGCCTGACTAAGGGTCGGCTTATTCAGGACTCGCCCAAGTTCGCGGTTCCGCGCACGCTTGCGTTCGAGCTTTACGATCTCCCCGTGAGCCTTCCAGCGATCGAGCAGTTCCGCCGCCGCGGCGGCACCGTGTCGGACGAGCTATACCTCCACGAGCTCTGGTTTGAGGGCTATGGCGGCAGAGCGCCCAACCTTCATCAGCAGTTGGAAACCCAAGCCGCCTTTCACTTCCGTCTCGTCGAGGTCGTGATGATGCTGATGCTTCCGTTGCTGGCGATCTCGCTCGCTGTGCCGCCGAAGCGAAGCTCGTCCGGACTCGGAATCTTCCTCGGCATCCTGGTCGTCGTCGCCTATCATAAGATCAATCAATATGCCGCGCAGGCCGCAACCAACGGGAGCGTGAACGCGGTCATCGCTTTGTGGGTGCCCCTCGGGCTTTTCGCCGGGCTCATTGCCTGGATGTACCACGTGCTCGCCCACAAGCCGGGGGGCCAGCCGATCGGCGCGCTCGAATGGTTCGCTTCAAAGACGGCTCGGCGCATTCGGTCGCTCCTGCCGAAGTTTTCTGAAGCATGATCAATCTCAGCTTCTTCCCTTCCAAGCGCCTGGCCCTGTACATGGTTCGCCTGTTCATCACGCGGAGCCTCGGCGTGCTCATCGCACTGGTGCTGGTGCTAATGACGCTCGATCTGCTCGGCGAATCCGGCAAGATCCTTGCGGTCCCCGGGAACACGAACGCGGATCTATGGCGCTATGTGGGCCTACGCCTGCCGCTGCTGATATCGCGCTTCCTGCCCTTCTCGGTCCTGCTCGGCACGCTGATCGCGTTCGTCGGCTTGAACCAGCACAGCGAAACAGTGGCGATGAAGTCGGCTGGCCTCTCCGCGCACCAGATTCTGGCGCCACTCGTCGTCGCGAGCATCGGCATCGCCGCTGGCCTCTTCATTTTCAACGAGACCGTCGTCGTGAACAGCGCACGGGTCGTAAACGTCTGGTCGGACAACGACTATAAACCGATACCAGCTGACAAAGGGATTCTCAGCAACGCCTGGGTCCTGAACGGTGACGACCTGATTCACGCGGGTATCGTCAATGGCCGGGGCAAGCACATCATCGCCCGGCAAGTCCGCATCTACGATCGCCGGGGGGGCATTCTCCAGCGAGTGATCACGGCGGACACGGCGGTTCCCCATGCGGGGGCCGGCGACTGGATCCTGAGCAAGGTCGCCACTTACGACGCCAACATGAACGTGATCCGTACTGTTAAGCAGGCAACCGGGCTTGAAGGCGTCACGCCAAGCCAGCTGACTCTTGCCAAGGTTGATCCCGCAGAGCTCGACTATTGGACATTGAAGCGCCGTGCGCGGGAGCTCGAGGCCGCCGGGCGTCCCGCGGACGAAGCGCGTGCGGGCCTCGCGCACAAGATTTCCGGTCCACTTTCAACCATCCTAATGCCGCTGCTCGCGGCCGTCGCCGCTTTCGGCCTTGCCCGGTCCGGACAGGTCCTCCTTCGCGCCTGCCTCGGCATGGCCCTCGGCTTCGCTTATTTCGTGGCCGACAACTTCAGCCTCGCAATGGGCAATGCCGGCGCCTATCCCCCGTTCATCGCCGCCTGGGCGCCATTCCTGCTGTTCCTGCTCATCGGGGAGACGGTGCTCGTCCGCACGGAGGAGTAGAGTCACTTCACCGGTACAACGAGCGGCGTGTTTTTCTCCACGACGTAGGTCGCCAGCTCTGAGGCTGCTTCCAAGCCCACGTTCGTCGCTTCGTGCGGCATGCCATAGGGGATGAAGATTACATCCCCAGCGTGGAGCGTCGCAACCGGCTGTCCCCGAAGCCGATATTCGATCGTCCCCTTCAGCACGTAGACGATCTCTTCGCCGGGATGCATGTGCTGCGGAACTTTAGCGCCGGGCGCGAAGTCGACGCGCACCTGGATCGCTTCGCGTCCAGCGATGCTGAGATCATGTTCTTGGAGATTGGTCCGCGTGATGCCCGGCGTCTCGGCAGGAGGCGCTTCGACCGCCAGCTGCGCGGCAATCAAAAAGGCGAGAATCATCCGTCATCTCCTGCGAAGAGCGTTCAGCCCTTGCTGACGGCCATGATAGCATCTGCAAAGGCGCGCGGCGCCTCCCGCGGAAGATTGTGCCCGATCCCGCCGAGAAACTCGCGGCGTCCGATCGCCGGCGCGCTATGATCGTACCGACCGGAAGGTATCACGCATGTCCTGCGTCAGCAGCTGCGGCTGCTCCCATGCGGCAAAATGCGTGCCCACCGGGTGCGACTTGTAGAATACGAGGTGCGGATAGGCCGTCCGCGCCCAGCTTTCCGGCGCCTGATAGATCTCGGAGCGGAACGCGCTCACACCAGTCGGCAGCGGCAACGCGCGCGGATCGAAGAAACCGCCCTTCGCATTGCGGTTCTCCCAATAGAGCCGCGCTGACGAGACGGCCGTGTTGGTCAGCCAGTACAGGGTGACATTGTCGAGAATGTCGTCGCGGGTCAGGCCCTCCGTCGCGCCATCGAATACCTTCGCAATCAGCCGATAGCTCTGGATGTCATGGTCGAGAATCCACGCGGCGAGGCCGACCGGCGAGTCCGCGATCGCGTAGAGCGTCTGGGCTCGCTGGGTCATCTCGTTCGCATAACCGAGCCCGTGGACGAAGAAGTCCGTCAATTGGTCCCAGGCATGCTGCTCGTCGGGCGAGAGGTTGGGCGGCGGCGGACCCGCCGGAAGCGCCTTGCGGATCGCTTCCGGCAACGTCGCAGACATGTTGGTGTGGATGGCCAACAGCCCCGGTGGCTGTTGCAGCGCCATCGTCTCGCTGATCGCATTCCCCCAGTCGCCGCCCTGCGCGACATAGCGACGATAGCCGAGCCGATTCATCAGCTCTGCCCAAGCCCGCGCAATGTGCGCGACATCCCAGCCCGGCGCCGTTGGCTTGCCCGAAAATCCGTAGCCGGGCAGCGATGGGATCACGACGTCGAATGCGTCCGCGGCGGTGCCGCCGTGCGCGGTCGGGTCGGTCAGCGGGCCGATGATCTTCAACTGCTCGATAATCGAGCCCGGCCAGCCATGCGTGACGATCACCGGCAACGCGTTCGGATGCCTCGACTTCACGTGGATGAAGTGGATGTCGAGTCCATCGATGTTGGTCACAAAGTTCGGATAGGAGAAGATCTGCGCTTCGGCCCTGCGCCAGTCGTGGTCGTTCGCCCAATAGTCCGCAAGCTTGCGCATAGTCGCGGACTGGACCCCCTGCGTGTCGTCGTTCACGGTTTCGCGATCTGGCCATCGCGTCGCCTTGATGCGCCGTTTGAGCTCCGCAAGCTCCTCATCGGTCGCCCGATAATGGAACGGCCTGATCGAGGTATCGCCCGCGATCTCGAACGTCGCGGCGGCGCCGATAACCGACGCTTCTCCGGCGGCGACGGCAGGAGCTGCTGTCGTTGGTGCAGCGACCGTACCAGCCCCGGGCAGCGCGGGCGGCGTCGTGGCCGGATGGGCGGGTGACAACGGCAGGAGAAGGCCGACGGAACCGACGATTGTTGAAGCGAGGAAATGTCGACGGCCAAGCGACGGACGAAATCCGGTCATGATCATGCTCCTGGACAGCAGCGGGGAAGACTTGTCGACGCGTTGCTCGGTCGCGGAGATTGCCGGTAGGCTATGCAAAACAGACGCCCAACGGGCGCTTGCTCCTGCTAATTCGAGTCGGTCAAGGTTGATCGATGCGACGCAAATTATGCCTGCGATCGCCTGAGCGGCGGCATCAATGTTCAGCGACAGAGCATCCCTGATGCCGTGTTGGACTATGCTTCAGCTACGCTCACCACGGCGCTGCGAAGGATCAATGCGCCAGTTCGGCCGCGTCGCCGCGTAGCAATTCTTCGAATAGCGAGCGATAGCCGATGAATGCCGCGCGAAGGTCTTCCGTATCGCCGTCGCCGCGCGCGTGACGCCGCGCGATCTCATGCGCGGCTCGATAGTTCTCGACTAGACCTGGGTGCTCGACGGAGATGTCCGCCGCACGTTGGTCGAAATCCTCCACCGGGTAGCCGCGCGCCTTCATCACTTCGCCGACAAGCGCATCGGCGAGCGCAATCGACCGCTCGGGATCATCAACGAACCGCGCCTGTACGTCGCGCCAGTCGTCGGCGAACGCCTGCCGCTCCGGCGGGGGCAAGGGCCTGAGTTCCAGCTTCTGAACACGCTTCTCGCGTTTCAACAGCTCTGTTTCGGCTTTCAGATGGCTGCCGCCCGCCGCCTCGACCTGGCGTTCATATTCCGGACCGAAGCGCTTCTGCAGCCGCTCCCGCTCGCGGCTTCGCATGACCATGACGGCGACTCCGATGATTACGAGCACGGCGACAACCAAGATGGCGATAAGGGTCGGATTCATAGCGGCCTCCAGAAGTCACTGTCCCCGGCTCAACGCACATGTTGGATTGCCGCTCCGTGCTCTCGATAACGCGCGCCTTAGAAGAAGCAGGAGCGCTCCGCGGGCGATTCCCCAACCAGCCTGATCTGCGATCGACGCTCCTCGCGCTGCGCTTCGCGCAGACGGAACGAATACGCGTCGGCAAATTCGAGGTGAACCTGTCGTACCCGCAAATCAGAAGCCCGCATTGCCGCGTTGAGCTCCTGGTGCGCCCGCTGAATGAGATACTCGGCGTCTGACATAACGCCCACTCCAGGTCGCTGTCTTGCGCTTGCCCCACGCGAGTCGTCAAACAGGACCAGGCGGATGATGACACATTCGCTCAGGAACTTTAGTAACTTGGATTACGCGGCTGCGTGCTTGTGGCCGAGCGACCGGGCCTGCTCCTGCGCCCATTGGGGACATTAGTCCTTCAGCGGCATAGCACCCACAGAAACGACGTATCGACCGATCCGCTTGTTGCCCTCATTCAGGGTGACTTCGGCCCCGAAAAAAGGATTGCCGTGCGACACTTGGTCTGCGGCGATCTGAACGGCGCTCCGGATCGCCTTTTGCCAGGCTTTCACGACGTCAGATGACTCCTGCTCTTCTGAAGAGGAGAAATGTTCGTTGACGATGGTAAGGTGGTAGGTGGGCATGTGCCCCCATCGATATGCATTGAAATTCGTTCCCGATGATAATTTAGGTTAGGCGCGAACGAGTCCGACTGAAAGTGAGCGCTGGCCTGCATTTTCGGGACACCCGCGTCCGGTGTTCCCCCGATTGTGCTGCTTGATTGCAAATGCGCCTTAGGAGGTCTGCTTCGAGGAGCGACCAATGACGAACGGACAACGGATAATGGCGACCGCCGCCGGATTTGAGGCCGCGACCGGACTGGTGCTGCTCGTCGCGCCGGCGCTTCTGGCTAGGCTCCTGATCGGCGCCGACGTGGACGGAGCGGCAATCGTCATCGCCAATATTGCGGGACTAGCCCTCCTCTCCCTTGCAATCGCGTGTTGGCCACGCTTCGAGAGAGCTGATCGAGGGAGCTGGTTGGCTCTTCTGGTCTATAACTTGGTGGTCGCGCTGCTGCTCGCCGAAGCCCGACTCTCGTCGACGGCGAGCGGCGTCCTACTGTGGCCCGCGGTGCTGACCCACATCGTCCTGACGACGTTACTTGCGCTGTCGTTCAGCTGGCACGTTCGCGGTGCGAAGGAGAGTACATAGGCTCATTCCAGTCTACCGCTGCCAAATTTCTGCTTGCTCTCCATCAGTGCCGGAGCAGTGGGAGTTTGTTCTGCACCCATTGCGGACCTCAGCGCAGCAATCGGAGGACGGCTGTCGCAACTTCGGGATGGCTCACCAGCTCGTTATGGGGGCAGTGAACCTCGATTTGCTCGTCGGACTCTCCCGGACGGCCGCTCGCGCTCGCGGGAGCGACGATCCCCTCATCCGACGACCAGATCGCGACGGTGCGCACGGGCGGCTTTTGCTCCGGCGTCACCGAGACGGGCGGATGGTCGACGTCATGGTCGTTGACGGCTTCGTATAGCTTCCACGCATTGTTGTCGCGCAGCCCGCGCGAAAAGGGCGTGCCCAAGGTGATCACCATTCCGACCTTATCGGTTCGTCGCTTGGCGGCTTCTCGCGCGTAGAGGCCGCCGAGGCTCCATCCGATAAGGACGAGCTTCTCGCCCGTCTCGAGAGCGAGGCGGTCAATCCGCCGGAGCAATCCGTCGAACTTCCTTCTGCGCGCGCCCATGTTGAAGCCTTGGCCCCACCCCCATGGCCGGTGACCAGAAGCGCGCAGCTCGCGCCTGAGAGGGAGCGTCGCAAGGTCGGGTGTCAGGAACCCCGGGATAACGATGACGGCGCGCTCGCTTCCGCGGCTATCTCTGCGGTGCGGACGGCGGAACTGCGCGGCGAGCAGCCTTGCGGCCGCCGGTGCTTCTCGTAACAGGCGAGCCCAGGATGGCCGCTTGGTGTTTGATGATCGGGTCACGGCTTAGGACCGCAAGATTCCGGTGATCAGCAGAATCAGTACGGTGCCGATTGCACTGATCAGCAGCGACGCAAGACAGCCAACACGATTGGAAAAGAAGAACATTCCAACTCCCGCCCGTATGTGGGGAAATCTGCCGGCCTCAAGGAACATCAAGTCGGCACGTCCAAGGAAGTGAGGCTCATCGCCTCCTCGCGTCCGTCAACACGAGGCGACGATCGTTGTTCCTACAGCAGGAGGCGGCC
>Ga0308173_10000444_pt1 | contig 17354 bp, 15 predicted proteins | sample PhyPR1_FD_203716 | JGI IMG/M metagenome (GOLD analysis project Ga0308173, IMG submission 203716) | Soil microbial communities from UC Gill Tract Community Farm, Albany, California, United States - DLSLS.P.R1 | ecosystem: Environmental > Terrestrial > Soil > Agricultural land | place: USA...
AAGAGATCGCAGCGGCCATTGAAGAAGCGCAGAAGGAAAGCAAACGGCCTTCGCTGATCCTGGTTCGCACCCACATCGGCTACGGCAGCCCGAAACACCAGGACAGTTTTTCCGCCCACGGCAATCCTCTCGGCGAAGAAGACCTGGTGAATTCGAAGAAGGCCCTGGGATGGGGAAGCCTGGACAAGTTCTACCTTCCGCAAGACGCGATCGACCATTTCCGCAAGGCGATTGACCGCGGTGCAAAAGATCAAGGCGAGTGGCAGAAAAAGTTCGACGCCTACAAGAAAGCATTTCAAAAAGAGGCGGCGGAACTGGAGAGCAACATTTCCGGTAAGCTGCCCGAGGGCTGGAACACGGATCTTCCGAAATGGAAGCCGGAAGACAAGCCCATGTCCACGCGCGTAGCGGGCGGGGAAGTGATGAATGCCATAGCCAAGCATATTCCGAACTTGATCGGTGGTTCGGCTGACCTGAACCCGTCGACCAACACCGCTATCAAAGGCGGGGGCGATTTCCAGCCGATGGAGTTTGCGGGACCAGCGACCCCGGGCGCCGTGGGCGGCGAGTGGGGTTATGGTGGGCGCAATATCGCTTTCGGTGTGCGCGAGCATGCCATGGGCGCAGCCGTGAACGGCATGGCTGCACACGGCGGGGTGCTGCCGTACAGCGCTACCTTCCTTGTGTTCTCCGACTATATGAAGCCGGCTGTTCGCCTGGGAGCATTGAGCAAGCTGAAGGCGTTTTATATTTTCACTCACGACAGCGTGGCCGTGGGCGAGGATGGACCTACGCACGAGCCCGTTGAACAATTGATCGGGCTACGGGCCATTCCAGAGCTGAATGTTTTCCGCCCGGCGGATGCAACCGAGACGGCCGAGTGCTGGGCGGCGGCGATCCAACACAACGGTCCGACACTGTTTGCCCTGACACGCCAAAACGTTCCGCATCTGAACCGCAGCAAAGCGAAGAATCCGGACGTTTCGAAGGGCGGCTACATTCTCTCGGAAGCCGAGGATGGAAAGCCCGACGTGATCCTGATCGGAACGGGTTCGGAAGTTTCCTTGTGCATGAAGGCGCAAGAAAAGCTGCAGGGATACGGAGTAAAGGCCCGCGTCGTGAGCCTGCCAAGCTGGAGCCTGTTCGATAAACAGGACCAGAGCTATCGGGAAAGCATACTTCCGAAGGCGATCCGCAAGCGCGTTACGGTGGAAGCCGCGTCGCCGATCGGTTGGCTGAAGTATGCCACGGACGAGGGCGTGGTCATCGGTATCGATCACTACGGCGCGTCTGCTCCAGGTGGCGAGATCATGAAGCACTTCGGCTTTACGGCCGAACATGTCACCTCAGTGGCGCTGCGTCTGATGGGCCGTGAGGAAGACGCGAAGAAGGAGTACGGTGGCGATACCACCAATGTGGCTCCCACTTCGCCGCAGGAAGGCCACTCCTAAGCAGCAGTTGGACAAAGGGCTGGTACCTGCTACGGTGCCAGCCCTTTTTGCTTTAACGAGGCATGTTTTCCGGTACGCGACCGCGAACAGATGCGTGATGCCTAGTCCGGCAACACCCAGGCGTAGAGCGTGCTGCCCGAGGGCGTGAGCAGGTACTGCTTGCCGTTCAGCTCGTACGTCAAGGGCGCCGTGGTCATTTTGGAGCCAAGATTTACGTGCCAAAGTGTCTTGCCGCTGGCCGGATCAAGAGCCAGAAGATTGTCCGAGTTGTCGGCGGTAAACAACACGTTTCCAGCAGTCATCAGCGTCCCCGCGACACCTTCGCCCTCTCCGAGTTCGTGCTGCCAGCGGACCTTGCCGTTCCGGTAATCGAGGCCCTCGAGTACCGAACTTGCCCAAAGGTTGCGGTCACGTCCCGCCCAGCCTTCGGGCTTTCCTTCCGCAGTCATGTAGAAGATGCTCCACAAGCGGCGGGCGCTGACGTAAAACAATCCGTCTTTTGGATCGAAGCTGGGCGCCATCCAATTGGCCGCCCCATCCGAGCCCGGCGAAACCAGGACGCCATCCGGCTTCGGCTCTTTTGCCTTGTTGGGGATCGGCATCCCGCGGGAGTCGATGCCTTTTGCCCAATTGGTGTAAATGAAGGGGGCCGTCACGAGGTGTTCACCGGTCGTGCGGTCCAGGAGGAAATAGTAGCCGTTCCGGCTCGCCTGGGCCAGCAGTTTGCGATGGACGCCGTTCACGTCATCGTCAATCAGCACCGGCGTTTGTACAGCGTCCCAGTCGTGGGTGTCGTGCGGAGATGGTTGGAAATGCCAGTTCAATTTGCCGGTATCGGGATTGAGAGACACGATGGAGCAGGTGTAAAGGTTATCGCCCTTTCGCATGTCGCCGTTCAGAACGGGATTGGGATTGCCGATGCCCCAGTAAAGCTGGTTGAGATCAGGATCGTAGGTTCCGGTCATCCAGGTCATGCCGCCGCCGTGAGTAATCGCGTCGGTACCTTTGGGCCAGGTTTCGGAACCTTTCTCGCCGGGTTTGGGTTCCGTATTCCACTGCCATTGCTTCTTTCCCGTTTCAGGGTCAACGGAAGCGAGGAAACCGGGTATGTCGGTCACGTCGCCGGAGACACCCACAATGATGTGATCACGGATTGTCAGCGGCGCCATGGTGGAGAAGTATCCAAGTTTCGAATCGGCGAGTTCGATGTCCCAACGCACTTTTCCATCCTTGGCATTCAGTGAAATCAGGTGACAGTCGGGGGTCGTGAAGAAGAGGTAGTCCTTGTACATGCCGACGCCGCGCTGTCCGATGTGATCTCCTTGCGATGGGCGGGAGTAGTGCCAGATCTCGCGGCCGGTGCGCGCATCGGCCGCCCAGACGTTGTCTGGAGTGGTGAAGTATAAAGTGCCGTTTACTTCGAGCGGCATCGATTTGATCGCTACCGACTGGACGGGCATCACCCAGGCCAGCGTCAGATGACTGACGTTGTTTTGATTGATCTGCGACAGCGCGCTGTAGCGCCGCCCGGAGTAATCGCCGTTGAACGTTGGCCACTGATCTTTCAGCGGATTCGTCAGGCTTGCAGGTGCAAGGCCTTCATCGGCGGCGCGGGAAGAACAGACGGCAAAGGCAATTAGAAAGGCTAGAATGGCTGAACGCTTCATGGATGATTACTACTTTTTCAAGGTCTCCAGATAGGCAAACAGGTTATGGATATCCTGGTCCGTGTACTTGGTCATGAGGTCACGATGGGCTTGCAAGGGATCGTGAACTTCCACTTTCACTTGATCTAAGGGCCACGACCGGTGCCAGCCGTCCTGGCAGATCATGCCGATATTGAAGGCGTCCTCGTGCTCGATTTTTCCTTCGTACCTGGTTCCATCCGGCAGCGTGACGGTGGCGGTCTTGGTCACGGACTTTGCCGAAGGGTAAACCATATGCTGCTGGAGATCGATCGGTGTGTACTTATCAGCAATGCCCGCCAGATCTCCCGTCGCCGAGTGGCACTGTGTACAGCCGCCCGCGCCCTCGAAGTAGGCTTTGCCTGCTTCGGCATTCCCGGTGAGCAGTTTCGCCAGGGGATAACCGCTGGGAACACCGTTGCTGTTCTGCGCGGCCAGCATCTGGTGATGCAGGAAAGCGACGATGTCGTCGACCTGGCTTTCCGTCAGATTGGGAAAGCTGGGCATGCCTCCTTCGACGATCCCCTGGCGTATCACGGGCCGAATGGTGCTGCCATGATCGTCATGGCTCACAACCGAGGACCGCGTGAGGTCCGGCGCCCGCGAGCCTTTGGCATCTTCTCCATGGCAGAATCCGCAAGTGGACTTAAATTGAGCACGCCCGCGTTCGACGGCAGCCATGTCCTCGACCGGGCGTTTTCTGGCCGGCTGATGGGTGGGCTGCACCTGCGGATAGGCGAACGATACGAAAGCGAGGCTAAGAAGAAAGAGGCGCATACAAAATGGCAGAAGTTGACAAATCCAGATAGTCAGACCGAGCAGATTTCGATAGCTTGATCAAGCGAGGCGAGGGGGTCGCGTACGGGCGTGTATTCGTGCGCAATGCATCCTGTAAAACCAAGGTCCGCGATGGCCTGAGCGACGAAACGGTAATTCAGCTCCTGAGTTCCATCGATTTCATGCCGTCCGGGATTCCCTCCCGTGTGGAAGTGGCCGAAGTACTGAATGTTGTCGCGTATGGTTCGGACAATGTCGCCGTCCATGATCTGCATGTGATAGATGTCGTACAAGAGTTTGACGCGCGGAGAGTTCACACGTCTCATCACGTCAATACCCCAGGCGGCATGGTCGCACATATAGTCCTTGTGGTTGACCTTGCTGTTCAACAGCTCCATGCAGATGTTGACACCTTTTTCCTCGGCGTAGCCTTTGATGTTGTTCAGGAAAAGAACGCAGTTGTCTGCGCCTTCCGTATCCGACATGCCGCGGCGATTACCGGAGAACGTGATGAGATTGGGGCAATGCGCTTCGGCGGCGCGGTCGATCCCTTCACGCATAGACTTGTCGAGGCGCTCGTGATTCTCTTTGCGATTGAGGGCGTCGGGAATGGAGCCGCCAAAACCAGGAACCATGGTCGGCACAAGCCCGTGTTTGTGAAGGATCGGCCAATCATTTGGGCCGATCAAATCGAAGCCGTAAATGCCGCGCCGCGCGGCTTCACGCGCCATGTCGTCGAGCGTCATGTTACTGCCTTTAAATACGCCTTTAGTCACACACTGCTTTAACCGGCCAGCTTTCTGTGACACCTCGCCTTGGGCCGAGAGTCTGTGCGCAAGAGAGGCAGCGCCTGCCAACGTGGGCAAAAAAGTTCGTCGCGTCATTTCGAATCAAAAGGGCTTCAGTGACTAACACGATATCGCAGTGGGAATGGCAAACAGATACGGCGCTATGACTCGTGAGCCTGCCGCCGCCGCCGTCCACTCAACAAATAAATCGCAGCGCGCAGCTCGAGCAAAGGATCGTTGGAAGGCTCGATGCCCTCCACGCGCGGAATGGGATCGAAGATGATTGTCTTCTGTTCCTGCTCATTGTTCGGAACCACGGCAGTGAGGTTGATCCTGCCGAGCTGGACCGTTGGCCGATCTTCCGGCCAGTGAACCGTGGCGTCATCTACGACATCCTCATCGTTGGCGAGCTGTACGCGGATCTGAAAACCAATTGGACCGTCCGCAACGCGGCGTGTAAGTTCATCGAAGAGAAAGCTAACATCCTTACTCTTGGCTGCGGCGTCATCGAGATGTTCGATCCCTGCATCCGGAATGATCTGGTAGCGCCCAAAGCGACTGGCGCCTGCTTCGTTGGTGAACCGGAATGCCGTGACGCCGAAGTACTGTTCCCTGGCAAAGCTGGAAGGAGTGGGCTTCGGCATCTGCACGAACGCTAGCGCCGCCGGATGGGTGCTAAGAAAAATTTCAACGGGCGACGGCGAGGGTTTCGACGGATCGGATACGGCTACGGCACTGAGGAACTCAAGAAACTCCTCACCGGTCCTGGTGGGGAAGCCGTCGGCTGAATGGCTGATGACGTCGGTGTGTACGTGGTCGGCGAGATCGAAGCGAATGGCGAGTCCACGGGGATTTCCATTCGGGTCGTTATCGGGTATCAGTGGAAACCCTGTGGAGTTGGAAAACCGCACCCGCACCGGAGTGGACGCGCGCGTGATATGCGGTGCTCGCGTGAGTGAGGCGGCCTCGGGAGAAGGCGTGAATGTACCCGTCAGCATAAGGCCTTTGGCGTGAGCCGGGCGAAAACCAGGGTGCAGGCCGAAGATCGCGTCGAACTGCTTGAGCAGGTTTTGGCTAAGCGTCAGGAGTTTCTGATCTGAAGGAAGTGGCATGATGGGTTGTTCCAAGCTAACCGAAAGGTGCGCTCGTCGCAAGTATACGGCTCACGTAGCTCGCGAACTACCGGGAAGGGCTACTTTGACGGGCTGCTCGGCAGCATGAAATGGAAGCCGAAGCGTTGACGGGCTAGAATCGACGGTGACATGGCCCAGACCCCGCTTGGCGAGATTCGCGTCAGTGACGCGCACGTTCATTTCTTCTCCCGGAACTTTTATGAAGTTCTGGCAAAGCAACGGCGAGTGGAGGGACCAGACGCGCTGGTGCCTCTTTTGAATTGGGAGATTCCAGCCTCGAGTCCCGAAGAGCTGGCCGGACGGTGGGTGGAAGAGCTGAATCGCCATTCGGTGGCACGCGCATCGCTGCTAGGGAGTGTCCACGGAGATGAAGGGAGCGTGGCTGCTGCGGTTGCCGCCTACCCGGACCGGTTCTATGGATACTTCATGCTCGATCCGACGCAGGCCGATGCATTGGAACGGATGAAAGCGGCTGCGGCGAATCCTCATTTGCATTGCGTTTGTCTGTTTCCGGCGATGCACACGTATCGCATCACCGATGCGCGACTGGTGCCGATCCTGGAGATCGCGTCGGATCATCGCCTGGCCGTTTTTGTGCATTGCGGTGCGCTGAGCGTGGGCGTGCGTCGAAAGCTTGGATTGCCGAGTCAGTATGATTTGCGGTACTCCAATCCGCTGGATCTGCACCCGGTTGCGTTGCACTTCCCGTTCGTGCGCTTCATTGTTCCGCACTTTGGCGCGGGCCTGCTGCGTGAGACGCTGATGCTGGCCGATTTATGTTCGAACGTATGGCTCGATACGTCGAGCAGTAACCGTTGGATGCAGTATGAAGGCCTGGATCTGCGAACCGTATACCGGCGGGCGATGGACTTACTGGGCCCGGAGCGGCTCTTATTCGGGACCGATTCGAGCTTTTTCCCGCGCGGCTGGCATGGCGCGATTCTGGAGCAACAATCAACCGCACTCTACGAACTGGGGATGACGGCGGTACAGGCGGAGCAGATTTGCTCGTGGAACCTGGAGCGGCTGATGGAACCGCGCGCGGCACTGTTCGGAAATGCGGGTCCGATGATCAGCTAGCGAATACCGGAAAAATCTGATACGCGAGGATTTGACCGGTGGATGCACTTGGTAGTTGAACCACCATACGACCATGCGACTGACGGCCAACATCCCGCAACCGGCTCCGCCTGTGATTCAACGGCGCCGGCTGCAACGCGTCCCGGCTCCGGCAAAGCTTCGAATTGCCCAAATTACTCCCGGTGCTCGCTTCGAGTCTGAGTATTTTCCGTCCGAACGATGGCATGAGCTGGAGCAGTATCGCCCAGAGATGCTTGTGGGCTCCGCGGCAGACCTTCACTGGCTTGCCGAAAAGGTGAAGACGGCGAAGATGCGGCTGGATAGCGTCAACCACGCGATTTTCGTCCTCACGGCCTCGGGTGATATTCCGGCTGCGGATCCGTTGCGCGTCGTTCTGTGGCGAGCATTTGGCGTTCCCGTGTATGAGTTGTTCGTGGGAGCGGACGGGACAGTTCTGGCCGGGGAGTGCGAGGCACACGAGGGCTGGCACGTCGAGTCAGGCTGCCGGTTTTACTTTCTAAGCGGAGAAGAGCTGGTAGCGGATTCCCGCCACATCAAAGGAATTCGGACCGGCCTATCGGGAACGCTGGAGACACAGCCGTGCTCATGCGGTCGCCCGAGTACGCGGATAACCGATGTAAGGCTTCGCCCGGCAATGAGGAATCGCTTGCTGCTGGCCGCGACCGCGTAGCGATTGCCAGAAGACCTGTTTCCTAATCAGTCAGGAACGCGGTAGTCTTTATGCCGGAAACCTCGAAGGTCTTACGGCAACGCTGGTTTTTGCAGGATGCTTTGTCGTCCAGCAGCACCATGTAACTGGCGGACTTAGCGAATTTGGCACGGTCACGCTCGTCTGCCTGGCGGGGCAGCTTGTCGACTTTGCGCCTGATCAGCCATTTGAGATCGTAAGTATCAGACGTCCTACAGTACGGGCAATTCAACGTGACGGGCTTGACCGATTGCGATTCGCGGTAGAAAGCGCGCTCATCCATGTTTTATATTTTCCCCAACGAGCTGCGCCCGTCCATTCGTATTAGTACTTCGCCGCACATCAACATCAACGCGGCGAAAATCGAAAATTGGAAACGGAAAGCTCATCGCTTCCGGGAATGTAAAATCCCACACGATCCTTCGTGAAATCTGCCCCTGCGGTGCTCTCAACGTCGCCCATCTCCACCCACGGACCATCCGGATGACGAACGCGGGCATTAATCGAATTGGGCTTCACCGATAGATCCACTTGCACCCACTCGTCCTCCTCGAAGTTGAACGAAACGCGGCTGACATCCTCCGACTTATCGTTAACCACTCGGCGGACGGTGGCGCGCTTGCCGTCCAAAATAAACAAGACGTAGTTTTCTCCGTTTTGGAAGCCTGCGTACCACTGGATTTTGCCGTGCTTTAAAAATCCACCCTTCCGATTCATAGCGGCAAACGTGTAGTGTCCCGCGACGCGCGGCGTGTGGTAGGGCACAAACCCGCCCCCCTTGCGAACCTGTTCGCCTGGAAGCTGCATGCTGGCGCTGGCTCTGCTTGGCGACGTTTCCGGGCCGGCTTGTTCGGCTGACGCGGCAGTCGACGGAGAGGCAGGTGTATTTGGCTGGCTTTCCACGGCAGCTTTATTCAGAACGACCTCCGGTCCGGAGAGAAGCACGACGTCACCGTTGTTGAATGTGCGCTCCATTTTTTTAGTTGGAGCGCCGTCGCGGCGAAGCTCGATCGCGTGGCTACCGGGCTTGACATTGGAGATTGTGGCCCCACCGCCGCCCTCGATCGCGGCGGCGAGATCGCCGTCCACATAGACCATCGTGCCCGGCAGTGCGCCTTTGATCTCCAACGTGGCGATCTGCGGCACCGGCTGCAAATGAAACTCCGCCCGTGTCTCTTCGGCCTTTTTCACATGCACGATGGCAGGCGGGGGATCGAGAAATCCAGCTTTGTGAACGCGAATAGTGTACTGGCCGACTTTGAGATTGGGAATGCGAATCTGGCCGTGTTCGGTTTGCCGGCGGTAGTGCGCGTTGTTGATGTACACTTCGGCCCCATCTTGGCCGGTAACCACAACGACGGTGCCGGCACTGGGATCGGACTTCACATAGACCGTGAGGGCAGGAGCGGGCGTGTAGGTGAGAACGAAGCGCTGATGATCGTTGCCTTCGCTCACTTCAAGATCGTGATCGGCAGTACCAAGATTGTCCAGGGCAAGGCCGTCGGAGTCCGCCGTTCCTACCGGCTTGCCGTCAAGTGCCACCTGGAGACGATCCACATTGCTGACCAATCGAGCCTTACGGTCCTCGGTGGAGACCAGAACAGCCATCACGTTGGAGGCGATCGGAAGACCGACCACTTTGGGAGCCGCTTTTTCGGTGACGTCGTAGCTGAACTCGGCCTCGCCGGACCGGCCTGTCACCTTCATGGAATGGTGGCCCGGCTCTACGTTGTCGAGGACCAGTTCGCCATCTTTCAGTGCTTGCGGCGGATTATTATCGGTGGACACGGAGCCGGGTACCAGATCCGTGTAGAGGCGCAGCGTCGGCCTTGTGGGTACTGGCGGTGCGGACGCATTGGTCGCCGGAGGTCTGGCGCCCGCAGCAGCTTTCGTTTCGGCAGCGGTTTGATCCGCAGTTTCGGCGGGCGTCATGTTAAGCCGGCGGGCGGTTTGAATCAGGTAAAAAAAGGCGGCAAAAAGAATCACCGCAAAGAAGAGGCCGATATAGATGGCACGCTGCCAGCTTTTCGGATCGAGGCGTTCCACTTCGGGCGGGATCTCGGCGGCATCGTCGTGACGATGTGAGCGGGGTTCATCGTAGCTCTCGCCTTCAAAGGAGGGGCGTCCCTGATCAACCCGATTGGAAGCGGGCTCGCCCCGCAGAACGCGGGCACGTTCGATCACCAGCTCTTGTACTTCAGCAAGTCTCACCTGGAGATCGAAATCGTCGGGAAACGCCCGGCGCAGGCTTTGAATGCGTTCGAAATACTGGCGTAAATCGTTCAGCGACGTGGAACGCCGTGTCTGGCTCTCGATTTTTTTTAGGTCATCGACAGCAGAAAAGGTAGATTGAGAGCGATCCACTCGGGAAGAATGCCTCAACGGAATTATAGGACACTCGGAGGCTTAAGTGGCGCGATTAGCGTAATTTAGATCGTAGAAGGCGCGGTACTCCCCGGTTTTCACTCGGTTTACCCAGGGTTGATTGGCGAGGTACCACTCGACCGTTTTGCTGAGGCCCTGGTCGAAGTCCATCTCGGGCTCCCATCCGGTCTGCCTGGTCAATTTTGCGTTTGTCAAAGCATAGCGGCGGTCGTGTCCGGGACGGTCTGCCACGCGCGTCAACAAGCTTTCGGGCTTGCCGGTGGCCTTCAAAATTCTGCGGACCACCTCGAGGTTGGGGAGAGAGCAGTTCCCGCCGATGTTATAAACTTCTCCCGGTTCGCCTTTCTCCAGCACGGTACGCACGGCACGGCAGTGATCTTCGACGTATAGCCAGTCCCGAATCTGCTGGCCGTCGCCGTAGATGGGAAGCGGCTTATCTTCAAGCGCGTTCGAGATCATCAGCGGGATCAGTTTTTCGGGAAACTGGTAAGGGCCGTAATTGTTAGAGGCGCGGGTGACCGAAACGTTCAGTTTGTAAGTTGTGTAATACGAGAGCGCAAGTAGATCGGATCCCGCCTTCGAAGCGGAATAAGGACTGCTCGCGTGCAACGGGTAAGTTTCGTCGGCTTCGTGCGGAGGCTCGATGCTGCCATATACCTCGTCGGTGGAGACATGCACGAAGCGCCCTATCTTGTAACGCCGGGCAGCCTCCAGCAGCGTGAACGTGCCATTGAAATTCGTCTGAATGACAGGCGCCGGCGAGTGGATGCTGCGATCCACGTGGGACTCCGCTGCAAAGTGCACAACAGCGTCCGGCGATTCCTTGCTGAAGAGGTCCTCGATCGCGTCGGCATCGCAGATATCGGCTTGCACAAAGCGGTAGCCCGGATGTTCGGCAACGGGCTCCAGATTTTCCAGATTACCGGCGTAGGTCAGCTTGTCGACGTTGATCACTTGCTCCGCCCAGCCCTGTTTCAGACTCATGCGGACAAATGATGACCCGATGAATCCGGCGCCCCCCGTAACGATTAGCTTCATTTGTACTGTAACTCCCAATCATACGCAATAGAAGAGTCGTTGTAGGGAATGCGCCCTTCGTCCTTGGGATTATAGGTTCGGTTTGTGATGTAGATCAATACAGAGGGCTGCTCGCCGATCACTTTGTAGCCGTGCGCCACGCCTGGCGGGATGGATAACTGCCAGGGGCGAAGCGCCCCCACATAGAAGGTGTTCTTTGCGGCGTAGGTACGGGAGCCGCGGCGCAGGTCAACGAGCGCCACCTGAAGCAAGCCCGCCGACGGGACCCAGAAATCCGTTTGAAACTTATGGTAGTGGAAGGCCTTGATGATTCCGGGATAGTTCAAGGCCGCAGAAACCTGAGTGCTCTCGGGTGGAAAGCCGGCCACCAATCCTTCCCCGAGGCGTGCCACCTCCAGGAAGTAGCCGCGGTCGTCAGGCCACAGGGCAAATGGCTTCACAGCCACTCCAGCGATCAAATCCGGGCTGGTTGGCGAGAGAATTACATGTCCGATACCGGGCTCTGAAATGGGGACCTCGATCTCAATTCCCGATTCCAGTGCTCCTAAAGCAGAAGTGCTCACTTGCTTTCCCCTCCTGCTGTTTGAGAGACAGTTTGTTCGTGTTTTTCCTTCGTCTGACTCACCAGATTGGCTGCGCGCAACAGGGAGTCGAAGGTGCCCGCATCGGTCCACCAGCCTTCCAGGTAACTGAAAGTCATCGTGCCTTCGCGGATGTATGCGTTGTTGACGTCGGTAATCTCGAGTTCGCCGCGAGCCGAGGGTTTCAGCGTACGGGTTTTGTCGAATACTGTTTCGTCGTACATATATATTCCTGTAACGGCGTAGTTCGACTTAGGGTTACTGGGCTTTTCCTCTATTCCCACGATACGGTCACCCTGGATCTCAGCTACACCAAAGCGCTCAGCATCGGGTACTTCCTTCAGAAGGATTCTCGCCCCACGCCCCTGGCGTTCGAAGTCGCGGACCGCACCGGCGATCGATCCTTCGATAATGTTGTCGCCGAGTATCACGCAGATTTTATCGCCTTCAGCGAAGTGCTCAGCCAATGCGAGAGCTTCGGCGATTCCTCCCTCGCCCTCCTGATAGGTGTAGTTGATGTGCTTTAAGCCAAACTCTTTCCCGTTCGCGAGCAGACGCAGGAAGTCGCCAGAATTACGGCCGCCGGTGACAATCAACAGATCACGAATGCCGGCGTCCACCAGCGTCTGGATCGGATAGTAGATCATCGGCTTTTCGTAAACCGGCAGAAGATGCTTGTTTGTGATTTTAGTCAGCGGGAACAAGCGGCTGCCGGTACCCCCGGCCAGAACGATACCCTTCATAAACAACTAGATATTACCAGTCCGCAGCTTTTGCCTGTCAGGGCGGTGGCGCTGAAGGCGCGCACGTGAACGTTCAGTCGTTCAAATGCAGGCGAGACTGCGGGTCCGGTTCGGCGGCCCGCGGCCTTTTACTTTGACTTTTCCGGCGCAACTGCCGCTGTACCTGGCGCAGCAATAGCAGCAGGATGGCAGCCACGATTCCTGTCTTTGACCAGAATCCAGAGGGAGCGGAGTTCCGGCTGCCTAATGCGACCAGTAAGAGCAGCGCAAGGGCCACGCCGGCCATGCCGAAGAAGATGGACGAACGGAGTGCCGATTTTCTCGTTCTATCAGCGAGCTCTTCGTACTTATTCATAGCCGCACGACTCCAGAATATACCGTTTTGGCATGGCTCGACTGCACCGGTCCGGAGCAATTAGCCACAGCGCCAATCGACGGAGAGAGCCCCGCACGTAAGACGGAATTGACCGAAATGTAACGATGTTGTAACGAACAGTCGGTTACGCTGTGAGTGGGCGGTTACAGCACCGTTCCTATTATGAGAAAAATTGCTCTCGTCGAAGATGATGCCGATTTATATGCGCTGCTGAAGTATAACCTTGAGAAGGAAGGCTTTACCTTTGTCGGTACGCAAACTGGCAGGGGAGCTATTGGTCTGTTCCGGCGTGAACGGCCGGACCTGATCCTTCTCGACATTATGTTGCCCGATTCGGATGGTCTGGAGCTTTGCAAAGGCATTCGAATGAATCCTGAGCTTTCGCACATTCCGGTGATTTTTCTGACAGCCCGAGCCTCGGAAACGGACCGGATCGTGGGCCTGGAACTCGGCGCGAACGACTATATTGTTAAGCCATTTTTTATTCGCGAGTTGATTGCGCGGATCAAGATACAGTTTCGCGGTCAGACGAACACCACCCGGCTGCTGAAGGCTGCCAGACTCGAGTTGGACCGCAGCAGTTGCCGCGTGAGATTGGATGGAGCGGCGCTTTCGCTCACCGCGACTGAATTTCGCTTGCTGGAGTTTCTGATGAGCCGCCCAGGCGTGGTGTTCAGCCGCGAGCAGCTACTGGATGCTGTTTGGGGGCATGACCGCGCCGTAACGGACCGCACGGTGGACGTTTACATTCTGCGCCTGCGGCAAAAAGTGGAGGCAGATCCCGCGAACCCCCTGTTCATTCGTTCGGTGCGAGGCTTTGGATACAGCTTTAACGAATCTATGATTCAGCCGGAGACCCCGGAGCCGTCAGCATCGGCATCGGCCATGGCCGGCGCGGCAAACTAAGGTCTTCAGTCGAGCCAGAACCCAATGGGCTCCGAGATGCCCTGAATTTTGCCCCGGAACGGCACAATAATGCCTAAGTCTCTTGTGTCAGGCAACTGAGGGCGAAAGCTGTGCTCCACTGAGAATTCGAAGCGCATCGATTTCCGTGGATTGATCCGTCCGGGCAGTTCCGATTCAAATACCTGATGGCCGTGTCCTTTGTAGACCTGTTTGCAGGTCGACTTTCCGTTGACCTTGCATCGGATCGTCACGGGCGAACACGAAGCGACGACCGGGGGAATGATGAACTCGAGCCGGAAGCGGGAAGGCGGCGTGACATCATGCGAATCGGCTTCAATGACAAAGTTCTTCAGCGTCCAGGCCCACTGCTGGGCTGAAATCTCGGTCCATCCCTCCGATAGACGAATAGTGGCCGGAGAGGATCGAAGCTGACTGCGAAGAAATAAAAACATTCGGCTGTCGGCCTCGGGATCGGCAGGGCTCGGCCGTTTCTTCGATGCGGTCAGCGTATGGCCGATCACTCGCCATCCCGTTCGCTTGGCAAGCCGCAGGAGCCCCTGCGGAGAAAAGATCCAGTAGTTAGAGGAGTCGTCGTTGGCTTCGCGGTCGTCCAGAAGGTAGGCCACCGGTTCTTTTTCGATCTTCGTTTTAGAAGGAGTAACAGCGGCTATCCGGGTGCTGAGAACGCAGTACCGGGAATTCTTTGCTAATGTCTCCAGAACGTAGAACGGGTTCTTCAGGTGATACAACGTGCCAAGAAGAAGAGCGACGCCGTAGGGAGACGAAGGAAGAACGAACTGCGAATCGAGATCTAGTTCTTCAATGCGCACGGGCAGTTTGAGGCGTTCTCGTAGCGCCCGCACGCCGGTCATCCAGTTGTAGTTCGTGGGCGGATTGTCGGCGGCGGTCACGTCGACTCCTAAACTGGCGAAGAAGAAAGCCAGATCGCCGTCGCCGCAGCCCGCATCGAGCAGGGGGCCGCTTAAAAGGCCACGTTCAAATGTTCCGAAATGCTTTTTCAAGACAGGCGCCAAGTGCTGTAGCGAGACCATGGTGTGGTACGGATACCAGCCGAATTCGGACGGTGGTGTTTTCTTTGCGTCGGCCAGAACGTTGCGGAAAGCCTCAGCTCGGGAGAGAAGGTCGGACGTGCTTTGAGGTATGCGGGTAGGAGCCCCGAGGGAACGGCTTTTCAGGAACAGCATTCTCCTTGACCGTAGCATTCCGGCGAAGGGGCTGCGCGTCGCTTGCGTTCGAGCAGGAGCTTAAAAAGCTAGAATAGGTGGGAATCCATGAGACCTACTTTGTCGCTTTTTATAAGCGCCACATTGTTGCCGATCTCCTCCTATGCACAGACCGCGAGTATGCGCGGGTTTCTGTTGAAGGATGTTCCCGCCGAGCAAAAACTGGAACAGCAGGCACAATCGGTTCCCGACCCGGTTCATCTGCGCCGGTACATGGATTACCTGGCGCGTGAACCGCACAATGCTGGCTCTCTGCGCTCGAAAGAAGTAGCCGAGCATATCCTGGGCATGCTGAAGGAGTGGGGCCTCGATGCGCACATTGAACAGTTCGAAGCGCTTCTGCCGTATCCGACGGTGCGCCAGGTGGAGGTGACCGGGCCGAAGCCCTACGTGGCGAAGTTAAGGGAGCCAGTGGTGCCGCAGGACCCGGACAGTGGAGACGCCAACCAGCTGCCGCCGTACAACGCTTATGGCGCGACGGGGGACGTAACAGGTGAAGTGGTGTATGCGAACTACGGCTTGCCGGAGGACTACAACTGGCTGGCGAAGCAGGGAATCAGCGTCAAGGACAAGATCGTCATCACGCGCTATGGAAAGAGCTGGCGCGGCATCAAGCCGAAGGTTGCAGCCGAGCATGGGGCCATCGCCTGCCTGATTTACTCCGATCCACATGAGGACGGGTACTACGAAGGGGACGTTTATCCCAAAGGTCCGATGCGGCCGCCCGAGGGTGTGCAGCGAGGCAGCGTGATGGACATGCCGTTCTATCCCGGCGATCCGCTCTCACCCGGGTGGGCATCAGAAAAGGGCGCGAGGCGGTTACCCATCAGCGACGCGGTGACACTGATGAAAATTCCCGTGCTGCCTCTTTCCTACGCCGATGCCCAGCCGATACTCGAGCAGTTAACCGGTCCCCTCGTGCCGCCGGACTGGCGTGGATCGCTGGCGATGACGTATCATGCAGGGCCAGGTGCGACCAACGTTCATATCAAAACCGACTACGATTGGACCAGCAAACCGCTTTATGACGTGATTGCGACAATTCCGGGCTCTGAGTTGCCCGATGAGTGGGTGATTGCCGGAAACCATCATGATGCCTGGGTAAACGGCGCGGACGATCCGGTGTCCGGAACGGTTGCCCTATTGGAGACCGCCCGCTCTCTTGCCAGCCTGAAGAATAGTGGATGGAAGCCGAAGCGCACCATCAAAATTGCGGCGTGGGACGCCGAAGAGTTTGGCCTGGTCGGTTCCACCGAATGGGTGGAAAAGCACCAGGACGAGTTGAAGCAGAAGGGCGTGGCCTATCTCAACTCAGACAACAATGGGAAAGGCTGGATACACATTGGCGGCTCGCACACGCTGGAGGAGTTTCTGACGGAAGTCGCTGGCGCGGTGGAACAGCCGGGCGCCGATACCAATCTGGCGAATTACGCGCTGCACCATCCACCCGGGGATGACGAGGACGATTCGGGATCGGCGAAAAAAGATAAAAACTTCACGATTGGCGCGCTGGGAGCCGGGTCGGACTACGTCGCCTTCCTGGACTTCGTTGGTGTTGCCAGCACAAACGAAGGATTTGGCGGGCTAACTAAGAGCGGTATCTATCATTCGACTTACGATTCCATTTACTGGTACTCGCATTTTTCCGACAGTACGTTTGTGGACGGTAAAGCGCTTTCGCAGTTCACGACTACGGCACTGCTGAGGCTGGCGGATTCTTCCGTGCTTCCGTTTGAGTTCGGGCACTTTGTGAAAACCGTCAACGGGTATCTGGATGAGATTCAGAACGAGGCGCAAAAGAGCGGGAAGAAGCTCGACTTCGCGGTCCTGCGAAAGCAGTTGACGACGTTAAATGAGAATGGTGACAAGTATGAAGGGCTGTTGCAAGCGGCGACGTTGAAGCAGTCTCTGGATGCGACGCACTTGAAGGCGCTGAATACGGAATTGATGCAGACCGAGCGATCCTTGACGCGGCCACAGGGCTTGCCCAATCGCTGGTGGTATAAACACCAGATTTACGCGCCGGGCTATTACACCGGTTACGGCGTGAAGACGCTGCCGGGCATTCGGGAAGCAGTTGATAGCAAAAACTGGACGCTTGCTCAGCAAGAGGTGAGCGTTGTAGAGCAGTGCTTAACGCAGATGAATCAGATTGTCGATGAAGCTGTCAACAACGCGGGAGGTTTGTAGCACCGCCAAGGCTTCGCCACTCATTTCAACGTGTCGTGAATCCGGAGAGTGCTTCTACCGGCGCATCGTGTTGCACCACACCGCGCACATGCGCCATGCGCGGACCGGTATGTAGCGCGCCGGCCAGATCATTCAATACCGGCTCCGGCCCCACGGCATACACTTCCACGCGGCCGTCGTCCAGATTGCGTACCCATCCCGATAGGCCCAGCGCATGGGCCTGGCCCGCAACGAAATACCGGAAGCCAACGCCTTGCACCGTGCCGGT
>Ga0308173_10000446_pt1 | contig 17335 bp, 13 predicted proteins | sample PhyPR1_FD_203716 | JGI IMG/M metagenome (GOLD analysis project Ga0308173, IMG submission 203716) | Soil microbial communities from UC Gill Tract Community Farm, Albany, California, United States - DLSLS.P.R1 | ecosystem: Environmental > Terrestrial > Soil > Agricultural land | place: USA...
GGTCACCACACCATTGAGTTCCGGCGTGGTGCGCTGGTTGAAGGCCGACAGCCGCAGCAGCGTCTTCTGGCCGATCTGCAGCTTGTCGATGTCCTGCGGATTGACCTTGGCCTCGACCGACAATGCGTCGGCCTGCGGCACGATCATCATAATGGCGTCGCCGGCGGTGATGACGCCGCCGACGGTATGCACCGTCGATTGCAACACCATGCCGTCCTGCGGCGCGCGGATGTCGATGCGGCGGAGTTGATCCTCGGCGGTGACCTTGCGCTCGACGAACTCGCCGATTTTGTCGTTGCTCTCACGCAGGTCCTTGGAGACCTCGCTGACCATGTCCTTGTCGACCTGGATGATCTGCAGTTCGGTCTCAGTGATCTTGCCCTTGGCCTGCGCGCGCGAGGCGATGTACTGCGCCCGCTCGCCAGCCAGCCGGGCCGAATCGCGCTCCAGCGTCGTCAGGCGCGAGATCTGCACCAGATGCTGGTCGTAGAGCTGGCGCACGCCGATCAGTTCCTTTTCGACCAGCGCAATCTCCTTGTCCTTCGACTGCTCCTGGGCCGTGAGGCCCGCGATTTCCTCGTTGAGCTGGGTGACGCGCTCGCGCAGCTGCGCCTTCTGCCCGGACCGCCCGTTGACGCGAACCTCGAACAACTTGGTTTCGCTGGCTATCACGTCCCGCACGTCCGGATCGCTGGCCTGTTCGAGCAATTGCTGCGGAAACTTGATCTTGTCGATCCCCCGCTGCTCGGCTTCCAGCCTTGCCGCGCGCGCCCACAATCCGTTCAGCGTCTTGACCACGATGGCGAGGCTCGCCTTCACTACGGTCTCGTCGAGACGCACGACGATGTCGCCGGCCTTGACCGAGTCGCCGTCACGCACGCGCACCTCGCCGACCACGCCGCCGGTCGGGTGCTGAACTTTCTTGACGTTGGAATCGACCACCACCGCGCCCGGCGCGATCAGCGCACCCGAGATCGGCACCGTCGAGGCCCAGGTGCCGAAACCGCCGGCGAGCACCAGCATGACCGCGAGACCGACGATCATATGCGCCCGGATCGAGCGCCGCGCGCCGTTCAGCTCGCCGTTCGGCTCAGCCTTCGATTCGCCCTTCCATTCTAGGGTCATGATTTCGCCCCCGCGTCGGAAACGATCTTGATCGGCGGCGGCGGCCCGACGCGCTGCAAGACCTGGCCGAGAACGGTTTCCTTCGGACCGAAGGCCTGCATGCGGCCGTCCTTCAGCACCAGCAGTTGATCGACCGCCTCGATTCCGATCGGCCGGTGCGCCACCACGATCACGATGGCGCCGCGCTCGCGCGCGCCGCGCACCGCGCGGGTCAGCGCTTCGTCGCCCTCGGTATCGAGGTTGGAGTTCGGCTCATCGAGCACGATCAGGAACGGATTGCCGTACAGCGCCCGCGCCAGCGCCACGCGCTGCGCCTGTCCTGCCGAAAGCGACGTGCCCTGCTCGCCGATCTGGCTGTCATAGCCTTCGCGCATCTTGATGATCATGTCATGCACGCCGGCTTCCTTGGCCGCGGCGATGATCGCTTCCGAGCTGGCGTTGGGATCGAAGCGGCAGATGTTCTGCGCCACTGAGCCCGCAAACAGTTCGACATCCTGCGGCAGATAGCCGATGTGAGCGCCGAGCACGTCCGACGACCACTGGTCGAGCGCCGCGCCATCGAGCCGCACCTTGCCGCGGACCGGCGTCCAGACGCCGACCAGCGCGCGCACCAGCGACGACTTGCCCGAACCGCTCGGCCCGATGACGCCGACGCCGGAACCGGCCTCGACGGCGAATGTTACGTCCTGCACGATGACGCGCTGGTCGCCGGGCGGCACGATGCTGACGCCCTCGACCGACAGCCGCTTCGTCGGATTCTGCAACAGGGTCTGCGCGCCGGACGCCGGCATCTGCAGCAGCAGCTTGTTGAGCCGATGCCAGCTCTGGCGCGCCGCGACAAAACCCTTCCAGTGGGCGATCGCGAGATCGACCGGCGCCAGTGCGCGCGCGCTCAGGATCGAGCCCGCGATGATGATGCCCGCAGTCGCTTCCTGGTGAATTACCAGATAGGCGCCGACGCCGAGCACCGCCGACTGCAGCATCATGCGCAGCACCTTGGCGACCGCACCGAGACCGCCGGCGACATCGCTGGCGCGCTGATTGCCGGCCAGATAACTTTCGTTGGCCTCGCTCCAGCGCCTGGTGAGCCGGCCGGACATCCCCATCGCGACCAGAACTTCGGCATTGCGCCGACTGGTGGCGGCGAGATCGTTGCGGCGCGCGGCCAGTGTCATCGCCTCGCGGGCGGGTTGGCGCGACATGAATTCGGTGACCAGGGTCAACGCCACCAGAATGAGGGCGCCGACCAAAGCGGTGGTACCGAGCAGCCAGTGGAACGCGAAGCAGATCGCAAGATAGAACGGCAGCCAGGGCAGATCGAAGAACGCGCCCGGCCCCATGCTGCCGAGGAACGACCTGACATTGTCGAGGTCGCGCAGCGGCTGCAGGCCTTCGTTGCGGTTGCCGACCAAAAGCGGCAGGCGAACCACGGTGTCGAACACACGGGCGTTGATGGCTTCGTCGAGCGACGTGCCGATACGCCCGAGAATGCGGCCGCGCAGAAGGTCGAGAAAGCCCTGCGCGATGTAGAGGCCGCCGGCGAGAATGACCAGGCCGACCAGGGTCGGCACGCTGCGGCTCGGCAGCACGCGGTCGTAGACCTCCAGCATGAAGATCGAGCCGGTCAGATACAGCAGGTTGATCATGCAACTCATGACGCCGACGCCGATGAATGCGGCGCGGCAGGCGCGCAATGCTTCACCGAGTTCGGAACGCCGGACGCCGGGAGCGGTGGCCATAAATGCGTTTCTCTTCAAATGGATCAGGTAACATAGCGGTTCTACCGATGTTTTCGGCCAGCGTCCATTTAAGTGACGTTAACCTGAATCCATGTGAATTGAGTAACGCGGCCGAGACGCGAGGAAGTTATGCGTCCCCCGTCAGTCGGGCGACGGCACCGCGCTTGCGGCCGGTCCCGGACGGGGATTCCCCTCCGGAAACGGCACCAGGACGACGGACATCGAGACCCGGCCGATCGCACCGTTGACATCGAGCAGCACGCCGCTGCCGGCCCCGAGGCCCGCCGCCGGCTGCCACCTCGCCTCGGCGCGGACACCGCCCCACCGGCCGGACGGCGGCCTGAAGAGTTGCACGGTCAGGTTCGGATTCGGGTCGGCCAGCACGTTCTGGACCGGCCGGGCGACGCCGCTACATCCGGCCGCGAACCAGCCGCACGATCAGCAGGAGCAGGACAGCACCGATCGCGGAATAGATGATCTCCGACACCAGCCCGCGGCCAATATGAATGCCAAGCTTCGGAAACAGGAAGGTGGCTACCAGGGCGCCAACGATGCCGACGAGAATGTCGCCGATGATGCCAAAACCGGTGCCGCGCACGATCTTGCCGGCGAGCCAGCCTGCGACCAGGCCGACGAACAGAACGACGAGAATGCTTTCGTTGGACATGTACATTTGAATCCCCCCGGATTGCACGGCGCCGTGCCGGCACCACAGAATACCTAAACCATACGTGACGACCCATAATCTTTTCGCGGCGCGCCCGTTCCGGGCAGAGTGGAACTTTTTTCGCTCAGTGACGTTGGTCGGGCATGGCTCAGGGCGATATTTGGTATGTCACTTTTGGTCCGGACAAGACGGACGAAGACGCGACCAGCATGGTCCGCACCACCCGCACCTTCAAATCGGAAGTCGATGCCAAGCTGTTTGCCATGCAAATCCTGACCAAGGGCTGGGTCGCGAGCGCAGGCACGCTTAATCCCCATCAACCCAAGCAGGTGATCGGCCCTTCCCAGATCGAACGCTGGGCCGAGCCGGGGTTGGGGGGCTGAAGGCACACCTCTTCGTTATGGCCGGGTCAAGCCGGCCATAACGAACTTGTCACGTCGCGGCAACGGCGGTCAGCGGCTCGGCCAGCACGCAGCGCGCGGTGTGGCCTGAGGATATCGCTACATTGGGCGGCAACCGCTCAGTGCAGCGCGGCTGCGCCAGCTTACAACGCGGCGCAAACGAGCAACTCACCGGCGTCTTGTCGAGCGACGGCGGCGTGCCCGGGATGGTCTCCAGCCGCTGCCCGCGTTTGGCGCCATGGACGGTCGAGGCCAGCAAGCCCTTCGGGTAGGGATGAACCGGCGAACGCACGATCTGGCTGAGCGTGCCCTGCTCCACGATCTGGCCGGCATACATGACGGCGACGCGATCGCAGATTTCGATCGCCACACCGATGTCATGGGTCACAAAGATGACGGACATGCCGAACTCGCGCTGCAATTCGCGCAGCAGCAACAGGATCTGGATCTGAACGGTGGCGTCGAGCGCGGTGGTCGGCTCGTCGGCCAGCAGGATCTTCGGTTTGCAGGCCAGCGCCAGCGCGATCATGGCGCGCTGCCGCATCCCGCCGGACATTTCGTGCGGATAGGCATCGAGGCGGCGCCTGGCGGAGGGAATCCGCACCACTTCCAGCATCTCCAGTGCCCGCGCCATCGCCTCGCGCTGGCTCTTACCTTCGTGGCGGATCACGCTTTCCGCGATCTGTTTTCCGATGGTGTAGACCGGATCGAGCGCCAGTGCCGGCTCCTGGAAGATCATCGACACGGTCTGGCCGCGAAACGCCGACAACGCCTCCTCGTCGAGCGCCAGCACGTCGCGGCCGAGCACGTTCACGCGGCCGGATATCTGCGTGCGTCTGCGTGGCAACAGCCGCATCAGCGCGCGCAGGGTCACGCTCTTTCCGGAGCCGGACTCCCCAAGAAGACCAAGCACCTCGCCTTCGCCGAGCGTCAACGACAGATCGTTGACGGCATGCACCATGCGCTCGCCGGCAAAGCGGATGTTGAGATTGTTGATCTCGACGAGATTGGTCATGACAGCTTCGGCACCCGCTGGTGATAATCGGTCGCACGCTGGAACGCCGCCCCGATGCGGACCAGCATCGCCTCATCGAAGGCGCGGCCGATCAGTTGCATGCCGACCGGCAGACCGGCCCCGGTGAAACCGGTCGGGATCGAAAGCGACGGCAGACCGAGATAATTGATCGGGCGGGTGAATTTCGTGATCCGTTGGATCACGGCTTCCGCATCGATGCTGTTGCCGACGTCGCTTTCGGCAATGGTCGGCGCCGGCATCGGCGCCACCGGCGCGAGCACGGCATCGGTGCCGGCAACGGCGGCGAGATAGGCCGCGAGTGCCGGCCCGCGCCACCGCATCGCCTCGAGATAGGACACCGCCGGGATCGCGAGCCCGTTCTGCAGCCGCATCAAGACCTGCGCACCGTAATCCTGCGGCCGCTCGATCAGCCATCTCTTGTGAAACGCGGCGGCTTCGGTCGCGAGTACGAGCTGGCAAGCCGCGGTGAGCTGGCGCTGGTCCGGCAGTTCGACCTTGACGATCGCGGCGCCCTCTCTCTCGAGAGTGGCGATGGTCTCGTCGAGCACACGTGCTACTTCCGCATCGAGATCGTCGACATAGAACGCGGTGGGCACGCCGATCTTCAAGCCCTTGAGTGAGCCCTTGGTCGCCGCCATGTAATCCGGCACCGGTCGCGTCGACGCGGTGAGATCCTCAAGGTCGGCGCCCGCCATCAGCCACGTCAGCAGTGCGCAATCTTCCACGGTCTGCGCCAGCGGGCCGACGGTATCGAGCGATTGCGACAGCGGCATCGCGCCAGCGCGGCTGACGCGGCCGACCGTGGTCTTCAGGCCGGTGACGCCGCAGAAATGCGCGGGCATCCGGATCGAACCGCCGGTATCCGATCCCAGCGCCGCAAAAGTCAGCCGGGCCGCGACCGCCGAGCCCGAGCCCGATGACGAACCGCCGGTGATGTGATCGACGTTCCAGGGATTTCGCACCGCACCGTAATGAACGTTGTGGCCGGTCGGGCCGTACGCGAATTCCACCATCTGCAGCGAGCCTGATCGAACGGTGCCGGCGTCCTTCAGCCGCTGCAGAGCGGTCGAAGTGGTCGTCGCAACGAAGTCTTTCCGAATCTTCGAGCCGCAGGTAACCACCTTACCGGTGTCGTAATACATGTCCTTGTGCGCCACCGGCACGCCATGCAACGGGCCGCGGCTCTTTCCCTCGGCGAGATCAGCATCGGCGGCGGCGGCGGCGGCGAGCGCACTCTCCGCCTCGATCGCCATGAAGGCATTCAGGCGCGGCTGCCATTCCGCGATCCGGTTCAGGCAGGATTGCGTGACTTCCCGCGAGGAGAATTTTTTGTCGGCGATCGCCTTGGCGACCGCGGTGAGCGACATCAGGGCCGGCTCGGTGCTGTGCTTGTTCACTTCGACACCTCGGCAGTCTGGACCAGCAGATAACTGGCGGGCTCGATATCTAACGGCAGCGTGCCCGCTACGGCGGCAAAGCCGTCGAAGGCGGGGCCGATGGAATTGGCGATGCGTGCGGCGGCTTCGCTGTCCACGGGCACGCCCGCGGTCGCGGTGATCGCGCTTACTTCCTTGGGACCGGGTTTGGTCATGCGGCGGTTTCTCCCTTGTCGTTTTCTTTTGCCGGTGCGCGGCTGTGTCCGGAGCCTGGAATGGCCATGTAGCACGCCGCTTGATGACCCATTGTATCGATATCCCAAAGTTTTGGGATCGAATTTGCGCAGAGCGGCTCCGCAAACGGGCAGCGGGTGTGGAAACGGCAGCCGGACGGCGGGTCGATCGGATTGGGCGGATCGCCCGAGATCGGCGGCGTATCGGTGCGCTTGTCCGGATCGGACGACGGCATCGCCGCCAGCAGCGCGCGCGTATAGGGATGCGCCGGCTGGTCCCAGACCTTATCGACCGGGCCGAGTTCGACGACTTCGCCAAGATACATCACCAGCACGCGGTCCGAGATGTAACGCACCACATTGAGATCGTGACTGATGAACAGATACGTCAGGCCGAACTCGCGCTTGAGGTCGGCGAGCAGGTTGAGCACCTGGGCCTCGACCGACTTGTCCAGCGCCGACACCGCCTCGTCGAGGATTACCAGCCGCGGCGACAGCGCCAGTGCACGGGCAATGTTGACGCGCTGGCGCTGGCCGCCGGAAATCTCGTGCGGGTAGCGGTTGGCGAAATTTTCCGGCCGTAAGCCGACCTTGCCTAACAATTCGCGCGCCAGCGCCCGCGCTGTGCCATCCGCCATGCCGTGGACCTTAGGGCCGAACGCGATCGATTCTTCGATCGTCAGCCGCGGATTGAGCGAGGCGTAGCTGTCCTGAAACACCATCTGCATACCGCGACGCAATTCGCGCAACGACAGCGCGCGTCCGACCTGCATGCCATCATAGACGATATCGCCGGCATCGCGTTTCATCAGGTGCATCAACAGCCGCGCCGTGGTGGACTTGCCGCAACCGGATTCGCCGACGATCCCGACGGTTTCGCCCTTGGCGATCGAGAACGACACATCATCCACCGCGCGCACGGTCTTGCGCGCGCTGAACAGATCGCCGCGAACCGGAAAATGTTTGGTGAGGCCCGAGACCTGCAGCAGCGGCTGCGCCGCGCCGCCGACGTCCTCGACCGGCTCCATCAATTCGACTGGACTTGTCTCACTCATTAGAAAGGTTCCTGCATCGCGTCAGTTCCTGATATCCATGGCGCTGCGCATGCCGTCGCTGAGCAGGTTGAAGCAGATCGAGACCGCGAAGATCATGACGCCGGGTAATGCTGCCACCCATGGATTGACGTAGATCGCGGTGCGCAGCGTATTCAGCATCAGGCCCCATTCGGGCTCCGGCGGTTTGGTGCCGAGGCCGAGGAAAGACAGACCGGCAGCGAGGATCATCGACACGGATATGAGTCCGGTGGCGTAGACGAAGATCGGCCCGAGCACATTGCCGAGCATGTGCACGCGCATGATGGTGAAGGCGCCGGCGCCGGAGGCGCGCGCGGCTTCGACGAAATCCATGTTGCGCACGCCAGTCGTGACGCTCTCCGCGACGCGGGTGATCTGCGGCACGAACACGATGGTCAGCGATACGATCGAATTGACGATGCCGGCGCCGAGCGCGCCGGAGATCGCGATCGCCAGCAGCACCGACGGGAAGGCATAGAACACGTCGATCGTGCGCATGATCGCGGTGTTGAGCTTGCCGCCGACATAGCCGGCGACGAGCCCGAGCGACGTGCCGATCCCGAAGGCGAGAATCACCGGCAGGATGCCTATAATGAGCGACAGCCGCCCGCCATAGACCAGCCGCGCCAGCATGTCGCGGCCGAGTTCGTCGGTGCCGAGCGGATAATTCGGCGTGCCGATGTGGCGAAGCCTGCGGATCATCGATCCGGCATAGGGGTCGGCGAGGCCGAGCCACGGCGCGCACAGTGCCGACAGGAAGATAAGCGCCAGAATCAACGCGCAGGCCATGCTGACCTTGTCGCGGACAATCCGGCGGCCGACGGTGGCCCAATAGCCGCGCGCCTTGGTGGCGGGCGCGGCCTGCAGGGCGGTGTCTGACATCACGCTCATGGGCGGAACTTCATTATACTAGCTTCTCTTGATACGTGGATCGATCGAGGCTTGAGCGATATCGACCAACAGATTGAGAGCGACGAAAAACAGCGCCAGCACCAGGATCGTGCCTTGCAGCAGCGGCAGGTCGCGCTGGAAGATTGCCGAATTGAGCAGCAACCCCGAGCCCGGCCACGAAAACACCGTCTCGATCAGGATCGAGCCGCCGAGCATGTAACCCAATTGAAGACCCATCACCGCGAGCGCGGTCGGCGCGGCGTTCTTGATGACGTGACGAAACACGTCGGTTTCACGCAAGCCCTTGGCGCGCAACGCCTCGACGAAATCCTGGCTGAGGATGTCGCCGGTGAGCGCCCGCACGGTGCGGGTGACGATGCCCATCGGGATCACCGAAGTCGTGATCGCGGGCAACACCAGATAGCGCATATGTTCCCAGTCCCAGGCCCACGAACCCGAACCGCCGGGACCGGCACCCACCGCGGGCAGCCAGTTGAGCTGCACCGAGAAGATGATGACCAGCACCATGCCGAGCCAGTAATGCGGCACCGAGACTCCGGCGATCGCGATTGAAGTGGCGACCTTGTCGATCCAGGTGTCGCGGAAGTAGCCGGCGATCAGGCCGAAGAACAATCCGAGCGTAAAGCCGATCAGCGCGGCTGCGATGGCGAGTGTCACCGTGTTGCCGACCGCACGCAGCACTTCCGTCAGCACCGCGCGTCCGGTGGCGATGGAGTTGCCGAGATCGCCATGGACCGCGCGCCACAGCCAGAGCCCGAACTGCACCGGCAGCGGACGGTCGAAGCCGTAAGCGACGCGCAGTTGCTGGGCCAACTCCTGGGACGCATCCGCCGGCAGCACCGCGACCAGGGGATCGCCGGGTGTGATGTGCACCAACAGGAAGCACACCAGCGCCACGCTGATCACGATCGGAATGACGTAGACGATACGCCTGACAATATAGACGAGCACGGATTGCCGTTTCTTCTTCCCTTCTCCCCTTGTGGGAGAAGGTGGCGCGCGCGGCGCCGGATGTGGGGTTCTATCCGCGGAGTAACGTAGTTGAAATGAGAGCGTCCGCCCGCGGAGACAGACCCCTCACCCGTCTCGAATGAGCTTCGCTCATTCGATCCACCCTCTCCCACAAGGGGAGAGGGGAAATGCCTGTTACTGCTACCCTACGGCGCTATCGACACCGGAGAGAAGTCGACGAACCAGCTCTTCGGCTGCACGAAGCCCTTGATCTTCGGGCTCATCGCCCGCGGGGCGACGTCGTGGGCGACGTAGAGGAAGGCCGCATCGTCGACCGAGGCCGCGTGCAGTTCGGCGAGCGCCGCGTCACGCGCCGCGGGATCGAAGGTCTGGCGCGCCTTGGTCACCAGCTCGTCGAACTTGGGATTGTTGATGAAACCCCAGTTGTTCGAGACCGGCGGCGCCATTGACGACTGCAGGAAGCGCACCATCGCGAAAAACGGATCCATCGCCGCATAGGTGACGTTGGTGGCGTTGGCTCCGTTGGCCGAGGGATCCTTGACGCCGCGCCGCCAATTGGTGAACAGCGTATTCCATTCGATGACATCGAGCTGGACGTCGAAGTAGCACTCCGCCAGCGCCTGCTGCAGATATTCGTTCATCGGCAGCGGCAGCATCTGGCCGGAGCCGGATGCCGAGGTCTGGATCTTGACCGTGAGCTTCTTGGTCGGGCCGAAGCCGGCCTCCTGCATCAGCTTCTGCGCGGCCGGCTTGTCGTACTTGATCTGGAAAGTCGGATTGCCGCGCCAGGGATGCCCCGGTTCGAACGTGCCGGTTGCCGGCACCATCAGGCCGGCGAGCAACCCATCTTTGAGCCCATCGCGATCGATGCAGAGATTGGCGGCCTTGCGAACCCTTATGTCGTTCCAGGGCGAACCTTCGACCCGGGAGAACTGCCACGGCCAGACATGCGGCTCCTCGTTGCTCTGGATCACGAAACCGCGTTGCTTGATTTCGGCGACCGCATCCGGCGCCGGCGCCTCGACCCAGTCGACCTGACCGGACAATAGCGCCGCGGTGCGGGCATTGGCCTCCGGCATCGGCAGCAGCACCATCTTGTCGACCTTGGGAACGCGCGCCTTGTCCCAATAGCTGGCATTCTTGACCAGTTCGAGCCGCTCGCGCGGCGTAAAGGCGGACATCTTCCAGGGACCAGTGCCCGAAGCATCCTTGGCAAACGCAGCCCACGCGGCCTGCGACTTCGCCTTGGCGTCGGCGCCTTCGGCGGCGTCGAACAGCTTCTGCCATTTCGCAGGAGACGCCATGAACAGGTTGGTGAGATTGATCGGCAGGAACGAATCCGGCTCCTTGGTGACCAGTTCCACCGTCATGTCGTCGATCTTCTTCGCCGACGCCAAGGTCGGCATCCGCGAGGCGGTGACGCCGACCTGGCTGGCGTCGAATTGCGGCGCATCCTGCTTCAGCACCTTCTCGACATTCCAGACCACGGCATCGGCGTTGAACGGCGAACCGTCGTGGAAGGTGACGCCGGGACGCAGCTTGAAGGTCCACTTCTTCTTGTCGGCGTCGTCGACTTTCCATTCGGTGGCGAGGCCGGGAATCATGACGCTTGCCTTGTCGGCCGAGGAGAGATCCCACATCGTCAGCGCGTCATACATGGTGAGGCCGGTGAAGCGGTTGCCCTCAAAGCCCTGATCCGGTTGCCCAAGCGTGCGCGGAATATCGGCGGCCGTCATGCCGATCCGCAGCACGGATTCGGCCGAGGCCAGCTTCGGCAGCCCGACCACCAGTGCGGTGGCCAGCATCCATGCCGTCACGGCCTTCTTCGAACTTACGATACGCATTTGCAGCAATCCCTTCTCACTTCGATGATTAAATCTTATGCAAAACCATGCAACGCCCGTGCCAAAGGAGGTGATTTTGCTCCGATCGGCCAATCCGTCGCACAAGACCACGTGACCCCGCCTGCAGAACGGGTCGAGATGCCTATTCTGGCATCAACCTTGCTTCGTTGGCATCAGGTATTTCGAATACTGGTCCAACGGAGTTTGATCCATGCGCCCCCTCAAATCGATGCTTTTCGCCGCCGCGGCTTTGGCCACCGGCATCGGCCTGTCGGCGACGTCGGCTCACGCCGAATCCGTGGTGCGCTACGGCATCTCGATGGCGGACATCCCGCTGACGACAGGTCAGCCCGACCGCGGCGCCGGTGCCTATCAGTTCACCGCCTACACGATTTACGATCCGCTGGTGGCCTGGGAAATGGACGTCTCCGACCGGCCGGGCAAACTGGTGCCCGGCCTCGCCACCGAATGGAAGGTCGACGACAAGGACAAGACCAAATGGCGCTTTACCTTGCGCAAGGGGGTCAAATTCCATGACGGCAGCGACTTCAACGCCGATGCGGTGATCTGGAATCTGGACAAGGTCCTGAACGACAAGTCGCCGCAGTTCGACAAGCGCCAGAGCGCGCAGGTCAAGACCCGCCTGCCCTCGGTCGCCAGCTACGCCAAGATCGACGATGGCACCGTCGAAATCACCACCAAGAAGGTCGACTCGTTCTTCCCCTACCAGATGCTCTGGTTCCTGGTCTCAAGCCCGGCGCAATATGAAAAGCTCGGCAAGGACTGGGACAAGTTTGCGAGCCAGCCTTCCGGCACCGGGCCGTTCAAACTGACCAAGCTCGTTCCGCGCGAACTCGCCGAACTCACCAAGAATCCGGATTACTGGGACAAGAAGCGGATTCCGAAGACCGACAAACTGGTGCTGATCCCTATGCCGGAAGCGCTGACCCGCACCAACGCACTGTTGGCGGGACAGGTCGACCTGATCGAAACCCCGGCGCCTGACGCGGTGCCGCAGCTCAGATCCGCGGGCATGAAGATCGTCGACAACATCACCCCGCATGTCTGGAACTATCACCTCAGCGTACTGTCCGGCTCGCCCTGGACCGACGTGCGCCTGCGCAAGGCGCTGAACCTCGCGATCGATCGCGAGGGCGTGGTCGGATTGATGAACGGCCTTGCCAAGCCCGCCAAGGGCCAGGTCGACCCGTCGAGCCCGTGGTTCGGCAAGCCGACTTTCGACATCAAGTACGATCCCGCCGAGGCCAAAAGACTCGTGCAGGAGGCCGGCTACTCCAAGGAGAAGCCGCTGAAGGCCACCTTCATCATCGCGCAGGGCGGCACCGGCCAGATGCTGTCGCTGCCGATGAACGAATTCCTGCAGCAGAGTTTCAAGGAAATCGGCATCGACATCGATTTCAAGGTGGTCGAGCTCGAGACACTCTATACCCATTGGCGCAAGGGCGCGGCCGACGAGATGAACGCCGGCATTACCGCCAACAACATCGCCTACGTGACTTCCGATCCGCTCTACGCCATCGTCCGCTTCTTTGCCTCCGACCAGATCGCGCCGGTCGGCGTCAATTGGGGCGGCTACAAGAACCCGAAGGTCGACGCGCTGATCAACGAGGCCAAGGAGACCTTCGATACCGCCAAGCAGGACGAACTGATCGCGCAGGCGCATTCGCTTATCGTCGACGATGCGGTGCTGGTGTGGGTGGTGCACGACACCAACCCGCATGCGCTGTCGCCCAAGGTGAAGAAGTTCGTGCAGGCGCAGCACTGGTTCCAGGATCTGACGCAGATCGGGCTGGAGTGAGAGCGCAGCGGCGTCGCGGACCGGAAACAATCGTCGTCCCGGCGAACGCCGGAATCCAGACGCCGCGGCCCTCACACGGAGCAGAGCGTCAACCACTGGCCTCCATCGAGAGATCAAGCCGTATGGGTCCCGGCTCAAGGCCGGGACGACAAGGATTACTTCGTCAGCAGCGCGAAGGCGCCGTTCCAGTCTTCCGGCGGCGGGTTCGCGATATAGCCGCGGATGCGCGCTTCGTAGAGATGATAGAGCAGCTCCAGCGACTGCCGCTCGTCGGTGTGGCGGCCGCGTTCGATCGCGGCGAGCGCGCCTTCCCAGTCGCGCGACCGGTAGCAGGCCAGCATTTCGATGGTCAGGTTGCGCAGTCTCTGGAAACGGCCGGACTGCGCGGTGTCCTCGCGGCCGGCGATGGCATAGATCACCTCCGGCTCCTTCTTGCCCTTCACCATGATGAAGTCGAGTTCGAGGATGGCAAATTTTTCCTTCACCGCCATCGCCGTCTTGGAACCGATGATGATCGGAAAACCGTATTCCTTGGATTGCCCTTCGAGGCGGGACGCGAGATTGACGCTGTCTCCGAGCACCGAATAGTTGAACTTGCGATCGGAGCCCATGTTGCCCACCACTCCGATGCCGGTGTTGAGGCCGACGCCGACATTGAGCGGAATGTAGACATGGCCGCCGGCGGCGGCTTCCTGCTCCCGCTCCTTATTGACCACATCGATCTTCTCGAGCATCTGGATCGCGGCCTCGCAGGCATTGATCTCGTGCTGCGTGTCGTCCAGCGGCGCATTCCAGAACGCCATGATGGCATCACCCATATATTTATCGATATAGCCTTTCTGCTCGATGATCACGTTGGTCAGCGGCGTCAGAAACCGGTTCATCAGGGCCGTCAGGCCCTGCGGATCGCGCTTGTAGGATTCCGAAATCGTGGTGAAGCCGCGGACGTCGGAGAACATGATCGTCATCTCGCGCTCCTCGCCGCCGAGCACTAGCTTTTCCGGCGACTGCGCCAGCTGCTCGACCAGCACCGGAGACATGTACTGCGCGAACTGGCCGCGGATCTGTTTTCGCTGCTGTTGTTCGCGCACGAAGCTTGCAAAGACAAGCGTCAGATAAATCGCCGTGGTCGACATCAAGGGATAGGTGAAATCGATCAAGAGCCGGTGCTGGGTGTAGAAATACCAGGACGTACCGATCAAGGCGCTCGCGAACACCGCGCCCAGCCCCACCAGCGTGACCGGTCCGAAGGAGGGCGCAAACGCGATCACCAGCAGTCCGAACAGCAACGCAGTGGCGAACTCGATGGTGATGCCGTAGATCGGCTGCGAGATGACCGCACCCGTCAGCGCGCTCTCCAGCACCTGGGCGTGGATCTCGACCCCAGGCATGGCGCGGGAAACCGGCGTGGTCTTGATGTCGTTGAGGCCGACCGCCGAGGTGCCGATCAACACCAGCTTGCCGGCGATCATGTCCGGCGCGACGTTCTTTTCCAGTACGTTGATCGCAGGAACATAGATCGAGGCGTCGTTGCGGGCGTAATGAACCCAGAACTGGCCGTTATGGTCGGTCGGAATCTGCAAGCCCCGGATGCCGACGCTCTTGATGCCGGCCTTCTCGGCCTTGATCAGGATCGTGCCCGAGCCGGTCGCAACCCGCAGCATTTCGAAGCTCAGCGACGGCATGGTCTGGCCCTGCGCCTGCATGATCATCGGCACCCGCCGCACGATGCCGTCGCGCTCGGGCCGGATCGTGAACAGCCCGCGTCCGGCGGCAGCATGTTCCAGCACCGGGACGTTGCGCAGCAGGCCGGGGAAATCGAGCATAAAGCGCTGCGGCTCCTCGCCCAGCATCGCCATTCCCGTGACCGGGAGCGTCTTGTCGAGCGCAGTGATCTCCTCCGGCAGACCGGATTCGCCGAGCACCACGCGCGAGGCTTTGACGGCGTCGGCGAAAACCTGGTCGTTGCTCGGCAGCAGCCGCAGTTTCTCGCGGGTCGCCTCGTCGAGGTTGCGGAAGGTATCCGCCGCAATATTCGGATTGAGGCGGTCGGGTTCGGAGAACACGGCGTCGAACGCGATCACGACGGCGCCAAGCCGCGTCAGTTCGGTGACGAGATCGGCGATCCGGGTGCGCGGCCACGGCCACTGCCCGAGCTTTTCCATGCTCTTGTCGTCGATGTCGACGATGGTGACCGGCCTGACGGCCTTCTTGCGGGGATCGAAACGCTGGAAATTGTCGAAGGTCCGGACCCTGATCTCCTCGATCGGCGACGGATCGAGAATCCGCAAGCCGGCGAACGCGATCAGCAGCACAAGACATGCCAGCCGGGCGTAACCAAAACGCCGCCCAAACCACCGCCGCAATATCCGAAATCGCTTCATGCTGTCTGGATATCACGCCCGGATCGGTCGATCACGCCAGGATTTTCGAAAAGCACAACGGGCGAGCGGGCGCTGCAGTCCGAACGAAGGAGGAAGTCGTTGGCGTGCAGGGATCGCTTTACGCAAGATTGAAGTCGGAGAGATGTAGACTGGCTGCTGTCACGTTTTTCAGAACAATCTGGAATTCTGCCTGGCCGGAATTTCCGTTGGTATCGCCCAAAATCACTGTGTCGGATCCAACCTGCGACCAATTTACACTATGCGCAGCAAGGGCGCCCAGGCCACTCGTAGCGGCCGAGAACCCAAGCCCGGAAAGCTTGATGTGATCGACACCGGCGTGGAAGTCCTGGATCGTATCGAAGCTCGCGGGAGTTGAATCCGTCACTGCCGCGAATACGAATGTATCGCTGCCCGAACCGCCCCAGAGCTGGTCTGCGCCGGTGCCGCCAGTAATGGTATCGTTCCCGGACCCTGCATAAATGACGTCGTTGCCGTCGCCCCCCTGAATGATGTCGTTGCCGCCCCGACCATAAATCGTATCGTTGCCACCTTGCGCACCGATGTGGTCAGCACTTGAGTTGTTATTGCCGATGATGGTCTCGCCGTTCGAAGTCCCGACGAAATTGTGACTATCTCCGCCGCTCACGAACGCTGTGCTGGCCGAAAGTTTCGTAACTCCGTCGACGGCATAGACGTCGTGGTCCGGATCATCATTATCAGTGACGTTGACCGTGATGATCTGTGCGGTGCCATCCACGGAATGGACGGTGAAAGTGTCGGTCAGATGCTGATTTTCATCGAGCGCCTGTACTGCTGCATTTGAACTATCGAGCGTGTAGGTCCACACCCCGCCCGTGGTCATCTGAAAGGTACCGTAGCCGTGGGCAGTATGCGATCCGGCTGCCGCTGCAACAAAGGTATTGGCCGCGTTGTCGACATCGGTGTCGGTCAGCGTGCCGGAGGCGGTCAGCGTACCGCTGCCCGGGCCATCATCGGCTATTTCCACGGCGCCGATCGTCTGACCGGCGATCACCGCCGGGTCGTTGGCGCCGACCACATTCACGGTGAAGGTCGCCGTGCCGGTGGCGCCGTGCACGTCTGTGGTCTGCACCGTGAAGACGTCGGTGTAATTGCCAACGTTCAGCGCGTTGATCGCGGCATCATTCGGTGAATACTGGTAGTGGCCGTTGAGATCGACCGTCAGCGAACCATAGGCGCCGGCCATCGCGGTATTGACGGCGTGGTGGGCCGAATCGATCGCCGCATAATGCAACCCTGCGGTGTCGCCGTGATCGGGATCGTTGCCGACCAGCACGCCGGTGATGGTGCTAAAGCTGTCGGCGGCCGCGGTGTCGATTATCGGGCCCGTGCTCACCGGAGCCAGCGTCGGGGTGTCGTTGGTGCCGGTAATCGTGACCGTGAACGGCTTGGTGACGATGCCACCGTGGCCGTCATTGACGGTCGCGGTATAGGTCAGCGTCAGCGTCTCGCCGACGGCGAGGAAGTCGAACTTGTTGTCGGTGACGTCATACGACCAGGTCGCCGATCCGTTGTTGGTGTTGGCGCCGGCGACCAGCGTCAGCGCCGTCTCGAGATCGGTCTCCTGCTGCGCCGTCAGCGTCAGATGCGTGGTGCCATTCGCCGCCAGATAGCTGTAGCCCGAGAACGGCGCGGTGATCACCGGCCGGTCGGACAGATCGACGTCGGTAAAGGTGATGGTGCCGCCGGCATGGTCGGCCGCGGCGTTGCCGGTG
>Ga0308173_10000447_pt1 | contig 17334 bp, 12 predicted proteins | sample PhyPR1_FD_203716 | JGI IMG/M metagenome (GOLD analysis project Ga0308173, IMG submission 203716) | Soil microbial communities from UC Gill Tract Community Farm, Albany, California, United States - DLSLS.P.R1 | ecosystem: Environmental > Terrestrial > Soil > Agricultural land | place: USA...
TCACCTTCCTGGTTTCCTAGCTTCCAGATTTTCAACAAGCGATGAAGAGGACCGCAATCGGAATTGATTTCGGCGGCACGACCGTCAAATCCGCGGTGATCGATGACGGCACGGTCGTGGCGCGCGCCGCGCCCCTGCAAACACAGGATTTTGTCGGGCCTGAGGTGCTCCTGCCGGCGATCCGCGCCACGCTCGATCTGTTGCGAGAAGCACATCCCGAAGTGTCAGCCATCGGCGCGGGCGTGCCTGGGATGATCGATAGCATTAATGGGCGCGTTCATCAGTTGTCCAACGTGCCGGGTTGGGAGGAGGTTGCGCTGCGCGCGTTGCTCGAAGAATGGACTGGTCTCCCCGCTGCGATCGATAACGACGCGAACGCGATGGCGTATGCGGAATGGCTTTTCGGTGCGGGCCGCGCGGGAGTGAATGTCGTTTGTCTAACGCTAGGCACAGGTGTCGGGGGCGGGCTGATTCTCGATCGCAAGCTCTATCGCGGGAGTTGGCTCGGCGCGGGCGAGATCGGGCAGATGACGATCGATCCGAACGGGGTTCCGGGACGTTACGGGAATTTCGGCTCGCTCGAAAAATACGTGGGCAACGCGCAAATCGCGCAGCGCGCCGAGCTGCTCTATCGAGCAGCTGGCCTAACGAAAACGTTGGAAGAATGTTCTCCGCTCGCGCTCGAGTTTTCCGCCAAAGGGGGGGACATCATCGCGCTTCAGATTTGGGAGGAAATCGGGTTCGCCATTGGGATCACGCTTTGTGATATCGTCTGGCTGCTCAACCCCGATCGGATTGTGATCGGCGGCGGGGTGGGCCGCGCGGGCGAACTTATCTTTGGGCCAATCCGGCGCGTGCTCACGGAGCGGACGATGAAGATTTTCCACGAGAACCTGACGATCGTGCCGGCAATGTTAGACAACGACGGCGGCATGATCGGCAGTGCTGCGCTCGCGCTCGAAAAACGCGACGCGTTAGCGGATTGATTAGGAGAGAATTTGGAAACCAGGAATCCAGGAAAAGAGGATTTCAAATTCATGGTGTCCTGGCTTCCAGATTGATTCCTTTATCCGCCGGCCAGGTTTTGCCTAACGACAATTTTCCGGTCGAGTAATCTCTCTCCGTCAAAGTCGAAATAGCCTTTGAAATGTTCGCCCCGGATGAGGAGCGGAAGCCAATCGCGGTCGTCCGCCCACATCTCGTCGTAGGGGATGGCGTGAAGCGGCGTCCAGAGCGGGACTGCCTCATCGGTCTCGCGCGGTTCGCCTTCGAAATCGTGCGCGAGGAAGACCGCGCAATGCAGGCTGTAACCGTCGCGGAATTGGAAATGCAATTCTCCGTGCTGCTTTGCCCCGCGCGGGTTGATGCCGATCTCTTCGCGAGTTTCCCGCAGCGCCGCCGCGAGTGGCGTCTCACCCGGATCGACCTTCCCGCCGGGTCCGTTGATCTTGCCCGCTCCAAAGCCGCGCTTCTTGCGGATGAGGAGAATTTTCTCGTCGCGCACGATGAAGAGGAGGTTGGCGCGCACGCGTGGCTGCCAGGTTGTCCAGTTGGTCATACCGCCCAATGTCTTATATTTTGTCGCGTCGAGGGAGACTGGGCTTGAATTGAATGGAATGAGAGCAGGCGAAGCGGCGGCGATTTTTTTTCTCGTTTTGAGTTCCTTCGCGGCGAGCGTGGTCGCGCCGACGAAGTCCGAACTCGAGGCGCTCTACGCGGCCGCGGCGCAGGATGTGAAGGGGGGCCATTATCGCGATGCGCTCAAGAAACTCGATGCCCTTGATGCCCGTCAACCCGATGTGGCAGCGGCCCTCAACCTCCGCGGCGTCGCCTGGATGCGGCTGACCGAATATCGCCTGGCGGAAACGGCGTTGCGCAAGGCGCGCGAGATCGATCCGGATTTCTGGGAAGCGCGTTTCAATCTCGCGGAGGTTGCATTTCTCACCGGCGATTGGACCGAGGCGCGGCGGCGTTTCAGCGCCTTGCTGGCGGAGCCTAACGAGCATCTGGAGGGCGCGACGAATGATCTTATTCAATTCAAAATCCTGCTCAGCTTTCTCCTGGAGGACAAGGAGAAGCTGGGCGCGCCGGTGCTGGAGAAACTAAAGGCGTCGGTTGAAACTCCCGCGCCCTTCTACGCGAAGGCGGCGCTGGCTTTGCAGCAGAAGAATCGACCGGAAGCGAAGGCCTGGATGGAGAAGGCGGCCAAGGAATTTTCACCGCAATTGAACAAGCTTTTCGCGGAGTCATTCTACGAAGTGGGATGGCTGCCGAAGCCGGAAGGGGCGACGCCGGTCGCGCTCGAGATCACATCGGCGGCGGAACGCGTTGCGGATGCGCAGGCTGACCTCGCGCGGGCGGAACGGGCTTATCATCAGCGCGATCTTGAAGGCGCATGGCAGTTGCTCGATCGAGTAGACGCGACGGCGCCAAACCAGGCGGTCACTTACAATTTGCGCGGCGAAATTTTGCTCGAGAAGGGCAAAATCGACGAGGCTGAAACCGCGTTGCAGAAGGCGCTGGCGGCCGATCCACAATTGCTTTCCGCGCGCTACAACCTGGCGCAGGTCGCTTTCGCCCGGAGAAATTACGAAACCGCGCGCAAAGAATGGGAGGCGATTCTCGGCGCATTTTCTGGCCGGAAGGAAGAGCGCAAAGAGCAACTGATCCGCTACCAGATTTATCTGACTCTGTTGTTGGAAAGCCACGAAGGAGCGGCGCAGAAGGCGATGGATGACTTCAAGATGATGGACGGTTCGCCGGCGCTTTATTACGCGCAGGCGGCCTGGGCTTTTCAGCATGGGAACCCGAAGCAGGCGAAAAATTGGATGAGTAACGCGAGCAATCTTTATTCGGCGGAATTGAATCGCGAGTTTGCCGCGCCGTTTGCAGACCTGGGTTGGGTGAACAATGGAACGACTGCTGGCTCGGCCACATCTGCACTGCTGGTGCTGCCGAGCGTTTCCGCGAAACCGGCAGCGACGCCGAGCGCCACCGCCGCAGCCGCGAAAGTGGTGGAAGAAACTTCGCCCTCTCCAGCGGAGGTGAAAACCAGGATCACGCAAAGCGCAGCATCGCCTTCCCGCAGCGCAGAGGTCTCCGCAACTTCCGAAAAAGTCGCGCGCGTCGAGAAGAAGCGAAAGAAAGATTCGACTGCTTCAGCGAAGCCGAAGAAGAAGCGAGCGGCTCGCAAAAAATCGTCGCGTGAAAACGCGACCGTTTCTCGATCGAGTCGCCCAACTGCGGATGAACAGGCTGTGCCGGCCGCCGCATCTGCCTCGATTGCGCCGCCAGTATCCACGCCGTTAGGCACACCGGCCGGCGCGCCGGCGCGCGAAAATCTGGGCGATAAAGTTAAGAACTTCTTTCTTTACCCTTTCAAGCGCCCGCTGCTGACGCCAACCCCCGCGCCGACATCTCCTCCCGCCAATCCGAGCGCGAATGTCGCCGGGTCACCGACGCCCGCAGCAATCGAGCGCCGGCCGAACAATTAGAACTTGTCATCGCCACGCCGCGACGTTTCGGTAATCAGGCGTCATGCAACCCAGAAGGCTCATCGCAATCATCCTCCTGGTTTTGACTTCTTTCGCCGCGCAGGGGGCTGATCCAGCTAAGTCGGACCTCGAGTCGATGTACGACAAGGCGTTCACCGCGTTTAATCAGGCACGGTACGATGACGCCCTTAAGGCGCTGGATGCGATTGATCACGGCCAGCCGGACCTGGCTGAATCGCTCAACCTGCGGGGCGTCGTCTACATGCGCCAAGGCCGCTACGAAAAGGCCGAGGCTGCATTGCGCAAAGCGCTCTCGATCGAGCCGCGGTTTTGGAACGCCAGTTTCAATCTCGCCGAGATTCCATTCCTCCAGAAGAACTGGCCGGAAGCGCGCAACCGCTTCGAGGCGCTCGTGGCCGGCGAGAGCGACGCGCTGCAACCCGAGACCAGCCAGCTCATTCAATACAAAATCCTGCTCACCTTCGTGCTGCAAGGTAAGGAAAATACGGTTGACTGGATCTTGAATAAGTTTGAGTCCACGAAGCAGAGCCCGGCCCTCTACTACTCGAATGCGGCGATCGCGTTCCAGCGCCACAACGAGAAAGAAGCCGCGGAATGGATCGCCGCCGCCAAAAAACAATTCTCCGCCCCACTGAACCAGCTTTACGCGGAGTCATTCTACGAGGTCGGCTGGATGGAACGCCCAGCCGGCGAAGCGCGCGCCGCGGTCGAGATCACGTCCACGAGCGAACGCGCGGAGCGGCTCAAAGCCGACGCCAAAGCCAATTTCGAGAAAGCGGAGCGCGCCTTTCAAGCGCGTGATTTCGACGGCGCGCTCAAGTCGCTCGACCTCGCGGAAGCAGGCGTGCCTAACGACGCCGCCGCGCTCAATCTGCGCGGTGAGATTCTGATGGAGCAGAAAAAGTTCGATGAAGCCGAAGTCGCTTTCCACAAAGCTCTCGCCGCCGACTCCAAATTTCGTGAAGCGCAATATAACCTGGCCCAGATTCCTTTTAAGAATGGAGAATACGGCAAAGCGCGCGACCGGTTCGAAGCACTCTTCGCCGAGACGCCCGGCGGAGAAAACAATCAGGCGGCCCAGCTGATTAAATTCAAAATTTTCCTCACCCTGCTGCTGGAGGGAAAAGCCACCGAAGCGCAGCAGTTGATGGATCAGTTCAAATTCACGGGCGAAACGCCGGCGCTCTATTACGCGCAGGCCGCTTGGGAATTCCAGAATGGCCGGGCCGAGCAGGGCAACGATTGGGTCGCTTCAGCACGCAAAATTTATTCCCCCGCGCTCAACGTCATCTTCGCGGATTCGTTTTATGATCTCGGCTGGCTTGACCGCAAGAGCGCCGAGACAGCGCTCGCCACTTCCGCTCTCCCGCAAGCAGAAGGGGCGGTCGCGCCCGAGTCCCAGCCCATCATGCGTTTCGGCCAGGGGCAGCCCATCCCCGCGCCCGTTCTCACCGCGCCCGTTATAGCCAGTTCGCCGCCGGCGAATCCAGACAAATCGGCCGCAGTCGGCGTTGCGCTGGCGACCGCGACCGCGATCTCTTCACCCGTCGCGACGGCGAAGGCGACCGCCCGCCCCACCGCTACCGCGCTCGCACGCATGACTCCCACCGGCTCTCCGCGCGCCTCGATCCAGGCGCGCGGGTCCGCGCAGCCGCCTGTTGCCGATACCTTGGATCGCATTTCCAACCCGCGCAGCCTGCTCGTCGTCGGTCTGCTTCTGGGCGGGATTTTGCTTCTCTGCTGGCTCGTAGTGCAACAGTTCCGCCGCAGCCACTCGAGCATGCCGGATGCTCATCGTTCGAGTTCGCCGACCGAGCCACTCGTTTCCCACGACCCGTCGGAGGCAGGTGACGAACAGGTTGCGGACGATCAGCTTTCGAGCGGTCCGCCAAAAGCTTCTATTCCTTTGCTTGCGAGGGAGCCACCTGCTCGCAACCCCATTTCGCTCTCGCGGGCGATGCCGGGCCACGAGTCTAATGGCGCGCTCGCCCAACTCACCACCTCGCCTAACGAATTCGAGGCTTTGCATACCGAAGAGCCCGTCCCGCCAAGCGAAGGACCCGATGTAACCGAAGAAAGAGCAGTGCTGGAGAAAGAACCGGCTATTTCACAGATCGCCGCGCCGCCAGCGGAAACTGAGTTGGTTTTAAACCAACCGGACGATACGCTGGGGGCGCGCCTTGCCGGCCGGCAAACCGCGAAGTCTTCGATTGAAACTCCTTCCTTCGTCTCCAGAATCATCACCACCGAACCGATCCGAGTGCAGCCAACTACAACCGACATTATGCCTGAAACCACGATCAATCCCGCTCCTCTGAGCCGCCCATTAACGCCCGCGATGCCGGTTCAACCACCGCTTGGTGGGATGCACGCAGCGGTGCAATTGACCTTCTCACTCGAGATCGCTTCGATGCAGCTCACGCCCACTTTTAAGATGAGCTGCCTGCAATTGAAACCGACCTCCCAGGTCGTCTCGATGCGCCTGGCGCCTTCGCAGAATCCGCAGATACCGAGCAATCTGCAGCTCACTTTCCAGATCGCGAAGATTGACCTTTCGGGCGACTCCATCGGTACCCTTTGGCTTGCGCCCTCGGCTCAACAAAAGCCCGCCGTCTTGAGTTCGCCTTCCTTCGCCATTTCCGGGCTCGAACTGGTGCCCGGTCAGGACCCGGCGCCGGTGCAGCTCACCCCTTCGCACCAGGAACAGACTTCCGTTCACCTGACCGCGGAATTCCAGATCGCGGCGGTCGAATTCACGCCGGGTTTTGAGATCGCGGCGATCGTGCTTAACGCCACTTCCAGGAAAGTGTCGATGGAACTGATGGGCTCGGGGCCGGGCTCGGTTGAAGGCACCCCGGCCTTCGAAATCGACAAGGTAGAACTGCGCGGCGGGGGCGAGCTGGCGTTGATTCAGGTCAAACCCGGTCGCGCTGCCTAACGAATACGGTGAGACTGGGGAGGCGGCCAGTCTCTCTCTTTCTCCCTACCGGAAGCGTTTCCAGTTCAGCGAACGCAGTTGCGCGGGCAAGAATTCGCCGTCTCGCCTAACGAGCTGACCGTCAAAGTAAATTTCCCCGCCGCCATAATCCTTTCGTTGAATGCTGACCATGTCCCAGTGAACCTGGCTCCGGTTCCCGTTATCCGCTTCCTGGTAGGCCTGCCCGGGCGTGAAGTGGAAGGAGCCGGCGATCTTTTCGTCGAAGAGTATATCCCGCATCGGCTGCATGATGTAGGGATTGCAGCCTAACGAAAACTCGCCGATGTAGCGCGCGCCGGGGTCGGAGTCGAGCACCGCGTTGAGCTTTTGCGTCTGGTTACTCGTCGCATCGACGATCTTTCCGTCGCGAAATTCGAGCCGGATATTATCGAAGGCGGTGCTTTGATAAATGCTCGGTGCATTGAATGTCACGTGGCCTTGCACCGAATTTTTCACCGGACAACTGAAGACTTCGCCGTCGGGAATATTGCGATCGCCGCCGCAGATGATAGCCGAAATTCCCTTGATGCTAAATTGCAGGTCTGTCGCCGGGCCTTTGATTTTCACCTGGTCGGTTTTTTCCATCAGCGCTTTGAGCGCTTTCATCCCGGGTTGGAGTTTGCGGTAATCGAGGGTGCAAACTTTGAAGAAAAAATTTTCGAAAGCCTCCGTGCTCATCCCGGCGAGCTGCGCCATCGCCGGGGTCGGCCAGCGCAGGACGACCCATTTAGTTTTCTGCACCCGCTGGTCTTGCAACGGCCGCAGCTTTTTCGCGACCAGCTTCATCTTGTCGATCGGCACGTCAGCCAGCTCGCTGATGTTGTTGCTCCCACGAACCGCGATGTAAGCATCCATTTTTTTCATCCGGGCGAGCTCATAAGCTGCGGTCAGGTCGAGCGCGCGCGCGTCGATTTCGAGCGCCAGCTCGCGCGTCACGCGGGCCCGTTGCAACTGGACGAACGGAATTGCCTTCGCCTTCCGAGCCGCGCGAAGCAGCGCGATCGTCATCTCATCGGGCGCATCGAAGGACTCGATCAGGACCTTCTCGTCGGGTTTGAGATCGGTCGAATAATTGACGAGAAGGGACGCGAGCTTTTCGAAACGGACATCTTGCATAGGGCGTTATCATTCCACTGGGAGTTGGGGATGCAACCCAGCCATCTCGCCTCGTAATCGTGCTCGTACTCCTGCTCGTAATCGATCTGCTTCGACTGCGATTACGAGCCCGAAGCGGATAACTCCAGTCGAGCAGCGAAGGCGCCATCGAGCGAATCGCGAAAGGGCAGCGTTTCCTCGAACCTCGTTAGGCGAAAGCCGCGCTCTTCGCCCAAAAACGTCTCGATCACCTCAGCATTCTCTTCCCGTTCCAGGCTGCAAGTGCTGTAAACCAACGAACCACCCGGTTTGAGGAGCGGCACGACCGCCCGCAGGATCTCTAATTGCAGTCGGTGCATCCGGCTAAAGTCCTCCGGCCGCAAACGCCAGCGAAGGTCGACTCGTCGCCGCATCACCCCGGTGTTCGTGCAGGGGGCATCGAGCAGAATCTTGTCGAAAGAACGCGCTCTAAACGGCGCGCTCTGAATCGAACTCTCGTCCCGCCAATCACAGCGGACCGTCCGCACATTTCTCACCTCCAACCTCGCGAGATTGTCGCGCAATCGTTGCAACCGGTTTTCGTTTAGGTCGGCAACCACAATCGCGCCTTCGTTCTGCATCATTTCCGCCAGATAAATCGTCTTGCCACCGGGCGCGGCGCAGGCATCGAGGACGGATTCCCCCGCGCGCGGCCGCAACAATTCGCAGGCAAGCGCGGTACTCGGGTCCTGAATGTAGCAATCGCCGTTCTCCAAAGCGGCGAACGGATCGGGCAGCCTGACGAAGTTTTGCGTCCCCGGCAGGAGAGCGCTGCCGGGATAGCGGATCAGGAATTCAGCAGCCGTTGTTTTGAGCCGATTGATTCGCACGTAAACCGGCGGCGGCCGGTTGTTCCACTGGCAAAGTTTCACCACCTGGGCCGCTCCGAATTGGCCTGACCATTTTTCGATCAGGAAAGCCGGGGTCGAAAACCGAACGGAGAGCGACTCGGCTGCGGCCGCATTCGTTAGGCGAAGTTTTTCACGGAGCGAGCGCCGCAGGATGGCGTTGACTAACGAGCGAACCCGCGCCGGCGCCAGCTCCACCGTCTCGAAGACCGCAGCGTGCGCGGCGGTTTCGATGAGCAGAACTTGATAAAGCCCGAGCCGCAGAAGATCGCGCGTCCGCGGGTCGACCGGTTCGGAGCGGAGTTGCGCAATCCAAAAGTCGAGCAGAGTCAAGTTGCGCAAGACGCCGTAAAACAGCTCGACCGCAAAAGCGCGGTCGGAGGAAGCAAGGGGACTGCGCGCAAAACTCTCCCCGACGATTTTGTCGGCGAAGTCGGTTCCGTTTCGCCAGCGTTTGAGCGCGGCGAAAGCAAGAGAGCGGCTGGATTCTTTCATCGATCGGCGGGAGCGGACGACACCTTGCCTCGACCGCGCAAGCTGGGGGCCGCTATTCCGCGCCGCGCTGTGGACGCCCGATCGAGGTATAATAAAAACCGAGTTTCCGCATCGTCTCCGGATCGTAGAGATTACGGCCGTCGAAGATCATCGGGGTATGCATTTTTTCCTTCACCAAAGCGAGATCGACCTTCGCGAACTCGGCCCATTCCGTCGCGATGATGAGCGCCTCCGCCCCCTCGATCGCTTCCATTGCCGTATTCGTTAGGTGCGCACCCGCGATCGCTTTCACTTCGCGCGCCTTAGCCATCCCTTTCGGGTCGTAGGCGGTCACATGCGCGCCTTCGCGCAGCATGTCGGCCACCAGCTCGATCGCAACCGAGGAACGAATGTCGTCGGTGTCGGGCTTGAACGTGAGACCCCAGACCGCAATTTTCTTGTCGCGCAGAACCCAGAGTGCGTCGCGCACCGCCTTGAGGAAACGATCCTTTTGCGTCGCGTTGATCCGCTGCACTTCCTTAAGCAGGTTGAATGGCACTCCGAGCTGCTCGCTGATCGTGATGAAGGCGGCGATATCCTTCGGAAAACAGGAGCCGCCGTAGCCGATCCCCGCGTTCAGAAAATTCCGCCCGATTCGCCGATCCATCCCAATGCCGTCGGCCACCTTTTCCACATCCGCCCCGCTCGCTTCGCAGATCGCGGAGACGGCGTTGATGTAGGAAATCTTAAGTGCGAGAAATGAATTCGCCGCGTGTTTGATCAGCTCGGCGCTGTTGACATCGGTGACGAGAATTGGCGCCATGAACGGCTCGTAAACCTTCTTCATCAGATCGATCGCGCGCTCACTCGACGCGCCGATCACGATCCGATCGGGCTTCATCAGGTCGGCCACCGCGCAGCCTTCGCGGAGGAACTCCGGATTGCTCACGACATCAAACTCCGCGCCGTGCTTGTTATAGCGCTTGATTGATTCGGCAACTTTTTCACCTGTCTTCACCGGGACGGTACTTTTGTCGACGATCACCCGGTAATCGGTCAGCACCCCGGCGATTTCCCGCGCCACTTTCTCGATAAAACTTAAATCGACGCTGCCGCTCGCGTCCTGCGGTGTCGGGACGGCGATGAAAACTACCTGGGCATTATCGACTGCGTCCTTAATGCTCTCGCTGAAGCGCAAACGCCGGGCGGAAACATTGCGATGCACGATCTCCTCCAGGCCAGGCTCATAAATCGGCACCTTGCCCTGGCGAAGCGACTCGATTTTACGCGAGTCGTTGTCGACGCAGGTGACGTTATGACCAACGTCAGCGAAGCACGCGCCCGTCACCAGACCGACATAACCGGAACCAATAATTGAGAGATCCATCGGAAATTTATGATTGCTGATTGGGCCGGAAACCGCGCCGTCTGTCTAATTCCAATCAGAAATCAAAAATCAGCAATCAGCAATTCCTCCTCACTGGCCCGTCTGGTTAGTCCCGGCGGGATCGAAGTTTACATCGAGTCCGAATTTCGGAAACGCCTTGAGGGTAAAAGTAAGCAGGACGCCGTATTCCTTGACTCCGCCATTGTTGCGCACAATCGCGCCTAACGAAGCGACCCAGCTGCTGAGATCGCGATAAACCGAATAGCGCTGCTGCTCGACGATGTTGGTGTTCGCCTCGTACTGTTCGAGAAAGCCGACACCCCAGTTATCGTTAATCCGATAGTAACCCCCGAGGGTAAACAGACTACTATCCAGGAAGTAGGGGTTATTCTTCAAGTAACGGTGCCCGATCGTGAGCTGGGTGTTGGCCGTCGGCTGGAAGTTAATGCTGGTATTAAATTCGGAAAAGCCGCGATCGAGGAGAGGAAGCTGCGATTCGATGACCAGGGTCGCCCAAGGTACCGGAGTGAAAGTAAGGGTGTTAAAGACGTTCGAGTACTTGGTCTTATCGAAAGGGTTATCGAAGTTGAGGTCAACATAAGTCTCCAGCTCGAGCCAGCTGACCGTCAGGTCGTCGCGCCTGGTTTGGAGGCGGTTTCGCACCCCGACCCGCGCGATCGACCAGTTATCGATTGCGTCGATCGCGGTGTATTGCGGGAAGTCAATCGGGTTGAGCTTGGTCGAAGGCTGAATGCGATCAAATTGGAGAATCGTCGCAGGATCGACATTGGGGGAAGAGACCCAGGAAAAATTCGCGAACGGCTGAATGATGTGCCGCAAACCATCAAGCCCCAGGAGGCGGGTCTGCACCTGGTTCCATTCCCGCGATATCTTGAAGGAACCCTCGACCCCGGCATTGAAAATCGTACGCCAGGCCGCGCCATCGCTGGTGTTGGGCAGGCCGGTGACCGGGTTGGGCAGAGGAAATTCCGGATCGAAGGGATTCGGCGGGATGGTCGGGGCGAAGAGCAAGGGATTAAGAGTCTGGGTCTGGCTGTAGTAGGTCTCGCGAATGCCCACTCGGGGCACAATCGAGAGAAAACCGAAGTAAGTGTTGGGATAAGTCAGCTGATGGAAGGAATCGATCCGGAATACATCGTAGTCCTCGAAAGGAGAGAAGGCCTCAAAATTTCGTCGTAACTCGCCGATGCTCGTTTCGCCTTCATAGAAGATGGGTCCGCCGAAAATTGCATTGCGTTTGATATCGAGCGCGAGCTCCGGCAAGCGCTCGGTGGTTTCAAAAAAGGTATTGAGGGCAAACCGGCCGTACGCCGTGAGTGTGTACCAGGGACTTGTCTTCGTTAGGGCGACAACGTTGTCTGGTTCCGGGTTGATGCGGAACTCGGCGGGAAAAAAGTCCTGCAAAATAAAACCGTCGCTCAGCTTTGTGATATCGACCGTGGCCCGGATATCGTCCGTGATCTGGGTGCGATCCTGGAGCGAAAACCGGTAGCGGCTGGTCGGCGTTCCATTGCGCGGGAGCGAAGTGCGGTTGAGGTCCGGGTTCTGGTCCTGCAAGTAATAGGAGCTGATTTTGGCCAGGCTGTTGTCGTCTTTGCCATAGCGAATCTCGGAGTTGAACCCGAGCGCGACGCCGCGCCGGCTTCGGTAATCGAGCTTCACCATGCTCGTAATTTTGTCACCGATCGGAAACGTCACCTGTCCGAGGAGCGATGGTCCCCACGAGCTGAGATAGGCCGGCGCGATCGAATAACTGAAAGACTGATCGAGCGATTGATAGAGATAGGGCCACCAGAAGACCGGCGTCTGCCCGACGTAAAAGGTTACGTTCTTGAAGATGACCCGGTCTTTTTCATAGATGCGCACTGTCTGGGCGTTGAGATGAAAGTCGGGCTTCTCGGAATCGTCGGTCGTAAAGCTGCCATGCGTGACCAGATATTCTTCGTCCGAGGCGCTCGTCACCGTCTGCCCCGACATGAGATAGGGATAAGTGCCCGAGCGCATGTTGCCGGCGGTGATCGCTTTGGTGTCGAGGTTATAGGTCGCATTGTCGCCCAAGTAGAGCGAAACCCCCCGATAGATGCGCACGTGGCCCCGCAGCAGCACGGTCCGTTTGGCGGAATCGTATTGGGCGAAATCGGAGTAGATGTCCGTATCGCCAAAATGAATCGCGACATTGTCGTGCGCAGTCGCGAGACCGTTCTGGTAGGTCGTTTGGCCGGTGGAATTGATCTCGATCGGCAGCGAGCCAGGCCCTTCCAAATCCTCCCCGACGGCCGCGCGAGCGGCGACGAGCAAGACGAGAAGCAAAAAGGCCGGCTTACGCATCGCGGACGCCGAAAGTAATGGCGCGCGGGAGCGGTTGCAAAGTTTCAATTCATCAGATCTTCGGCAAGCTACCGCAACGAAAGCGTCAAGGTCCTGAACGAGCGCGGTAAATTGGACAGCATCCCTCATTTGGCTTAACGATCAGCCGTACCTTTTTTCTCATGTTTGGTCCCACAAAAATTTACTTCATTGTTTTCGGGCTCCTCACCATTGCCGGCGGAGTGATGGGTTATGTCAAGGCTGGCAGCACTGCTTCGTTGATTGCCGGCTCGATCAGCGGCGTTCTCCTCCTCGTGGCGGCCTTTCTTTTGCCCAGCCATGTGGTTCTTGGGCTGGCGATCGGCGGAATCGTCTCGCTCCTCCTCGCCGTCCAATTTCTGCCGGCCTTTTTTCGCACCGGCAGAATGATGCCGGCGGGTGTGATGTCGCTCCTGAGCATCCTCGGGGTCGTATTTACGATCGCCGCCTGGATGCGCAAATAGCGGCTCGGCGTGCGCAAGTTCCGACTGAGAACGCTGCGCTGGCTCGCTCTTCTGCTTTTTCTCGGGGTCTTCGGCGCCATCGTTCTGCGCTGGATCTCCCTCGAGCGTTTGCGGCTTGGATTGCAAAAGCTGGCTATCCCGCTCCACCCGACGCCGACAGCGATTCCGGAAATTGCCACGCCGACACGGCCGCCCCTCATTGACGGCAAACTCGACACGGCCAAACTCTGGAGCGGCATCACAGTCCACGCCAATGTTAATCCGACGCCCGGCGGGCCGGCCTCGGTCGAGCGCATCGACCCGCAAAGTTACGTCCTCGATTTAAAGCTCAATGTTCGTGTCCCCACGCCGAACCGCACGTTAGAGGAGCTGGCGACGGTCACGCCCGAATTGCCAAAACTTCTGCCGCAGCTCGGCGCCACCTTCAGCGCGGAATCCGTCTCGCCTTTGTTCCAGGAACTCTACGAGGTGAAAATGCGGAGCCTGCGCGAGCACCTCGTTAGGCTGGACCAGCTCCTTTCCCGCCACAACTTCTACGATTGCCAGACCATTCTGCGCTTGCGTGACCCGCAAACCAAACGCACGGCCATCCTGCTTCAGGCCGAGATGGATGTCGACGCGGACGGCTCCGATTCGGATCGGCTCCCAGTGAGCAATGGGCCTTCCGCGAATTTCAAGCCGTTCACCAGTTACCGCTGGAAAAAAAAGACCGCGCTGCCCAACCCTTTTCTGCCCGCGGCGGAGGAGAAACTGCGCCGCTACGAGACGGAGTTCGCCCAGAAAGGTCTAACGATGGAACGAAATCGCGATCTGCGGATTGGAATCCAGCGAATGAGAGCGGAGGTCGATTCGCTGAAGCATTTCAGTTTTCTAATCGCGGCGACCGATCCCTACATCGTGCTCCCGGGAATTTTCACCGGTGCAAAAGACGCAGGGCGAGTGGGCGATTATGCCGTCGTTGTTTACGGGAATGACCTTTATCCCGCAATCGTGGGCGATGTCGGCCCGAACGAAAAAGTGGGCGAAGCCTCGCTCCGAATCGCGCGCCAAATCAACCCACTCGCCACTCCCTACAACCGGCCGGTGAGCGATCTAAAAGTCAGCTACCTGATTTTTCCCGGCACGGCAGAGACGCCATTTGGCCCTCCTGACCTGGAAAAAATCCGGCGATGCTGCGAAAAACTCGTGCAGGAAATAGGGGGCGCGAGCGTGCCGCTGCATCATTGGGAGAATCTGATCCCGACACCCACCCCCACTCCGTCGCCAACCCCAACTCCCATCCCGGCTCCGAGTGCAACCCCTTCACCTGCCGTCGGCGCAGACATCTCACCGACGCCGCTGATCGCTCCGACCTTTGCTTTCCCGACACCCGCGGCCTCGCCGACTCCAGCCGCGTCGCCGACTCCGTAAGCGGCCGACGACGGCCTAACGACAAAAGGATGGCCGGATCCCGGCCTCTCGCAAACCTTGGATCAACTCAGGTTAACTCCCAGGCCTGACCTGTGGACGCACACCCATGTCTTGCAACTTGCGATCACCGCCTTTTTTCCGCTCCGCGCTATTCGTAAAGGCGGCCACGGTCATGTCATTGGCGTTGCGCGCCACCTGGGCGACGTTGGCGATACTCAGGCCGTTGGCTTTTGCCAGGTCCGTCCAGCTTCGGCCTTTCGATTTCAAATCCGCGATTTCTTGCACCTTGGCCGTGTTGCCACGAGCGATGGTATTGATCGCGCAGAGTTCGCCGAAACGGAGACGGAGCCGATCCTGTTGCGCTTGAAGATCTCGCTCACTCACGCCCGTCGCGCGCGAGACGGCGCTCACCACAAAAGGACGCTCAGCCTGCGCACCGGCAGCGGCATTGAGACGACGGATGTTGCCGACCAGAGCTTGCTCATCGCTCCCCGAATAAGTTTTCGGAACGCGCACCGAACCGCCCCCGAGAAGGCTGCCAACCGGTGGCGGAACGAAAACAGTTTCGTACTCCTGATCGTCAGCTGTCGACGCCGAGTTGACGGTTGCGGCGGGAGCAGAGTTTCCAGCGGCCGCTTGAGGTGCGGCCGTGGGTTGCGGTGCGGCGCATCCGGCAACGAGGTAGAGGGTTGGAAGCAAAGCGAGGAGCGATTTGAGCATTAGCGGCTTTTAGCGTTTTTCGGGAAAAGGTCAAGCTCGCATTCTCTTACGAGAGCGCTAACTCACCACGCGACCTCTGTGTATCGCCGCCGTCCTCCGAGCATGCGCTACCCCGCATGGATTCGAACCATGAATAACGCCTCCAAAGGGCGCTGTGTTACCGTTACACCACGGGGTACCTCAAGCGCAGTCGCCGTGCCGGGCTGAGCCGAACACCGCGCCGGAATCTTTAGAACGGCCACGGGATTTGGCAAATCAACTTCACGCTTCGGAAAGGATGAAGAAGCTCATGCGGCGTTCCAAAAAAACGAAACCCGGCCGAGCGGATGGGCGGGGATTCGAACCCCGGATGCCTTGCGGCATACACGCTTTCCAGGCGTGCGCAATCGACCACTCTGCCACCCATCCAACTCTGCTCCTGCTCTGGCTCTCCTCGTCGTTAGGCGCATTCGATTATGAGCACGAGCACGATTACGAAGTTATAGCTGCAAGCGGCAAAACAGTTCGTCGAGCGGCAGTTGAATGCCAATGTAAAATTCGCCGAAGTCAGCGTAGACCGCGCTCACCTCGTCGAACCGCATCTGGTAAACGATCGCTTTGATCTGGAAGGTATCGTGCGCAAAAAGAGTTACGCCCCATTCGGCATCATCGAGGCCGGATGAACCGGTAATGAGTTGTTTCACTTTTCCGGCGTATTGGCGACCGACGCGGGCGTGACCACCCATTAACCGGTGGCGATCTTTGAACGGGAGCGAGTACCAGTTGTGCTCTTCGCCGCGACGTTTCGTCATATTGTAAAAACAAACAATCGGCCAATCGGGCAGCGTAGGATAAACCCGATCCTGTCGGTATTTTTTCATTCGGTCGCGAAACTCCGCCATGGCACGATCGAACTCCGGAGTGCCCTGTTTCAACTTCTGTTCGGTCTCGAGCGTTTCCGCGTATTGCTTGTCGCTCGTGGTGTATTCACTCTCTTCCGTCAGGGAAAGATAACTGTAAACCGGCACGAGCACGTCCGCGCCTAACGAGAGGGTCAACTGTTTCTCGATCCGGTTGGCAACCTGCAAATCCGGAGTGATCAGCATGAAACCCAGGTCCGCTTTCGGCGTGACCTGACTGAGGGTGAGGAGCTGAGTCGAGTCCAAAGAGCGCGTCTCCTGCACGAGACTCGCGAGGGCGGTCTTGGCCGCGCGCTGTTCAGCGGCGCTGAGCAATTGCCATTGGCCGTATTCGACCCGGTAAAAAAGATGGAGACAATGCCAGCCATCCTGCGGAATGAGCGGCGCGGAAGTGGGATCCATGAACGAAGGTTCCGGTTCTGCGGCAACGGGTCAAGCGACGGCGGTTTTCAAGTGGCCGATCATCTCAAGGCGCGAAAGCCCATTGCCGGAAGGGACACGTTTCCGATGTCGCGGTTCGCCGCCGTTTGGAGCGCGACGGCTTCTCGTTAGGCTTCCACCTTCGTGGCGCTCGGGAGATGAGTGAGACAATACTCCTCGCCGTCACGCGAGACACGAAACTCGAGATTCGGATTCGTCAGCTCGGTCGCGCCGCAGGTCGCGCAGCGATGGAGCGCATCGGTTTCAGCAGCGCGAGCGTCACCTTCAAAGCGCCGCCGCCGGTTCGCCGTCCCATGCCGAAGTCGCGCCGCGCGCACCAGCTCGGGGCCAAAGAAAATGAGGTAATTCGCAAAGGCCGCCACCAAAGCCATGCGATAAGAATTAGGACTGCTGACGAAGCCGAAAAGAAGAAGCGCGGCCGAGACCCAGGCAATCCATTTCACTTTCGCCGGCAGAATGAAAAAGATGTAGATGACCTCGTCGGGATAGAAATTCGCGAAGGCGAAAAAGAGCGACGCGTTGAGCATCGTATTCGAAAAATTCCCGCCAAAAAAGAAGGCCGCGATCGTCGTCCCAATCATCCCGATGAAGTAGAAAAGATTGAGCCGAAAAGCGCCCCAGGCGCGCTCCAATCCCTCGCCGATGAACCAGAGAAAAAGAACGACGAAAATGATCCAAATCGGACTGTTGGTCGTCGG
>Ga0308173_10000448_pt1 | contig 17322 bp, 18 predicted proteins | sample PhyPR1_FD_203716 | JGI IMG/M metagenome (GOLD analysis project Ga0308173, IMG submission 203716) | Soil microbial communities from UC Gill Tract Community Farm, Albany, California, United States - DLSLS.P.R1 | ecosystem: Environmental > Terrestrial > Soil > Agricultural land | place: USA...
GCGACAGTTGCGGCGGTCGCTGGATAGATCAGATGAAACTGGTGGTGGACGGCTCCGCTCGGACCGATCTCCTGGTACGGATTGCGGCCCTCGAGCAGGAGGCGCCCCGCCAGGTACGGTTGCGAGAAATCTGACGGCTCGGCGCCGAGCCGCGACCGGAACACGTCCTCGTACGCCGCGAAGGCCAGCCCCATGAGGATCGCAGCCGCCAGGCGTGTGGCCGTTCGATGACGGAACGGATTCGTCACGGCGCCGATGCTGGATCGCCGGTGAGGCGGGTGAATGATGGGTAAAAGTGAATCGTGAATCGTGAATCGTGAATCGTGAATGGTGAATCGTGAATCGTGAATGGTGGTAACGGAGTCGGCTCCGTCGATTCACGATTCACGATTCGCCATTCACGATTGGCCTACGCGTGCAGTCCGGCGACGTCGTCGAGACGGCGGAACAGCGGGGCATAGCGCGCGTCGGCCGGATCGAATGCGAGGCCGTCGGGCGAAGAGCCACCGCTGGCCGATTCGCGCCCTTCGTTGCTGACGCTCCAGAGCGGCGGCGCAGCGGTCGCGGCGGCGTCGAGGCCCAGCTCGGTTTCCCACGAGCGCAGCACCGCGGCTTCGACGCGGCGCTCCGGCCGGGCGAATGGCGTGGGTGCCTTCATGACCACCGGCGGCTCCGCCACCGGGACAGGCGTCGGGGTCGGGGCCGGGTCGCCGGTGGGCGGATCGAACACGAGATCATCGAACGTCACCGCGTCGTCGAACTCATCGACCTCCGGCGCCTGTTCCTCGGCGGCGGCGAGTGGCGGTGTCGGCGGTGGCGCCGGCGCCGGGTCCGGCGTCTTCTCTACGGCTACCACCGGCGTTCGGCTGGAGCGCTCCGTTCCCGCGCGATCGAGATACACGCGAATCTGATCGGCAAAGACGTCGGGATCGCAGCCAGGCCCCGCGTCGGGCGCCTGGTCGCGCAGGCGGCCAAAGATGGACGACGATCCCTGTTCACCCTTTCGTGCCGACGGTTCCGCCAGAATCGGGATCGCCAGCGTCTGCACGTGCGCGGCGGCGTCGCCGAGATCGCGCAGCCAGCCGGTGAGGACGGCTTCGTCCTTCGGCGGCAGCAGCGGCGGCGTCAGGATCAAATCAGGAACTCGATTGCCGAGCGCCGCCAGGGCGGCTGCGCCCGATTCGGCGACCACAAACTCGGCGCGGACATGCTGACGCACCACGGAAGACAGCTGCTTGGCCTGCCGCTTGTCCGGTTCAACCGCGAGAATCAGTGACATCGGTCTGGTTACCTCATTCGGCGCATGAAGAGCACCAGCACCGTCGCCACGCCGGCGAACCCGGCGAGCGGCTGGTGATCCATGCAGATTCGCCACGCGGTGCGGCCGACCCGTGCGACCGGCTCCGGCACGCGCATGGCGACGGGATCGTGTCGCGCACTCGATGCCGCCGCAACGGCGTATTGACGCACGGGTGAGTCCACCGACAGCATCACGGCCACGACTGTCGTCAGCGCCAGCGCCGACACCGTCCATTCGATCAGCGTGCGGTAACGCGAAACCCCGTTGCTCATGACGTGCAGCCGCTGCCGGGGCAAGAGGCGTTCCGGCCACGCGGCCAGCCGCAGGACCTGAAATTCGGCCTGATTCCATCGCAAGTCTGCCCGGTTCATGCTCGCGGCGACAGGTCGCTCCGCTCGCGTCAGCTACCAAATCTGTGCGCGGAGTTACGGTTCGGGATCCGCGCGCACCGATCGCCCTGCCGGATGGGCGATCGATCAAAAGCATCCGAGTGGTTACGAAATGCGGATCGCCGAGCCGGTCGGCGCAGCGGTGGACGCCCCCCACGCGCGCCGGCACTCATTCCGCTAACTCCCTGCTCCGCAAAGTCTTGACGGACGTTCTCCGGGACGGCTCTGCCGTATGGCACACCGGTTGCGCTTAACAGGGCGTTCGGTCGTGCACGGCGCGATCGCAAATCAACAACATCGCGCGTCCGCCGACGCGCTGGAGGCAGGGGCATGAAGCTCTACACGTTTGTGCGCGATTTCGTTCGCAATGAAGAAGGCCAGGACCTGATCGAATACGCGCTGCTCGTCGCGTTGATCTCGCTTGTCTGCGTCGCGGCACTGACCACCGCCGGCAGCCAGGTCAACACCATCTTCACCAACATCAAGAACCGTCTGACGACGGCTGCGGCCAACACGTAAACAGCGAGCAGCGCGGGCCCAGGTCGGGCCCGCGCGGTGAGCCGAGCGGCTCATTACGGTGACAAGTGTTCGCGGACATTGCCCCGGAGGAGAGAGATGAAACTGATTTCGTTCCTGCTTGATTTCCTGCGTGAAGAAGAAGGTCAGGACCTGATCGAATACGCGCTGCTCGTGGCGCTCATCGCGCTCGTCTGCGTCGCCGCGTTGACGACCGCAGGCAGCCAGGTCGGCACCATCTTCGAAAACATCAAGAACCGACTGACGACGGCAGCCGCGAACGCGTAAGCACCGGTGGGACACGCGCGCGGTGGGGCACCGCGCGCGCCATCCCGCAGGTGCTGCGGGGGAGCGGGCATATGACGACACTACACGCCATTTCACTACGGCTGCGACGGCTTGATGACGGTCAGGACATGATCGAGTACGCGCTCCTCACGGCGCTGATTGCGCTGGTCGCCTACGCAGGTGTCACCGCGGTCGGCAGCGCCGTCTTCAACAGCTTCTGGGCGGTCATTGCGCAGGGGCTGTCCGTTCAATGATGCTCGTCGTCGTTCTCGCCGCGGGCGTGATCGCCTCCTGGATCGATCTGCGATCCCGCCGAGTGCCGAACCTGCTGACGATGCCGCTGGCGTGCGCCGGGGTGCTGCTCGCCGTCATCGGCGCCAGCGGCCTCTCGGCGACTGACGCTGTTCTCGGCCTCCTCGTCGGGCTCGGCGTCATGCTGCCGCTGCACGTGCTCGGCGGCACCGGCGCGGGCGACGTCAAGCTGATGGCGGCGTTCGGCGCCCTGCTCGGCCCGGCCGGCGTCCTGGGCGCATTCATCCGGATGGCGATCATCGGCGGCGTCATCGCGCTGGGGATCGCCATTCAACGCGGCCGCCTCCGCGAGACGCTGAACGGCACCGCGCTGCTGGTGGCGCGCGTGGACGGCGTGGCCGCCTCGCTGGAACATCCCGCCGTCAACAACAAGTTTCCATATGCCCCGGCGGTGGCGCTCGGCGCCGCGCTGGTGGCACTCGGGTTATAGGGGGAATCGATGCGTCGACTCAGAACCCTGTGGCGTCGCGACGACGGAGCGGCACTGATCGAAGCGGCCTTCGTGCTGCCGCTGCTCCTCTTCGTGTCGATCGGCATTATCGAATTCGGTCGCGCGTTCCAGACCTGGCAGATCGTGACCAACGCCGCCCGCGAGGGCGCACGCGTCGCGGTGCTGGGTGGGATGAGCGACGACGCGGTCAGGACGCGCGTCCAGGACTACCTGAGGATGGGCATCGACAGTCCGGCGTCGGCGGCCATCACCATCAACCGGACGACGACCGTCTCGCTCGGGGGCACCGCCACGGCCTCCGCCTCGAGGGTGCAGGTCGACTACCCGTTCACCTTCATCGTGATGCAGCCCCTGGCGCAGCTGCTGGTGAAGGACTCGACGGTCGGCGACGCATTCACGATGCGATCGGCCGCCATCATGCGGAACGAATAACAGGGCGTAGAAGGGCGAAGGGAGAAGCGGAAGAATGGCTCGCAAACGGATTGTCACGGTCCTGCTCATCGCGATGACCGTGGGTGCCATATTTGCCATGGGCACCTACCGGTACGTGAAAGCGATGCCCGCGACCAGCGCGCATCCGATCGACACCGCGAAGGTGGTGGTGGCAGCGTCGAACATGGATGTCGGCGCCGCCCTCCGGGCCGAGGACCTCAAGGTCATCGACTGGCCCACGAACGCCGTTCCCGAGGGCGCCTTTCACAAACCCGAGGAACTCGTCGGCCGCGGGCTGATTCAGCCGGTGGTGGCCTTCGAGCCGCTGCTGCCTGGCAAGCTCGCCTCGACCGAAGCGGGCGCCGGCCTCCCGCCAGTCATCCCCGAGGGCATGCGGGCCCTGTCAGTGCGGGTCAACGACGTGATTGGCGTCGCCGGCTACGTCCTGCCGGGTAATCGCGTCGATGTTCTCGTGACCGTCAGCCCGACCGACAAGCACGACGACATTACGACGAAGCTGATTCTCCCGAACGTGCAGGTGCTGACCTCGGGCACCAAGATCGAGCGCGACGTGGACAAGGACAAGCCGGTCAGCGTCAGCGTGGTGACCCTGCTGGTCGATCCCGAGCAGGCCGAGCGCCTGACGCTGGCGAGCACCGAGGGCAAGATTCAGCTGGCGCTTCGCAACCCGATGGACAAGACGGCCCCGCAGACCCTTGGCGTCAAGCCCGCGGTCCTGCTGGCGAGCGCGGCGACGCAGTCGCGGCCGGCCACGGTTCGCACCGGGGTGGCCCGCAAGGTGGCGGCCCCGGGCGTCGCGGCGCCGGCCCAACCGGTGGTTGAAATCATCCGTGGTGACAAGCGCGCGCAGGAAGTCGTGCGCCAGGAGTAGGTGAACCTCATGAAACCCTTACGACACAGCACCCGCGTCATGCGCCCGATCTGCGCCGTAGCGTGGATCCTGGTCATCGCGATTCTCCACACCACGACCATCGACGCGCAGATGGCCGCCGTGGCCGCCGCCAGCGCCGCCGCCGCGGCCGGCGAGGCCGAGAGCACTCCGGTGTCGCTCGTCGTCGGCCGGTCGGCGGTCCTCAATACCGCGATGCCGATTACCCGTGTCTCGCTGACCAGCGCCGACATCGCCGATGCGCTCGTGACGTCGACGACGCAGCTGCTGCTGCATGGCAAGGCACCCGGCACCATCTCGATGTTCGTGTGGAGCCGCGACGGGGTCGTGCACCGCTACGAGATCTCGGTGGCGCGCGACATCGCCAGGTTGACCGAGCAGGTGCAGCAGCTGTTCCCGAACGAGAAGGTCGACATCCGGAGCAACGGCCGTGACGTCGTCCTCGCCGGTACCGTGTCGAGCAAGGACGTCGCCGACAAGCTCGTCGGCCTGAGCGCCGGCTTCGTCGAGAAGAAGGAAGACATCATCAACCTGCTGCAGGTGGCGCCGGCGCGGACCAACCAGGTCCTGCTGCGGGTCCGCTTCGCGGAAGTGAGCCGGCAGGCGCTCACCGAGCTGGGCATCTCGCTCTTCACGAGTCCGACCGGCATCAACAACACCCTCGGTCGCGTGACCACACAGCAGTTCGGCAGCAACGACTACTCCGATCTGAGCTGGGCCAAGGCGTCCAATTCGTTCGGCAGCGACGTGACCGCGGCGTCCGGCAAGGTGACGTTCAGCGACTTCCTGAACCTGTTCGTCCTCAGCGAGAAGTACGACCTCGGCGTCCTGATCAAGGCGCTGTCCACGAAGGGCCTGTTCCAGAGTCTCGCCGAGCCCAACCTCGTCGCCGAGAGCGGCAAGGAAGCGACGTTCCTGGCCGGCGGTGAGTTCCCGATTCCGGTGGCGCAGGGCAGCGGCGCCAACACGAGCATCAGTGTCCAGTTCAAGGAATTCGGCATCAAGCTCGCGTTCACACCCCAGGTCGACGGCGACCGTGTCCACCTGAAGGTGGCGCCTGAAGTCAGTGCGCTCGACTTCAGCAATGCGGTCGTGACCAACGGCTTCCGGATCCCGGCGCTGACCACGCGTCGCACCGCGACCGAGCTCGAGCTGCGAGATGGCCAGACGTTCGCCATCGCCGGACTGCTGAACAACTCGATGAACGAGACGCTCCAGAAGATTCCCGGGATCGGCGACATCCCGATTCTCGGTTACCTGTTCAAGAGCAAGGCGGCGCAGAAGAACCGCACCGAGCTGGTCGTGATGATCACGCCGCAGATTCTGCGCGAAGGATCGTCCGGTGTGACGAATGCGCTGCCGAAGATGGGCGAGCCGTTCATGTCACCGCTCGACGAGAAGAAGTCGATTGCACCGCCGCCGCCGGCGTTCGTCCCGACCCCGGGCTCGACGTCCGAGGTGACTGCGCCGGCGGCACCGACCGCGGCGCTCCCGGCCACTTCGCCCGTGCTGTCCGCCGCGAAGCCTGTCGTCGCGCCGGTGCCGGTGGCCGCCCCCGCTCCGTCGCTGATGGCCGCGCCGGGTTCGACTCCGCCCGCCGGGATCGTGCCGGTCGACGTGATCCCGTCCGGGTTTCCCGTGATCGTCACGCCAGGCCTATCCACCGACGTGCCTCTGCCGCCAGCGCCGGTCACCGATCCCGCTCCGGCGGCCGCCCCGGCAGTCCCCGGCCAGCAGGGGGAGCCGGCACCCGCCCCGGGGCCCAATTCCGAGCTGCAGCCGGTGAAGAGCGAGGAATCGCAGAAGTCCGAAGCGAAGCAGCGTGACGAACAGCGGCTGCGTGAGGTCCGGCTCCTCGCCGAAGAGGCGAAGAAGCAGTCGGAACTCGCCAAGCACGAGACTCTGGCGGGAACACGCTGAACAGCCGAGAAACACGTAGAAGAACCGTTAACCCAACCCCCCGCACGACGAGGACACGTATGCAGCGATCGATCCGCACGCGACTTGGACGTCTTCGCTCCGACGAGAGCGGCATGTCGCTGGTGTATCTCGCGATCGGATTCATGACGTTCATGGCCGCGTCGACCTTGGCCATCGACGTCGGGATGTTCATGACCGCCCGCAGCCAGGCGCAGAATGCTGCCGATGCCGGTGCCCTCGCCGGCGCCGTGGCGCTTGTGCGTGATAGCTGGACCGACCGCACGACGACAGGTCCCGCCGTGCAGGGCGCGATGGCGACGGCCAAGAAGAACGTGGTCATTGGCACGGCGCCGAGCGTGCTGACATCCGACGTGTCGTTTCCGAACGATCCCGCCGGTCAGCCGACGCGCGTGCAGGTGAAGGTGTTCCGCACGACGTCACGGCAGACGGCACTGAAGACGCTCATCGGACCGCTGTTTGGAGTGTCGACCGTCGATATCGCGGCGTCCGCGATCGCCGAGGCCGCGCCGGCCAATGCGATGACGTGCGTGAAGCCGTTCATGATTCCGGACAAGTGGCAGGAGAACAGCGACAACAAGGGCAAGACCACCGGCACGTGGACCACGTCGTCCGAGTTCAACTTGCTGGACAGCAAGGGCACCGTGCTGCCGAATCCCGATGTCTATTACCCGGCCGGCGACCCGCGCTACACCGGCTACACCGTGGCAAACGACAAGGGTACGCCGTTGACGTTGCGGGCCGGGACTGGCGGCGACCCTAACCCGAGCTTCTATTACTCGTGGAAGATGCCGGGTGATACGGGCGGCAATTTCTACAGCGACAACATTGCCGGCTGCAACACCTCACTGGTGCACTGGGGAGATCCGATCGTGCAGGAGCCCGGGAACATGGTGGGCCCGACCGTTCAGGGTGTGCAGGCGCTGATCGACCAGGATCCCAACGCGCAGTGGGACACCAGCTGCAAGTGCGTCAAGAACAGCGCGTTCGGCACCAACAGTCCGCGCGTATTCCCGATTCCGCTCTACGACCCCGGGTACTACGCCAGCGGCAAGCTGAACGGCCGTGACGCAGACTTCAAGGTCGCCAACTTTCTGGGGTTCTTTGTGGACTCATTGTCTGGCAACTCGGTGCAGGGCCACATCACGGATATCGTCGGCGTCATCGACACGTCCGCCGGCCCGGCGCCGGCGGCGGCATTCCCGAAAGCGATTCGGCTGGTTCAGTAATAACGACATGGCGAGACTCAACGGCGTCGTCCTGACGGACGACGAAGACTTCCGAACCCGGCTCACGTCGCTGCTGCGCATGAGCCCAGTCCCGGTGACGCCCATTGCGGAGTCCGCCGGCCGCGACGGGCAACGTGCGGACATCGTCGTCATTGACGCGCGTCTCGATCTCGATGGCGCCATGGGACGCCTCGACCCGTGGCGTGCGGCGAGCCCGGCGGGCGTTTTTGCGGTGGCCTCCGACAGCACACCGGACCTGATCTTGCGGGCGATGCGCTCCGGCGCGAACGAGTTCTTCGCCTGGCCGCCGCCGGAAGCGAGTTTTCACGAAGCGGTGCAGCGTGCGTCGACCCGCGTCGCCGCGACCTCGGGTGCGCCCGTGTCGCGCACCATCGTCTTCATTGGTGCGAAGGGCGGCGCCGGGACCACGACGGTGGCGGTGAACACCGGCGTCGAGATTGCGCGGTTGAGCAAGCGCCCGACGGCGATCGTCGATCTGAAGGGTGGCACCGGTGAGATCGGATTGTTCCTCGGCGTGCGCAGCCGCTATTCGCTGCTCGACGCACTCGACAACCTGCACCGGCTCGATAGCGAGTTCATCAAGGAGCTGACGACGAAGCACAAGTCCGGCCTCGATATTCTCACTGGCTCGGACCAGTGGGAGCGGCCGGCGGCGAGCGATGTGCCCGCGCTCGAAGAAGTGTTCCGGCTGCTGTCGGCGCAGTACGAGTACCTGCTGGTGGATGCCGGCTCGCAGATCAACGCGATCACGATCTCGGCGATGTACTCGGCGGAGCAGGTCTGCGTCGTCGCGAATCCGGACGTGCCGTCCGTTCGCAATGCGCAGCGCATCATCGACCGGCTGCGGCAACTCGGCCCATCGGGCGAGCGGATTCGACTGCTGCTGAACCGGGCCGCCGAGCCGTTCCCGATTCCGCGCGGGCAGATCGAAGCCGCGATCGGCCATCCAATCGACCACTCGTTCCCGAGCGACTACAAGACGGTATCGGCGGCGCTCAATTCAGGCGTGCCGCTGGCGCTGACGGGCAACAGCGAGATGGCTGCCCAGTTCGACAGCTTCACCCGGAAGATCATCGATGCGGATGGAGAGGTGGTCGACATGACGCAGGCAGCCAGGCGCGTCCCGCTCGGGCTGAAGAGCATCGCTTCCATCTGGTAACCAGGCATGTCAAACGTCACCACGATCGCTCCGCCGCGCCCGGCGACACCACCGAAGCCGCAGGTCCGCCAGCAGTACATCGACTTGCGGACCAGCGTCCACCGCAAGCTGCTCAATCGCCTCAACCTCGAGGCGCTGGCGCAGACCGACCGGACGCGCGCCGAGGCCGAAATCCGGTCGCTGCTGAGCGGCCTGGTGGCCGAGGAATCGATCCCGATCAGCCTGACCGAGCGCGAGATGCTCTTCGGGGAGATCCTGGACGACGTCTTCGGGCTGGGACCGCTCGAGCCGCTGCTGCGCGACCCGACGATCAACGACATCCTGGTCAACACCTATAAGAACGTGTTCGTCGAGCGCGCCGGCCGGCTCGAGCGCGTGGCAGCGACCTTCCAGGACGATCGCCACCTGCTCCGCATCATCGACCGGATCGTCAGCAGCATCGGCCGCCGCGTCGACGACAGCTCGCCGATGGTCGACGCACGCCTGGCCGACGGTTCGCGCGTGAACGCGATCATCCCGCCGCTCGCGGTCGACGGTCCGCTGCTCTCGATTCGCCGGTTCCCCGCCGAACGCCTCAAGGCGGAGGACCTGGTCGCCAAGCTGGCCCTGACCGCCCCGATGCTGCAATTTCTGTCGGCCTGCGTGAAGGGCCACCTGAACTGCCTCATCAGCGGCGGCACCGGTGCCGGCAAGACCACGCTGCTCAACGTGCTGTCGTCCTTCATCGGCGAGAGCGAGCGCGTCGTGACGATCGAGGACGCCGCCGAACTGCAGCTCCGCCAGGAGCACGTCGCTCGCCTCGAGACGCGGCCGGCCAACGTCGAGGGCAAGGGCGCGATCAAGCAGCGTCAGCTGGTGGTCAACGCCCTGCGTATGCGCCCCGATCGCATCGTCATCGGCGAGGTCCGCGGTGAAGAAGCGCTGGACATGCTGCAGGCGATGAACACCGGTCACGACGGCTCGCTGACCACCGTCCACGCCAACACGCCCCGCGACGCGCTGACCCGTATCGAGACGATGATCGCGATGGGGGCGATCAACCTGCCGGAAAAGGCGATGCGCCACCAGATCGCCTCGGCGATCCACATCGTCGTCCAGCAGTCGCGCCTGCAGGACGGCTCGCGCCGGGTCACCAGCGTCTCGGAGATCTCCGGGATGGAAGGCGACATCATCACCATGCAGGACATCTTCGTGTTCGAGAAGACCGGCTTGAACGCCGAGGGCAAGGTGACGGGACGTTTCCGCGCCACCGGCGTGCGGCCGAAGTGCTGGGAACGGCTGCGTGGCTCCGGCATCAACCTGCCCGCCGACATGTTCAGCGGTGCAGTCGAGGTGAAATAACGTGCTGCTGCCTGTGCTCGTTTTCGTCGTCGTCACGCTCGTCGTCGCCGGCGCTGTCCTGGCGGTGACGTACCTGCGGGGCTCGACGGCCGATCGCCGGATTGGCGAACGGCTGCGCGAGGTGCAGATCACCGGCGTCGACGAGCCGACGGAGAGCGCGACCGTCGTCCGCAAGGCGATGGAGAGCCCGCTGCCGGCTATTGACAAGTTTCTGCATGGCAGCGGCGTCGGGTCGCGGCTGGCGGCGCTGATCGAGCAGTCGGGAGTTCAGACCACACCGGCGGCGGTGATCGTGTTGAGCCTCGTCGGTGCGATTGGCCTCGGCTTCGCCTCGTCCGTCTTCGTCCGCTTCGCGATCGTCAGGTGGGGAGCCGTCCTGCTCGGGCTGGCGCTCCCGATGCTCTATCTGCTGCAGCGCCGCGGCGCCCGCCGGCGGCGCTTCGAGGAGCAGTTTCCTGAAGCGCTCGACCTGCTGTCGCGCGCGCTGCGCGCCGGCCACGCGTTCCAGACGGCGCTCGGCATGGTGGCGGACGACCTGCCGGATCCGGTGGGGACCGAGTTCAAGAAGACGTACGAGCAGCAGAATTTCGGCCTGCCGCTGACCGACGCGCTCAACGAGCTGGCAGGACGGACCCAATTGCTGGACGTCCGCTTCTTCGTCACCGCCGTGACCATTCAACGGGAGACGGGCGGCAACCTGTCCGAGATTCTCGACAACCTCGCGGAAGTCGTCCGAGAACGGTTCAAGCTGCTGCGGCAGGTCCGCGTGCACACGGCTCACGGCCGCTTTACGGGATACATCCTGCTGGCGCTCCCGGCAGCGCTCGGCGTGGCCCTGTCGTTCATCAGCCCCGATCACATGAATACGCTGTTCACGCATCCGCTAGGGCGGACGATGCTGATGGGAGCGGCGGTCATGCAGACCGTCGGCTATTTCTGGATCCGTCAGGTCATCAAGATCGAGGTGTGACGTGGTAGTCCTGCTCCCGTTGCTCGGTTTTCTCTTCATCACGCTGCTCGTCACCGCCGGCGCCATGGCTTTCGGTGGGGCCGGCACTGGCCAGATCGAGCAGCGACTGGCCGAAATCGGCGGCACCGAAACCGTCCAGGACAGCCGCTACGAGAAGATGCTCATCGATTCGCTGAAGCGAATCGGCAAAGTGGCGCCCCGTTCTCCGTCGGAAATGGGCAAGCTGCAGCAGCGTCTCGTCAGCGCCGGCTACCGCTCGAACGAAGCGATCGTCATCTTCTTTGGCATCCGCGTCGCGCTCGCGCTGACGCTCTTCGTGGTGCTCGCGCTGCCGATCATCGTGCGCCCGAACCTGGCGCTGGCGCTCGGCGGCTCGGCGCTCGGCTACATGATGCCGGCGATCGCGCTGGCCCGTCGGGCCAAGGCGCGCCAGCATCGGATCCGTCTCTCGATGCCCGATGCGCTCGACCTGATGGTGGTCAGCGTCGAAGCCGGTCTCGGCCTGGACCAGGCGATCCAGCGCGTCGGCGTCGAACTGGCGAGCGCTCACCAGGAGCTGTCCGACGAACTGCGCCTCATCGGCCTCGAACTGCGCGCCGGCAAGGCGCGGTCGGAAGCGCTGCACAACCTGGGCGCGCGCACAGGCGTGGATGACGTGGTCTCGCTGGTCGCGATGCTCGTGCAGACGGACAAGTTCGGCACCAGCGTGGCGCAGTCGCTGCGCGTCCACTCGCAGAGTCTGCGCACGAAGCGTCGTCAGCGCGCCGAAGAGGCGGCGGCGAAGACCGGCGTGAAGATGGTGTTCCCGCTGGTCTTCTGCATCTTCCCGGCGTTGTGGGTCGTCACGCTCGGCCCCGCGGTCATCAAGTTCATCGAAGTGCTCCTGCCGATGGGGCAGCAGCAGTGACGTCGGCCGTGGCGGCTCCGCGTGCGGTCCCCTCTGCGGCGGCGCCGCCGGTTCCGCGCACCTTGGCCGACACCGGTCTGGCTCCGGACCATGTCGAGCAGCTGATTCTCAAGACGCTGTATACCGGCGAGCTGACCGGCATGGCAATCGCGGAAGCGATGCGCCTGCCATTTTCGATTCTCGAAGCGCTGATCGAGCGGGCGCGCGCCGAGCGCCTCCTCGAGGTGCGGGGCGCCACAGGAACCGGCAGCGCCGGTTACCGCTACATGCTGACGGACCTCGGCCGCGACCGGACGCGCGAGTACCTGAACATCAACGGCTACATCGGCCCGGCGCCGGTGCCGCTCAACCAGTACTGCGAGACGATGCGCCGGCTGCAGGCGGCGCGCGGATTCGTCGAGCGCGATCGCCTGCGCAACGCCTTCGGGCACCTGATCATCAGCGACAGCCTGCTCGAACAGCTCGGGCCGGCGGTCAACGCCAACAAGGCGATCTTCCTCTACGGCCCTCCAGGCAACGGGAAGTCGGTCGTGGCGGACGGCATGGGCCGCGCCATGGGCGGCGACATGTACGTGCCCCACGCCATCGATGTCGAGGGGTCGATCGTCACGATGTACGACCCGATCGCGCACGAGCCGCTCGACGCCGAGGAAGCGCTCAACCTGATTGCCGAAGCGCCGCGCGACCGCCGATGGGTCCGGATTCGCCGGCCGGTGGTGGTGGTGGGCGGCGAGCTGACGCTGTCGATGCTCGACCTGACCTTCAACCACGCGTCGAAGTTCTACGAGGCGCCGGTCCAGTTGAAGGCGAACGGCGGCGTGCTGCTCGTGGACGACTTCGGGCGCCAGCGCATGCGCCCGGAAGACCTGCTGAACCGCTGGATCGTGCCGCTCGAGAGCCGCATCGACTTCCTGACCTTGCACACGGGCAAGAAGTTCCAGGTGCCGTTCGACGTGCTGGTGTCGTTTGCGACGAACCTTGACCCTGCCCAGTTGGCTGACGAAGCCTTCCTGCGTCGCATTCCGTACAAGATTCCGATCAACGATCCCACGTCGGATCAGTTCGCTCGAATCTTCGAATTGAACTGCCGGCGGAACAACCTGCCGTTCGATCCCGATACGCTCGAATATCTGTATCACCACCACTACCAGCCGATCTCGCGTCCGCTGCGGGCATGTCAGCCCAGGGATCTGATCGAGCAGGTGGTGGCGCTCTGCCGCTACCGCGGCATCGAGCCGGTTCTCACACCCGAGAATCTGGACGCCGCCTGCGCGGCGTACTTCATCGACGACCCCGGAGCCTGACGTGGCGCTGAGGTTGATCCACGAGAGCACCAGGGCGACCGTCGCGTCGCAGGTGGAGCTTGCCCTCGATCGCACATCCCGCAAGCGCGGGCTGCTCGGTCGCGCCTCACTTGCACCGGCGTCCGCCCTGGTGCTGTCGCCCTGCTGGATGGTCCACACCGCCTTCATGCAATTCGCCATCGACGTGCTGTTCGTCGACCGCCACGGAGAAGTGGTCCATCTGGTTCCCGAACTCCCGCCGTGGCGCGCCGCCATGTCGGTGCGTGCCCGGGGCGTGATCGAGATGCCAGCGGGAACCGCGGCGCGGTGCGGCATCAGCGTTGGCGACCGCATCAGCCTGGCCGCCGACAGAATGGATCCTGAGTTCGCGTTGTCAGCACGGTCGCTGCCCCTGGAGATGCGCGCGTGCTGAACCTGTCGTCATTCCCCGATCCGAAGCAGGAGCTCCAGCCGCTGCCGCAGCCACGCTGGGCGGTCAAAGCGCGAGCCGAAGTGCTCGACGTCCCGATGTTTGCCGCGCCAGACACGTTCCGGCAGACGGGACAGACGCGTTCGTTTGCCGGCGTCCTCGGGTCGGTACGTCACGGCCTGTTCCAGGGCGAACGCCTGATCGTCGTGACCGGCGACAGCGGCACCGGCAAGACGATGCTGTGCCGGCAGCTGATCGAGGAGGCCGAGCCGCGGACGCGCATGTCGGTCATGCTGCAGCCGCCGGCGACCGCCGAAGACCTGCTGGCGCACTTCCTGCGCGACATGGGCGTGCTCGACAACGGCACGTCGGCCGTGCTGATGTCCCGCAACAGCCTCATCTTTGCGCTCCAACGCTTCCTGGAGTCGCTGATCCCTTTGCGCTCCCGCGCGGTGCTGGTGATCGACGAGGCGCAGCACCTGACGCCGGCAGTACTGGAGCAACTCCGCCTTGCGCTGAACTTCGAAACGGGCGACGCCGCGCTTCTGCAGGTGGTACTGGTCGGCCAGCCGGAGCTGGACACGCTACTGCACTGGCCCGAACTGCGGCGCGTGGCGCAGCGGGTGTCGCGCCGCTGCGAGCTCGGCGTGATCGAATCGGACGAATTTCCGACCTACATCGAGGAATGCCTGGAACGTCGTTCGCCGGGCGGCCTGGTGCGCCTGACGCCGGCGGCGGCAAAGTCGCTTGCCTCGCTGTCGAGCGGTGTGCCGCGCGTCGCCGATCGGTTGTGCGCCCACGCCCTGGAACTTGCCGCTGTCGAGAACGCCCGGCGCATCGAGCCGCGCACCATCACCGCGGCGGCGAAGCGCCTCGGGCTCGAAATCCCGCGCGTCCGCACGCCCGCGAAGGTGTACACCGGCGCGGCGGCGATCGCCGCGTGCGCGGTGCTCGCCGCTGGTGCCTGGGGATGGACGAACCGCGGAACGGTCAAGGCCGCGCCATCCAACAGCGGTGTCGCGATTGCCGCGGCTGCCGCGGCCGTGCCAGCCGTGCCGGTCGTCACGAAATCGCTCGAAACCGCTGGTGGCCTGACCGTCACCGTCGCCACATTCCGGACCGAATCGCGCGCGCGTGCGGTGGTCGCTCAGCTTGTCGATCAGGGGCTGCCCGCGTTTGCCCGGAGCAAGTCCGAGGCGGGTCCGTACCAGGTGATCGTCGGCCCCTATGTGTCGGCTGAGGAAGCAACCGCTGCGCAGAAGGCGCTCGCGGCGCAGGGAGTCGCCGGCACCGAGGTCCGGATCGAAACCACCGATCTGAGCCAGCCGGCATGGCGTTGATCGCGCCGACCGCCTGGCGGCTGGTGGCCGTCACGACGGCGGCGTTCGTGGTGGTGGTGCCGGCGTTTGCCGCCAGCACGCGCCTGGAGCGTGTGGTGCTGCTGCCCGGCGGCGAGCGTTCATCGGTCGTCTTCGAACTCACCGCCGAGCCGCTCAACGTATCCACCCGCCGCATCAGCGATTCGGTGCTCGAACTCGACGCCGGCCCGGGGATCGACAGCGCCGTGCCGCAGCTGTTGAAGGCGCCGGCGAACGTCCGGTTCATCGACTCGGTCTCGATCCGCGTGCTGCCGACCGAGAGCGGCTCGATGGTGCGCGCTCGTATCACCATGACGGCGGCGGCCCAGGCGGTAGTACGGTCGGCCGGCCGTCGCGTGTACGTCGACGTCTCGCCGGCGCCCGCCGCCGCCGTCCCGGCGACGCCTGCGCCAGTCCGGGCCGCCTCCGCACCGGCCACGGCTGCCGCCGCCAAGGCGATGCCGCCCACCGCGGTTCCGGTGAATCAGGATAGTTACCATGCGGCGGTTCGCCCGATCATTGGCAAGCTCAAGGAACTGGGACCGTTCCTCACGTCTGCCGCTTCGTCCACCGATGCCGGCGTCACCAGCGCCATTCTCCCGACGTTGATGACCCTGCGCGGCTCACTCGCGGCGCTGCAGCCTTCGGACCAGGAGCGGGGCAGCCACACGATGGTGCTGGCAGCCGTCGACAAGATCCTGCGTGCGCTGTCGCCCGACTACAGCGGCGATCGCGCGACCGCCGTTCGCCAGTCGGTCACGACGCTCGACGTGGTAGGAGGAGTCCTCGCCGGCGAGTGAGAAGCAGCCCGATGGATCGGGAGTACGAGCGGACCGCGGAACTGCCGGCAGAGGAGACCGCGAAGGAAACGGCAAGGAGACCGCGGAGGATACGGTAGAGGAGCGGATCTACACAGAGGAGCAGAGGAGCTGAGACGAGCGGAGATTTTTCAGGGTGGCGATGCGTAGGGCCACCTGACCTACACACCCCACCACTACGACCTACTACCCCACCAGCCAACCAGTTACCACCTACCGGTTTTGCTTACCGCGCGGCGCGCATCGGGACGATCACGTCCTCGTGCAGCGGCGCCGGGCGCGACGTCTGACGGGCGCGCTGCAGCAGGGCTTCGTAACGGGGATTGCGCGGGTCACGCTCGTGGAGGTCATGGGCGATGGCGAGCGCCTCCGTGAATTCGTTGTGCGCGAGGTAGGCGCCGGCCAGCAGTTCCTGCGCCCGGTCGGCGACGTCGAGGCGGTCGGCGTCGACCGCGACCTCAACCAGCCGCACAATCGCCGGCGCGAACTCAGGGGCCGCGGCGGTGAACAGTTCGAGGGCGGCGATCGCCGAGTCCCACGCGCCGCGGGCGATCCAGGGCCCGAGCGCCAGTTCCGCCATGGTGAATGCCGCCTCGGACGACTCACTGGCAATCGAACACGCCAGCTCCGCGACGCGATCGAGACCGTCGTCGGATTCGGCCGCCAGCGCCGTCGCCATCTGCATGGCCACGTCGCCGCGTCCCGCGTGCAGGAAGAGATCGATTGCCGCCGCGCGTGCGGCCGGATCGCTGCCGATGACCGCCGGTGTGAGGAATTCGGCCGCATGGGCAATGTCGCCCTCGCGCAGGTACTCGCGCGCGAGGATGGCAGCCGCGCTGAGATCGGAGGGGTCGAGACGGTACGCCTCGCGCAGCAGTTCACGGGCGTCGGCGGCCGCGCCTGACTTCCTGAGCGCGTCGGCGAGGACGCGGCAGTCGCGTGCGCCGCTCGCGTACTTGCGCGCCCGTTTCAGATCGCCGCTCTGGACGCAGAGGTCGAACAGCTTCGCGGTTGCGCCGCTGCCGGCCGGATCAATCGTGGCGGCCTTCTCGAGCGCGTCAATCGCGCGGGGCAGCTCGCCGCGGGATATGCGCCGCTCGGCAATCCGCATCAGGTGGGAGCAGGCGGCGGCGATATCGCCGTTCGCGGCGGATGCGCCCGCGAGCTGTTCCAGCGCGTCTTCATCGCCAGGCCGCAGCGCCAGCACCTTTTCGAGGACGTTGGCGGCGCGGGCGTGTAGACGCTCCGCCGTCAGGCTGGTAGCGATGCC
>Ga0308173_10000449_pt1 | contig 17296 bp, 18 predicted proteins | sample PhyPR1_FD_203716 | JGI IMG/M metagenome (GOLD analysis project Ga0308173, IMG submission 203716) | Soil microbial communities from UC Gill Tract Community Farm, Albany, California, United States - DLSLS.P.R1 | ecosystem: Environmental > Terrestrial > Soil > Agricultural land | place: USA...
TGAATGGCCATGAAATAAAGGAGTTATGTCCAGTTTAGCAGTGGCCCGGACTCGAAGTTCCTAGGACTTTCCATACCAATCCCGAAGCCTGACATCGATCCCGGTTCCGCTGAGATCGGATTTGAACTTCTGGACGTCGGAGTAAGTCCGGTCGCCATTCCGATAATGGTACGGATAAACGACCTTCGGGTGAAACTCCTTTACAGCATCAGCCGCTTCGTCGGGTGTCATGGTAAACGGCAGGTTCATCGGTACGAATGCAACGTCGATGTTTCTGAGCGCCCGCATCTCTGGAATGCCTTCTGTATCGCCGGCGATATAAAAACGCTTCCCCCCGTAGGTAAGAACGTAGCCATTACCGCGCCCCTTAGGGTGAAACGATCGGCCCGGCGCTGGGCCTCGCACAAGGTTGTACATGGGTATGGCGTCAATCGTCCAGCCGTCCCAGGACATATCGCCACCGTTCGGGAGAATATGGGCTTCCGTAATAGTTTTGGCAACCGCGAGCGGAGCAATCACCTTGGTCCCGCTTTTTTCCAGCAGCTTCACCGTATCCGCATCCATGTGATCGCCGTGAATGTCAGTGATCAGGATGAGATCGGCCTTCGGACGATTCGCGAAGTCGGCCCGTGGAGTTGGATCGACGTAGATCCGTTTCCCGCCTGCCTCCAGCACCAGACTCGCATGGTGAATCGGCGTGACGGTAACCGGCCCCGCCGAGGTTTGAAACGTATCGGAAGGAACGGCTCCTTGAACGGAATTAGAGCTGGCCAGCGAGATGCCGCAGAGCCAGGCAAATCCTAAACAAGCCAGGGCGCGCCAGCAGGAACACGGTAAGGCCCGCGTTTCTGTCGAATTGAAGTTAGATTTCGGAACCATTGGATTGAAAATACGATACCGTTGTTTGAAAGAGCGTTGCAATGTTCTCGTCCGTCAAGACAAGGCCCAGGAGTCGACTCGCGCTCTTGTTCAGTGTTCCCCTCGCGTTCAGTCTGTTGTTTTTCCTCGTAAATCAGATCGCGCAGACCACAGACACAAACTTGACCCAAATTCAGACTCTATCATCCAGCCTGGGATCGGTGCTGTCCCTTTCCAAGGATGTGGAAGCCGGCGAGCGTGGTTTTCTGCTGACCGGTGACGAGCAGTACCTGCGACCCCTGCAACGCGCAACGGCATGGCTGCCGGGAGAATTGCGCCTATGCCGAACTTATGCCGAAGACGCGCCGGGAATGCAGCCCGAGGTCGAAGCGGTAATCGCCTTGGCCCAAAGGCACTTGAACGCTGTCGATCACGTGCTTGCCGCGCAGCGGGATAGCGGATTCTCGGCGGCAATCCGGATGATGAAATCTGGCGGCTCGGAAAGCATTATGCGCCAACTGCGGCAAAAAGTGACTACGCTTCAGTCGCGGATGAATAAAGAAGCGAGCACGATACTGGATGAGCAGCGTATCTTGAATCGTACGGCCTTCCTGTTTTTTCTTGTGGGCACAAGCCTCATGGCGATCGTTTTGATAGGGCTGTATACGGATTTTGTCTCTTACATGGACAGTCGGGATGCAGCCGAGGGAGCCTTGCAAACCCTGAACATGGAACTGGAAAGCAGGATCGCTGAAAGCACACGGGAGTTGCGTCAATCCAACCACGAGTTGGAGCAATTTGCTTATGTTGCCAGTCACGATCTGCAGGAACCGCTTCGTACGATCATGAGCTTTACTCAACTTCTGTCAAAACGGTATAAAGGCCAGCTCGATTCCGATGCCGATGAGTTCATCGATTACATTGTCAGTGCGTCGCGCAGAATGAGCGAACTGATCAACGGTCTCCTCACTCTCGCACGGCTGCGGAAATCAGGACACGCCACAGCGGCGGCATCGTTCGAGAAACTCTTGCGCGAGGCAGAATCCAGCCTTCAGGCAGCCATCCGGGAGAATAACGCCCGCGTGGAGCACGGTCCCTTGCCCGCCTTGGCTGTGGACCAGTTACAGTTCAGGCAGTTGCTTCAAAACTTGATCTCGAACTCAATCAAGTACCGGAGAGACGAAGCGCCAGTCATACGCGTAAATGCACGGCGCGACGGCACAAGTTGGATTTTTTCCATCGCCGATAACTCACGGGGCTTTGAGCAGCGGCACGCCGAACGGATTTTCGGTCTTTTTCAACGGCTGCAGGGGCGTGAGGTCAACGGTACCGGTCTCGGACTATCGATTTCGCGCAAAATCGTAGAACGGCACGGGGGAAGAATATGGGCCGAATCTAATCCGGGCTCGGGTTCCACTTTTCATTTCACTTTGCCGGCCAGTTTGGAAGTGAACTTGCCGGCGCAAGCACCCACCGACACCTAAAGTTCTTGACCAATGCCGCCGATAGATAGGCTGTGACGGCAGCGACGACCCTGGCAGACGGCCTATCGATACTCGACGAAGTGTACGACGGCTTCGAGAACGGAAGCTTCTACGCCTCGATGAACCGGCTCCGAGTAGGCCTGATGATGCTGCGGAACGATGTCACCGCCGCTGACTGGAGTACATTCTGTGAAAGCACAATACCCCGACATCCTATTCAGCAAGTACTTCGGGAGAGCCCGATGCCGAGTCATCGCAGTCATTCGCCGCTGCGGCACGTACTCGATTCACAAACTTTGGACCTGATCTGCGGACGCGCTTCGATCGTGGGAGATGCAACGGCTCTCGGCAAAATGCTTTATGGATGGGAGTATGAGTTACCTTTCTCGGAGGCGCTCCGTATCCGCGAAGCGGCCTTTCGCAGCGAGCTAAGCGGCATACATCAGGAGCAGCAGTGCCCGAGAGTGCTTTCGCTGGCACACTATTCTGCTCGTATTCGACTGGGCGGCAGTTTCGATCTCATCCATGCCTCGCATCTGTTCGATAGTCTCGGTACAGAACAAGCGCGCGCTCTGGTAAGCAAGCTCGGGGACGCGTTAGCACCAAACGGCCGGCTCCTTATAGCGAATACGGCGCCAGACATTCCCGATGCCGGATATCTGGAGGCCTGCCTAAACTATCGGCCAAACTACCGCGCCGAAGAAGAGATGGTGCGGCTCGTCGATGGAGTTCCCGATAAACACATCAGCAGCCAATGTGTATTCCGGGATGAGCGCGGATACTCCGTCTTCCTGGAACTGCAAAAGTCAGCTGGCGGTTAAAACAGTTCCGATCGGACCATCAGTAGTTCTTGTCCATTGTGTTCAACAGCACAGTCGGCACCACCGACATACCCGGCCGCAATTGGTGGTCGCGGTTTTCGCCCGGATCAAGCACGATCTTCACCGGAATTCGCTGGACCACTTTCACATAGTTGCCCGTCGCATTCTGAGGTGGCAGCAGGCTGAATCGTGCCCCGGATGCACCTGCAATGCTGTCGATGTGGCCTTTATACTGACGGCCGCCAAACGTATCCACTTCGATTTCCACCGCCTGCCCCACTCGCATGTGTTTCAGTTGCGTTTCTTTGAAGTTTGCAGTCACCCAAATATCGTCCAGGGGTATCAAGGACATTAGCTGCTGCCCGGCGGATACCTGCATACCGGGCTCAGCAGTCTTCCGGCTAACCAGGCCATTTGCGGGAGCCTTGATCAATGTATAGCTCAGGTTCAGCTTTGCCTGGTCTAAGGCCGACTGGTACTGCTTCGCCTGTGCTTCTGCTTGCTTGTAGCGGGCCTGTATAACCGCAATCTGTTTCGGCTCCACCTGCCTATACTGCCGGTACTGCACCTGGGCCATCGCCAATTGTGCTTTCGCCTGATTCACTTGAGCAACGGCCTGGTCCAACGCGTGTTGCGCCGCCACCACTTGTGCCTTCGCCGACTGCACTTGCGCGGAACTCGCATCGGCCGCCGCGAGCGCGGAGTCGTAGTCCTGTTTCGAAATTTCGTCCTTATCGACTAGGTCCTTGTATCGAGCTAAATCCTTCTGCGCCTTTAGTGCGTTGGCTTCGCTCTGCGCTAACTGGGCTTTGGCAGCATTCAGGCGTGCACCCTCCCCGTTCACCGATTGCTTTGCCGACTCCACTGCGGCTTGGGCTTGATTGATCTGGGTCGTGCCGATGTTGACGCTGCTGCGCGTGGTGATGTTGGTCAACGGGACGTTGGTCTGCGATTCAAGGATGTTCGCTTGCGCCGTCAACACTTGAGCCTGTGCCTGATCCACAGCCACCTGATAATCGGCAGGATCGAGTTGCACCAGCGACTCGCCCGCTTTCACGGGTTGGTTGTCATCGACCAACACCGAAACAATCCTTCCGGAGATACGGGGACTGATCGGAATCACATGCCCGTCTATCTGAGCATCGTCCGTCGACTCGCGGACAGAATAATAGGCGTAGATCGGGATAGCCGCAATGGCCGCCACCACTAAAACAGCAATAATGATAAATCGAATCCGCCGCTTGCGGCTCGGATCTTGTGGCGGCTTCTGATCGTCGCCGGTGCCGGCCTGCCTCCTGCCTCCCTGATGCTGTGAGCCTTCCTGCCCCGGGGCTGGTTGCCTCTGGCTGTTCTCCTGTCGTAGGTCGCCGTTTGCCATATTCTTTCCGTGTCCTCAGAGTGCCCGATCGGGTCTAACGCTCGCCGGCAAAATAGCATCTGCGTTCTTCGCCAGGCTTGCCCGAAGGGCCTTCAACAATTGAGCTAATGCCGCTTTATCCTCACCCGTAAGTCCTTCCAGCAATGTTCTTATATTCCGGAAATGTATGGGCATAAATTCGTCCAGTAGCGCCTGACCCTTTTTCGTAATTCTGGCTAAACGCGCCCGCCGGTCGTGGCTGTCAACAATCCGCTTCACCAATTCCTTTCCTTCCAGATGATCGATCAATCCGGTAATGTTCGCGCGGCTGACCAGCAACAGTTCCCCTAGATCGTGAAGCTGCATGCCTTCCTCCGGTCCGTGCCCCAGGATGGCGAGAATGTTAAGCGTTGATTTCGATAGCCCGAATTCAGCCATGTATCGCGACACCAGTTGCTGAAACACATCACACGTGTAAAGCAGGCTCAAAGCGATCTCGGCCGAGGGCATGTCGAAGTTCGCGTAGCACTGTCCGGATTTCCGGAGTCGTTCGTTGTAATAGGCTTCGCGTCGGTCCGCTGGCACGCTCTTTCGATTCTAAACCAAATAGTAAAGTTCCTAATTGTTTTCGCATTGCGGCCCGTCCTTCGCTGACGTGCGGACCAAACGCGGCTCGCTATTTCGAACGAAGCGCTGCCCCCGTCCGCCGCATCAAACGAATTCACGCTGGCTGGATCCGCCTATCATCCCGGCCGGCTGACGGAGGAGGAACCGCATGCGAAATATTCTGGTCTCGTTGTGTTTTATTTTGGGAATCGCCCACTCTGCGTCGGCCGATGACATACAGGGCCTTCTAGTCGATCAGAACTGCGTTGAGGACATTGTGAAAAACGGACGCGAAGCGACGCTTCGGCAGAGGCCCGATTGCTCTTTGAAAGAGAATTATGCCCGTCCGACTTATGCGCTGGTGACTGAGGACAAGCGATATTACACCTTCGACGGAACCGGGAACAAGAAGGCTCTTCAAATCCTGAAGGGCACACCAAACCGTGACGACGCAAAGGTTGTCGTAACGGGGGACGTGCAGGGCGACACCATCAAAGTCAAATACATGAGCATTCTCTGATGGGCATCACGTGACTGGATCGCCGTGAATCTCCACGGCGCGGTCATCGTCGGTCGTCGCTGGCTCGGGTAACTTGCCAGTCCAGTTCGCCCATCCCCAGAAAATAGCGGTCGAGGAGCTAAGGAGGCCTGAAGCAGCCCCAATGATCCGGATATTGAAGTGCATCGAAGCACTGCCGGCCGCCAGCATGGATAGCATCATGGTGGACCAGTTCATGGTCTCTATCGTGGAGAAGACACGGCCACGATACCGGTCATCCACATGCGTTAATAGATTGGACCAGTTCAAAACCGAGCTGACGGCCACAGCTCCTCGCGACACTCCCATAAAGAAAAGCGCCCATCCCCAATGCGTCATTTGGCTAAAGACGATATAGGCGCCGCCGTGAAGAAGATAGCAGAAGAACACCGTCTGCTTGTAACGCTCAAACCCGATGACCTTCCCCAAACGATTGCCGATCACACCGCCCGCCAGCAGGCCGATGCCGGCCGTACCCCATAGTTGCCCCAAGCCGATCGCCCCCTTATGAAAAACGATCTCGCTGAACAGAGTGAAAAGCACCTGCGCTGCCCCGCCTCCGCTGGCCCACCCCACCGCGATGAGGGCGATGCCAAGAATCAGAGGACTCTTCCTCATGTATGCGAGCCCCTCACGATACTCATGCCACGGTCGGGCGACTTTCGTCTCGTTCAAGCTCCGGTTCTCCGCGCGGAAATGGCCGCGAGGCGTACGCAGCCGTCCAATACAGAAAGCCGATACGAAAAACGAAAGCGAATTGAACAAGAAACCCACGTGATAGCCGAACTTCGCCACCATCGTTCCGCCCAGGAAAGCGCCAATCACCAGCGTCAGCCAGCCGGTGGTTTGCGTCAGGGAATTCGCCGTATGGAGTTCGTCGTCGGTCGCGATCGACGGGAGAATCGCCGAGCGTCCGCTCGTGAAGAACGGCGAAGCCAGCATCAGAAGCGCGCTGAGCACATAGAGCAACCAGGCCTTTTCGTAGCCAATGGCAAGAATGAATCCCAGCGCCACGACTCCGCGGATCAGATCGCTCGTGATCATCAGCCGCTGGCGGTCAAAGCGGTCGAGCGAAACGCCGGCAAGTGGACCAGCGAGTACGGCCGGAATGGCCCGCGATAGCATGATGGCAGCGACCACGCTTCCGCTATGGGTTTTTGCGATCGCAAGGCTTAAGACAGCAACATTGTTGAAGTTGTCGCCTACTTCGCTCACAATCTGGCCGATCCACGTATACCGATAATTCCGGTTACGGGCCAACAGGCGGGTGAAATCAGACATCAACTCATGTGCTTCAAAAACTTCGCCGTTGTAATGGCCTGTCCCAAATGCCTCTGCGTATGCTCGGCCAGATGGATCAGCAAGCCCACTACCGTTGTGGGCAACTTGCGCCGCCCCACTGAGCGCGCATCGTAGACGGTTTGGGGATTGATGTTTCGAACCCGAGCCTCTGCCACATCCAGGCTTGCGTCGACGGCCCGCAAGAGCTCCTGTAGGGTAGCGCCTGCGGTTGCTTCCTGTCGCAGAAAGAGCAACTGCTGTTCGCTTAGCTGCTCTCCCGACAAATAGGTCACCAGGCGATCGACACTGCCCGCGATGTGTCGCAAATGAAAGCCGAGCGGCGGCAACCCGTCCAACTGCCTCCACACTTGTTCGTCCGTGAGGTCGCCTGTGTAGGTTCGTATGTCCTCACGCACCTGCTGAAAGCTGAAGAGCACCGGCATGATCAGCGGATGAACATCGCTCAAGGCCCCGCGAAGCCAAGGTTCCGGAAGTTTTTCTGTCACGATGAAACCATCCCCCGGCCGGCGCCCCTAGCGCATGTTACCGGTATGTCCCAATGAGTACCGTCCGGCCTGCGGGTACACACAAAGTCCGTGCGGCCCTCGCCCCACCTTGATACGCGCCTTCAGGGTTCCCGTGGCTGTATCAAAGGCGTACACTTCGCCGTTATAACGGCCAGAAAGCCAGAGCGTTTTTCCGTCGGCCGAGACATCGCCCATATCGGGACTCCCGCCGCCCGGAATGCTCCAGTTCGTTACCACTTTCCGCGTTTTCATATCAACCAGCGACACCGAACCATCGCCGGAAACACGGTTCGCCGTATTCACCGGGCCGCGATTGGTCACATACATATACTTCGCATCGCGGCTGAAATAAAGACCGTGCGCGCCCGTGCCTGTCTTGATAAAGCCAACCTGTTTGAAGGCCTCGCCATCAATCACATGGACCCCATCGGCGTCCATATTGGCGACATAGAAAACTTTTCCATCCGGCGACAGCCTGCAATCCTGCGGCATCCCCTTCGGAGTTAGCGGAAGGTGACCCAACACCTGCTGTTTTGCCACGTCCACCTTGATCAGCTCACTGGAAAACTCGCACGTAGCGATCATGTACCGGCCATCTATCGAGAAGTCCGCATGGTTCACCCCGGCGCATCCCACTGGCACCCGGTTCACCACTTTCATCGTCTGTGCATCCCGGAAGTCGATACGTTTTTCGCGCTCCGCCATGACGATGGCATACTTGCCGTCGGGCGTGTAGTACATGTTATATGGATCGTCGACGTGAACGGTCTCGCCCTCTTTGCCGGTGGACGGATCGATCATCGTTAACTGGTCGCCAAGATCTTGCGCGACCCATAACTTCTTTAAATCCCAGGAGGGCACGACGTGCTGCGGCTCCAGCGCATGCTTTGGATGCCGCGGATCCTTAGGCAGGGCAAAGTGGCCAACAATTTTATATGTCTTTGGATCGATAACATCCACCGTATCGCTCTTTGAGTTCGGCACATACACGCGCTCCGGAAACCCTGCCGCTACCGGACTCACCATCCCGGGCCCATCCGCGGAATAAACATTGTTCGGATCTAAAACCGGCGGCATTCCAGGAAGAACGCTGATCTTTTCGGCCGACCCGTTCCCCGCTGCCTGTACAACCAGTACTCCAAGATTTGCCGTGAAGCCAACAGCCAAACCCAAGCCCACCAAGACATACCAAGCCCTGGCAGGCACTGACCTGAACGAAAAACACATATCTTATATGTAAGAGTACCGTGACTAATAGCAAACTCAAACTGAATTCACTCGTTACTTTCAACTCCTCACGGTTCATTCACAAAGTGAGAGGGCAGCGCATTTCAGTACACTCTTAGAGGAGAGATGGTGAAGGAAACCGATCACGAGACGGAGATTCTGCTAGGCAATAAGCAGCTTCTCGGCATCTTTTTTGTCGTTGCCGTACTGCTCGGGGTAGCATTCGCGGGTGGATACCTGATTGGGCATGGTTCCAGCAAGAAATCGGTCGCCACGGCAGCTACGCCTGCGCCTGCCGATGCTGCGGCCTCGCCTGCTGCGCCGGGGACGGCCGGTGGAGAAACACACTCTGTCGGAGCAGACCCGTCCGCAGCTGAGGACAAGCAAGCGGGCGATCCGTCTCCAGACGCGGTCTTTGCTCCAACGGAGCCAGCCACCACCAATCGCCAGAAGGCAATCGCCCCGTCCAACACTCGAGGCCATAAGCGCGAGGAGCGGACCAGCACGTCGGAAGAAATCAAGCCCACACCTGCTCCTGCCAGTGGGACCTTTACTCCACAGGCGGGACAAACCTTTCTGCAGGTAGCCGCTGTAGCCCGCGACGAAGCCGAGGCAGTAGCGGACGTGCTGCACAAAAAGGGCTTCCGCGCCCACGCCATTCCGAAACCGGGCAACCCCAAGATCTACCGTGTGCTCATCGGCCCCATTCGCGATACCGGCGACCTCTCCTCCACACGCGACTCATTGCGCCACGCCGGCTTTCGCGAAGTAATCGTACAGCGGTACTAGCCGCGGCGATTATCAGCGCAAGCCTGCAACCTTTACCGTCCTCGGCGGCACGTTAATGCCGTCTCCAACTTTCGCTAAGCCCGGGATCGAAACTGGCATCTTGCCGGTGATCGGGATGTCTCCGAGGATCGCTTTCGCAGCGGCCTGCTCCGATGTCGTGGTCGTACTGAACGTGGCAGCATACGCCGCTACGCCAGGAAAGTCCCGCAACAGGTACGGATTGCCCAACGATACGAGTGCCACCGGAGCCGGCCCATGCACGAGCGCGTTCATAAAGGCCCCCAGGCCGCCCTCCAGACCGACACTGCCCCGATAAGCCGCTACCGTGATGAACGCTGCCACATAGATTTGCTTGCACTGACCGGTACCGGTCGCAATCGCCGTTAATTCGTCCACCGGAGTTGATGGGTGCGTGACATAGATCTTGAGCTGAGGTACGCGCTGCAGCAGGTCGCGGGCCAGTATCTGACCATGTTGAGAAAACAGATCCTCGCTCATAACGACCAGGCACGATCCATCCGGTGGGGCTGGCATCGGAAACAAATGCTTATCGTCCTTTACCAGGGTGATGGCGTGGTCCGCCACGTCTTGCGCAAGCTTACCGAATGCAGGATCCTCCAGATTGTCCGAGATCTGATCCAGGCTTGTAAAGCGTCCGCGGAATAAGCCCACGCGTTGTTTCGCCGCCAAAATCTTCGCCGCGCTTGCATCGATGCGCTTCCGGGAGATACGTCCGCTCTTCACCGCTTGCATCAGGGCCCGGATGCAAGCCTCGGGATCGGACGGCATCAGCAGTACATCTGCCCCCGCCTCAATGGCGCGCACTGCCGCCTCGCCTTGCGAATATAAGGCTGCCAGCCCTTGCATGTCCATCGCGTCAGTGACAATAATGCCCCTGAAGTCGAGTTCGTCGCGCAAAAGCCCGGTAAGGACATTGCGGGAAACAGTGGAGGGAATGCCCGCAGGCTCGAATGCCGGTACTGACATGTGGGCGGTCATGATCGAATCCACGCCGCTCTTGATAGCAGCGCGAAAGGGTGCCAGCTCAACAGACTCGATCCGGTCCTTCGGCTGGTCGAGCTTTGCCATCTGCATGTGGCTGTCTTCCGCTGTATCCCCATGTCCGGGGAAATGTTTGGCCGTTACGAGAACGTAAGACCGGGAATCGGAGTGTGCGCCCTCGATGAATGCCGAAACTGCGCCGGCCACCGCCTGCGGATCTTCTCCGTAGGAACGCACATTGATGATCGGATTCTCGGGATTATTATTCACGTCCGCATCCGGAGCGAACAACCAGTTCACGCCGAGTGAACGCGCCTCCCGGGCGGTCGTCGCACCCAACTCACGAACTGCGCTCAAGTCACGCCCGGCGCCAAAGGCCATCAGATAAGGAAGTTTGGCCGTACTTGCAACGCGCATCGAGGCGCCGTGCTCAAAATCAGATGCCACTAACAACGGTGTCTTTGCCACGCGCTGCATATGGTTGACGAAGGACACCATCTCGAACGGCTGCGCATTGATCACGGTCCCATTGCGGATTCGATTGGCCACAATAAGACCGCCTACATGATCGTCGCGAATCCAGCGCGTTAGCGTTTTGTACTCGGCGTCTGCAGTCCGCGGATAATCGCCATAAGCCCGTACAACGATCAATTGAGCAATTCGGTCGTGCAGCGTAAGCCCGCGCAGCAAAGCCACGCCGCTGGTTGGCCTTTGCGTTCCCTCTGTACGGGCCTTACGGGTGTGAACGGCAGCAACGGAACGATGACTGCCGGATCTGGTTTGCGGGGAGTGAGACGAGGCGAAAAGGCAGGCTGCGCAACAGGCGCAAGCTGCCATCAATTTCAGAAAATCCACTTCCCCCAATATAGATGGAACAACGCCGGGAGACGACTATTGGCCGGATTGAGCGCCCGCTGCCCGCTTGCGTACATCGCCGCCCTTCGCCGTACGTTGAGAAGCGGCGGGTTTCTTCGGAGCGGTTAGTAAACGCTTCGTGGATCTCACCAGGTGCGTGATCTCATTGGCGCTCTTTTGAATAACTACGTTCGCTCCGGTCAGTTCCTCTCGCAGTCCGAGACTGTCGGCAAATCCACTCAGCAGAATAATCGGCTTCTGAAACTCGTTCTTCCTCAAATGGGAAATCAGTTCCAGCCCATCCATTGGCTCCATTTTGTAGTCGGTAATAATCAGGTCGAATTCTTGCTGTTCGACATGCATGAGGGCATCGGCACCTGAACAGGCCGGGACCACGCTATAGCCGAGCTCTTCAAGCACCGAACGGCGTGCGACGACGCCGTCGTGATTATCGTCAACCAGGAGGATAAGGGCGGGGCTTTGCGCTCGGTAAGAAGGAGCAATTCGCATTCGGACCAAGTGAAATTAGCAGACACTCCCGAACACTGTCAATCACCTGCTATCCACATCAATCGGCAAGAGATCGAGCTCTTGACATCAAAAAGCTCTGAGCGGGAAAAATCAATCCACGGCCTTGGGCGCGTTATACCCAGCCTTCGCAATCACCGAATACTTCACCGGCTTGTTTTTCTGATTAAGTATTCGAAGCGGTTCGTTTGTGGCTGGATTCACCAACTCTACTTTGATTCGCCGGTACTTTCCATCGCGAGCAACATTGGTGGGATGGTAAGAAAGTGAGTATTGATTGCGGAGCGCGTCTTCGATCTCCCGAAACACGGACGGATATTCTCCAAGGAAACGGGGAAAGAAGGCTTGCCCGCCCGTCTCTCTGGCAAACGTTCTCATCTCGTTGTCGGCCTGAAGAAAATCCATTTCCTGGATGGGCCCCATTCCGTTCGATTCGGCCATGAGACGTGCTACCTGTAAAATACTGATCGTGTAAATGGGAACACCGGATTCTTGCAGCGACTTTCTCGCCTTGTCAAAGGTCAGTTTACTGAAGGTGTCGAGACCACTGGCAAGAACGACAATCGCTTTGCGGCCTTCAATGCCCGACATACGATCCGCCATATCGGTCAGGGCGTCGAACAAATTCGATTCACTAAAGCCAGGGATCCGCAGCCGGGACATTGCCTCCTGAGCTTTGCTTTTATCCGGTGAAAAGTCGGACAGAATCGTCGGGTGAAGATCGAAAGCAACGATGGCCACATTGTCGTCGGGCTTCAGGGTGTCCAGGAACCCATACGACGCCTGCAGGGTCTCCTGCCAACCCCAGCTCCAAAACGCCTGGAATCGACCGCTAAACTCGATCAACATACAGATGGTCATGGGCGCCTCACTCTGTCCAAAGGCAGATATCTGCTGAGGAACGCCATCCTCCAGCACTCGAAAAGCACTCTGCGGAATCTTAGGAATAAAGCGGCCTTTATCGTCTAGAACCGAAACATCCACCGAAACTGTTGTAGCGTTCGCGCTAAAGGTGGGCGCGTTCGGCGCGGCTTCCTTCTGCCGTTTATATTCGGAAGGAATCTTTTGCTGATCCACCGGCGGCGGAGCATCCGGACTCTTTTCGGGCTGCGCTACCGATTCATTATTCTGGGAGGGCTGGGCTTCTGTCTGGTCGTCCGGCGGCAGCGCCTCCGAGGAAGGCTTATGCCTGGGACGGGACACGGATTCGCCGCTGGACGACTGTGGCCCTTCCTGCGCAAACAGATTACCGGGCGTAAAGCTGGCAATCACGACAAGCAACGATAAAAGGGCGGGCGATATAAAACGGAACTTCATGGATGTTAATACCTCCGCGGGGCGGACGCTTCTTTCTTTATATCGAAAGCTTAACGGACCCGGCGGTCACGGTCTGAACTGTTCTTACGAAGATAAACCTCAAACTTCTTTTTTGCTCGGCGGAGCTTCCACTGTTTGTAGCTCATATCTAGTGGATGGACGAGCTGCGTGCGCAATCGTCTTCCCCGGAGTAGAAGATAACCGGTAACCAGACCACCCAAATGGGCAAGTACCGCAATGCTGCTGCCCCGGCTGCCGCCAACGGTTACCATGTACGACTGGAGGAATACGATCGCGCCAATGATCATTACGAAATACTTCGATTTGATCGGTATAAGAAAGCTAAACAGAATAGTCTGTTCGGGGAACATCAGGCCGTACGCCACCAGAAGGCCATAAATGGCACCGGAGGAGCCGACGGTCCTCACTCCTGTACCGCCGAAAATATAGGCGCAAACCACTACCGTCAAGGCCGCGCAGATCCCGCAGATAAAGTAAAAGCGAAGAAACTTCGAGGTACCCCAGAGCCGCTCCATCTCCGCGCCGAATAGCCACAGGGCCAGCATGTTCCACAGAATGTGTCCGAACCCGGCATGGATAAACATGTAGGTCACCAGCTGCCAGACGGCGAGCTTCTGCACGACTTGGGCGGGAACCAGAGCAAAACTATCGAGGAAGGGCGCGGCTAGATGGTCGGAGAGAATCGCCAAAACGAATACGGATATGTTTGCGATCAACAACCATCTCACGCCCACAGGGAAGCGATTCGACGGGACGTACCGATTCACGTAGGAACGCGAACTAAAAGGCATCGGCGGAAGTGCTTTCTTTCACCTGAATATAACAGAACAAATCGCCTTGCCGGGCAATTATTCTTCGGGCCGCGTATGGCGCCGTAAAATCTCAGAGGCCACGTTGACGAGCACGGCCACCCCGAACCAAACGAACGAGTTTGACAACGGACCGGACTCGAAGATAAAGGAGTCTGTCCATCCCAAATTCGCCGCCAAACTCCAGACCGCGAACGCATAGGCCGACACGATCGCGGGTCCCATTAAAGCGGACATGAGCGAGCCAAACTGCTGGGCTGTATCGGCAAACCAAGCGCCGACGCGCCAAAGACCCTGTCCCGTCGCTTGCACAGCGTTAATGGACCAGATGCGAACCAACTCCGCCCGTGTAGGAACAGCTGCCGCTATCGTACGAGACTCCGACATTCTTTATGGTGAACCCCCGCCACTTATTCCTGATGCACACGAAATTCCAAAAGTTTCCCGAGCTGCCTGACATCCGCAAAAATGCGCATTTCTCAAGCCTTACTCATAAGTGCCTTGGCGGAAATCGCCCAATAACTGGAACTATCCACCAATTTCCGTATTTGTCTCTCGCGTTCTACTGAAATCGGGACATCGGCTCCCGATCATTGCGGCCGTATTCGTCCCCGTTCGCTCCATACCGGTTCAGCAGTCGCGCTGCCAGCAAAAGAACCGCTGCAATACAGAACCAGATCTGCCAGTGCGAAAGCAGGCCCCGCGAAACAATAAACTCACTAGTCCAGCGGAGATCGGCGGCAATATTCCAAATGGCTAAGGTGAAGGCCAACAGGGCGGAAGGCACGAGTAAAGAAGCGCACGCAAGCGCCATCTCTTGAGAATGTGGCGCATAGCCTCCTGGCGGCTTGCTCCAGCGGATGCGGACTACCATGCACGACCTCGTTGTCATCAGCGTATCAGGCAGCTGACGCTCTGTCATGATATACAGTGTCGTTTCGGAAAAGTTTTTGCCGGAACCCGCCAGAATTGGCGCTACGAGCGAGAAATTATTGCTGTGGGTATAAACCTTGCGGAAATTTTCGCCGAAGGTATCGTAGGAAGCGTGTCTACGTCATCGAGGAGCAGACTTAACTGATGAGAAAGATTAAGACGGCAATTGTAGGGACAGGATTCATGGGCAAAGTCCATACCGAAAATGTGCGCCGCCTGGGAAATGTTGAGGTAGCCGCGGTTGTGGGAAGCCGGCCGGAGAGGGCGCAAAAGTTTGCCGAGAACATGAGCATTCCGTTCGCAACGGCCAATTTATCCGACGTCCTGAATAATAAGGAGATCGCAGCCGTGCACATCTGCACGCCGAACGTGCAACATTTCCCGATGTCGCTTGCCGCGCTCAACGCTGGGAAGGCAGTACTTTGCGAAAAGCCCTTGGCCATGACCGTAGATGAAGGGAAGCGTTTGGTGGAAGCGGCCAAAGCAAAGAATGCCATTAATGCCGTGCAGCACAATCTCCGCTACTACCCGGTCGTGCAGCAGGCTCGTGAGATGATCGCCGCGGGTGAACTCGGCGAAATCCTCATCGCGCAGGGGACCTATTCGCAAGACTGGTTGCTCTACGAAACCGACTGGAACTGGCGGCTCGATGCCGGAGAAAATGGCAAGCTTCGGGCAATGGCTGACATTGGCTCACACTGGATGGACACCGTTCAGCACCTTACAGGCTTGCCCATCACTGCGGTTTGTGCCGACCTGGCGACATTCTACAAAACACGCAAACGACCGAAAGGCTCCGTCGAGTCCTTTTCGGCCAAAAAAGGGACGGCGGGCGAGTCCGAAGACGTGGAGATGGCGGGAGATGATTTTGGCGTGGTCATGTTCCACCTTGGCACCCGCGCCCGCGGCGCATTTACCGTCAGCCAAATGTCTGCCGGCCGCAAGAACAATTTCGCCATCGAGATCTTCGGCACCAAAGCCGGTATCGCATGGAATCAGGAAGAACCGGACAAATTATGGATAGGGCATCGAAACGAGCCGAATCAAATCATCATTAAGGATGCCGCCCTGTTCCTGCCGGGTGCCGTGAGCTTCGCCGATCTGCCCGGAGGTCACAGTGAAGGCTATGACGATTCGCACAAGCAACTGTTTAAGCGCTTTTACGCGAGGGTTGCCGACCCGTCACTCCCGGTCGAGTATCCTACGTTCGAGGACGGCCTTCGGGGCATGGTGCTTCTCGAGAAGGTGGGCGCCAGCGACGACAAGAAGGCTTGGGTCAACGTCTAAAATCACCTGTTCAGCTTAGTACTGAAATATGAAACCCTTCGCATGCGTTCTGGCGGTCATGGGACTTTTGTCGCCGCCAGCGCATGCGCTCGGACACTCGAAGCAAATAAAAGCGATCCAGAACTACTGCGACGGGCTCGATTCGGAGTTTGCGGGCGCATCGCCTGACGTCTTCTCTGGCCCTAACCCGTGGACGGAGTTGGACGAGGTGCCACCCGGCATGATCGATCAGGCGCTGGCGTTGGTGTATTCAGAAGGCAAACAACCGCGCTGGGTCTTTCTGCGCATCAAAGGCCCGGAAAAGGACGGGTGGTGGGAGGATATCAACTGCTACTTCCGGGCAGATGGCACCATCGCCAAACGCGAACGGTATTTTCAGATCCTCAGCGCCAACATTACTCTCAGCGAGACAACATTTTACGACCATGGGAAGGTCATCCAGGACCGCACTCATCATCAGGCGCTTGGCCCAGGAAAGCAGAACACTTCTGTCTTCGTCGATGAGCCTGCGCCGGATTACATGACAGTAGACGATCTCCCGTTTCGGGACGATTCCGACTCACCGGCGCGGCTCGTAAACTCACGCCAGGGCCTGATCCAAATCCCAAAGCAGGTCTTCCACGTCTTCTAGACCGATAGAAAGCCGGACCAATTCTGGACGAACACCAGCGGCTTCCTGTTCAGCCAGGCCCAACTGCTGGTGCGTAGTGGACGCGGGATGAATCACCAGGCTCCTCGCATCCCCGACGTTCGCCAGGTGCGAGAAGATTTTCAGCTTGTTAATAAAGGCCTTTCCAGCCTCGTAGCCACCTTTTACACCAAACGAGAATACGGCACCAGCCCCTTTGGGGGTATAGGTCTGGGCTAAAGAGTAGTATTTGCTCGAAGGCAGCGAAGCATATTGGACCCAGTCCACTGACTTATGTCCTTCCAGATGCCGGGCAACGGCCAAGGCATTTTGAAGATGCCTGTCCATCCGCATTCCAAGCGTCTCGATGCCTTGCAGAAAGAGAAAAGAGTTAAAAGGACTGACACAAGGCCCCAAATCGCGTAACC
>Ga0308173_10000450_pt1 | contig 17283 bp, 12 predicted proteins | sample PhyPR1_FD_203716 | JGI IMG/M metagenome (GOLD analysis project Ga0308173, IMG submission 203716) | Soil microbial communities from UC Gill Tract Community Farm, Albany, California, United States - DLSLS.P.R1 | ecosystem: Environmental > Terrestrial > Soil > Agricultural land | place: USA...
ATTTATACAAAGGGCATGGGCTTTGTCGATCCTGGTGGCGATCACGTGCACAATATCCGGAACGAAACCGGTGTTCTCGCAACCACCGTGACCGTGCAGCTTATCCCGGCAGACGCGGTCCGCCGGGTCGACGCTCCGCAGCCGGAAAACTGCCCCGCGTTCTAAGGAGGCTGAAGAGCCCTGGACACGTGTAGAACTCGCGAATCCAGGGCTCGTCAATACATCCCGGCATCACGGGGCACGCACGGAATGACGAAATCAATCTCCTGCTGCAGTCTTGTATCAACCGACTCCCCCGTTTGGAACCCAGCAATTGCGTTGAGGGATGTGCCGATTCACGCCCCGTCCTCAAATCGCAAGCCTTCATTCATTGGGCCGTATAACGCCCTAGTTAACGTCATGCCGAAAGCCGGCCCGTCGCGACATGTCCACCATCGCGAAGACGAATGGTGCTATGTGCACAACGGTGAGTTCGTCTTCGAGATCGGCGACGAGAAGTACGAGGTGCCGGTCGGGGGAAGCATCTGGATGCCCCGCGACATACCGCACGTATGGGCAAATACGTCACGCGGGAAAGGCGAGCTCATCGTGGCCTGTCAGCCGGGCGGCTTTGAGAAATTTTTCGACGAGCTGGGCAAGATCCCGGACGCGCAGCTGAGTGAGGCAACGATCAAGCAGGTCATGACGAAGTATGGAATGGAATACCTCGGGCCGCCCCTATTCGGTTTATGGCGGGGCCAGCACTGATCGATACAGTCGAGCGCCCCAAACGAAAGTCTCCCACCCATTAGGGACTGCAGGCAGAGGCAGGGACGAATCGGCAAAATCGCGCGTTTAGAGGTTTCAGTTTACACCGGCAGCTCACGGTTTACGCATCGGAATCCAAGAGGGTGCACCCTCTTCGGTCGAGTTATCTGTCAACAGACGAATGTTCGAGCCGTCCGCACACATGACGGCGATCTCTCCGTATGGCTGAAACGTCAGACCAACGGGAGCAGCCAATAACAGGTGAATAGCTTCATCCTTGAATCCCTGCCGGCCCGTCGAGAAGGCAATCCATTCCCCATCGGGAGAGAACCTGGAATGAGCATTCGTGCCTGGCGCATGAGTCAGACGTTGCAGGCTTGATCCATCCGGCCGGATCCTGTAAATCTCATAATCGCCGTCCCGCTTACTGGTGAAAGCGATCCAGTCGCCGCGCGGCGACCAATCGGGGAATACATCATATTCCGATCCGGTTTCCAGCTTCCGGCTTTTGCCCGTCGCCAGGTCCAAAATGCGTAGACCCCGCACGGGACCCTTCGTCACACGATAGGCGACCTGTTTGCCGTCAGGCGACCAGCTCGGTGATCCGCTATTTTCATCGGCGGCTGTGAGGGCGGCCAAACTGGACCCATCGGGACGAATGCTCATCAATTGCGCCGGCTTGATCGTCTCTCTTTGATAAAGCCCACCCAAGGTAAACAGGATGACGTCGCCGAGCGGGGACCACGCCGGCAAAATCATGTCAGCCGTAGCCGGCCCTTCATAGATCGCCCTGTGATCGGAACCGTCCGCACGCGCCACAACGACAGAGCCGTTCCGGAACTCTCCGTGAAAGTTGACCAGCGCGTATACCATCCGGTCTCCGCCGGGAGAAAACGAAGCGGCGTCGGGCACGCGCTGCAAAGCGAACGACGGTCCATGCTCGGCCACGGGCGGACCTTATAGTCGCGCTCCGCGCCTGTCTCGACCTCGCGATGAAAGATCATGCTGCGACCATCGGGCGACCAATCCGGCGCTTCGAAATCGCCCAAGAGTTCAGCCCCGCCCGTGAACTTAAGGCCGGTGCTGGTCTGATAGGCGATCTCGTTCGAATTCACGTACCGTGGAAAGACTTTCAGCCCTCCGCCGCCGGTAATTGCCCTTCGCTCGCCCGTCTTCCAATCCACTGAGGCAATCTGGCTCAAGCCGGTGCCAAAAATCAAGCCGCCTTTGCAGACCTGGTCCAGAGCCGCGGTGTAGAAAATGAGGCGGGATCCATCCGGCGACCAATGTGGGGTTCCCGCCAACTCGGATGAATCGGTCATTCCGCGCAGGCCCGAACCATCTGGATGCACAAGGTAAATACGGGTGAATTGCGGCGTGACGAATGGCGCAGGACCGGCGCGGTAGTGGCCGGACACGCCTTGATACGTGGATCCCGATCCGAAGAAAAGACAATCCATCGTCCGTCCGGAGACCATGCGGGTCTGAAATCTCCGGCCGGATGATTTGTAATGTTGCGCAAGTTATGCGTCACAAGATCGAGAACCCAGATGTCCGCTTGCCCGCTCCGGCTCGACACGAATGCAAGGCTTTTCCCGTCCGGTGAGAGCGCCCCCTGGTCATCAAACGCGGGATCATCTGTCAGCCGCTCGAGCTGCGATCCGTCCGGATGTACCCGATATATATCCGCGGAGCCAGCGCGATGCGACGTGAAGATGATCCATCGTCCATCCGGCGAAAAGGTTGCATTGTAATCCAGGGTGGAGTTGGGTACTAGCGGCTGCGCGTTACTGCCGTCTCGCGCAGCTATAAAAATGTCCGTATTGTACGGCGCGAAGCTCTTGAAAGCGATGCTATATTTGGCGGCGCCATTCCCCTGGGCGGCCGCAATTGCACAACACAAGAGCGGTAGGAGAAGTAAGCCGAATTGTGAACAGCCCATTCGCCATCCCTCGGTTGTTTTGTCGATGCTATCACCCTGTCGACTGCTGGACTGCGCTCGGATTTGTCCTCTCTCACAGGCGATCAAAACCGGACCACCGGATGTCAGACCTCCAACAGATCCTTACCCAAAATGACTGGCCCGCTATACCCACCGCGGCGCACTGCATCGGTCCACATTTCCTCCGTGATCGCAGGGTCTTCGGCCGGTACAAAATGTGAAAGTACGAGCGTTTTCACCCGTGCTTCGGCGGCCACGCGACCGAGCTCTACGGCTGGCGTGTGATGGCTGAGAATCGATTTCTTCAAAGCCGCTGCATTGTATGCGTTGGCCAGCAACCGATCTACTGCTGAGGGCCAGAGCACCTCGTGCACCAGCACATCGGCCTCACGAGCCAGCCGGATCAGGGAATCACAAGGCTTTGTGTCTCCAGAGATCACCACGGAACGATCAGGCGAGTCGAGCCGGTAAGCAAAGGCCGACTTCACCGGGGGATGATCGACCCAAGCGCACGTAACCACTACCCCGTTCTCCCGGAGAATAACGCCCTCCTCTGTCAGCTCATGCGGCCTAATGAGCGGTGCGAATGGAACTCTCGCTTCGTCGGCGATGCGAGTCCGAATATCGTAGTCATTCATCTCTAGAAACAATTCCGTCATGCGCGTTAGCGGCGGTGGTCCCCAGGTATCGACTTGAGTCCGCAGTCCGGATTCCCAGGCGGTCAGCAGCAGCGGACCATATTCTGCGTTGTGGTCGGAATGGTGATGGGTGATGAAAACGTGCCGGAGAGAGCTCAGAAGTACACCGGCGAGGGCCAGGTGCGTGGCGCCGCCGACGCCGCAATCAATCACGTAGACAGCCTCATTGACGATAACGACCTGAGAACTGGGAACGCGGCTCTTTTGCGGCCGAGGGCCTCCCGCCGTCCCAAGCAGCATGACGCGCGTCTTCGGACGTGCGGTCTGCGCAGCCGCAAATTGGCGCAAAGACCCGCACAGAGACACGGCAGTCATGGCACGGGCTAACTCGCGCCGCGAACTGCGGGGCATAAGTTCTCCTTTCGAGGAAGAATACACCATCGCGTGTGATGATGACGAAGCAGATCCTAAAAGCGCGCCGGCGAGGTTGTTGCCTCCGCAGGCCTGAGAGGTCGCCAGGGAGAGTAATGACGGTCCGGCAAAGCTTCCGGATTGGCCAGGATCACGGGCAAACAGAACATTGGCGGACAAGGGGTTTGGCGCGGGTCAAATGTACGAGTCGCCGACGGTCCTGGAACAATCCGGAAACAATAGCAGCGGGCTTCTCAGTTTCCGACAACCCGATTTTTCCGCGAGTGAGCTGCGCAAAATAAACGGTAGGCCGTTACCGTGGATCAATCCGGCCTCGGCCACTTCTCATCATCGGGCGTTACGCAACCGGTTGCACACGGCAGGGCTCTCTTGATCAACCGGCCAAATGCCGGCTGGCGCTGCCACCAGCGCGCAGCCGGTCACTCCTGGCGGAGGGCGCGGATCGGGTCAACCCTCGTGGCTCGCAGCGCTGGGATCAGGCTCGCGAGTACCGCAACCACAATAAGGAACAGCGCTGCCCCCGCTATGCTCACAGGGTCGGCTGGACTGACTTGGTAAAGCAGAGGCGCGATCTGCGGCGCCGCTGCCAGGGCGATAGCGAGGCCGGTGGCGATCCCCAATAAAGCCAGCAGCAAGCCTTCTCTCATGACAATCCCAAGCACGCCCCCACGGTCGGCCCCCAGCGCCATGCGGATACCGATTTCCCGAGTCCGTTGGCTTACCGAGTAAGCCATAACTCCATAAAGACCTACCCCGGCGAGCAGCATGGAAATGGCGCCGAGCACTGCGAGGAACGACGAGGCGATCCGCGAGCCAAACCAGGCAGCCGAAATGTAATCCGACAAGGGCATGGCTGTGAGGCCGGTGGAATTTGGATCGATGGCCAACATTTCGCGGCGGAGTACGGGAACTAAATCGCGCGCGTCACGGTCGGTCCGAACGTAGAACGCCACTCCGTTTTCGCCACTACCGTAGTGCACCTGGTCGAAGGACATGTAGAAGTATGGCTGCGGGGCTTCCGACAGATTGTAGTACTTGCTGTCCTTGACCATTCCTACAATCTTGAACGGTTTGCCGTAAACCTGCACCCGGTGCCCCACGGGGTCGCGCCCGTCGAAAAAGCGCCGTGCGAAAGACTCGTTGACGATCATGACGCGCGGCGCCGTTTCGTTATCCTCGGCCCGGAAATCGCGGCCGGCGAGAAGCGGGATCCGCAGCAAATCAAAATAGCCGGGCGACACCGAGGCGTGATGCAGATCCAGGTTCTCGCCGGGCCGCGACGCATACCCTTCCACCACGACGGTGGCCCACTTTCCCAGCCCGAAGCCGAGCGGGATGGAGTCGGAATAGGCGGCGCTTGTCACCCCTGGTGCGGCAAGCAGGTGCTCGCGTAGCCGCCGCGAGAACTCCTGCTCCTCGCTGGCCGTGTAGTTGTTCGTCGACAGAAAAAGACGGCCCACCGTCACCTTGCGGTGATTGAAACCGGCCGGAGTGTTCTCTAACCCGTAAAGGCTCCGAACAAACAGTCCGAGCGTCACCAGAGCCGCGAGTGCCAGCCCCGTTTCGGCTACCACCAGCGCCCCGGAGATGCGCTGCGCGTGCCCGCTCCGTGTACCGCCTCTTCCACCTTGCTTCAGTGCATCCACCAGGCTACGCCGCACCAACTGAAACGCGGGCGGAATCCCGGAAAGCAGCGCGGAAGCCAGGCAGACCAGAGCGGCAAACAGGAACACCCGGGCGCTCGGCTGCACGTTGAAACTCACCGGCACGCCTGTGGGCGGTACGAAATAGATCAGCACATTCTCAACCCACAGAGCCAGCGGCAACCCGGCAAGCGTTGCCAGGGCCGCCAAAAGCAGGCTTTCAAAAATCAACTGGCGGCTCAGACGACCCGGACTGGCGCCCAGGGCAGCGCGGATGCCGAACTCCGTCTGCCGGGCTGTGGAACGAGCCAGTAGAAGATTGGCGACGTTGGCGCATGCAATCAGCAGCACCAGTACACACGCCGCACCTAGGATGGCCATCGGCCATGCCACAATACTCGACGCCCCCTCCTGCGCCTTCCAGATCGGTACGATCCGGGCGCCGATCCCCTGGTTGGTCTTCGGAAAGCCACGGGCAAGGCGAGCGGCAACCGTCGCCGCCTCGGCGTTTGCCTCCGAGATGCTGACGCCGGGTTTGAGCCTGACTATGGCCTCGAAGTGCCGCGCATCGCGCTCGCGTTCTCCGGCCAGCCGCACTGGAACCCAGACGTCGAGCGCCACTCCCGGGAAATCGCCGCGAAATTCCGGAGGCGCTACCCCGACGATGGTGACCGGGTACCGGTTGATCCGCACGGTGCGGCCGAGCACGGACTTGTCGGCATGAAAATAGTTCTGCCACACTCGATAGCTGATGACTGCCGTGAACGCTTTCGCCCGGTCGCCGTATTCGTCGCGAGTGAACGCCCGACCCAGGACCGGCTTTACGCCCAGGACGTCGAAGTAGTTTCCGGAGACCGATTCGCACCACGCGAAATAGGGCTTTTCTCCCTCGCCGATCGAGGCGGGGCGCTTTTGGTTCAGCAACAATCCGGAAATGCTGCGAAGGCTGTCCTGGAAGTCCCGGGAGTCGGCGTAGGAAACCTGATGCTGCATGCCGCTGGCGCTGACGGACTCAAGCACGGCGAGTTGTCCGTCGTCCCTGGCGCCGCGGAACGGGTGTAGGACCATTCCGTCGATCCAGCCAAAGACGGTCGTGATCGCGGCAATCCCTAGCGCCAGTGTAAGCACTGCGACCGCGGTCAGGGTCGGGGTCCGGCGGAGGACACGCATCGCATACCGGAGGTCTTCAAGGACGCCTCGCATGTGGTTTCCTGCGTTTTGGATGCAGGTTGACTTCCTAAGTAGGTGCTTGATTCTATTGAACGGTAAGGTCAGTCGGTGGTCGATTTTCGGTTCAGGTGTCCGAAAATGGGCCCGCCCTTCACGATTTCTAGCTGATTGCAACGGTGTAGCCGCAGACCGAATAAGTCGAGTCGCATCTCGGGAATCGTTCCGGGAGCAGGGCGGAGGTATGCGTACAGATGCAGGATTTCGCTGCCTTTCGGTATCCACATTGACCGGTTGTCGCCGATGCTGAGAATTGCCAGAGCGGTAGAAGGGAATTAACTCCTGCCTGGTCAGGAAGGGACTGGTAATCCGTCCCTTTCAATCATGGTCAATTCCGATTTTGTCGTTCACAGCGAACCGGAGCTTCTGCTTGCAACCGAGGTAATGTTCCGTCGTCTGGATCGATACGTGACCGAGAAGGAATTGAATTTGGTCGAGCTCGCCGCCGGCCAGATGGCAAAGACGTGCACATAGCGTCGCAGATCGTGCGGCGCCAGTTTGTCTATGGCGGCAGCCTCGGCCGCTTTCTTGACGATCTCCCGGTCCAGCGATCGAGTGCCTCCTTTGCCCAGAGTGGAATCGGTACCGTTGAATGTGCCCGGCTTTTCCAAGAAGGTCGACAATCACCCAGTGGTCTTCTCGGAGTTGAATGGACGCCGCCGTAAGACCGAGGAGTTCACCGCGCCTCAATCCACAACCAATCAGAAGAGCGAGGATCTCGTAGTTGCGTCTGCTCCTAAGACTATCCCCTTGAGAGTTCAACAGCAGCGACCGGCCCTGATCGGCAGTGAGCCAGTTGCCCAATCGCACACCGATTCGGCGTACGCCCTTGACTCGGCGGATGCCGACGGCTGTTCAGTACCGCAGACTTCGTCTGTTCGAGATCGGGTAAGGCAAGAGATCGCTTCGGCGGTCTCCTCTTTCTCCGGGGTTTGGGCATTCTGGCCGGCCTCCTGCGCCGCCTTTAGTCAGAATTGCCGACAAACTACACCCTAGGCCGTTACCGGCGATTTATCCCCGATTTAGCTTCTTGAGTTCCGGTCGTTTGTGCCCCAGTAGCTACGAGGAAGCCTTTCGGACAGTAGGGACGTGAGGTCGTAGAACAGCAAAGCCCGAATCGCGAACAGGCGTTTTCTAGGTGCAAGAAATTCGCGCCTCTGTCACAAATTTTCAGTTCCGGGCCGACCGCGCGATTGCTTAGAGTTCTCGTCCCGACGCCTCTTTGCATCTAAGACGGCTATGTACTAAGATGTCTTAGAGTATTTAACTTGCCTAAAGCCGACAAACTGCAAGGCTCTCTGGATCTGTTGGTTCTGAAGGTCCTATCCGGACGTCCCAATATCCATGGCTATGCCATCATCGCTGCCGTTCGGGAAATCTCCGAAGAAGTACTTCAAATCGAAGATGGCTCCCTCTACCCAGCTTTGCACCGAATGGAGGAAGCAGGTTGGATTAAAGCCAAGTGGATCACGAAAGAAAGCGGCAGCCGTAGTCGAGTCTACGAACTCGCAGGTGCTGGCAAGAAACAGCTGGCGACTGAAGAAGCTCGGTGGCGGAATGTCACCTTTGCAATCGATAGGGTGCTAAGGACGGTTTAGACATGTCGCTCTGGTCGAGATTGATCAACGTCTTTCGCTCTGACGCTTTGAGCCGAGAGATCTATGAGGAATTTGAGGATCACATAGCTACCGCTGTAGGCGAGGGGGCTGATGCCGATCAGGTGCGACGAAGATTCGGTCGCATCGAAAGCCGCTTCGAGGCAAGCCGCGATATCCGTCTGATTCCGTGGCTCGACTCACTTCGTGGCGACGTTGTCTTCGCTTGGCGTCAACTAAAGAAGAACAAGGTCACGACGGTAGCGGCGATCTTGTCGATTGGACTTGCCGTAGGAGCGTGTACGGCCGCTTTCCGGCTGGTCGATGCGCTACTGTTTCGGCCGTTGCCGGTCGATCACCCCGAGCGCCTCTTTGTGCTGACGAAGGAGGTAAAACATTCTTCCCACGGCGATATGGTCTTCGATCAATGGGCCTATCCACAGTTCCGACAAATGCGAGCGTTGGTTAAGGACCAAGCGGAACTGATTGCCATCTCGTACGTCTCGCGCATCGACCTCACATATTCGTCCGGCGATCAGATGGAGAAGGCTAATCAGCAATATGTTTCCGGTTGGATGTTCTCTTCCTTGGGATTGAATCCTGCATTGGGGCGTGTCTTCACCGAAAGCGATGATACGACCCCGGGAAAACATCCGTATGCCGTACTCTCCTATGACTATTGGCAGACACGTTTTGGGGGAGATCAACATGTGATTGGACGCACGTTTTACACCGGCAACGAGATCTTCCAGATCATTGGGGTGGTACAAAAACCATTCACAGGAACAGATACCGGCAGCATGGTCGATATCTTCATCCCGACAACGATGATGAAGAACAACGGGATCACCCGCTCCGACTACCAATGGTTTCGAACCTTCGTCAAACTAAAACCCAATGGAAACGCTGCATATGTAAGAGACAGACTTGATGCGACGTTTCATGCATTCCTTCAGGACAGCGTGAAGACTTTTCCAAGGGAATACAAGTCTGATATCGATGCGTATTTACACCAAAAGCTACTGATGAATTCTGCCGCCGCGGGAGTATCCAGCTTGCAGGCTGAGTACGGCCGTGCGCTTGTGGTGCTTGGTGTTCTAGTGGGGCTTGTCCTGGCTATCGCGTGCGCAAACGTAGCTAACCTGATGGCCGTGAATGCAGTCGCGCGTTCGCGCGAGATGGCGCTACGTATTTCGATCGGAGCCGGTAAGCGGCGGCTGTTGCAAATGGTGCTAATCGAAAGCGCTTTGCTTTCCAGTGCGTCAGTTGGCGTCGGAGCGCTGTTCGCGTGGTGGTCCGCTCCATTTGTGGTGAGCATGATCAGCTCGCCGGTTGCTCCCACCAAGCTGGCTCTTCCACCAGATTGGCGCGTGCTTGTTTTCTGTGCCACCATCGCGTTCGCAGTTGTTATATCGCTGGCTCTGCCGGCGGCATTGCACGTTTCGGGTGTGAAGCCGATGGGCGCTCTGAAGGGCGACACCGTGAGATGGCGCGGCCGCCTGATGCATTCGCTGATCGCCGTGCAGGCGGGTTTCTGTTTTCTTGTGCTGTTCGTAGGTATGCTTTTCGTCACCAGCTTCGAACGGCTGTCGAATCAGCCCACTGGTTTCTCGTCCGATCGGGTTCTAACTCTTGAGACGCTGACAGCAAGGCCGGTCAAGGCAGTTTTCTGGGAACAAGTGGCGGATCGCCTTCGCTCGCTTCCCGGCGTTGCCGCCGTGGGTCTCTCGGAATGGCCGCTAATGACGGGAGAGAATTGGTCGAATCTAATATCTGTGAACGGAGCGCCACCACGGCAGACTCAGTCTTATTTGCTGAGTACGTCGCCCACCTGGAGAGAGGCCATGCGAATTCCTTTGCTAGACGGCAGAGATTTCCGTGCAAGCGATAGACAACCGGGCGTGGCGATCGTTAACAACGCGTTCGCCAAAGAATATTTCGGGGGTGAGGACCCAGTAGGCAAGTCATTCGACATGGTCACTTTTTCCGGCGGTCACATACCTTTCCGTGTGGTTGGCCGCGTCGCCAACGCGCGATACCGAAACATGCGGGAGCCTATGATGCCGGTTGCTTATCTTCCTTTTTCGGAAGATTATGCGAGGGGCACGTATATTGTGCGCACAGCCGGTCCGAATCCGCTGGCGCTGTCAGCTACCGTGCGGCGCGCTATTTCGGCGGCCCGGCCGGATTTCTTTGTGAGCAACGTCCGCACACAAAAGGAATTGATTGACTCGCATACGGTGCGCGAAAGAGTCTTGGCGATGCTGGCAGTGTTCTTTGGCGCGGTCGCGCTGCTCCTGGCTGGCGTTGGATTCTATGGGCTGCTCGATTACACAGTGCTTCAGCGTCGGCGAGAGATTGGAATTCGGATGGCACTTGGCGCGGCACCGGGCGGGATCGCCATTCGCATGACTGGGCAGGCCTTCGCACGAGCGGTGCTGGGCATGCTGGCAGGTTTTGCGTTTGGATTGGCCTCCGCAAGGCATATTCAGTCATTACTTTTTGGGGTAAAAGCGACTGACGTTTCGACGTTGGCTGCGCCCGGAGCCACGATACTGCTGGTCTCATTAATTGCCGCTGCACCGGCCATGCTTCGCGCGACTCGTGTGGATCCAGCCGTGACACTCCGGTCAGAATGAGGACCAACCCTTCCGGTAAACACAATAAAACTTTCCTCCGGGTGTTTCGCAGACTATAGATCCGCTGTAGTCGCCAAGTGTTTACCGAAACTCTCCGCCCCGTGCGGGAGCGCGTCGTGATTGAATTCCTGTCTCTAGCCAGCGAGGCTGCCCGCGACTACATGGGGCGGTGTCATCCAAACTGGACCCGTGAAATGGCGATACGCTCGCTAACAGGAAACGCCCGCTCTCCATTTCACGCTGAACCAGCACGGTTTGATATATCTATTGACCTTCGCAGGTTACTCGGTTATTCCAGTCCACAAAGGCGCCGTTAGGGTTATCCCGCCAAGCCCAGACGTGCAACTCGTAGTGCGCGGGCAGGCCGTACCGGTTGGGGCTGTCAACGAATAGGAATGTCTGACCCTCAAGCACCGGCGGACTGCTGTGATGTGCCCGCCAGTCAGCGGCAAACACGACGAACTCGACCCCCACCAGACGCATGCCTTCGTCCGAAGGCTCGTAGATCAGCGCTTCCGGCTTCGAGACATCTATCTCGCCATCGCCTACCAGATCACCGTTTACGTAGTGCACGCCCATCGCCCCGTGATCGGGACCGCTGACGCACCCAAGGAACGGCCCGTAGCCGGCATTCGTGGCCGCATTAACGTCGATGAACTGCCGCGTGGCATCGCGAACGAGCTGGACGAGTTTCGCCGGTGCCTCCTGGTGGTGATTGGAATGCGCTTGCTCGGCGTCTTGGGAATCGCGGGCTGCGAAAAGCGCGAGCGGCGCCATAAGAGTGCTTACCAGCGCCAGATGCAGGATTCTCGATTTTGATTTGTAGATCGGAGTGGCAATTTTGGTGGTCATGATCTTTGTCCTTCACCTGATAAGCGAACGAAAAAGGAAAGAACTATAACCTGTCCAAGTTTTTTGGAGTAGTTTTTTTGGAGTAGACTTGCAGGGTAGATTGCCATGACACCTGGCGAATCCATCGACGTCACTGGCCTGTTAAAGGCATGGGGCGGCGGGGACGAACTTGCGCTGGAACGATTGGCCCCGGTTGTTTACGACGAGTTGCATCGAATGGCGCAGCGATATATGCGCCAGGAACCCCCTGGAGCGTCAATGCAAGCTACTGGGTTGGTTCACGAAGCCTACTTGCGCCTGGTGGATGTGAACGGTATCGAATGGAAAGACCGGGCGCACTTTTTTGCGGTCTCGGCCATGATGATGCGGCGAATTCTCGTGGATGCGGCCCGGGTGCGGTTAGCTGTAAGGCGGCGAGACGGGGTTCGCGAACCCCTGGCCGATTTCGATCGCGTTCCCGATCTCTCCCTTCAGCGCGGCCGCGAGTTGACCGCTGTAGATGATGCGCTGAACGAACTGGCCAGATTCGATCCGCGAAAAGCCCGGGTAGTTGAGCTGCGCTTCTTTGGTGGCTCGAGCGTGGAAGAAACCGCTGAGGTTCTGAAGATCTCAGCGCAGAGCGTTATGCGGGACTGGAAGATCGCTAAAGCCTGGCTGATGCGAGAGCTGGCCGCCAATGGGTGAAGTGCGCTTCATCTCTCGGACACGGTAGAATAAACCCACTCTTGAGCGCAGTTCATGAAACCCGAGCGCTGGCGGCAGATCGAAGATTTATTTCACGCAGCGTTGGAGCGGAACTCGGGGTTGCGAGATGAGTTTCTCGCCCAGGCTTGTGCCGGCGATGAGGAGCTGCGAACCCAGGTAGAGTCGCTGCTGGCTCAAAATTTATCTAAGCCGAACCTGCTGGACCGGCCTGCGTGGCACCGAGCAGCTACAGGACCGATAGTTGCCAACGGAGTCGCCACCATGCTCACGCCTGGAAGCTTGGTGGGCTGCACCCTGGGTTGCTACAAAGTGCTCTCACCTCTGGGGGCCGGCGGCATGGGGGAAGTTTATCTCGCTCATGATGCCAGGCTCGGTCGGAATGTAGCCATCAAGCTGCTTCCGCAAAAACACGGCTTCGATCCCGAGCGGGTATGGCGCTTTGAACGGGAAGCGCGCGCTGCATCGGCACTCAACCATCCCAATATCGTTACGTTGTATGACATTGGCGTTGCCGGCGACGAACACTTCATTGTCATGGAATTTGTGGAAGGCCAGACGCTCCGCCAGGTGTTTGCCCAGGGTCCGCTTCCGGCTTTAGTTCCGGTAATCGGGGGACAAATCGCGAAAGCATTGGCGGTCGCGCATGCCGCCGGGATTGTCCATCGTGACGTGAAGCCGGAAAATATCATGCTGCGCACCGACGGATATGTCAAAATCCTCGATTTCGGGCTCGCGCGATTGATGCATCCTGCCGGGCTGCAGCCCGAATCGCTGAGTCGCACGCATCCCGGCCAGGTGCTTGGCACGGTACCCTACATGTCACCGGAACAGGCGCGCGGCGAAAATCCGGAGACATCGTCGGATATATTTTCGTTGGGACTCGTGTTCTATGAGATGGCGGCGGGCAGCCATGCATTTCAGGCAGATTCTCTGCTGAGCATCCTTCACGCGATCACCTCGAAAAGCCCCATTCCGCCGTCAAAGTTGAACCCTAACATCCCTCCACAGTTGGAAGAACTGATCCTGGCGATGCTCGAGAAGGATGCCGCCTCACGGCCGACGGCAGCCGAGGTGGACTCTGTCCTGGCCGGTGCTCAAACCGGGCGGGCTCGCTGGCGTTCAGTCGCGGGCGCTCAGTGTGGTGACAATCTCCCCGTACAGCGGACGCCGTTCATCGGGCGATACGCCGAGCGGGCAGCGCTTCAGTCTCTGCTCCTCGATCCGGCAATCCGGCTGATCACCTTGACCGGGCCGGGGGGTACGGGCAAGACCCGGTTGGCAGTTCAGCTCGCCTCGGATCTCGCCGGCCATTTTCCGGGAGGCGTCTGTTTCGTGAATCTGGCCCCCATCTCGGATCCTAAGCTGGTGGTTCCGGCGATCATACAAGCTTTGAATATTCGTGAAATACCAGGACGCGCATTGCTGGATTTGGTGCAGGAACACTTGCGTGGCCTGGGTGCAACGCTTCTGGTGTTGGACAACTTCGAGCAGCTTGCCGGGGCGGCGCCCGTCGTATCGGGAATTTTGGATGCTTGTCCGGCCGTGAAAGCCGTTGTGACCAGCCGCGTGGCGCTGCGGGTTTATGGCGAACAGGAGTTCCCGGTTCTTCCACTGACGATCCCCGATGCCGGCGCGGCGCTCTCTCCGCTTCGTCTGCTGGATTTTCCATCCATCGCCTTATTTGTACAGCGCGCCACGGCAGTCAAGCCTGATTTTCGCTTAACGGCGCAGAATGCAGGCGCGGTGGTCGAAATCTGCCGGCGGCTTGATGGACTGCCGCTGGCAATTGAACTGGCCGCGGCCCGCGCGAAGGTTCTGTCGCCTGCGGGGATGTTGGCTCGAATCGCGAGCAGGCTCGAATTGCTTACCGGAGGCGCACACGATTTACCCGAGCGGCAGCGCACACTCCGCCGCACGATCGACTGGAGCTACGATTTACTGACACCCGCCGAGCAGAAGCTTTTCCGGCGGCTTTCTGTTTTTGTGAGCGGCTGTACGCTCGAAGCGGCCGAGGCTGTCTGCAATACCCAGGAAGATTTGGATCTCGATCTGTTTGAAGCCGTGGCTTCGCTCGTTGATAAGAGCTTGCTCAGCCAGACCGGACCTAATGACGAGGAAGCACGCTTCATAATGCTGGAGACCATTCGGGAATACGCTTGTGAACGCCTGGAACAGAGCGGCGAACTCTCCGTCACCCGGCGCGCCCACGCCGCCTATTGCCTGGTGATGGCAGAGGAGGGAATGGCGGCGATGACTCCGCCGGAGCAAGACGCTTGGCTATGCCGTTGTGACTCTGAGCATGACAATTTCCGGGCTGCCATTGAGTACCTCGTAGCGGCCCGAAATGCCGATTGGGGATTGCGCCTCGGCGGCGCTCTTTTGTGGTTCTGGGAATCGCGAGAACACCTGACCGAAGGCCGCGCGGCGTTGGCGGCATTGCTTGAGCTGCCTGATGCGACTCAGTTGAGTACCGCCCGGGCTCAGGCCTTATTGGCAGCAGGTCTCCTGGCCGACGCGCAGTTCGATTACGCCTTCGCTGACGAGATTACCCATCAAAGCCTCGAGATGCACCGCCAGCTCGGAGATAAACACGGTATGGCGACCGTGATCAATGCTCTGGCGGGGCAGGCGACCAAACGCGGCGAATATGCCCAAGCCCAATCCTATATGGAAGAAGCATTGTTGATCTGGAAGGAGTTGGGAGCCAGCCGGGTTGTCCTGGGCCTCAGTAATCTGGCCAATATCGCTAAAAAACACGGCGACTATGCGTTAGCCCGGGCTACCTACGAGAGGTGTTTAGAATTATTCCGCTCAAAAGGAGACGTGCGAGGCATGGCGTCCGCTCTGAATGGGTTAGGCGATGTCGCTTTGGCCGAAGGCGATTATCCCGGAGCGCGCCGCCTATATGACGATAGCCTCGCCAGGTTTCAGCAGATTAGGGATGATTGGGGCGTTGCGGGAGGGCTGCGCGATCTCGGCGACTTGGCGCGCCATTCCGGCGACTATCCCGGCGCTTGCGGCTACTATAAACAGGCGCTTGGCCTTTTCCGCAGGTTGGATCATCGTCGTGGAATGGTGCGGGTACTGGAGCATCTGGCCTGCTGCGCCGTGTCGGAAGCGCGTCCAGACTGTGCGTTGCGATTGGCCGGTGCAGCGGCGGCGATGAGAGAGAAGCTGGGAATGCCGCCTTCCGCGGCAGAGCAGAAAGAACTCGATCAGATGCTGCGCGATGCCCGCGCTAACCTTGCCGAGGCCGAACACATGAAATTCTGGGCTGAAGGTCGCCTGATGAGCCTCGATAAGCTAGTGGAGTATGTGCTTGGGGCGGCGCACACAGCCTAACTCATTTGTTTGTACTTTTGCGGGTCAATCAGCCGCCGCACAGCGGAGACTCGATTCGCCGGGAGACCGAGCCGGCGCGCATGTTCACGGATCGGTACTTCATCGGGCGCAAAGTACACGCAATAGATCTTCTCGTCGGTGACGTAGCTGTGCAGCCACTGAATGTTTGTTCCAAGCTCCTTCAAGACTCCGAGCGATTTAAGGGAGACCTGCTTAATCTCCTCTTCGGTCAGTTTCCCCGCGCCTGGAATCTCTCGCTCGATTACATATTCCGGCATGCTTTCCTCGGGGCAGAATACCACGAATTCGTCAATGACGCCTATTCTGTCAGCCAGCCCTGATTTCTGAGGATTTGCCGGAACCCGGGATTATCGAGTGAAACCGCCGGGAAATATGGGGCAGTAAAGGTGCGCGTCCACCAGGCTCGGGTCTGCTTTCTTTCGAGCGGCGTCGTGAAGTGATACTCGTACAATTGCGCCCGGACGTAATGTGGCGGCTTTTGCGGAAATGGATTGACTCGCAGAAGGCTGAGCACGTCCTGATCTCCTTCCAGCAATTTCGCCACGAAATTTACAAACCAGGGATAGTTTTGATAGCTCGACATGGCGGCGAACCACATCAGCCAATCGAGCCGTAGATGGTAGGGAGCAATCTGCGGCGGCCGGTAATCGACCTCTCCGGGCTTGCCTTTGAACTGATACTCGCGCCAGCGTGTGGCGGAAGTAATCACCGCGTCCTCCGTGCCCTCGACAATGACCTCGTAGCGCGGCCGCGTAATACTGCCGAATGCTCCATAGGTGCCAACCAGGTGAAATGAATTGAAGCTTGTATTCATGATCTGGCGGGCCGAAAGCATGTTGATCACAACCGGAATGCTCATCAAGGCAACCAATACGGCGAGGCTGTAGTTCACAAACGTGAACACGGGCAATGCGGCGTGCATGGCGGGCGCGCGCAGCGTGATTACGCCAGAGAAAAACTTGGCGTCCAGAGTTGAGAATGCAAGGAAGAGAGTCAACCAGTTCAACCACGAAAGGTTACCGCTGACAATGATGGTCAGTTGGAACACGATGGTGATGAGGCCCGCGATTCCCGCAACCGGTTGGGGCAAGAAGAAAAAAAACGGAACGATCAGTTCGGCGAAATGATTGAACAACACGCCGCCCATATTGACCCAGTGCGGCGCCCAGTGGAAATACCAGCTCAACGGGTTCGGCATGGGCTGCGTCTCGTAGTAATAGTTGAGACACGTAAGATCTCGCCAGCAGGGGTCGCCGCGAATTTTGATCAGGCCCGCGCCGAACATAATGCGGAACAGAAGCCATCGGAAGAGCCAGATGGGAACCGCTTGCGGGAGAAGGCGCGAGCCGCCTAGAAAGATCGCAAAAAAGCATGCCTCCAGCAGGATCGATTCCCAACCGAATCCGTAGAACGTCTGTCCGACATTAACGAACGAAAGATAGATGAGATAGATTGCGACCCAAACGCAAATGGAGAGCCAGGTGTAGCGCGTCGCGACAC
>Ga0308173_10000451_pt1 | contig 17281 bp, 17 predicted proteins | sample PhyPR1_FD_203716 | JGI IMG/M metagenome (GOLD analysis project Ga0308173, IMG submission 203716) | Soil microbial communities from UC Gill Tract Community Farm, Albany, California, United States - DLSLS.P.R1 | ecosystem: Environmental > Terrestrial > Soil > Agricultural land | place: USA...
AGTGGTCGGGCGAGATGGGTCGTCACTCGACACCACGCGCGCGCACGAGCGTGTACACGTCCGACAGTGCGAACGCTGGGGACCGCTGTTTGTACCGGCGTACCTGGCGGCAAGCCTGATCGCGGCAATGCGCGGCGGGCATTACTACTACGACAACCCGTTCGAACGAGAGGCGTCTCGACTGGCGAGCCACGCTCGCCACGATTCGAACAGGCCGTCGTCAGCCGCTCGGCCGACGCAATGACCCGCACGTCAGGGGTGCCCGATCGGCGGCATCACGCCGATTTGCTGCAGCAGCCCGATCATGTCCTTCTCGGACCATTTCTCGACCAGCTTGCCGTTTGCAATGCGGTGAATCGTGATGGACGTGACCTTCATCTCGTTGCCGGTTCGCGGCGCACCCGGCAAATCGCCCTCGTGTCTGCCGGTGGACGTGAGGCGCGTCACGACCTTGTCGCCTTCCGCAACCTGCTCGTCGATGTGATGCGAGCCGGGAGTCGCCTGTTGGAATATCCGGAACGCCTGCTTCACGCCTTCGCGGCCCGGCGGAAGATTCGGTAGCGGCGGCGGGCTGTGGTCAATGTAGTCTTCGGCCACCAGCTCATCGACGATGCCGATGTTGCCCTTGTCGATTTCTTCGTAGAAGCGGCGCACCAGCGCCTTGTTCAATTGCGGCGAACTCATCCGTTGCTCCCAGACATTCACTTCCTCTTCTACCATCCGGGCTTTTTTAGAATCAACCGCGAGTGAGCAGCCGTCGGTGGCGCGAGGAGGGGGAATGCGTCTCGCGCTCGCCCTATAATCCGGTGGCCGATGATGACGGCTGTCGGTTGAAAGATCCGAACCGAGAACACGAACGAGGAACTGAGAACCGGAAGCGAGAACGGTTGTGGCTGGCCAGATCATCCGCAATGGCATCCTGTTGATCACGCTGTGGGTCGCCACACTCGGCGCGCAATCGGGGGCGCCGGCGTTCGACGTCGTGTCAGTCAAGCGCAGCGCCTCCACAGAGAACAACTGGGCATACGGTCCGAGGCCTGGCGGGCAGTTCGTCGCGACGAACGCACTGATCCGCCCGCTGATCGCGTACGCCTACAACGTTCGCGACGTGCAGGTGGTTGGCGGACCCGACTGGCTGGAGTCGCGGCGATTCGACATCGTGGCCAAGACCGGGACCGGCGACGTCCCGTTCGACCGGTTGCGCGAGCTCCTCCAGAGCCTCCTCGCCGACCGATTCAAGCTGGTCACGCACCCGGATACGCGGGAGCGCCCGTTGTTCGTGCTGGCACTCGCGCGCGAGGACGGGACGCTCGGTCCGGCGCTGCATCGGTCCAGCGTCAACTGCTCCGGTCTGCCGAAGGGTCTCGACACGCCGCTGCCCAAAGGGTCACGTCCGGTGTGCGGCATCATCGGGAACGACACCAGCATCATTGGTGGCGCCGTTCCGCTGAAGATGATTGCCGATGCACTCGCCGGCCGGGTGAACGGCGTCGTCGTCGATCAGACCGGGTTGAGCGGCGGCTACGATTTCGACCTCTCTTTCACACCGGACGTGCGCACCGGCGATACGCCGGCGGGCGCGGCTGGCCCGTCGCTGTTCACGGCAGTCCAGGAGCAGCTCGGACTGCGCCTGCGCGCGCAACGCGGGCCCGTCGACGTCGTTGTGATCGACAGCGTTGAGCAGCCAGCCGAAAACTAAAGCCCTGAAGCCGGCGAGCCCATGGGGCACACGTTGGGCTCGAAGCTTGAATAGTCGTCGATATGAATATCGGCTTGTTCAAGAGCTTCGTCCTCGGCGGCTTCGAATGTTCGACCCATCGACTGCGCTCGGGTAAGCGGCTTGACCTCATCCACTCGACGCGTCACGACGAGTGTGCCCGCACCGACTACCTGCAATTGCAGCGGCACGGGATCCGGACCGCGAGAGACGGTTTCCGGTGGCATTTGATCGAGCACCGGCCCGAGCAGTACGACTTCTCCAGCGCGGTGCCGATGTTGAGAGCCGCCCGCGACACGGGGATGCAGGTGATCTGGGATCTCTGGCACTACGGTTGGCCCGATGACCTGGACATCTTCAGCCCGGCATTCATCCAACGGTTTGCGCGGTTCGCGAGAGCCTGCGCCCTCTGCATCAGTGAGTACGACGACCGGCCATTGATCTCTCCCATCAATGAAATCTCCTTCTTCTCGTGGGCGGGAGGAGAAGGCGGCATCTTCAATCCGTTCGCGCACCACCGCGGCGACGACATGAAACGACAGCTCGTGCGCGCGAGCATCGAAGCGATTCACGCCTTGCGAGAGGTGAACCCGGCGATTCGGATCTGTCAGATCGATCCGATCATCAACGTAGTGCCCCGCAGCGATGCCCCGGATGACGTGAGGGCCGCCGAGGAGTATCGCCAGAGTCAGTTCGCCGCGTGGGACATGATCACGGGACGAACCGAGGCCGATCTCGGCGGCAGCGACGACCTCGTCGACGTCATCGGCGTCAACTACTACATCCACAACCAGTTCGTGTGGCAGGGATCGATGATCGTGCCGTCGGACCGGCGCTACCGCCACGTCAGCACGATGTTGCAGGAAGTGTACGAGCGCTATCGGCGGCCGGTCTTTGTTGCCGAGACGGGCATCGAGGACGACACGCGGCCCGCGTGGTTCCGGTATATGTGCAAGGAAGTGTTCTCAGCCATCGCCGCCGGCGTACCGGTGGAAGGCATCTGCCTGTATCCGATCGTCAACCACCCGGGGTGGGATGACGACCGGCACTGCCACAACGGCCTGTTCGACTATGCGAGTGCGAACGGCGAGCGTCCCGTCTACGAGCCGCTGGCGCAGGAAGTCGCTCGCCAGAGTGCGAATGCGGCAAACCTGATCGCGGCCCGGGCGACGCTTGCCCAGATGGACGCGCTCGACACAAGTGCCCTGGACTGGGCTGCGCACGTCATGCAGGAGCGCAGCGACGAGAGCCGCACTGCGCAATGATCCGCAGGCCATGATAGCGGCCCTCGCCGCTTACAACGTGGGCCCGGCCTGCTGCTGTTGGGTGAGGCTAGCCTGCGGGTTCTGCACCAGGCCAAGCTGCTGCGCCTGCTCGTGCAGCTGAGGGAAGGTGGCTTCGTGGATGGTCGCCGTTTGCGTCTGCGCCCGGTCCATGCTGGTCATGGCGAGCCGCTGCCCGTAGGTCTGGACGTTCCCGTCGATTACCGACGCATCCATCCCATCGCGGGTGAGTTTCTGCCGGTACGAATCCTGGCTGTTGAGATCCCGGTCGGCCACCTGCTGCGCCGATTCGAGACTGGACATTTCGGCCGTCAGCGCCAGTCGCGAGGCGACCATCGACTCGTGCATTGCCGCGCGCTCCACCATCTGCACGCCGCGCACCGTCTCGTTCTCGGCCACATTGCTCGCATACAGGCTCTCGCGCTGCTGGTCCTGACCGTTGAACAGCGCGTTGATCCGGTCGGCGGCTCCAGCGAATTCATTGTGCTCAAACTGCCGCTCGCCATGGCGATCGAGGGCGAGCTTCCGCATCTCCTGGCCCGCGGCGGCGATCTGCGACCGCCACGCGCCTTCGGCTTCCGCGATTTCCGTCAGGTGCTGGGCGTGCAGCGCACGTTCAGGTTCGAGCTTCTCCCAATCCTGGTGCTCCAGTTCGTCGTGGTCCTTTTGGTGTTTCTTTTCGGCCTCTGCGGCCTCGTGCTTCGCTTCGGCTTCGAGGTCTCGCTGCCGGTCGGCAGTGGCCTCCGCAGACGCCGCAGCAGCGGACTCCCCGGCGGGACTGGCCGGCGCCTGTGACCGGTCCTCCGTGGCCGGCGCGGGCTCCGGCGATTTCACGGTCTCCGCGTTGCTCCCCCCGGGCGCCGCATTCAGCTGGTCGTTCTGATCGGGAGCGGCCTTCCAATCGGCAGTCCTGCCGCGTTCGAGCTCATTGAGTTCGCCCTCGACGCGCGCCAGTTCTTCCTGCAGGTCGGCGCGTGTCGCGGTCGCGGTCGCGACGGCGGCATCACGTTCCGCGCCGAGTGGCATGGCGTCGCGCGCGTCACCGTAGTCGCGCTCGACGCCACCGAGTTCTCCACCTCCCGCCGCGGGCGCCGGTCCGGCGCCGATGTCAGCCTGTCGCTGCCTGAGCGCCTCGATGCGATCGTCACGTTCACCCATTGACCGCGTCCGCTACACGCCAGCCACATCGAAGCGCGTGATCCCGGGCCGATCCTGCACTGGCGACGGCGTCTTCATCTTTGCCACCAGCTCCGGATCCTTGTACGAGTAGCGCTTCCCGATCTTGGCGGGCCTCGCGCCAATGCCCCACACGATCTGGAGTTCCTTGAAGGCCGGGCCGGCCAGTTCCGTCGGATTCACGATGAACTTGCGGTCGGCGCTTTCGTCGACACCCTTGCCGCCATGGGTTTCCGTATCGCGATAGCCGATGTCTTCCGCGAGCTTCTTCGCCGTACCGTCGCCCAGGCCGGGGTTCATGAAGCAGCGCACCCAGCAGTTGGTGATCATCCCGTCGGCGTTCGGATACGCGGCCTTCAGCTGCCCGAGATTCTGCGCGAACATCCAGATGCGGATCTTGTAGCCGCGTCCGGTGTCGAGGGCCTTTTCGATCGGGCGCATCCGCCCGAGTTGCGGGAATTCGTCGAGCAGGAACAACACCGGCGTCATGTCGTCGCGCGGAGCCTCGCCGCGCGGCATCAGCGCCTGCACGTGCTGAGTGATGAACACCCGCAGCATCGCCGCATACGCGTCGATGTCGTTGGGGCTGACGCAGACATAAATCGTGAGGTTCTGGCCGCTGCGCAGGTCGCCAGGCGCCCAGTCTGACCGCTTCGTAATCTGCGCGATCTGGGCACCGGTCCAGTCGCCGAGACTCGATTTCGCCGTCTGCAGCACCGACTCCAGGGTCTTCGGATTGTCCCGGGCCTGGCTGGCGAGGCTGAAACCGGCATCCTGCATGTCAGGAACGTCCGGATGCGTGCGCAGCCGTTCGACGAACTCGTTCCATCCGTTGCGACTGAGCAGGCTGGCGATGCGCGAGATCGGCCGCTGGTCCGGCGGATTCCAGTAGGCCATGTCCGCAATGATGGCGGTGAGGAGCAACCGGGCAAGGTCGTCGAAGATCCGGTTTTCTCCCGCCTGCGGATTCGGCAGGACCATCAGCTCCGCAATCAGTCGCGAATCTTCCCACACGTACCGCGCCTCGCTGCGGACGATGCTCAGCGGGTTGTACGACGCGCTGTTGTCTGGATCGAGGGGACTGAAACGAATGACCGGCCCGACATGCGTCGATCGCCAGCCGGCGGTCTTTTCGTAGAGTTCGCCTTTGACATCGAGGACCAGTGCCGGCCCCGGCCATCGCAGCAGGTTCGGAATGACGTTGCATTCCGTCTTGCCGGCACCCGGCGGCGCCACGGTCATAATCGACCCATTGCCCCAGTAGCGCAGTTCCATGTCGGAGCCCGCGAGTGGCCCGAAGTGCAGGTAATAGGGATCCGGCGTTGGCGGTACCGCGAACACCGTCTTGGGGATCTCGCTCTTGGTCAGCCAAGTCGATCCTTCGAGGAACCGCAGCCGCATGTCGCGGAACACGTCGTCGTTCGGGTGGGCCGCCGCGAAATCCTGGATTTGCGCGAGCGCCTGCGATTCGAGATCCTTGCCGGCATTCCCCTCGGCGTAGCTCTTGACGACGCCGCGGGCGGCATCCACCGTGATCTCGTGACGGCGCAGCTTACTGAACAATCCGACGAATGATGTCTGCGACGGGTCGGTGAGTCCGTCGCCATAAATCGCGCTGAAGCGGAACCAGTGGAACCGCTCGTCGTCAATGAGGCCGCGGTTGAACGCGATGTAGGCGAAGCGCATCGACTCGAGATCGCCGCGACGGAACGACTTGATGTTCCGCATCAGGACGAATCGCGTCTTGGCCTGACGATTGACGCCGGTATACCGGAACGTGAAGTCCGGGTTGTCGAACGCCTCGAGGATGGCGCGCTCACGCGACGGTTGATCGCTGCCGAATTGCTGCATTTCGGTGCGATTGCTGCGGCGGAGCATGCGCCGCCGGCTGTTCATGATGCCCCAGACGATCCGATAGACGATGTAGAGCGGGATCCCGAGTCGCCACAGGAGACTGATCCCCACCTCTCCAGCCCCCAGCAGCATCGTCAGCAGCAGCCTGGGGAGGTACAGCACGAGATCCAGAATCCGACCGGGCCAGCTTGAGGCGCCGCCGCCGACGCTCGGCAGCCACGACCCGGCCGGGTCGGCACAGTACGGCGCCGCCCGCGCATCCAGCACGAATTTGGTCCCGGCTGGCAGCGCAAACGCATCACGCCACACGGTGCCGGCGCGGACGAACCGCGGCGCCGCCCGCGCCTGCAATTGAGACGGCACGTAACGGTCGAGCACTTCGCGATACGCCGCCGGCGCGAAGACGAATTCCCGTTCGCACCGGGCGAGCTTGTACTTGTCGCAACCGTCTCCCTCGCAGTTCGCGTCGACGTGACTCGCTTGTTCGGCGTCGATCGCCGCCGCCGCCAATCCGTACTCCAGAATCTTTGCGGCTTCAGGACCCGCCGGCTGGCCGGTGCCATTCGCACCGGCCATCACCTGGACGAAGTTCCCCAGCCGGGCGAGGGTGAACGATGTCCGGATGGCGGTTTCACGAGCCGAACTCCCGCTCGAGCGCAGATCCTTCACGACGCGGTCGGCCGTGGGCAGATCGTTGAGATAGGAGGGGGGCTGCGAAAATGCCGGGACGCTGAATGCGAGGAGGATTACAACCGCCAGCCACTTGGTCATCGTCGGGCTCGTATTGAGGAATCGCCGCCACCGGATGCGCGAGGATGACTCGTTCCCGACGCAGGGACGTCCCGCCGGCTGCGCGCGGATCCTAGCACACGCGCAACGCGGGATCGGCACGGGTGGGCTACCGCCTGCCCGCGACCTCCCGGACGACGGCCTCGACGAGCGCCGCCGTCGGCAACGACGCGTCGAGGGTGATCGCGTCGGCCGGTTCTTCCAATTCGCGGAACTGGCTGTCGACCAGCGCCTCCCCGGCGAAATGCCCTTGCCTGGTCGTCAGCCGCGAGCGCACCAGTTCGGGTGAGGCGCGCAGGTACACGAATGTCACGTCGTCGCGTCCCTCCGCCAGCCGCCGGCGGTGGCTGGCTTTGAGGCAGGAACAGGCGAGTACAAGCATTGTACGTTCGGCCGGAGCGTCGATGGCGTCACGGCGCAGCCGTTCGAGCCAGGGCCAGCGATCGTCGTCGGTGAGTCCGACGCCGCCGCTCATCTTCGCGATGTTCGCCGGGGAATGGAACTCGTCGCCATCGCGGAACTGGCCACCGAGTGCCGTGGCGATCTCCCTGCCAACAGTGGTCTTCCCCGAGCCGGCAACTCCCATCACCACGATGGTCATCGACCCATGACCGAATGCGGACTTGTCAACGCCCCTACATTCTAAGAGTCGATCTCATTGGGGCCTGCATCAATCAGCACACCTCCCCGAACAACAGAGTTGACGCTGCGATTCGCCGAGGAGCGGATCCACACAGAGCAGCCGAGGAGCTGAGACGAGCGGAGCCCGCACCACGGTGGCGTGGATCGTGAACGTTGCGATCGCCATGGCCAATGACATCGACAACGACGACGACCTCAGCGCTTCCGCACCCTCGACGTGGGATTTCGATCGCGCTCCAAGCGCGGCACGCACCGGCAGAGCACGCACGAACGCGCTGCAGCGCGAGTTGACGCACACCGACGCCACCGTGGCCGGGGGCGATCCCGACGCCGATGTGCAGTCGGCCTACCAGGTGGGCGACGAGGCTCCGGGCGGCGACAATCCGACACCCGACCAGGACGTCGTGGACGAGATCGGCGCCGCGGTCGGCCTCGAATACCAGGACAACGAGGAGCTCGGCGGCGAAGACAAGCTCGCTGATCGCGATCGGCACCGCTGGGAACTGGACCCGGCGTCATCGGAAGACTGGCGGGATCGCCCGAAATAGACGCCGCTCGTGCCGATCCGCTGTTCATCGGTCGTTGGAACGCTGTGCACAAGTGAACAGCGGTTGTGAATACGGGCACGTACAGTGCCTGTATGGCTCATCCCCTCTTCTCATCGACTGACGCGGCGCGGCGGCTCGTCCCCGGCGCGTACGAGCGAAACACTCTCGGACCGCGCCGGGTGCGCGCGACGACCACTCCGGCAACCGGTGGCGCTTTCAGCCAGGCCGGCCTGATGTCGGCGGAGACGATTGCCGAGCGGGAAAAAGAGGGCGGTGGCGGAATCAGTCAGCGACCGAGGCGGTCATGACAGCGGAACTGCGCGCGTCATTGCCTAACGGGTGTCCCCTCTGTCAGACGGCGATGTCCGCGCTGACAAGTGATGCGGCCGCGGGGGCACACTGGCAGTGCCCGGGGTGTGGTCAGAGTTGGACCCTGCGTCGATTAACGACCGTAGCCGCATACCGGCAGTGGTGTGATCAGCGTGGCGGTTCCAGTGTTTGACGTGACTGCCGGATCCGCTGCCCTCGTACGGTCAGTCTCTCCACTGATGGCGGCGACCTCCGGCGACACTGCTGAAGCCGGCCACGATCTCCGCTGGGCGGCCTGGGTCGAACGGAACCGTCAGGACGATCTTGCGTTCACGCGTACGCTCGGCCAGCGTCTGCTCACCGGCGCGGCAATCGGGCTGCTCGTCGCCGTCGCGATCCTGTCTCTCACGGGTGGACGATGATTCGGCCGCCGGGCCAGATGGGCGCGTTCGAATTCGTGGCGATCGCCGCGCTTCGCGCGGTGCAACTCGCGCGCGGCTGCCGTGTCCGCGTCGACGGTGACCACACCCGCGCCGTCCTGGCGCAGCTCGAAGTCGCAGAAGGCAAAGTTCGAGCGCTGTCCGCGGAAGAAGAGTAGCGCACGGGCGCCACTCGACTTCGGGCGGGCCACCCAGCATCGTCACCGCTATTGCTTGTCGAGCACGCTGGTCGCGTTGAACGGCTTTCCATCACCATTGGTGCCGGTCGATACCGCCGTCACCTTCTTGCCGTCGGCAGCGACCGTCAGCTTCAGGGTGTTCCGCACCTGCCCGTTGACCTTGACGACGCGCTGGATCGTGCGGGCGTCGATGCTCGTATAAGCCTCGCGGGCGGCGGGATTGGAAATCCCCTCGATGACCACGTCCCGGCCGTCGAGCGCCGCCGTACGGGACGTGCGCGACTGCGTCCCGTCGCCGTTGTCTACCTCGATCGTGAGGACGAATCCGTCGCCGCGGGGCGCCAGCGTGAGGGTCTGACCCTTGGGCGTTTCGCCGCTGCCAGCCTTCGAGTTTGCGGTGTTCAGTTTCCACGTCCCGAAGAAAGCGGGATTGATCTTGCTGGCTGCAGCAACACCAGCGGACACGCCGATGACCAGCACGACCGTGGCGACGATCGGATGACGCATATGCACCTCGGCCTCGGCCATAGCAACTCGGTTGCCACGATCACGGCCGGGCTGCTGTCATAACGCGAACGTCTGCTATTCTTGCCGCCGCCAATCCTCCTATCTATGCCCGATCGAACCGAGTGTCGCCGTTGTAAGAAGACCGGGTTCGTCCGCGTCGAGCACGTCATCAAGGGCGACAAGTCCCAGCGGCAGTTCTTCTGCGGCGCCTGCGCCTACACGTGGACGGTGTGGGAGGACGCGGATCCGCGCCGGAACCCCGATAAGCCGCCCGAGCGGTCGCGCCGCTAGCTCGCGCGAGCATCTCCACGGCACAGACGTGCTTGCGAGTCGCACGAGCGCGGCGCCGTTCGGTGTCGCCTGATGCTCCGCGACCCGTTCGACGGAATGCGACATGCAGTCTCCGCCACCTGGACAGCACTGCGCGGACTCCACGCCTGCGCGGGCTCAAATCAGGGGACGCGATGGACCTGTTCGGGGTGCGACTCGTCGGCATGAACGCGGCCACAGGGCACAAACTGCTGCTCACCGCCGTGTTCGTCGTCGGCCTGTTGCTGCTGCGCGCCGCCATCGTCACGATCGCCCGCCTCGTCACGGGTGAACAGCAGAACGAACGCGTCATGTTCTGGACCCGGCAGGCGGCGAGCATCGGCGCCGCGCTCCTCGGCGTCGTGACGCTGCTGTCCATCTGGTTCGATGACCCGGAGCGATTGACGACTGGCCTGGGGTTGTTCAGCGCGGGCCTGGCGTTCGCGCTGCAGCGGGTCGTCACGGCGTTGGCCGGCTACCTGGTGATCATGCGCGGCAACACGTTCACCGTCGGCGACCGCATCACGATGGGCGGCGTCCGTGGCGACGTGATTGCGCTCACGTTCACGCAGACGAAGATCATGGAAATGGGGCAGCCTCCCGCCGTTCAGTCCGCTGATCCGGCGATGTGGGTGCGGGCGCGGCAGTTCACCGGCCGCATCGTAACCGTGACCAACGACAAGGTGTTCGACGAGCCGGTCTACAACTACACGCGTGAGTTTCCGTTCATCTGGGAGGAACTCACGGTTCCGGTTCCCTACCGATCGGACCATCACCGCGCCGAGCAGATCCTGCTGGCGTGCGTCGCCGAGCACGTCGCCCCTCTCGATCGCGAGAGTCGCGAAGTACAGCACGCGCTCGAACGGCGGTATTTCATCGACCTCGACGATCTGACGCCGCGCGTGTTCTATCGCATGACGGACAACTGGATCGAGCTCTCGGTGCGGTTCGTGGCGCGCGACCATGGCGCTCGCGAGCTCAAGGATGCGATCACGCGAGCGGTGCTCCAGAAGTTCGAGGACGCGAAGCTGGAGGTCGCCAGCGGGACGTACGAGATCGTCGGGCTGCCACCCGTCCGCGTGCAGCTGGACCAAGACGCGAAGAACTTTACAAAATAAAGCTGACGCGCTACACTCCCGGGTATGCGCGTCCTCCGCGCCGCTCACCTGGGCATGTGCTTCGGCGTTCGCGATGCGATCGCGATGGCGGTCGGCCATGCGGACGCCGGGCCCCTCACCATTCTTGGCGACCTCGTCCACAATCCGACCGTTCTGGACGCGCTCGCCGCGAGGGGCGTCGCGGTCGCGCGGGACGTTGCGCAGGTGCAGACGCCGACGCTGATGGTCACCGCCCACGGCACCTCCAACCGCACGCTCGCGCAGATTCGCACGCTGGGGCTCTCAGTGGTCGAAGCCACCTGCCCGCTCGTTCACGTCGCGCACCGCGCCGTCGCCACCCTCGCCCGCGAGGGGTACCACGTGGTCATCATCGGCCAGCGCGACCACGTCGAGGTGCGAGGGCTCACCGATGATCTCGAGTGCTTCGACGTGGTGCTCGATGACGATGACGTCCTCGGGCTCGAGGAGCATCCCCGTTTTGGCGTCGCATCACAGACGACGCAGCCGGTAGAGAAGGTGCGACATCTTGTCGATCTCATGCACCGGCGATTTCCGCGATCGGAGGTGCGCCTGATCGATACGGTGTGCAAACCGACAAAGGATCGGCAGAGCGCGGCGATCGAGCTGGCGCGCAGGTCCGACGTGGTAATCGTTGTCGGCGGCCGCTCGAGCAACAACACGCGCGAACTGGTCACGACGTGCGCACGCTACTGCGCGCGCGTGCATCACGTCCAGACGTCGGCAGAGGTCTGTCCGGAATGGCTCGAGGGTGCGCAGATGGTGGGATTGACTGCTGGCACGTCGACACCAGACGACGTCATCGAGAGGGTCGACGCGCGGATCCGCGAGCTCGCGGTCGAGATGAGCTGCAGCGGCCACACGTGACCACGTTTACTTGGACATCCTCCACTGCTCAACGTCCCGACCATCCAGTGTCAGGTGCCACATCAGCCCGCGCCGGTTGAGTTCGGCCTCGTACACCGACACCGCGCCGAACGCCCGTGAGACCACGATCGCGACCGATGTCACCAGCAACAGCGGCAGCGCGATCGCGTAATCACCCGACAATTCGAACACGAGGACGGCTGCGGTGAGCGGCGCATGAATGCTGGCGGCCGTCGTCGCGGCCATGCCGACCAGGGCATAGCTGCCGATGTGTGCCGCGGGCGCCGCCCAGAACAGCGCGGTGAATTGCCCCCATAGCGAGCCGACGATGCCGCCGGCCAGCAGCACTGGCGTGAAGATGCCACCGGGAATTCCCGAACCGACCGATCCGCTCGTGACCACCATCTTTGCGACGAGCAGGATCAGCAGGAGCCGGGCGTCGAGCGCGCCATCGAGCAGTTGATTCAAGGGCTCGTAGCCGTTGCCGACGACCATCGGGAGGCGCATGGCGGCCAGGCCGACCAGTACACCGCCGGCCGCCGACCGCCACGGCTGCGGCAACCGGCCGTGTTCGAAGAGACGCTCCGCCAGCGCGAGCGTGCGCTTGAACGTCAGCGCGACCAGCGCGCCGAGGACCGCGACAACAGCGAACGAGGCAAATTCCCACGGGGAGGTCGTGGTGAAGGCGCGTGCTCCGTAGATGGGCCCGCCTCCGGCCAGCGCGCGGGTGAACATCGCCGCGATCAGCGTTGCGGCGACCGCCGGAATCACCGCCTCCAGTGCGGCAATGCCAATGATCGTCTCGAGCACGAACAGCACCGCGGCGAACGGCGTGTTATAGGCCGCCGCAAAGCCAGCGGCCGTACCGGCGGCGACCAGCGCGCGCACGCGTCGCAGCGGCAGCTTCGCCACGCGTCCGATGGCGGCACCGAGCGTACCGCCGAACTCGATCAGTGGACCTTCCCGGCCGATCGACAGTCCCGCGGCAATCGCCAACCAGGACTGGCTGACACGCTGCGCGGTCGCACGAAGTGACAGGTGGACGTTCCCCAGCGCGACGGCTTCCATCACATTGCTGACGTTTTGAGGGTTGGACCGCCGTAGCATCGACACACTGCCGGCCAGGAGGCCACCGATCGCGGGCACGGCGAATCGCCACGGCACCGAGAGCCCCTCGAATGCCTCGACGACGTTGCGGCCGCCGAAGATGTGCAGGTACGCCGCGGCGAGGAGCGCGCGGAAGCTCACAGAGAACGCCGCGGAGCCACTCGCCACCGCGATGAGCGCAACGCCAAACCGGACCGGATCCGCCTTCACCGCCACACGGCTCACGATATCCCGCCGCCCCGATCGCAGTCACCCATCCCCGCGACCGCGTGCGACGTCGCGGTCACACACGCGCGGCACACCGCGCCCCCGTCCGATCAATCGGCGACGTGGTGGTGCTCGAAATGGTAGGCCACGTGAACGCCGACGGCGGTGATCCAGCGGAGGTTGGAGTCACCCGCAACCATCAGCACACGCACATCGGGACGCACCGCCCAGTGGGTATGGACGAAGAACTCGGCGCCACCGCCGACGCTGGCGACGAAATCGTCGAACGTGTGCGGCGACGCCGTGTCGGTCATCCGTGCGGCATAGAACTCGGGCACCGGTGCCGCCCCGGCGTCGAACGTCGCCCGGTACATGCCGGCGCCGGCGGTGACGAACGGCACCTGACGCCGTCCCGGCCTGAAGTTGAACTTCGGGCCGATCACGACGCTAAACTCGTGCCGCCCGTCCCCGGGAGCGGTCCAGAGCGTCGTCCCTTCGATCGCCAGGCGCGGAGCGATCTCCCATCCGAGTTCCAGGCCGGCGGCGGGCGCCGGCCCGTCGCCATCGACGGTCCCGCCGGCGAAACCGGCCAGTGTCGTCCCGAACCCGAATGGGTTGTCATTGGTCTGGGCGCCGGCAGATGATGCCGCTGCTGCACTGACGAACGCGATGAGGACCATGACGCGGAGGGTCATGAGACACCTGCTCAATCCTGCAGGCTGGGTATGGCGCGACGACCCGCCTGTCGCACAACAACGGTGCACCGTGCGTACCAGCGCGGGGAGCGCCGGCCAGCGGCGGAATGGGCGATGAGGGCTCGCACGAGTGCGAGCTTTTTCACGCTGATCGGAAATAGTCGATGCGCCGCTGACAACCATGCGGATCTTGCCTGCAGTGACCGCGCGCAGCACAGGCGTGACAGTTGCTTCGGTCATTGGCATCACTTCCAGAACAGGGGGCGTCATGGCCACCACAGTCCACGAACCGATCGACGGCGCGGTTGAATGGGCGCCACTGCAAGCCGCGCTGGAGCGCCTTCGGTCGGCGCGGCGTGTTGTCGGAGCGGCGCGGCTCGTCACGAGGCAGGTTGTCGCAGCGGCGGTGACCGATATCCGTGACCACCCGATCGCGGCGGCAACGTGTGCCGTATCGGCCGGCCTTGCCGTGGGCACGATCCTCGGTCTGGCCACGGCAAGAAGGACGATCGTGATCGTGCGCACCAACATCTCAGCGTCCGCGTGACCGCTCAGGGACTCAGCGAGGTGGAGGCGAGCCGCCGCCTCGCTGAACACGGTCCGAACGAACCGGTCCGCGTCCATCGTCTGTCCGGCATCGGCCAGTTCGTCCACCTGTTCGCGAATCCCATCATCGTCATCCTGCTCGTCGCCAGCCTGGTGTCGGCGTCGCTAGGCCAGGGCACCGACGCCGTCATCATCGCCACGATGATCCTGCTCGGGACCTCCATCGACTTCTGGCAGACGTACCGCTCGCAGCGCGCCGCCGATCGCTTGCGGGCGTCGGTCGCCCCGACCGCCACCGTCCTGCGGGACGGTGAGTGGCGCGACGTACCGATCCGCAGCGTCGTCCCTGGCGACGTGTTCCGACTCTCCGCCGGCGATCTCGTCCCGGCGGATGCGCAATTGCTCGAGTCGCGGGACCTCTCCGTCCAGCAGGCGATGCTGACCGGCGAATCCCTCCCGGTCGACAAGGACGCGGCCTCGCCGCAGCCTGAGAGGGAGGATCCATCGAACCTTCGTAGCGTGTTCCTCGGCACCTCGGTCGTCAGCGGGACGGGGATCGCCACAGCGGTCGCCACCGGACCGGCCACGATGTTCGGTGCGATTGCCGCACGATTGCGCTCACGGCCGCCCGACACAGAGTTCGAGCGCGGGCTGCACCGATTCGGGCTGCTGATCCTGCGCGCGACGATGGCGCTCGTGCTGTTCATCCTGCTGACCGGCGTGGCGTTGCACCACGATCCCTTCGAGACGCTGCTGTTCGCCGTCGCCCTTGGCGTCGGCCTCGCCCCGGAGTTCCTGCCGATGATCTCGTCGGTAACGCTCACGGCCGGCGCCCTCCGGATGGCGCGCGAGGGCGTGATCGTCAAGCACCTGCCCGGTATCCAGAATCTCGGGAGTATCGACGTCCTGTGCACGGACAAGACCGGGACACTGACCGAAGGCAACGTGACGTTGATCGGCGCGCTGGACCCGTCAGGCGTCGAGGCGGATCGACCGTTTGCTCTTGCCGCCGTCAACAGCCGCTTCGAAACCGGCATCAAGAGCCCGCTCGATATCGCGATTCTTCAGCGCGCCGGCCAGACGAGCGAGAGCGGGTACCGCAAGGTGGACGAAATCCCGTTCGATTTCGAACGCCGCCGCCTGTCGCTCGTGGTCGATTCGCCGGATGGCGTCCGATTGCTCATCACCAAAGGCGCGCCAGAGTCGATGCTCCCGCTGGTGACAATGGTCGAAAGCGGCGGCACCGTCGTACCGTTCGACACGACCGCGCGCGCCGCCGCCGTCGCGGTGTTTGATCGTCTGAGCGCGCAGGGCCAGCGCGTGCTCGCAGTGACCTGCCGCGAGCTCGCGGTGCGCGGCAGCTACGGGCGCGAGGACGAAGCGGCGCTCACACTGGCCGGGTTCCTGGTGTTTGCCGATCCGCTGCGCGCCGATGCGCGCGCCGCCGTCACCGCTCTGGCGAGTGACGGGGTGGTGGTCAAGCTCCTGACCGGCGATAACGACCAGGTCACGCGTCACGTCTGCGAGGCGCTTGGCATCGACGCCGGCCGAGTGGTCACTGGTGACGAACTGGCGCGACTCGACGATGCGGCACTCGGCCACGTGGTCGAACACGCGGATGTGTTCACGCGGCTGTCGCCGGCGCAGAAGAACCGGATCCTGATTGCGCTCAAGCGGCGCGGTCACGTGGTCGGGTTCCTCGGCGACGGGATCAACGACGCACCGTCCCTCCATACCGCCGACGTCGGCATTTCGGTGACCACGGCCACCGACGTCGCCCGCGAGGCGGCCGACATCGTGCTGGGGCGCTCCGGCCTGGCCGTGCTCCACCGTGGCATCGTCGAAGGACGACGGGCCTCGGCGAACATGATGAAGTACCTGCTGATGGGCACCAGCTCGAACTTCGGCAACATGTTCAGCATGGCGGCGGCATCAGTGTTCCTGCCGTTCTTGCCAATGCTGCCGACGCAGATCCTGTTGAACAATTTCCTCTACGACGTCGCCCAGATCGCCATTCCGAGTGACAACGTCGATCGGTCGGCGCTGAGGCGGCCGCAGCGCTGGGACATCGGCCTGGTTCGCGACTTCATGCTGGTGGTCGGACCCGTCAGCTCGCTGTTCGATTTCCTGACGTTCTACGTGCTGCTCCGTGTGCTGCACGCGGACGCTGCGCTGTTCCACACCGGCTGGTTCGTCGAATCGCTGGCGACGCAGACGCTGGTCCTGTTCGTGATCCGGACGCTCGGCGATCCGCTGAAGAGCCGTCCCGGGCTGGCGCTGACGTGCTCGACGTTGAGCATTGTCGCCATCGCCTTTGTGCTGCCCGTGACACCGCTCGCCTCGGTGCTCGGCTTCACGGTACCTCCGGCGTCCTATTTCCTGTTCCTTGCCGTCGCGGTCGTCACGTATCTGCTGCTCGTCGAGTTCGTCAAGCGGCGACTCGTCCAGCGGTTGCGGCGCCAGGCTTTGGCAGCGGTTTGACGGGTATCGGTTTACGCGTAGTCGATGAGCGTCTTGAAGCCGTAGTCCATGTGATGCTGCATGTGGCAGTGCAGCAGCGAGGGGCCGGGGTTGTCGGCAACGAACTCGACTTCAACCGTCTGATCGCGCCCCACATTGATAGTGTCCTTGATCAATCCTGACACGGGTTTGTCGCCGATCTTCACCACCTCGAAGAGGTGACGGTGCAGGTGGATCGGATGGCCATCCTCGTGACCGTTGTGCAGGGCCAACCGGTAGCGCCTGCCGCGCTTCACGCGGATTGGATCCGTGTGCGGAAACTCCTTGCCGTTCACCGTCCAGCGGTTGAAGGCCTTGCCATCGTCCGGCATCATGTGGAATTCGAGGTCGATCGTGCCCTCGACCGGTGCGGGTCGCGCTGCCGCCTCCGCGGCGAACTGGCTGTAGTCCCACGGCACCGTCGTGATCGGCTTCCACTGCGGCTCGCCGGTCCGACCGGCGTACTCGATG
>Ga0308173_10000452_pt1 | contig 17245 bp, 17 predicted proteins | sample PhyPR1_FD_203716 | JGI IMG/M metagenome (GOLD analysis project Ga0308173, IMG submission 203716) | Soil microbial communities from UC Gill Tract Community Farm, Albany, California, United States - DLSLS.P.R1 | ecosystem: Environmental > Terrestrial > Soil > Agricultural land | place: USA...
CGGGAGTCGAACGAATGTTCGAGTCCCGTCCCGATGGCCAGGACGGACGGCGTGTCGGGCGCTCCGCGGCTCAGCCGGCTCCGCCGTCGCGCACGCCCTCGCCCAGGGTGCGCGCGACCGTCTGCACGAGCGGGTGGGTGGCGAGGTCCTCGAGCAGCACGGGGAGGGGCAGCGACCAGTTGGGGCGGTGGCCGGCGCCGGGCATGTTGGGCCGGCGTACCGCACCGACGGCGTCGTCCAGGGTCGCCGAGAGCAGGGCCGCCGGCGCGCGGGCCAGCAACCGGTGGGCCCGCTCGACGGCCTGCTCGGCGGTCGCGTCGTCGGGCAGGCCGGGCAGGTGGGCGAGCAGTGAGGCGCGGCCCCGCTCCAGCTCCTCGTCGGTACCGGTGCCCTGCTCGCGCTGCTCGGTGAGGTCGGCGCCGGTCCACAGGCCCGCGACCGTGGGGAGGTCGTGGGTGCTGATCGCGGCCATCGCCGAGGCCGGCCACTCCGAGGGGTCGTCGTCCTCGAACCAGAGCAGCCGGTAGGAGAGGATCCCGTGCTCCTCCATGGCCTCGCGGACGCCGTCCTCCACCGTGCCGAGGTCCTCGCCCACGACGAGTGCCTGCGCCCGGTGGCTCTCCAGCGCGACGATGTCGAGCAGGTCCTCCGCCGGGTACCGGACGTAGGCGCCGCCGGCCGCGCTCCCGCCGCCGGGCACCCACCACAGCCGGAACAGGCCCATGACGTGGTCGATGCGCAGCCCGCCGGCGCCGGCGATGGTGGCGCGGATCGACTGGACGAACGGCTCGTAGTCGGCGTCCCGCAGCCGCCAGGGCACCAGAGGAGGGGATCCCCAGTCCTGGCCCTGGGAGTTGAACGCGTCGGGTGGTGCACCGACGCTGACGCCCTCGGCCAGCACGTCCTGCCACGCCCAGGCGTCGGCGCCGCCGCCGGAGACGCCGATCGGCAGGTCCTGGATGACGGTCATGCCTGCGGTGGCCGCCGCGAACTGCAGCTCGAGGGCCCACTGCAGCCAGGCGTGGAAGGCCACGACGGCGCCGTGCTGCTCGACGTAGCCGGCCAGCTCGGGGCCCTGGGGACGGCGGAGCTCCTCGGGCCAGGTGTGCCAGTCGGCGCCGTGCTCCTCGGCGATGGCCGCCCAGGTGGCCCAGTCCTGCAGCGTCTGGCCCTGCTCGTCGCGCCAGCGGGTGAACGCCTCCCCGCCGCCGTGGGCGAAGAAGATCCGCATGAGCACCTCGCGCTTGCGCGCCCAGATCGCGTTCCGGTCGATCAGCGGCGCCTCCGACAGCGCGCGGCCGGCGTCGTCCTCGAGGTCCACCCCGTCGGCGCCGGGCACCTCGGCGACCCGCAGGTACATCGGGTTGCGGAAGCGGCGGGTGGCCGGCAGGTACGGGCTGGCCTCCTGCTCGGCGATCGGCGCGACGGCATGCAGCGGGTTGATCAGCAGGAAGCCGGCGCCCTGCGCCTCGGCCATCCGGCGGACGGTGCGCAGATCACCCAGGTCGCCGATGCCCCAGCTGGCCCGGCTGCGCGTGGCATAGAGCTGCACCGCCCAGCCCCAGGCACGGTGCCCCTCGGGCAGCCAGCAGCGCCCGGGCGAGACGATCAGCCGGCGCCGCCGTCCCTCGGGCGACTGCAGCCAGTGATAGCCCAGCGGGAAGTCGGGGGGCAGCTCGCCGTCGAGGTGGCGCACCTCGCCGTCCTCGCAGACGACGTCGGCCTCGTCGATCTCCAGCGCGTCGCCGGGCCGGGCCACGATCGGCGCCCGGTCCTCCAGGTCGGCCGGCGGCCGGCCGATCACCCCGCGCAGCCGCTCGATGGTCTCCGGGGCCACGGAATGTTCCTGGTCGAGGGCATCGAGCCAGGTCGCGTCGATGCCCCACTCGTCGGTCGTCGGCTTCTGCGTCACCCGCTGATCCTCGCCGGGGGAGCGGACGGCCGCAGCGTCGGGTAGGCATCGGGCATGAGGATCACCGACACCTCGGACCTGTGGTGGAAGACCGCCGTCGTCTACTGCCTCGACGTCGAGACGTTCATGGACTGGAACGACGACGGCTGCGGCGACTTCGAGGGCCTCGCCCAGCGGCTGGACTACCTGGCCGAGCTCGGTGTCACCTGCCTGTGGCTGATGCCCTTCTATCCGACCGCCGACCGCGACGACGGCTACGACATCACCGACTTCTACGGGGTCGACCCGCGGCTGGGCACCCACGGCGACTTCGTCGAGGTGGTGCGGACGGCGAACGACCGGGGCATGCGGGTGATCGTCGACCTGGTCGTCAACCACACCTCGAACCGGCACCCGTGGTTCCGGTCGGCCGAGGCGAGCGTCGACTCGCCGTACCGCGACTTCTACGTCTGGCGCTCCGACCCGCCGCCGGACACCAGCAGCGAGGTTGTCTTCCCCGACAAGGAGAACAGCATCTGGCAGTTCTCCGAGAAGACCGGCGAGTGGTACCTGCACCGCTTCTACCGGCAGCAGCCCGACCTCAACGTCACCGATCCGAAGGTCCGCGACGAGATCGCCAAGGCCATGGGGTTCTGGCTGGAGCTGGGCCTGTCCGGCTTCCGGATGGACGCCGTCCCGTTCCTGCTGGAGACGCAGGGCACCGACAAGGCCGAGGCCGCCCGGCTGCCCGACCCGCACGAGTTCCTCCGGGAGCTGCGCGGCTTCGTCGGCCGGCGCACCGGCAGCGGGGTGCTGCTCGGCGAGGTGAACCTGCCGCACCCGCAGCAGGCCGAGTTCTTCGGCGGGGAGAACGGCAACGAGCTGACCATGCTGTTCGACTTCATCGGCATGCAGTCGCTCTACCTGTCGCTGGCCCGCGCCGACGCCGGGCCGCTCGCGAAGGCGCTGACCGACCGGCCGGCCGTGTCACCGGACAGCCAGTGGGCGACCTTCGTGCGCAACCACGACGAGCTCACCCTCGACAAGCTCAGCGACGCCGAGCGCGAGGAGGTGTTCGCCGCCTTCGGCCCGGACCCCCGGATGCAGGTCTACGGCCGCGGCCTGCGCCGGCGCCTGCCCCCGATGCTGGACGGCGACCCGCGGCGGATCCGCATGGTCTACAGCCTGCTGTTCTCCCTGCCGGGCACCCCGGTGCTCTTCTACGGCGAGGAGATCGGCATGGGGGAGGACCTCGATCTCGAGGGCCGGATGGCGGTGCGCACGCCGATGCAGTGGACCGACGGCCCCAACGGCGGCTTCTCCCGGGCGCCGAAGCGGCGACTGCGGCGCCCGGTGGTGAGCGGCGGGTACGGCCCGGAGCACGTCAACGTCGCCGCCCAGCGCAGTGACCCGGAGTCGCTGCTGTCGTTCATGAAGCTGCTGATCCGCCGGTACCGGGAGTGCCCCGAGCTGGGCTGGGGGCAGTTCGAGGTGCTGCCGCAGCCGCACGCCGAGGTGCTGGCGCACCTGTGCCGCTGGGAGGACGGCACGCTGGTCGCCGTGCACAATCTCGGCGCCGAGCCACGCACGGTGCCGCTCACCCTCGAGGGCTGCGACAGCACCCATCGCCTGGCCGATCTGCTGCAGGACGGCACCACCCCGCTGTCGGACGCGGGGCGGGCCGACCTGCAGCTCGAGGGGTACGGCTACCGCTGGCTGCGGGTGGTCGCCGACGGCAGCCGCCGGCTGCTCTAGTTGCCGCCGCCCAGCCCTTGGGCGATCTCCCAGACGTGGCCGGCCGGATCGGCGAAGCTGGCGGTGCGCAGCCCCCACGGCCGGTCGATGGGTCCGTTGAGGAGCGGCACGCCGTGCGAGGCCAGCTCCGCGACGACGGCGTCCACGTCGTCGACCTCGATGGTGAACTCGAGGCGGGGGCCGCCGCCGGGGGCGCCGACGGTCGCGGGGGCGACCAGCTCGCCCGCCGCGGACACCGCGAGCACGTTGATGATCGTGCCGTTGAAGCCGAAGGCCACCGACACGTCGTCCTCGAAGACCTGCTGCAGGCCGAAGACGTCGGCGTAGAAGGCCTTCGAGCCCGGCAGGTCCTCGGTGAACAGGGTGATCGCCCCGATGCCCGTGGCCAACGCGTTCATGCAGATGCCTCGCTCTCCTCGGCGGGCAGGCGCCGGACGGCGGCCGCCTCGGTCATGGTGACCGGTCCCGCCGACAGTTCTCATCGGCCGAGCGGGAGGCCGGTCAGGCGCGCCCGGTGTGCACCGTCTGCGCGAACAGCCAGAACAGGTCGGGCCGGCGGGCGACGCCGAGGGGGTCGGCCGGATCGACCAGCCGGTCGACCGCGGCCAGGTCGTCGGGCTGCAGGTACGGCCCGAGGCGGTCCCTCGTCAGCGCCAGGCGGTCGTGCACGTGCGCCCGGACGGCGTCCGGCGCCGGCGCCGGCAGGTCGACCAGCCAGCTGCGGGTGGCCACCTCGGAGAACCCGGCGGCGCGCAGCAGGGCGGCCCAGTCGGTACCCGGACGGATGCCCTGGTGGCCGGGCAGCGAGTGCAGCGCGTCGCCCTGGGCGACGTCGAGCCGTGCCTGCAGGTTCGGTCGGCCGAAGCCGAGATCCTCGGGTGCCCAGCGCGCGGGCAGGCCACCCTCGACGACGACGATCCGCCCGCCCGGGCGCAGCCGGTCGTGCAGCGCGGCCAGCGCCGCGGCCGGGTCGGGCAGGTGGTGCAGCACCCGGCTGATCCAGAGGACGTCGGCCCTCGGGATCGCTACGAGGCTCTCGGCGAGGTCGTGCTGGAGCGCCCGGACCCGGCCGCCGAGCCCCACCCGCTCCGCGCGAGCGAGCGCGCGGTCGAGCAGCGCGCGGGAGCCGTCGACGGCGGTGACCGTCGCGCCGGGGAACGCGGTCGCCAGAGCGGACGCGGCCACCCCGGGGCCGCTCCCCAGGTCGACGGCGTGCTCGACGACGCCCGGGGCGGCGGCCAGCCACTCCAGGACCTGCTCGATCCAGCCGAGGTCCAGCTCGGCCTCGCGTTCGAGCTGCTCGCCGCGGTGGTCCCAGTCGAAGGGATCGGCGGCGGAGTCGTCTGCGTGATGGTCGTCGCCTGCACGGTGGTGGTGGGAGGTCACAGCACATCTAGGCACATCCGGGACACGTCGGCACCCACCGCCTGTCGCATCCGCGGCGGGTCCGCGCCGGCTCGTAGGGTCGGTCGTGCGCAACTTCCGGGCCGGTGCCCTCCCGCTCCTGGCCGCCCTCGCGCTCGTCACCGGCTGCCGGGTCGACGTGGTCACGGCCGGCTCGGTGCCGTCGGGCGCCTCGTCGTCGGCCCCGTCGTCCCCCGGACCCGCGGCCGGCGGTGGGGGAGCGGCGCACGTGCCCGCGGGCACGCTCTCCCCGGCCGCGGCGACCGCCGCGCTGGCGGTGCTGCACGTCGCCGCCAAGGGCGGTCTGGGCGGGTACGACCGAGGCTGCGGGCACGGGCAGGGCTGCGTGTTCGGGCCGGCCTGGGCCGACGTCGACCACAACGGGTGCGACCAGCGCAACGACGTCCTGCACCGGGACCTGACCGGCGTGCAGGTGCGACCCGGGACCCACGACTGCGTCGTCGTCGGCGGCACCCTCGCCGACCCGTACACCGGCAGGGCCGTCCCGTTCGTCAAGGCCGACGCCGCGGAGATCCCGATCGACCACGTGGTGCCGCTGGCCGCCGCGTGGGTGCAGGGTGCCGCGGCCTGGCCGCTCGCTCGGCGTGCGCAGTTCGCCAACGACCTCGGCAACCTGCTGGCCACCGACCGGGAGCAGAACTCCGCGAAGGGCGATTCGACGGCCGACGAGTGGGTGCCGCCCAACCGCGCCTACGGGTGCTCGTACGCGACCGTCGTCATCACGGTGAAGCGGCACTACGCACTCAGCGTGACCCCGGGCGAGGCCGCGGCGCTGCGGCGGCTGCTGCACTCCTGCTGAGGCGCCGGTCGAGTTCTTCCTCACTCGCGGCACGCCGGGACGGCGTCCCGGATCCTGTGACGCCTGCGCCTAGCGTGACGCGTGAGGTGATCTGCGATGAGTGAAGTGAACGGAAGCGGTCCGCCGGGAACCGGGACGGCGGAGATCCCGGTGGTCCGGCCCGAGACCGCCGCGCCCACAGCGCCGGCCGAGGTCCCGCCGGTCCCCGTCGAGTCGACCGAGGCCCCGCCGACCGTCGAGGGCGCCCCGGTTGCTCAGCCGACCGCGCCGGTGACCGTGCGACCCGCACCGCGGATGCCGCGCCGCGGCCCGCTCACTGTGATGGGGCCCTGGGCGCCAGTCGCCGGTGGGGCGTTCGGGCTGCTGCTCGGCCTGGTGGCGGTGCTGGTGCTCGCCGGCTCGGCGGAGACGTTCGGGCAGCGACTGGCGCTGGTGCTGATGGTCGTCGGTCTGGGCATGCTCGGCACGGCGGGCACGCTGCTGGCCGACGAGGTGCGGATGCTCCGTCAGGGCGCGCGCGACGCCGCCGTCCGGCCGGGGCTGGTCGAGGCGACCACGGGTCTGCTCAGCGGCCTGACCCCGGCGCGGCTGCTGCTGGTCGTGAGCGCGTTCGTGCTGTTCCTGGCGGCCTACGTCAGCCGCTGACCGGCGTCAGCGGTAGGCCTGGACCGCGAGGACGACGGCGAGCCCCAGGCCGGCGGCGGCGATGACCCGCCGGAGGGCCGTCTGCGGTACCCGGCGCACGATCCGCGGGCCGAGCCGGCCGCCGATGAACAGCCCGATCGCCAGCGGCAGGGCCGAGGCCCACGCGATCGACGCGAAGACGATGTAGCCGATCGCGGCGACGCCGTTCGCGATGCCGAGCACGGTGTTCTTCAGCGCGTTGCTGCGCGGCACGCCCTCGCCGGTAGCCAGCAGGAACGTGGCGAGCATCAGCACCCCGGCGGCGGCGCCGAAGTACCCGCCGTAGATCGCGATCGCGAAGACGGCGGCCGGCAGCCACCGCTGGTCGCGGTCGGGGTGCTTGGCGTGCTCGCGCGCGCCCTCGGCGGCCAGCTCACGTGGGGGGCGCTGCACCAGGATCGCCGCCGATGCCGCGGCGATGAGGATCGGGACCAGCCGCTCGAACGCCGAGGACGGCGTCAGCAACAGCAGCACCGCGCCGGTCGTGCCACCGAGCACCGCGGCGACGCCGAGGGGGACGAGGCGTCGTCCCTGGCCGCGCAGTTCCGGGCGGGAGGCGCTCACCGAGCCCACGCTGTTGAGCACCAGGGCGACCGTGTTGGTGATGTTGGCCGTCAGCGGGGGCACGCCGGTGGCCAGCAGTGCCGGGTAGGTCATCAGCGACGCGAGGCCGGCGATGCTGCCGGTCAGCCCGCCGCCGATGCCGGCCAGCAGAAGGACGACGAAGTCGACGACGGTCACCCGGTCACCAGCACCGTGCTCGCGGCCGTCCGGCCAGTGATGCGTCCATCACCGGCGAGCCTCGCACGGGGTGACGTTCGGCCCCTCGCCAGGCCGCGCCGTGCCTCGGAGGCTGTGAGCATGACCGCCCGACGCATGATCCCCGGGGCCGGGGTGGCCGGCGCGGCAGCAGTCGCATATGGCGCGATGGTGCGTCCCCGGCTGCTGCGCTGGGGCGCCACCGATGCGGAGGTCGCCGGGCCGTACCCGGGCGCCGAGCTGGTCCCCGGCGGTAAGCGGGGCGCGACGATGGCCGTCACGATCGACGCGGCGCCGGAGCGGGTCTGGCCGTGGCTCGTGCAGCTGGGCGGGGGCCGGGCGGGCTGGTACTCCTGGGATGTCCTGGACAACGCAGGCCGCCCGAGTGCCCGAGAGGTGCACCCCGAGTGGCAGCAACTCGCCGTCGGCGACCACGTCACCTACCGAACCCGCCGGCACGGGCTCGTGGACGCCTGGGACGTCGCCGCACTCGAACCGGCACGATTCCTGGGACTGCACGGGTTGAGCGATCTGCGCGGCCGCCCCCTCGATCCGCACCAGCCACGGCCGGCGGCGTACACGGAAGGACTCTGGGGCTTTCGGTTGACGGAGCTACCCGGCGGGCGGACCCGTCTGGTGGTCGGTGGCCACGAGGTCTTCCGCGCTCCACTGCCGGGGCGCCTCCTCTCCTCCTGGCTCGGCCCCCTGGTCGTCTGGATCATGCAGGCGCGCATGTTGTCGGTCCTCAAGCGCAATGTCGAACGAGCGGCGGCCGCGCCGACCGTTGTGCCGGACGTCGGCGGTGCCGCGATCGACGACCGGCGTCCCGTCAGCGAATCGCGGTGACCGCTCAGTCCTTGCGGCCGGCGTCGACGAGCCGGAGCACCGGCGCGCCCTCCTCGTCGGAGGCCTCGAGGTCGACCTCGACGTCGAAGCCCCAGTCGTGGTTGCCGTCGGGGTCGTCGAGGATCTGCCGCACCTTCCACACCCCGGGCTCGGCCTTGTCGACGATCAGCAGGGCCGGCCCGCGGGCGTCGGCACCGGTCTGCACCTCGTCGTGCTCGGCGAAGTAGGCCCGCACCACCGCCTCCCAGCGGTCGGCGTCCCAGCCGGAGCCCCCGTCGAGCTCGCCCAGGTCGTACCAGCGACGGCGGGCGAACAGCTCCACCCGGCGGAACAGCGCGTTGCGCACCATGGCGGTGAACGCCCGCTCGTTGCCGGTCAGCGGGCGCGGGCGGGCCGGCACCGCGACGGGGACGTCGTGCGGCTGGTCGGGCGAGGTGAGCTGCTCCCACTCGTCGAGCAGGGAGGAGTCGACCTGGCGGACCAGCTCGCCGAGCCACTCGACGAGGTCGGTGACCTCCTCGGTGCGCGCCGCCGCCGGCACGCCGGACCGCAGCGCCTTGAAGGCGTCGGAGAGGTACCGGAGGACGGCGCCTTCGGAGCGGGTCAGCCCGTAGGTGTTCACGAACTCCCGGAAGGTGAAGGCCCGCTCCCACATCTCGCGGACGACGGACTTCGGCGAGAGCTGCGCGTCCGCGGCCCAGGGGTTGGTCTGGCGGTACACCTCGAACGCGTGGGCGAGGAGCTCCTCCAGCGGCTTCGGGTAAGTGACCTCCTCGAGCAGCTCCATCCGCTCGTCGTACTCGATGCCCTCGGCCTTCATCTGGGCCACGGCCTCGCCCTTGGCCTTGTTGAGCTGCGCGCCGAGGATCTGCCGCGGGTCGTCGAGGGTCGCCTCGATCACCGACACCACGTCGAGCACGTAGCTCTCCGACTCCGGGTCCAGCATCTCGATCGCGGCCAGCGCGAACGTCGACAGCGGCTGGTTGAGGGCGAAGTCCGGCGGCAGGTCGAGCGTCAGGTCGTAGCGCCGGCCGTCGGGCTCAGACTCGGGCAGCCGCTCCAGGACGCCGGCCTGCAGCAGCGACCGGGCGATCCCGATCGCCTCGCGGATGTGCTGCAACTGCTTCTTGCGCGGCTCGTGGTTCTCGGTGAGCAGCCGGCGCATCGCCACGAACGGGTCACCGGGCCGGTCGACGACGTCGAGGATCATCGCCGTCGTCACGCGCATGTTGCTGGTCAGCTTCTCCGGCTCGCCCTCGATCAGCCGGTTCATCGTCGCCTCGCTCCACGGCACCATGCCGTCGGGCACCTTCTTGCGGACCAGCTTCCGGCGCTTCTTCGGGTCGTCGGCGACCTTCGCGAACTGCTTGAGGTTCTCGACCTCGTGCTCCGGCGCCTGGACGACGACCGTGCCCGCGGTGTCGTAGCCGGCCCGACCGGCCCGCCCGGCGATCTGGTGGAACTCGCGCACCTGCAGCAGCCGGGTGCGGGTGCCGTCGTACTTGGAGAGCGCGCTGAAGACGACGGTGCGGATCGGCACGTTGATGCCGACGCCGAGGGTGTCGGTGCCACAGATGACCTTGAGCAGCCCCGCCTGGGCCAGCTGTTCCACCAGGCGCCGGTACTTGGGCAGCATCCCGGCGTGGTGGACGCCGATGCCGTGCCGGACCAGCCTGCTGAGGGTGGTGCCGAACGCCGAGGAGAACCGGAACCCGCCGATCAGGTCGGCGATCGCGGCCTTCTCCTCCTTGCTGCACACGTTGACGCTCATCAGCGCCTGGGCCCGCTCCAGGGCCGAGGCCTGGGTGAAGTGGACGACGTAGATCGGCGCCTGCTTCGTGTCCAGCAGGTCCTGGATCGTCTCGTGCATCGGGGTGGTCGCGTAGTAGTGGTGCAGCGGCACCGGGCGCTCGGCGTTGGCCACCAGCGCCGTCGTCCGGCCGGTACGGCGGGTGAGGTCATCGCGGAGGAAGGTGACGTCGCCGAGGGTGGCGCTCATCAGCAGGAACTGGGCCTTCGGCAGCTCGAGCAGCGGCACCTGCCAGGCCCACCCGCGGTCGGGGTCGCCGTAGAAGTGGAACTCGTCCATGACCACGAGCCCGATGTCGGCGTCGGCGCCCTCCCGGAGGGCGATGTTGGCCAGCACCTCGGCGGTGCACGCGATGATCGGGGCGTCGTGGTTCACCGCCGCGTCGCCGGTGAGCATGCCGACGTTGGCCGCGCCGAAGACCCCGCAGAGCGCGAAGAACTTCTCGCTGACCAGCGCCTTGATCGGGGCGGTGTAGTAGCTCCGACGTCCGGCGGCCAGGGCCGCGTACTGCGCGCCGGTGGCCACCAGCGACTTGCCGGAGCCGGTCGGCGTCGCCAGGACGACGTTCGCGCCGCTGACCAACTCGATCAGCGCCTCCTCCTGCGCTGGGTACAGGACGGTGCCGTTCGTCTCCGCCCAGGCGGCGAAGTCGGCGAACAGCTGGTCGGGGTCGTTCCCCTTCGCGCGGAGTGCGGCGAGGTCGGCGGCGTCGTCGAGGAGGGGCGGGGCAATCGCGGTCATCGTGGGCAACAGCGTGCCCGACACCTCGGACGTTCCCGCGGCGCGGTCCCCGGAAGGAGCCATTAAGAGACGGTCACGATCCGATAACGAAGTCTCAGTTCCCGCCTTTTGTCTGTCGATCTTGTTACTAAGTGAACAACAGGTGAACGAGAGGTGACTGACAGATGCGCGCCAAGGATTGCCCCGAGTGTCGGTGGGTCTCCGTCGTCGATAAGGCGGGGCGTCGCCGACTCGAGATGCGCTGGCTGCCGCCGACCGTCGCCACGCCGGTAGCCCGCGCCGCCTGAGGCGCCGACGGTCGAGGTTCCGGGCCGGACGGCCGGGGTAGGCGGACGACGACGTTCCGCCGCACCGCCGAGGAGGCCCCGTGTCCGAGCCCCGTCCCGAGAGTCAGCCCGCCCAGCAGCAGGAGCCACCCGGCGTCCTCGGGAAGATGACGCCGAAGCCCGACCACGGTGAGGAGAGCTACCGCGGGTCGGGCCGGCTCACAGGCAAGGCCGCGGTGATCACCGGCGGGGACAGCGGGATCGGCCGCGCGGTCGCGATCGCCTTCGCCCGCGAGGGGGCCGACGTCCTGATCTCCTACCTGAACGAGCACGACGACGCGCAGGACACCGCCCGGTACGTCGAGGGGGCGGGCCGGAAGTGCGTGCTGGTCGCCGGCGACCTCGCCGACCGGTCGCACGTGAAGACGATCATCCCGAAGGCCGTCGAGGAGTTCGGCCGGGTCGACGTCCTGGTCAACAACGCCGCCTTCCAGATGAGCCACGACTCACTCGACGAGGTCAGCGACGAGGAGTGGGACCACACCCTCGCCGTGAACCTCTCGGCGATGTTCACCCTCTGCAAGGACGCGATCCCGCACATGCCGTCCGGCGCCTCGATCATCAACTCGTCGTCGGTGAACTCCGACCAGCCCAGCCCGAACCTGGCGCCGTACGCGATGACGAAGGCGGGCATCGCCAACTTCACCGCGAGCCTGGCCCAGATGCTGGCGGAGAAGGGGATCCGGGCCAACAGCGTCGCGCCGGGTCCCGTCTGGACGCCGCTGATCCCGGCCACCATGCCCGAGGAGAAGGTGGAAGGCTTCGGCGAGCAGGTGCCGCTGGGTCGGGCGGGGCAGCCGGCCGAGCTCGCACCGGTCTACGTGATGCTCGCCAGCGACGAGGCGTCCTACGTCTCAGGCGCCCGGGTCGCCGTCACCGGCGGCAAGCCGATCCTCTGAGACGGGACCGGTCATGACGGTCGACCTCTTCGCCGGTGTCCCGGTCAGCGACTACGAGCGGGCCGTGGCCTGGTACGAGCGCCTGCTCGGCAGGGAGCCCAGCTTCCTCCCCAACGACGTCGAGGCGGTGTGGGAGGTCGCCGAGCACCGGTACGTGTACGTCGAGGTGCGTCCCGAGCACGCGGGTCATGCGATGCACACCCTCTTCGTCGACGACCTCGACGCGCGAGTCGCGGCGATCGCCGAGCGCGGTCTCGAGCCTGCCGAACGGGAGACGTACGAGAACGGGGTGAGCAAGGTGACCTATCAGGATCCCGACGGCAACGAGGTCGGCTTCGGTGGGGGCTCGGCCTCCTGAGCCGTGTTTCCAAGGGCGCGGGTGATGGCCGCGATGTGCTGTGGGCGGACCCGGCAGCAGCCGCCGACCAGGCGGGCACCGCCCTCGACCCACGACGGGACGTCGTCGGTCCAGCTCCCCGGCGTCCCGGTCCACCGACGGCGGACGGCGTCCCAGCCCTCCCCGCTGTTCGGATACACGACGATCGGCGCCCCGGCGACCCTCGCGGCGGCCACGGTGGGACCGATCGCGGTGGGGGAGGTGCAGTTGACGCCGACGGCGATCACTTCCGGGACGTCGGCCACCAGCGCGTAGACCTCGGCTGCGGGCTCGCCTCGCCGAGTCCGGGGCACACCCCTGCGGTCGAGCACCGTGGTGAGTGACAGCCACATCGGCATCCCGAGGTCCACGGCCTCGGCGACCAGCGCACCGGCTTCGGCGGCCGCGGGCACCGTCTCGCAGGCAAGGACGTCGGCGCCGGCCTGGGCGAGCAGCTCCATCCGCGGCCGATGGAATTCCCGCAGTGCGGCGATGTCCAGCTCGTCCACGTACGCGCCGGTGTACTCCGAACCGTCGGCCAGCATGGCGCCGTACGGCCCGACCGACCCCGCGATCCAGCCGTCACCCTGCCCTTCCTTCGCCAACAGGACCGACCGTTCGATCAGTGCTTCCGCCTGGCGCCAGCTCACGCCCGCGGCCACGAAACCCGGAAGGGTTGCCTGGTAGCTGGCCGTCGTCGCCACCTGCGCTCCGGCCGCGGCGAACGCGGCGTGCGCGGCCACGATCGCGTCCGGGTCGTCGCGGAGCAGCCGAGCCGACCAGAGGGCCGAGCTGACGTCGTGCCCCTGCGCCTCGAGCTCGGTGGACAGCCCACCGTCGAGCACGACCGGCCCAGTGGCCAAGGCCGCAGCGAGGGAACGCATGGGAGCCATCCTCCCGCGGTACAGGCGGAGGCATGGTCTTCATCTGGAGGAGCGGCGGTCGCCGCCGGCGGGGGTACGGCGGCTACGGCCCGGGCTGGGGCCCGCGCTACGGCCCGGGATACGGGTACGGCCCGGGCCCGGGGTACGGCTATCGCCGCGGGTACGGCGGGGGCGGCGGCTCGTGCCTGCGGGACCTGCTGCTCCTGGACGCCGGCTGCTGCCTGGCCGAGATGATCGGCTGTGGCAACAACCTGTTCCTCGTGGCGCCGTCCACGCTCCGGCATGTGCATGCCGACGGCACCGCGCGGCACGGCCGCCTGGCCGAGCGGATGATCGCCGCGATCCGGGTCTACCAGCGGGAGATCAGCCCGAAGCGTCCGCCGGTCTGCAGGTTCGAACCGTCGTGCTCCGCCTACGCCGTCGAGGCCGTGGAGCAGCACGGCGCACGGCGGGGTGCGTGGCTCACGATCCGTCGGCTGGTGCGGTGCCGGCCGGGCGCCGTCGGGGGAGCGGATCCGGTGCCGGCGGCCGCCTGAAAACGGTTGGGCGACGGTGCCGCCGTCACATACCGTCGCCGGGTGAGCACGGATGGGACGACGGGTGCCGCGACCTGGCAGGACCCCGTCTGGCTGACCGCTGCCCTAGCGTGGGCGAGCGAGCGGCTCGCCGAGCGGGGTCTCGCCCTGGGCGGCGAGCCGGAGCAGCCGCACGTCCGTGCCTGGTCGACGGCGTTACGACTGCCCGTGCGCGGCGGCGCCGCCGTATGGCTCAAGTCGGTCGGCCCGGGCTCGGCCCAGGAGCCGGCCCTCATCGGAGCGCTGGGGGAGTGGGCCCCCGAGCACGTCCTGGTCCCGCTGGCGGTGCACCGCGAGCGCCGGTTGATGCTCCTGCCCGACGGCGGCCCGACCATGCGCGCCGCCGGCGGGGCGACCTCGGTCGAGGCATGGGAGGCGATGCTCCGCGACTACGCCCAGCTCCAGCTCGAGCTGGTGCCGCGCGCGGACGAGATGGTCGGCCTCGGCGTGCCCGACGCCCGCCCGAAACGGCTGCCGGAGCTCGCCGCCGAGCTACTCGCGGACGCCGGGTCCCTGATGCTGGGTCGCCCCGACGGGCTCTCCTCCGAGCAACGGGATCGGCTGGTCGCCGAGCTCGGCCGGTACGGCGAGCTGTGCACGCGGCTGGCGGAGTCGGGTGTCCCGGCCTCGCTCCAGCACGACGACCTGCACGACGCGAACGTGTTCGTGGGGATGAGGCACTACCGGTTCTTCGACTGGGGCGACGCGAGCGTCGCGCACCCCTTCCTGAGCCTGCTCGTCCCGCTCCGGGTGGCCGCCCGGGCGATGGACGTGCCGCCCAGGGACGCCGTCCTCCTGCGCCTGCGCGACGCCTACCTCGACGTCTGGTCCGGCTACGGCAGTCCCGGCGAGCTCCGGGAACTGGCCGACGTCGCCCTTCGGGCCGCACCGCTGCCGCGGGCGATGACCTGGCGCCGGATCCTTCGCGGCGTGCACCCGGCCGAGCGCGCGGAATGGCAGGACGCCGTCCCCGGCTGGACCGCCGAGTACCTCGAACCGGGCATCCTCGTCGCGCCCGCCGCCGCACCGGCGGGACGTCCAGGAGACTGAGCGGCATGCCAGCGAGCGACGACCCGTCCGGAGACCTGCAGGTCACCGGCTCCGTCGTCGTCCCCGCGACCGCGCTCAACTGGCGCTTCTCCCGCTCGTCAGGCCCCGGCGGTCAGGGCGTCAACACCGCCGACTCGCGGGTCGAACTGTCGGTGGCGCCGTTGGAAGTTCCCGGACTCACCGAGCACCAGCAGCGGCGGCTCGCCGCTCGGCTGGACGATCGCCTGGTCGACGGCGTCCTGACCATCGTCGCCAGCGAGCACCGCCAGCAGCTGCGCAACCGGCAGGCCGCGCGCGAGCGGCTGGCCGCCGTCCTCCGCGCCGCGCTCGCTCCGCCGCCACCCAGCCGTCGGCGCACCAAGCCGACCCGCGGCTCGCAGGAGCGCCGGATCGAGGCGAAGAAGCAGCGCGGGCAGCTGAAGAAGCAGCGTCGCTCCTGGGACTGAGGCGCCCCGCTGCTGGATGGTCATGCATCGTCGTGCATACTTCGTCGAGTGTCCAAGGTCCTCACGTCCCTGCCTGTCGGAGAACGCGTCGGGATCGCCTTCTCGGGCGGTCTGGACACCTCGGTAGCGGTCGCCTGGATGCGCGACAGGGGCGCGGTTCCGTGCACCTACACGGCCGACATCGGGCAGTACGACGAGCCCGACATCGCGTCCGTGCCCGGCCGTGCCACCGCCTACGGCGCTGAGATCGCCCGGCTGGTCGACGCCCGCGCGGCGCTCGTCGAGGAGGGGCTGGCCGCCCTGACCTGCGGCGCGTTCCACGTCCGGTCCGGTGGGCGCAGCTACTTCAACACCACGCCGCTCGGGCGCGCGGTCACCGGCACGCTGCTGGTTCGCGCCATGCTCGAGGACGACGTCCAGATTTGGGGCGACGGTTCGACCTTCAAGGGCAACGACATCGAGCGGTTCTATCGGTACGGGCTGCTGGCCAACCCGTCCCTGCGGATCTACAAGCCCTGGCTGGACGCCGACTTCGTCGCCGAGCTCGGTGGGCGCACGGAGATGTCGGAGTGGCTGGTCGCCCATGACCTGCCCTACCGGGACAGCACGGAGAAGGCGTACTCCACCGACGCCAACATCTGGGGCGCCACGCACGAGGCCAAGACCCTGGAGCACCTGAACACGGGCATCGAGACCGTCGACCCGATCATGGGCGTGCGGTTCTGGGACCCCGACGTCGAGATCCCCACCGAGGACGTCACCGTCGGCTTCGCGCAGGGGCGGCCGCAGACGATCAACGGCAAGGAGTTCGCCTCCGCCGTGGACCTGGTGATGGAGGCCAACGCCATCGGCGGCCGGCACGGGCTGGGCATGTCCGACCAGATCGAGAACCGGATCATCGAGGCCAAGAGCCGCGGCATCTACGAGGCGCCCGGCATGGCGCTGCTGTTCATCGCCTACGAGCGGCTGGTCAACGCCATCCACAACGAGGACACCCTCGCCACCTACCAGAGCGAGGGACGGCGACTGGGCCGGCTGATGTACGAGGGCCGGTGGCTCGACCCCCAGTCGCTGATGCTGCGGGAGTCGCTGCAGCGCTGGGTCGGGATGGCCGTGACCGGTGAGGTGACTCTGCGGCTGCGGCGGGGCGAGGACTACTCGATCCTCGACACCTCGGGGCCCGCCTTCAGCTACCACCCGGACAAGCTCTCCATGGAGCGCACCGAGGACTCCGCGTTCGGTCCGGTCGACCGGATCGGCCAGCTGACCATGCGCAATCTCGACATCGCCGACTCGCGCGCCAAGCTCGAGCAGTACGCCGCGCTCGGCATGGTCGGCGGCGCGCAGGCCGTCGCCCTCGGCGCCGCGCAGGCGGCCGCGACCGGTCTGATCGGCGCGATGCCCGAAGGCGGCGCGGAGGCGATCGCCTCCCGCGGCCTGGTGCCCGCCGACGAGGAGTTGCTCGACCGAGCCGCGATGGAGGCGGGTACCGACTGAGGGCTCGACGCCGGAGCCAGGATCAGCCAGACGTCAGGCAGAACGGGTGGCCCGCCCGGTCGGCGAACACCCGGAAGGTGTCGGCGCCGCCGTCCAGCCGGGTCGCGCCCAGGGACAACGCACGCGCCTCGCCGGCGTCGAGGTCCTCGACCAGGATGTCGAGGTGCGCCTGTTGCGGGCGGGTCGGGTCCGGCCACAGCGGCGGGTTGTAGCCGCTGATCTGCTGAACCATGATCGATGTCGGACCGCCGGACACCAGCGCGCCCTCCGGACCCTCGTAGCTCACCTCAAGCTCCAGCAGGTCGGCGTAGAAGTGCGCGAGCGCCGCCGCGTCCGGGGCGTCGAGGGTGACGGCGAAGAACTCCATGGCGGGACCGATGCCGTCCCGCTGGCACAGGTCGAACGGATGACCCGCGGGATCGGCGAGGGTGATCCAGGTCGGACCGTCGGCGAGCCGCGTCGCGCCCAGCTCGACGGCCCGC
>Ga0308173_10000453_pt1 | contig 17234 bp, 19 predicted proteins | sample PhyPR1_FD_203716 | JGI IMG/M metagenome (GOLD analysis project Ga0308173, IMG submission 203716) | Soil microbial communities from UC Gill Tract Community Farm, Albany, California, United States - DLSLS.P.R1 | ecosystem: Environmental > Terrestrial > Soil > Agricultural land | place: USA...
GGCACCTGGGCGACGTAGGGCACCGGCAGCGCCGTCCCCAGGACTCCGAAGAGCACCAGGAGCACGACGCCGGCGGTCAGGACGGCGATCCGACGGGTCACGACGGGCGAGCCTATGTCGGCTTCCTGAATGAGGCGTCCGCCCAGGGCGCAAACTGCCATCCGCCACGTGAAGATCACGCGTCTACCGTGGACGCATGAGTGACGTGCCGTTCGGCTTCGGGCCTCCCGACCGTGATCCCGAGCGCCGGGAGCCGGGCAAGGGGGGCGACCCCGCGGGAGACCCGTTCGGTCTCGGCGCCCTGTTCGGCGGGATCGCCGGCGGCGGATCCCCGGAGGACCTGCTGGGGAAGATGCCGCTGTTCGCGGAGTTGCAGAAGATGATGAGCTGGTCCGGCGGACCGGTGAACTGGGACCTCGCCCGGCAGGGCGCGATCAGCCAGCTCGCGGCCGGGCACCAGCCCACCTCTCAGGCCGAGCAGACCGCCGTCGCCGAGTCGCTCCGGCTGGCCGACCTCTGGCTGGACCAGGTCACCGAGCTGCCGTCGGGTATCGAGCGGACCGCGGCCTGGTCCCGGGTGGACTGGGTCGAGAAGACGCTGCCGGCCTGGAGCCAGCTCATCGACCCGCTGGCCGAGAAGGTGGTGGCGGCGATGACGAGCGCGCTGCCGCAGGAGGCGGCGATGTCCTTGGGCCCGATCGCCGGGATCATGGGCCGGATGGGCGGCCTGATGTTCGGCGCCCAGGTGGGGCAGGCCCTCGGCAAGCTGGCCGACGAGGTCGTGACCAGTACCGACGTCGGCCTGCCGTTGGCACCGGCCGGCACGGGCGTGCTCGTGCCGCAGAACGTCGACGCGTTCGCCGCGGGCCTCGACCGGCCGGCCGACGAGGTGCGCCTGTTCCTCGCGCTCCGGGAGGCGGCGTCGCAGCGGCTGTTCGCCCACGTCCCGTGGCTGCGCCAGCAACTCGAAGACGCGGTGCACGCGTACGCGCGGGGCATCACCATCGACCGCGAGGCGATCGAGCAGAAGCTCGGCGAGGCGATGTCCGGCATGGAGGGCGGCATCGACCCGAGCAACCCCGAGAGCATCCAGCAGCTGCTGGGCAGCGGGGTGCTCGAGCCGGAGGAGACGCCCGAGCAGCAGATGGCGCTGCGCCGGCTGGAGACGTTGCTCGCCCTCGTCGAGGGCTGGGTGGACACCGTCGTCGCGGAGGCGGCCAAGGACCGGCTGCCGGGGCACTCGGCGCTCGCCGAGACGATGCGCCGGCGGCGCGCCACGGGTGGCCCGGCGGAACAGACGTTCGCGACGCTGGTGGGGCTCGAGCTGCGGCCGCGCCGGCTGCGCGACGCGGCCACCGTGTGGGGAGCGATGGGCCAGCGCTACGGGAACGCCGACCGGGACACGCTGTGGTCGCACCCGGACCTGCTGCCGACGTCGGACGACCTCGACGAACCCCTGGACTTCGTGGCCCGCCACGGCATGGACGACGAGTTCGGGGCTCTGACCGACGAGCAGCCGCGCGACGAGGACTGACGGCCCCCTGCAGGGCACCGCCCCGAGCGTGCGAGGGGTGGGGAGGAGGGTCCTTCTTCAGTCGACGGGATCGCCGGGCGCGCCCTCAGGTGGCTCGGCCGCGTGAGTGGCCTGCTCGACGCCCTCGAGGAAGCCACGCGCCCGCTCCGCCCGCGGGTAGCGCGCGACGAGCGCCCAGAAGGGCTCGTCGTGCCCCGGCTCGAGCAGGTGCACCAGTTCGTGCACCAGGACGTAGTCCACGACGTAGTCGGGCATGGATCGCAGCCGGCTGGACAGCCGGATGCTCCGATCGGCCGGCGTGCACGACCCCCACCGGCGCTGCTGGTTGTCGACCCAGCGGACGCTGGCCGGCTCCGCAAGCCCGTCGAGGTGTGCCGCCGAGAGCGCCCGCGCCCGCGTCATCAGTTCGCTGTCGCCGCCGAGTGACCGGCGGCGCCGCTCCTCGCGGGTCTGGAGCTTGGCGACCATCTGGGCCACCCAGCGGCGTTCCTCGGCGGGGCTGAACGCGGCCGGGATGAGGACCACGGTGCGGCCCTGCTCGCGGTAGGCCGTGACCGTGCGCCGCCGCCGGGCGCTGCGCCGGACCTCGACGACACTGCCCACCGCGTCGCCGTCGGCGGACGCGGTGGCGTCGGGAGTCGGTCGGGGCACGAAGGCACCGTAAGGCACGGCAGCGACCGTGCGCCTGTGCGGACGCACCCATGTGGGTACAGGTCGCACGGACGGTGGACATATGGGCGCTCTCCCCGGTGACAAGGGTTGCGCTCCGCAGTCGTCCACAGGTCGGGTTCGCACGACCGCGCAGGTCGGGAGGGTGGTCGGACCCTCTGGTCACCTCGGGTTCGCCGCCTCGTCCCCGGCCTGCGCACAGGGACACGCCGAGCAGTCCCCACGCGCTCCACAGCTTTGTCCACAGGCTGTGGGAATTCCGGTGTCCGACCGGACGGTCCATCGACCCGCCCGCGGTTCCGTTACTGGTCGGCACGGGTAGCGTGCCTGCGCAACGGCGACCGGCGCGCGTGCCGAGGCGCCCCGAGTGCGAGGAGATCCCGTGGCTGAGAGCTACAACGGCTACTGCGTGAAGTGCAAGGAGAAGCGCGACTTCGATGGTGAGGTCAAGGTCAGCGAGTCCGGTCGCCGCATGGCGCAGGGCACCTGCCCCGTGTGCGGCACCAAGATGAACCGGATCCTCGGCAAGGCCTAGTCAGCCCCGTCCAGAGGCTCACGGCGGCGTTCCCCTCGGGGGCGCCGCCGTCGTCGTCCCGGGGCCTGTGGACGACGCCCGCGCGGTGTGCCCGGTCGCTGCGACGCTGCCCCCGTGACCGACACGCCCCATCCCCTGCTTCCCGCCGCCACCCCGCTGCTGCGCGTCGGCCCAGGGGCTGTCCAGGTCGGCGGGGTGGACTCCGGGCCCGGGGTGCGCATCGACGCCGGCGCCACGGGCCTGGCCCGGCTGCTGCGGGGCCTCGACGGCGGGCGGGCCCTGCGCTCGATCCTGGCCGACGCCGACCGGGACGGGCTGGACCGGAGCACCGTCGTGAGCGTGCTCGACGGGCTGCGGGCCGCCGGGGTGCTGCTGGACATCGATGCCGCCGATCTCCTGGCGGCTGACGCGGGCCCGGCGGCCGCGGCACGCACCGCGGCGGAGCTCCCGGCCGCCCTCGGCGGTGCGGTGGGGCCCGTCTGGCGGCGACGGCGGTCCGCCGTGATCGTGGTGGAGGGGGCGAACCGGGTCGGGGTTCCCCTGGCGGCAGTGCTGGCCGCCAGCGGCGTCGGCCGGGTCAGCGTCCGCGACTCCGGGCTGGTCGGGGCGGGCGACGCGATCGTGGGCGGCCTCAGCGCGGCCGACGAGGGCCGTCCCCGTGCGCTGGCGGCGGCCGACGCGATCCGCCGGGCCAGTCCGCTCACCGATCTTCGCCCGCTCGCCGACGAGGCGGCCGACCTGGTCGTCCTCGCCCGGCCATGGGCCGCGTCGGACCCGCTGACCGCCGCCGAACTGGACCGCCGCGTGCCGCACCTGGTCGCCACGGTTCGCGGGGAGGTGGGCATCGTCGGCCCGCTGGTAGTGCCCGGGGTGACCAGCTGCCTGCGCTGCGCCGACCTGCACCGCCGGGACGCCGACCCGCGCTGGCCCCGGATCGCGGCGCAGCTCACCGCTACCGAAGCGCCGCCCAGCGGAGCGACCGTCACCTGCCTGCTCACCGCGGCGACCGCGGCGCGGCAGGTCCTGGCCTATCTGGACGGCAACGCGGCGCCCGCCACGCTCGACGCGACCGTCGAGCTGCGGCCACCGGATCTCCTGCCCCGCGTCCGGAGGTGGCCGCCGCACCCCGCCTGCGACTGCGGAGCGGTCGCCGAGAAGACTCGGCACCGGAACGGGACCACCCTCCCGGGCGAAGGCGGGACGGTTCCTCCCGGCGAGACAGGCGCCCGGCAGGCAAGAATGGGCGGCTGACAGCCCACCAGCTCACCGGGACGACACGGCGACGCCCGTCGGGGCACGGGGCGCCGGCGAGGAGGACGCGTGAGTGACGACGGACCGGTGATGCCGCGGGGTTCGGTCTCCCGGACCGCGCGCCTGGCCTCACTCCCCCTGGGCGCCGCCGGCCGCGCGACCCTGGGGCTGGGCAAGCGGCTCTCGGGACGGCCCGCCGACGACGTCGCCGCCGAACTCCAGGCGCGGACCGCCGAGCAGTTGTTCGCCGTGCTCGGTCAGCTCAAGGGCGGCGCGATGAAGCTCGGCCAGACGCTGTCGGTCTTCGAGGCCGCGGTGCCCGACGAGATCGCCGCCCCGTACCGCGAGGCCTTGGTCAAGTTGCAGGAAGAAGCACCGCCGATGCCGGTGCGCACCGTCCACGCGGTGCTCTCCCAGCAGCTCGGTGGCACCTGGCGCCAGCGGTTCTCCCACTTCGACGACCAGCCGGCGGCCGCGGCGAGCATCGGCCAGGTGCACCGGGCCACGTGGCGCGATGGGCGGGACGTCGCCGTCAAGATCCAGTACCCGGGCGCGGGGACGGCGCTCATGGCCGACCTCAACCAGCTGGCCCGGTTCGCCCGCATGTTCGCGGCCCTTTTTCCCGGCATGGACGTCAAGCCGCTGATCGCCGAGCTCAAGGCCCGCGTGGCCGAGGAGCTGGACTACGGGCTCGAGGCCGACGCACAGCGGGCGTTCGCCGCCGCGTACGCGGGTGACGAGCAGATCGTCGTCCCGCGGATCGTGGCCAGCGCGCCGAAGGTGATCGTGTCCGAGTGGCTGGAGGGCATGCCGCTGTCGCGGATCATCGCCGACGGCAGCCAGGACCAGCGGGATCGCGCCGGCCATCTGTTGGCGGTCCTGCACTTCTCCGGTCCCCAGCGGGCCGGTCTGCTGCACGCCGACCCGCACCCGGGCAACTTCCGGCTGCTCGCCGACGGACGTCTCGGGGTCATCGACTTCGGGGCGACCGCGCGGTTGCCCGACGGGCATCCCGAGCCGATCGGGCGGCTGCTGCGGTGGGCGCTGGCCGGGAAGGCCGACGAGGTGCTCACCGATCTGCGCGCCGAGGGCTTCGTTCGGCCGAACATGCACGTCGACGCCCAGGGGGTGCTCGACTACCTGCGGCCGCTGCTCGAACCGCTCCGGAGCGACCGGTTCCAGTTCACCCGAGCCTGGATGCAGGAGCAGGCGGCGCGGATCGCCGACCCGCGCACCGAGGCGAGCAAGCTCGGCCGGCAGCTGAACCTGCCCCCGGCGTACCTGCTGATCCACCGGGTGACGATCGGCTCGATCGGCGTCCTGTGCCAGCTCGGTGCGGCCGGCAACTTCCGCAGCGTCCTGGAGGAGTGGCTCCCGGGCTTCGTGGCGTGACGCTGCCGATCGGCGCTGACCTTCAGAAGCTGTCCAGCGCTGCCGATGTCTCCCAGCGTCATGGATCGATGCCCCGGGAGGGCCGATGAACTACCTGCGCCGCTTGCAGATCGAGCGACCCGTGCTCTTCTGGGTGATCCTGATGGTCGCCTTCTGGCTGGCCTTCCAACTCGTGCTGCTCGTCGCCGAGCTCCTGTTGGGTCCGTTCGGGCTGCCGTCGTGGGCGCCCCTCGTCGTCGTGCTGGGCGTGCTCGTCATCATCGCCCGGCGGCAGCAGGGGTCCCGGTAGGAATCACGACCGACTCATGTCGTGCCGAGCAGGGGCCTAGAGAGTCCCCCGATGGCGCGACAGTGGGGCTCCACGCCATCGGGGGACGGCTCCTGGCCGCGGTGTCGTCCGGAGGACGACAGATCACACCGCGGCGCTGGCCCGCGCGGCACGGCGGACGGCACGCTCCGCCCGACGGGCCGCGCGCCTGGCCAGGTAGAGCCGACGGGCGCGCGAGGCGGCGTGGATGCGCGCCTCCTCCTCGCGCATCCGGCTCTGGGCCAGGTCGTTCTCGAGCAGGTACGAGTACATGGCGTTTCCTTCTGGATGAGTGGGCGGCTCCCTCCGGGAGAGAGGGGGTGCCGGGATGTGGATGCAGTCGGGCCTCACGCGGCGACGTCCTTGCGGGGACGCCCCCGCGGCCGCTTTCGCGCGATCACCGAGCCGCGCTCGAAGATCTCTCCGCCCCAGACGCCCCAGGGCTCCGCGCGGTCCAGGGCGCCGGCCAGGCAGGCGGCCCGGACCGGACAGTCGGCGCAGAAACTCTTGGCGAGCTCCAGTTGCGCCGGCGTCTCGGCGAACCACAGGTCCGGGTCCTCGACCCGGCACGGCAGGGGGCGCCGTACCGGTGCCGGAGCCACCGGGGTGGAGGGCCGCCGCGGTGGGAGGCCCCCCGTCCAGGGGAGCTCGGGTCGGCGGTGGGACGTCGGGCGGTCGATCGTCTGCTGCACTGCCGCTCCTCCTTTGTCTGCGTTGGCCGGCGGAGACCCGCCGACCGAAGTCGGTGTGGCCGGGTGTCGCGGACAAAGAGAAAGGCCGCGGATCCCGGGGTTCGGGTTCCGCGGCCTCGGAGAGGACCGGCGAGCGCTAGCTCAGCGGTCTGCCCGAGGGATGGATCCCGAGGGTGGTGCCGATGAAGTTGTGGGCGATGGGGGCCTTGGTGACGGCCTGACCGCCGACCTGAGAGCGGGTCCACAGGACGACCGGGCGACGCCGGGCAGCGCTGACGCCTGCGGGCACACCGGTCCCCTGGAACGGCGCGACGCGCGGCGCGGGGCTCACGCCGATGACGATCCGGCTGTCGCGGTCGGTGCACCCACGCACGTCGGATCCACCCAGGCCGAGGAGATCGGCGGGGGCCATCGTCGAAGTCATGGTGTTCATCAGGTGCCCCCTCCTCTCCGGACTCGTCCCCGGCCAGGGCGGCCGGGATCGCTGGGGTGCAGCTCGTGTGTGCCGGAACACTATGACCTGCCCGGAAGCGGGGTCAATCGAATTAACGCCGAACATCCTCCGGACGTGGCGGCCCTGCTCCGGCATTCGTCCGTTCGTCGCCGTCGGACCTAGCCGCTGACCGTCGCCAGCACGTCCTGCCCGTAGAGGTCGAGCTTCCGCGAGCCGATGCCGGGCAGGGACGAGAGCTCCATGAGGTTCGCCGGCCGGGTCTCGGCGATGGCCTGCAACGTGGCGTCGGTGAAGACGACGTACGCGGGCACGGACGCGGTCTGCGCCACCTGGCTGCGCCACGCCCGCAGCCGCTCGAACAACTCGCCCGCCTCGCCCTCGAGCACGACCTTCTGCTTCTTGCCCGGCCGCCGTGGGCCCGGCGCGTTCGGCGAGGACTCCGGCGCGATCCCGGTGAGGAAGCGACTGCGCGGCCGCGCGCGCTTGGCACCGGGGTTGCGGGCCAGCGACCACGACAGGGTCAGCTGTTCTCGGGCCCGGGTGACCGCGACGTAGAGCAGCCGCCGTTCCTCCTCGACCGCGTCCGGCCGGGACAGCGACTGCGCGATCGGGACGACGCCGTCGACGAGACCCACGACGAACACGGCGTCCCACTCCAGCCCCTTGGCCGCGTGCATGGAGGCGAGGGTCACCCCCTGGACCGTCGGGGCGTGCTGCGCGTTCGCCCGCTCGGCGAGATGCCCGACGAAGCCGGCGAGATCCAGCGTCGGGGTCTCGGCGACCAGGTCCACTGCGAGATCGACCAGCGCGGCCAGCGACTGCCACCGGTCCCGGGCCGCTCCGCCGGGCGGCGGTCGGTGCTCCGCCCAGCCGGTCGAGGCGAGCACGTCGCGAACCGTCGGGACCAGCGCGCCGGGCTCACTGCCGCCGGCCGCGGCGCCGCGCAGCAGCAGCACCGCCTCGCGGATCTCCGGCCGCTCGAAGAAGCGCTCGCCGCCCTTGAGCACGTACGGCACGCCGACGTCGGTGAGCGCCGCCTCGTACACCTCGGACTGGGCGTTGATGCGGAACAACACCGCGATCTCCGCGGCCGGGGTGCCGGCGTCGATCAGCGCCCGGCACCGGGCCGCGACCGCGGCCGCCTCGGCCGGCTCGTCTGGGTGCTCGACGAACGTCGGCTCCGGACCGTCGGGGCGCTGACCCAGCAGCCGCAGCCCGGGCAGACCCTTGCGCCGCACGGCCTGGCCGATCAGCCGGTTGGCCAGCGCGACGACCTGCGGGGTCGACCGGTAGTCGCGCTCCAGCTTGACGACGGCGGCGTCGGGATAGCGATCGGCGAACCCGAGCAGGTAGTCCGGGTCGGCGCCGGTGAACGAGTAGATCGTCTGGTTGGGGTCACCGACGACGCACACCTCGGCCCGGCCGCCGAGCCAGGCGTCCAGCAGCCGCTGCTGGAGCGGGTTGACGTCCTGGTACTCGTCGACGACGAAGTGCCGGTACTGGCCGCGCACCTCCCGCGCCACCGCCGGGTGTTCCTCCAGCGCGTAGGCGGTGACCAGCAGGAGGTCCTCGAAGTCGAGGGCCCCGTCGCGCTGCTTGGCCGACTCGTAGCTGGCGTACACCGCGGCCACGGCGGCCGCCTCGAACGGCGGTTCCCGGCCGGCCGCCTTGGCCCGGGCCGGGTAGTCGTCCGGGGTGGCGAGGGTCGTCTTCGCCCACTCGATCTCGCTCGCCAGGTCGCGCAGGCTCGCGCGGTCGGTCGAGAGCCGGGAGCGGGAGGCCGCCGTAGCCACCAGTCGCAGCTTGTTCTCGACCAGCCCTGGCATCGGGCCGCCCAGCACCCGGGGAGCGAAGTACCGGAGCTGCCGCATGGCCGCCGCGTGGAACGTGCGGGCCTGCACCCCCCCGACGTCCAGGGCCGCGAGCCGGCCACGCAGCTCCCCCGCCGCCCGGGCGGTGAAGGTCACCGCGAGCACCTGCTCGGGGACGTAGACGCCGGTGTGCACTCCGTAGGCGATGCGATGGGTGATCGTCCGGGTCTTACCGGTGCCGGCGCCGGCGAGGATGCAGACCGGCCCCGTGACGGCCTGGGCGGCCGCCCGCTGCTCGTCGTCCAGGGCGGCGAGCACCGTCTCGGCCCGCGACAGGGTCCCGGCCGGGACGCCGATCAGTGACATCGCCGACCCCTTCCTGTCCGCCGAGCGGGACGGCGCGGCATTCGCGTCGTCCCGGGCCCCCATCCTCGCAGCCGATACGGACGTTCCCGGGAAGCATCCCCAGATGCCCCACGTTCCGCCTTTCAGACCACGGTTCCACCCTCCCGGGGGTGGACCGTCCCGGCATGACCATGGAGGATCTCCCCCGATGACCGCGACCCCCGGCGCTCCCGTGACCATGTTCACCACTCAGTGGTGTGGCTACTGCGTGCGCTTGAAGAAGCTCATGCAGCGGGAGGGCATCGAGTTCGCCGAGGTCGACATCGAGAACGACGCCGCTGCGGCCGACCTCGTCATGCAGGCCAACGGCGGGAATCGCACGGTGCCCACGCTGCTGTTCGCCGACGGCACCGCGCTGACCAACCCGAGCATCGACCAGGTGAAGTCCCAGCTCGGTCAGCTCTCGGAGGCGTGAGTCGTCGGTGATCCCCGGTCCCCGGCCCCCGAAGGGGCATGATCGCCCCTCAGCGGGCCGCGACCGCGGCTCCGACAACGTCGCGCCCCTGCGGCCGGCACAGGCAAGGGAGGTCGCCGGCGTGACCTCCGATGCGCTCACGCCTGGAGATCCGCCCCGTCCGGTGTCCCTCACCCGGACGCCGCGCGGCTGGTCGGTGACCTCCGCGGCGGGCACCGAGGACGCCGCGGATCTCGTCGAGGGCCTCTCCCTGGCCGACCTGGTCGCCGAGGAGCTCGGTGCCCTGATCGAGCCCGACCGCACCGCGCGGCGATCGGCCCGTGGCCCGTCGGGGGCGGTCGAGGACGCGGCCGATCCCGTCGACGCCCGAGTGGCCGAGCTGGAGCGCACCGTCGCGCAGCTCGAGCACGCTCTGGCTGCGCGGGTGTCCACCGAACGGGCCATCGGAGTCCTGGCCGAGCGGCACGGGATCAGCGCCCGGGCCGCATTCGAGTCGCTGCGCGGCGACGCGCGGTCGCAGGGCCGACCTGTCGCCCAGCTCGCTCGCGAGGTTCTCGACGGCCTGGGCGACATCGCTGCCCGGCCCGCGGACGGGCCGCCCCCGGGCTCCCGGCCGCTGGCTGCGCCCGTCCAGCGGCCCACCGGCGCGATCGTGGCCGGCGTCCCGCTGTCAGGCTCCCGCGGCCGTGCGGGCGCCCCGTCCGTCGGTGCGGCGGACGGCCGGTCCTGACCGGACCCGAACCGCTCACCCCCGCGGCCCTCGCCGATCGTCTCGCCGAGCTGCTGGCCGGGCTCCGCGCCGACGCGGGGGCAACCGCACTGCGCGTCGCCGTCGACGGTCCGGAGCCGGCGCGGCCGACTCCGCTCGCCGAGGACATCGCTGCCCGGCTGCCGGCTCTGGGCCGACCCGCTGTCGTGGTGCCGGCCGACGGCTTCTACCGGCCGGCATCCCTACGGCTGGAGCACGGGCGCACCGATCCGGATGCCCGCTACACCGACTGGCTGGACGCCGGCGCGCTCAGCCGCGAAGTGCTGAACCCGGTGGGCCCCGGTGGCTCCGGCAGCTATCTGCCGGTGCTGTGGGACCTCGAGCGGGACCGCGCCGCCCGGGCCCGTCGCCGGCCGATGCCGGCCGACGGCGTGCTGCTCGTTCCCGGCTCGCTGCTGCAGGGGGTCGGGCTGGCTTTCGACGTCGTCGTCCACCTGCGGGTCGGTCCCGCGGCCCGCAGGCGACTGACGCCGCCCGAGCAGGCCTGGGAGCTGCCCGCGTTCGACCGGTACGACGACGAGGTCGATCCGGCCGCCCTGGCCGACGCCGTCGTGCTCGCCGACCACCCCGACCGCCCGGCCCTGGTGCTGGCCGGCCGCTTCACGGGTTAGTCGAAGTCGCCGGCCATCCAGCGGTCGAGGATGTGGCGGGCGATGGAGACCGGCGGCGGCAGCGCCTTCGGCCCCTCCCCCGCGCGCAGCTCGGCCCGGGTGAACCAGCGGGCCTCCTCGATCTCGTCGGGGTCCAGACGGAGGGTGTCGTCGCCGTCGGCCCGGGCGATGAACCCCAGCATGAGCGACTGCGGAAAGGGCCACGGCTGGCTGCCCACGTAGCGGATGTCGCTCACGCGGAGCCCGACCTCCTCGGCCACCTCACGCGCGACCGCGGCCTCGGCGGACTCACCCGGCTCGACGAACCCGGCCAGGATCGAGAACCGCCCGGGTGGCCAGACGGCCTGCCGGCCGAGGACCACCCGGTCGCCGCCGTCGTGGACCAGCATGATGACGGCGGGGTCGGTCCGGGGGAACACCTCGATCCCGGTCTCGGGGTCCCGCTGGACCCAGCCGTGGCGCTCGATGGTCGTCGCGGCACCTGACACGGGGCTGAACCGGTTGCGCTCGTGCCATTCGAGGATGCCGATGGCCTCGACGAGCAGGCCGGCGTCCAGGTCGCCCAGATCTGCCCCGACCTCGCGCAGGCCGGCCCAGGCGTCGACCGGCCGGCCGTTCACGGTCAGGGCGCGCTCGCCGCGCACGGCTGCGTACGGGACACCGTCCGCCTCGCCCAGGTACACCGCCCCGAGCGGGAGCTCGGGCTGTTCGTCCCAGACCAGCCGCGGACCGGTCGGTCCCTCGGTCACCGGCGCGGTCCGCTTGCCGTCGACCGTGAGCACCCGGACGGGGCGGCCCCCGGTCGGGTCTGGCAGCGAACGGGACAGGTGCGCCCGGTCGTGCGCGACCCGGGACAGCACCGGGACGGCGCCGTCGGAGTCGCGGGTGCCCTCCGGCCAGGCCCGCTCGGCGGCGGTCCGATCGGCAGGCGGCGGGTTGTCCGCCGGTGTGCTGCCGCCCGCCGGCACGCTCACGAGTCCTCCGGGAGGCTGACCGGCGCGAGGGCCTGGAGTGACCCGGCGACCCGGCCGGAGTCGCCGACCACGACCGCGGTCATCGCCTCGGCGGCCAGGTAGCGCAGCGAGACGTCCTGGACCTCCTCGACCGTGACCCGGCCCAGCGCCTGCTGGTGCTCGGCGAGCCAGTCGGCCGGCAGACCGGCGCCGATCAGCGCCGACAAGGTGCTCGCCAGGCCGGCGTGGGTGGCCGTGGACAGCGCCATGCTGCCCAGGATGTAGCGGCGGGCTCCGTCGAGTTCCGCATCGGTGACCGCGGTCAGCGCCATGCGACCCAGCTCGTACCAGGTCTCCAGCAGGGCCGGACCGGTGACCTCGGTGGTGACGTCGGCCTCCACCAGGAACGACGAACCGGCCGCCTGGTGGTCCACCGAGCTGCGCGGGCTGTAGGTGTAGCCGCGTCGCTCGCGGATGTTCTCGACCAGCCGCGAGGAGAAGTAGCCGCCGAAGATCATGTTGGCCAGCCGGACGGCGGGCAGGTCCGGGTCGGTGCGGCCGGGGGCCGGACCGCCCAGCCGGACGTTGGACTGCACGGCACCCGGCCGGTCGACGAGCGCGATCCCGGGGAGCCGGATCACCGGGGCCGGAGGCGCCTCGACGGCGTGGCCGGTCGCGGACCAGGCCGCCAGTGCGTCCGCGACCACGTCGGTGGCCGCGCCCGGGTCAAGATCCCCGACCAGGACGAGGCTGCTCCCGGCGGGCAGCACCCGTTCCCGGTGCAGCGTGCGCAGCGCGTCGCCGTCCACCGCGGCCACCAGGTGGTCGTCGGGCAGCTGGATCGCGTACGGGTGCGCGCCGTACCGGCGGGCGGCGAGCGCCGTCCGTGCGATGACACCCGGCTGGGACCGGGCGATGGCGATGCGCTCGGCGACGCGGTCGCGCTCGCCCTCGACCTGGTCGTCGGGGTAGGTGGCCTCGGTCAGCAGCTCGGCGAGCAGGCCCAGCACGGGGCCCAGACCGCTCGGCAGCATGGTCGTGGCGAGCAGCAGCCGGTCGGGATCGGTGGACACCGACAGCTCCGCGCCGTGGCTCTGCAGCAGCTCGGCGATGCCGGCCTGGTCGCGTGCGCTCGTGCCCAGCAGGACAGCGCCGGAGAGGACGGCGCCGCGGGCCGTGTGCTCCGCCGCGGCCTGCGCCGTCCGCGTGGCGAACGGCACGCGCAGCCGCAGCTCGATCAACGGGACCCCGGGGCGCGGCACGACCATCAGCCGCAGCCCGTTCGGCAGCGTCCTCTCGTGCGCCTCCGGCACGGGCTGGGGACGCGGCTCCCCCAGCGGCGGGATCAGGCTCAGGTCCAGCGTGCCGGTCACCGACGTCCTCCCGTGGCGCGCAGCTCCAGGACCGCGGCGGTGCCCGGGTCCAGCCCCCGGGCGGCGTCGCGCACCTGCTCGGGCGTCACGGCGGCGAGCCGCGCGGCCAGCTCGCCGGCCAGCTCCGCGCGACCGTGGATCAGCTCGGCGGCGGCGAACCCCAGGGTGCGGCCGAGGACCGAGTCGGCCTGCCGCAGCAGCTGCGCCTCGGTGCGCGCCTGTACCCGGCGGAGCTCGTCGGCGCCGACACCGTCGGAGGCGATCCGCTCGATCTCCTCGTCCACCGCCGCCCGGACCCGGTCGGCGGGAACGCCCACCGGATGGTGCACCTGGGTGGTCAGGAGCGTGGCGTCCCGGACGTCGAACGGGTCGCCGAACAGACCGACGTAGCTGCTCTGCGCGATCGCGATGCGGTCGTCGTGCACCAGCCGGCGCTCCAGCCGTGACGCGTCTCCCTCGCTGAGCAGCTCGGCCAGCAGCACCGCGCCCAGGTAGCTGTCGAAGTCGCCGATCGGATCGGGGACGCGCCAGCCGATCGCGAGGGCCGGCGCCGGGGCCAACGCGTCCTCGACCACCGCCGTCCGCACCTCGCTCGGCAGCGGCTCGCCGGTCGCGGGGATCGGTTGCACGGGGCGGGCGGCGACCGGCCCGAACCAGCGCTGGACCAGCCGCTCGGTCTCGGCGACGTCGACGTCACCGCCGATGCACAGGACGGCGTTGCCCGGCGCGTAGTAGCGGGAGAAGAAGTCCGTCGCGTCGTCGACGGTGGAGGACTCCAGGTCGACGAAGGACCCGTATCCGTCGTGGGTGTTGGCGAAGCTCTCGAAGGCGATCTGCGGGAGCTGCAGCCACGGGAAGGCCCCGTAGGGCCGGTTGAGCACGTTGACCCGGATCTCCTCCTTCACCACGTCGATCTGGTTGCGGAGGTTCTCCTCGGTGATCGCCGGCGCGGCCATCCGGTCGGCCTCGAGGAAGAGCGCGCGCTCCAGCGCCTCGGCCGGGAGCGCCTCGAAGTAGTTCGTGTAGTCCTGGTGCGTCGAGCCGTTGAACGTGCCGCCGGCGGCCTGCACGAGGCGGGCGTGCTCCATCTTCGGCACGTTGGCCGACCCCTGGAACATCATGTGCTCGAAGAGGTGGGCGAAGCCTGTTCGCCCCTCGGGCTCGTTGCGCATCCCCACGTCGTAGAAGACGCTCACCGCCACGACGGGCACGCTGCGATCCGGTGCCAGGACGACACGCAGACCGTTGTCCAGCGTGAAGCGCTCCACCGGGTGCCGCAGGGTCAGTTGGGCCCCAGCTGTTGTCACGGCCCGACAGTAGGTCATCTCCGCCGTCCCCCGGACGACGGACTCACAACACGTCCACCGCGTCCAGGACCTGGTCGATGACCCCGTAGAGCTCGGCGTGCGTGTTCGGGATCGAGATGTAGAGCAGCGCGGGTGCCGGCCGTCCGACGTCGATCAGCAGGAGGGCCGCCCGTTCGCCGGTGGCGTCGTACCCGGGCACGTCCCAGGAGAGCTGGAACTCGTAGAGCCGGGCGGCGTGGCCGTCGACGGTGCGGTCCTCGTCGCGCAACACCTTGCGCTCGTTGGGACTCGGGTAGTGGGCCACGCGCACCTGGTCCGCGATCGCCGCCACCGTCGGCTGCAGGGTCGACGGACCGGCCCAGCCGAACCCGTCGGCCAGCGGTCCCGAGGAGCACTGCGCGATGAAGGTCTCCCCGTCCGGCGTGACCTGCTGGGTGGTGAAGTACTGGCCGGCGGTGCTGGTCGTCTCCTCCTGCTGCCAGAGCGCCCACTCGTACCAGCCGGTGCCGAGGTACGGGTAGGAGATGCCCGACGCCTCGTCGACGATCCGGACCGTGCCCGGCGGGAAGGTCGGGCCGGCGGGCGGCGGCACCTGCGTCGACGGGACCGTGGCGTCCGCGGCGGAGGTGCCGCCCCCCGAGTGGCCCACGACGAGCGCCGCGCCGACCACCGCGACGAGCACGAGCAACGAGATCCCGACGATCCACGGCGTGCGGCTGGCTCCGCTCTGGGGGGCCCACGGCGTCTCGAGCACGGGCTCCGCGGAGCGCGCCGGTGGGGCCAGGATCGGCGAGGTCTGCACGGCCACGCCGGGGCCGGCTGGGGTGGCGACGTCGGACCACCGCGCGCCGTCCCACCACCGCACCATCCCCGAAGTCCCGTCGGGGTCGGGATACCACCCAGGGGCCGGCTGCGCGGGTCCGGTCACGAGCCCAGCCTAGGACGGCGGGGTAGCGTCCCCGCGCCATGTCCCGGTCCCGCGAAGACGCCGTCGTCGCGCAGCTGCGTGCCGCCGGGTGCGTGTTCGCCGAGGACGAGGCCCGCCTGCTGCTGGCCCAGGCGCGGACGCCGGCGGAGCTCGACGCGATGGTCGGACGGCGGGTGGCCGGCGTTCCGCTGGAGCACGTCCTCGGCTGGGCGGAGTTCCGCGGTCTGCGGATCGCGGTGACTGCCGGGGTGTTCGTGCCGCGCCGACGGACCGAGCTCCTGGTCGAGGAAGCCATCGCCCTCGCGCGGCCGGGAGCGGTCGTCGTCGACCTCTGCTGCGGATCGGGAGCCCTCGGTCTCGCGGTCGCGATGTCCGTCGAACGCGCCGAACTCCACGCCACGGACGTCGATCCGGCAGCGGTCGCCTGCGCGGCAGGCAACGTCGCGGCCGTGGGGGGCCGGACCTACGTCGGCGACCTGTTCACCCCGCTGCCGGCCGGCCTGCGCGGGCGGGTGGACCTGCTCCTCGCGAACGTGCCCTACGTGCCCAGCGGCGCGATCGCGCTGATGCCACCCGAGGCCCGGCTGCACGAGGCGCGGGTGGCCCTGGACGGCGGTGCCGACGGCCTGGACGTCGCGCGGCGGGTGGTCGCCGAGGCCCCGCGCTGGCTGGCCCCGGGCGGGTCCCTGCTGTTCGAGACGAGCGAGGACCAGGCGCCGTCCGCCGTCGACGCGGTGGTCACCGCGGGTCTGGTCGCGCGGGTGGTGACCGACGACGAGCGCGGCGCGACCGTCGTCACCGGCGGCCGCGGCTGAAGGGCCGTCCGCACGGGAGTCGTTCGGCCCTGGCCCGCCTCGCAGCCGCGATCGAACGATGGCTCGATCGGGTTCCGAGCACCCGGAGGCGGTCATGGTTGCTGCGATCCGCACCGCAGGCCTGGCGAAATCGTTCGGCCCCACGATGGCCCTCCGACCGCTGGATCTGGAGGTCGCGGGGGGCGAGGTCCTCGGCTATCTCGGCCCGAACGGCGCCGGCAAGACGACGACGATCCGGTGCCTGCTCGGGATGATCCGTGCGACGGCCGGGCGGGCCGAGATCTTCGGCGTCGACGCGCAGGCGCACCCGGCGGAGGCGCACCGGCGGCTGGCGTACGTGCCCGGCGAGGCGAACCTGTGGCCGGGCCTGACCGGCGAGGAGACACTGCACCTGCTGGGCGAGGTGCAGGGCCAGGTGGACGTCGCCTACCGCGACGAGCTGGTGGAGTGGTTCGAGCTCGACCCGTCCAAGCGCGTCCGGGCCTACTCCAAGGGCAACCGGCAGAAGGTGCTGCTCATCGCCGCCCTGAGCTCGCGCGCCGACCTGCTCATCCTCGACGAGCCGACCAGCGGGCTGGACCCCCTGAAGGAGCAGGTCTTCCGCGAGTGCGTCGCCGAGGCCCGACGCCGCGGCCAGGCGGTCTTCCTGTCCTCGCACATCCTCAGCGAGGTGGAGGCGCTCAGCGACCGGGTGGCGATCCTCCGGGCCGGTGAGCTCGTCGAGGTCGGCACGCTCGCCCAGATGCGGCACCTGTCGGCGCTGTCGGTCGACGCGACCTTCGACACGGCGCCACCGGACCTGTCCCGGATCCCCGGCGTCACGGCGGTGGACGTCGAGGGCAACCACGTCCGCTGCCAGGTGACCGGCTCGGTGGAACCACTGCTCGGGGTGCTCGCGGCGTCCGGCGTGCACCAGTTGCTCAGTCGCGAGCCCTCGCTCGAGGAGCTCTTCCTGGCGCACTACGGCAGGGAGCCGGTGACCAACCGTGCCTCGTGAGGTCCGGCGGTCCACC
>Ga0308173_10000454_pt1 | contig 17228 bp, 14 predicted proteins | sample PhyPR1_FD_203716 | JGI IMG/M metagenome (GOLD analysis project Ga0308173, IMG submission 203716) | Soil microbial communities from UC Gill Tract Community Farm, Albany, California, United States - DLSLS.P.R1 | ecosystem: Environmental > Terrestrial > Soil > Agricultural land | place: USA...
CGGGCAAGGACGAGGCTCAGCACAAAATCACCTTCCCGGCTGTCTATGGGCTCGCCCGGTCTCGCGAGATGGCCGAAGAGGAACGGCAAAAGGCTCATGGTGCCCTTCAGTCGTTCGGTCCCCGCGCTGATCGCTTGCGCCAAATCGCCGATTTCGTTGTGCAACGGAAAGCTTGATGTTCCAGTTGGCGTCTTAAGCTTTGAATCTCATGCAACCGCGCAATAAACAGCGCCTGGACCTCATGCTAGTTGAGCGCCAGTTGGTGGAATCGCGCGAAAAGGCCCAGGCACTCATTCTCGCCGGAAAGGTAACGGTCGATGGGCAAAAATGGGACAAACCTGGCCGTGCGGTGTCCAGTGAGGCCCACATCAGCATTGAGCAGCCACTGAAGTACGTCAGCCGCGGGGGGCTGAAGTTGGAAAAAGCGCTGGAGCACTTTAATATTGCTGTGGAAGGCCGCGTCTGTATGGATGTTGGTACTTCTACGGGAGGGTTTACGGACTGTCTCTTGCAACACGCTGCTCTTCGTGTTCACGCGGTGGATACTGGCGCCGGCCAAATCGATTGGAAACTGCGGACCGATAGCCGCGTCGTGCTCCATGAGCGTTTGAACGCCCGCTACCTGAAGCCGTCCGACATTGGAGAACTGGTTGAGATCATGGCCTGCGACGTCAGTTTCATCTCCGTCACCTTGCTGATACCGGCACTATCTCCGCTCCTTGCGCCTCACGGCGACTGGATTATTCTGGTGAAGCCGCAATTTGAAGTAGGCAGGGAACTGGTGGGCAAAGGCGGAATTGTACGCGATCCAGATGCCCATCGGCTCGCATGCCAGCGCGTGTCTGAACCTCTGCAGGCGGCGGGCTGGAGTACCGGCCTCATCGAAAGTCCCATTCTGGGGGCTGAAGGTAACCGGGAATTTCTGCTTCATGCCAGGCGTTCGCCTGTAGTCTAATCGTCGGTAACTGTGCACTTCGGAAAACATGCCACGAATCGCAACGGTCGGAATCATTTCAAAACCAAACATTCAACGTGCTGCCGATATCGTCAGCGGCTTGCTCGCCTGGTTAAAGACACGCAACGTTCGTTATCGTTGCGACGAGCAGACCGCGCTGTATGGCGGCGTGACGCAATGGTACAAGCGAGAGGACCTGGCGTCCGGAACGGACCTCGTCATCGTGCTGGGCGGCGATGGAACGCTGCTCTCCGCGGCGCGCGCGCTCGCGGGCACGGATATCCCCATTCTGGCTGTCAATTTGGGCCGCCTTGGATTCCTGACCTCAATTGCATTGGAAGACCTTTACCCGGAACTCGAGCGCGCCCTTAAAGGCGACATCCACATCGGACGGCGGCGCATGCTCGATTGCGATCTTGTTCGTGGTGAGCAGATCATCGGAACCTATTCGGCTCTGAACGACGTCGTGATCAACAAAGGAATGATCGCGCGTATGATCGACCTCGACACGTACGTCGATAATCATCTCGTTACCGCGTACAAAGCTGATGGCCTGATCATCTCAACTCCTACAGGTTCCACTGCGTATTCGTTATCTGCCGGTGGCCCCATCATCTATCCGACCGTTAGCGCATTCTGCCTCACGCCTATCTGCCCACACACACTGACCAATCGCCCTGTAATCGTATCGGACTCGAGCGTCATAGAAATTATGAATCATGGCGATGAAGGAACTTTCTTGACAGTGGATGGTCAAGTAGGAGAGCCTATGTCGAAAGGCGACCGCGTCATCTGCCGCTCCTCGTCGAAGTTCACCAGCTTGATCCGCCCGCCGCAGTTGCTTTTTTTTGACGTGCTCAGGAAAAAGCTGAAATGGGGAGAAAGATGAAATTCATCTTGTTGCTGAAACGGCTTTCACTTACGTCGTGGATTTTTATTGCTCTGGTCGTTGGCATCCTGCTCGGAATCTTTTTTCCTGAGTTCTCCAAAGGACTGGCACCCATTAGCAATATCTTTCTCCGGCTGGTGAAATCCATTGTCGGTCCGCTCTTATTTGGAACTCTCGTATACGGGATCGCCTCGGCGGGCGAACTGAAGACAATGGGACGCATTGCCCTGAAGGCAATCACCTATTTCGAGATAGCGACCACCCTGGCTCTGGTGATCGGACTGGCAGTCGTGAATCTCATGCAGCCCGGAGCCGGTCTGACACTCGCCGGCACAGGCAACGCATCGGTTCCTGCATTGGCCAAGCCTGCCTCATTCGGTCAAATCATCGAGCACGCCGTTCCGGCCAACATCTTCGAGTCCCTCGCGCAAAACGATGTGCTTCAGATGGTGGTCTTCTTCTTTCTCTTCGGTGCTGCCTGTTCCACCGTGGGCGCGAAAGCTCAGCCCGTCGTTGATTTTGCGAAGGGTGTGGCGGAAGTGATGTTCCGGTACACGAAATATGTAATGTATGTTGCGCCCTTCGGTGTGGGCGCAGCCATTGCCGTGACGATCGGGTCCCATGGAATCGGTGTCCTGTTTGGCCTCGGTAAATTGGTGGGCACTCTCTACTTGGCTCAGGCCATATTTGTGGTGTTCGTCCTTGGCTCGGCGCTCTCGATTGCGCGCGTGCCCATAGGCCGCTTCTTTCGCGCTGCGCGCCAGCCTTTTTTGATTGCGTTTTCTACCGCCAGTAGTGAGGCCGCTTTACCGCTTGCGCTCGAAAACATGGAACGCTTCGGTGTTCCGAAGCACATTGTCGGCTTTGTGCTCCCCACCGGTTACAGCTTCAACCTCGATGGTTCCACTCTCTATCTGTCCCTCGCCTCCATCTTTATCGCGCAGGCCGCAGGCGTTTACATGCCGCTCGGGACGCAAATCACCATGATGTTGACCCTGATGTTGACCAGCAAGGGCGTGGCCGCTGTTCCGAGAGCGTCGCTCGTCATCTTGGCCGGAACACTTGGTACATTCCACTTACCGCTCGAGGGCATCACCCTGATTCTCGGGGTCGACGCGCTGATGGACATGTGCCGGACGTCCGTCAATCTCCTCGGTAATTGCGTGGCGACGGCCGTTGTCGCGCGGTGGGAAGGTGCGCCGTTGATGGCGGCCACCCAGGAACTGGAGGTCGCGCTCGAAGCTTAACTGTCGCTCGGCGCAGTGGCGCCTCGAGCATGCTTGCCTAACTTCTTCAATAAGACAATCACCTCTGCTCTTTCTGGTTTAGACAGTCCGTCCGTCGCCTTCTCCATTGCCTCGGCGTGAACAGCAAACGCCTTTTCGATAAGTGTCCTCCCCTTCGCCGTCAAAAGCACGATGACCTTTCGCCGATCCTCTTTATCTGCCTGTCGCTTTACCAGTTCTTTCTCTTCGAGCCGGTCAACCGCGACACTGATTGAGCCACTCGTGAGTTGGACTAGAGGACCGAGAGTATTTACGGGCAGTGGTCCTTTATGCAGTAGCGCCTCTAGTACCCGAAAGTCGGACTGAATGATACCCAGAGTTCTGATACTCTGCTCCGCGTGAAACGCAAGCGCGGAGAATGCCTTCCATAAAACCAGCCACACATGAACGCCGCTTGTATCCGTTTGTGCCTCGTCAAAATTTTGTTTTCTTTGTCTCAAATAGATGCACCCTTCAAAACCTGTCCGCCATCAACAGTACTGAACTATCTTGATATCAATACGGTTAGGATAGCCCAGTCTGAAGGAGACAGTAGAGCATGAGTACTACAGCAGTATCACCCGACCTGAAAGCGTTGGATGCGGAGCTGAATCAGAACATTCTCTCCGGCAACATCATGGAAGCCTTTGAAAAATTCTATGCTGACGATGTCGTCATGCAGGAGAATAGCGAGGCTCCCCGAATCGGCAAGGACATCAATCGGAAAGCCGAGCTGGATTTCCTCTCCTCCGTCCAGGAGTTTCACGGAGCAAGCCTTCTCGGCAGCGCCTTCGATCGAGATCGTTCCTACTCCGAATGGGAAATCGACGCAACATATAAGAATGGCCAGCGCCAAAAGCTGACGCAAGTCGCTGCCCGCCAATGGAAGAACGGCCAGGTCGTTCACGAGCGTTTCTACTACACCAAATAAATAAGAGATGCGGAGTGGACCTCGGCGCAGTCCCATGAGTCCACTCCGTGTCGAAGGAGCCCGAACGCTGTCGGTTCCGTGAGAAGCGAAGCATCCGCTTTGCGCGCAACTGAAGTCATAGCAGTGCGCTCAGTACCATCGCTACCCGTTCCCGAAATGATGACGCATACGCTGCGCCGCCATTGATGCGTAACCCCATGTTGTAGAACGAACCCGCAGTGCTTTTTGTGGCATTCAGCACGGCAGGTTGCGACGACAGCCGCAAATAGTGCCCGCTCGCCTCGTTATGCAGTCCTACCGCGCGGCACGGAATCAGGAAGTCCGAACTTTGAAACAGCGCGTCCCAGTCCTCATTGCTCGATGCGCTGCAAACGGCATCGGCATCTTTTCCGGCCCAGGCCGACCGGTAGTGCAAGACCACTTCGTTTGTGCCTTCGTAGCTCTGCACATACTCCACTAAGCGTTTGTAATTCGCGCGCCATGTAACCTGAATAAACCCGCGTCCCCGGAACTTATAAAAATCTGCCTGCTGAATAAAGTCGGCATGATGCGGATCTGTGCTGGACGGAAATAGATGCTGCGGATAAAACTGGCTGTTCCATAGCTCCCGAACGTCGGGCATTGCGCGCACTAAATCCGCGGAGGCGCGGTGGCCGTGCGCCTGCCAAAACGCTTCATCGTTAAAGAACAACTCCCCAGCGGGCTTATTTCCCCGGCACGAATTGTACGATTGCTTCACGCCGGGAATGTTGCTGAAAGCGTAGGCCAAGCCCGGATATCCCTCCCGGCCGCACAACTCGCTGAGAGGCAACAGGTCGGAACCCGCCTCGATAATAAAAATACTCATCAACCCGCTGAACTGCAGCAAGTTGATCGAGGGCGTTCCGAACATCGTTGGGATGTGGTCCCAAATCTCCGAAAATCGCTTTTTTACATCGGCTGTGGAATGCAGCGCCTTATGGCGCCAGGCGCCTTTATTCGCACACTTCGCATTGAACCAGTCAATGAAATGGGACTTTACTGATTGTTGAAAGAACTCGACGACGTCGCGTCCGTTCGCAAACGAAACCGCTACAGCGGCGGTCACCTGCGACGCACTTACATCCATATCTCACTCAGTCTGAAACCTACCGCAGCACCACCTTCGCCAGCCCTGCATTGTTCGCCGCATCATAAACCCGGAACGCCAGCAAATGCTCGCCGGTTGGTAGCTTGTCGAGGTGTAGATGAAAACGCTCATGTGGTGAATCCGTGATGCCATCCGTTGCTTCCAAGGGCTGCCAGAGCCCGGCATCCAGTGAATACTCGCAGCGGCGTAGCGGACTCGTTTGATCTTCAGCCGTCACATCGAGATCTAAAACGGTGCCGTTCCTGGATGGCATTCCCACCGTCACGGTCGGAGGCGTGTTATCAATCAGCAGCGGCGCACTCACCAATTCGCCGGTCCGGGCCAGTGGAGGCGCATTAGAGGCCGCATCGGAAACCACCACTCGGAACAGATATCGGCCATCCGCCAGCACATCCGGATCCAGCGTCAGCGTAGTCTCGAACAGATGATTGCGAACTAAATGCCACTGTCGCTCCTCTTCTGCGCGGAGGTAAATCGCGTACATCAACTTATCTCCATCCGCGTCATCGGCCTGCCAGGTCAATTGAGTCTGCGTCGTTTGCAAGCGTGAAGCCGTTTGTGCAGCATTGCTTGTGGAACTCGCCGCCGGAGCTTCTCCCGTGTCGGTGACGGTAATTGAGTAAGCACCCGATGCGTTAGGATTCGGCACGGTCTGCTTTGCGGTATTCGTACCGACAACCGGGGTCGCCGTGATACTGTGTACGACCGGCGCCGTGTTCTGTGGAAGAAACGGAACATCCACTAAGTCAATTTGTGGTGTGCTGCCGGCCGGCCAGGTCGCGCGCCATTGTATGAAGCGGGCCACTGGGCTCCCGATAAGTTCTTCGCCAGAGTTGCGCAATGGCCCAGACCACGTACTCCATGTACCATCCGGTCGCGCCGAATTTCCCGTACGCGTTTGAAACACAACCCCGCTCCCCGTACCGTGCCATTGCAGGTGGCCCCACCGCGCCACCGAATTAGAATCATGCACCTCCGATTCATAGGAACCGCCGCCGGTCTTGCTCGCATCAAACGCGAAGACGCGTCCCGGGGTGCTCAGGCCCGCGTACAGCGTCGAACCCACTTGGACTAGCCGTGTGGCCTCGCCATCCCCTAACTCCACCACCAAAGTGGTTTTGTCCTCCCGAAGTCGGTATATGCGCCCGTGAACATCGGTAGAAAACAATACGCTGCCGTCGTTGTTTAGCCACAAATCGTAAACGTTGTCTTCTTTGGAACTCCGCAACGTTTCCACCGTGTGGTCTGAACTGATTCGGTAAATCGCCGATTTTTCCACTCCGCTGGTGTCCACCACGGCCGCGCTGGGAGTACTCGACGTGGCCGTGGGCTGCGCCTGGGTTTTCGCCTGATCCGCGCTGGGCTTCACGGCGCCTTCCACCTGTCGGTTATCTCCCTGCGTTGCTGCCGGAACGCCATTGGGACCGTTCTCCTTGGCTTCAGCCGTGACCGTGATTACCGTGGGGCTATTCGCCACCGCTACGGTACTCGCGCTCGAAGCCTGCCCGGCCGGGTTTGCCGTTCGGCTCGAGACCGCTCCGCCCATCGCTGCTACGTAAAGCGTTCCATCCACTCCCACCCGAATCGCCCGAATCTCAGGCAGGCTGGAATCAAACACAACTGTTCCTTGGTTGGCCGCCGTAATTTCATAGAGTATGCCGTTCGGATCGCTGCCCGCGTAAAGCTGGCCCTTCCCGCCCAGCGCGAGCGCCGTAACGTTCCCTTGGCCCGTCTGGAAATAAACTTCGGCTTGCCCTCCGGGCCGAATCCGGTAGATCCGCCCCGCTTCACCTGTGGCGACGTACAGGCCCCCGTCTGGAGTTGGCTGCAACGCCCAAATGTATTTCTCCGGTGAATGCCATAGTTCCGTTGCCTTGCCATGCTCAATCCGGTATACCCCGCCATTGGGAGACGTTCCAGCGTAAAGCACGCCTTTTGCATCTACGCAGAGTGCAAAAACCTCCGCCTGCTCAGCCGACCAAAGGAGGGACCCTTTCCCGTCCGGTCCCACACGAAGTACCTTCCCACGATGTCCGGTGGCGGCGTAAACGCTGCCGTCGTGCCCAACAGCCAGGCTCCAGAGTGCCGGCTGGTTCAGCTCCGCCCCAAACCGCAGGGCCGGGCCGGGGGTTAGCTCCCCGTCCGCGGTCAAGGACAGCCCGGAAAGTCGGCCCTTCAAAAAATTACTGTAGCCTGAGACCTCCCAGGCTGTGCTGGTCGCGCCCCACGCGCCGACAGCCAACGCGCAAAGCGCAAACGGAATGATGGCCTTCACTCTTTGACTTCCACCTGAACCGTCTTGGCGCCGCTGACCACATAATCGCCCACTGTCAGCGGGATTTCCGCGATCTGTGACCCGCGCGTCAGCGCCTGGGAGGCACTGCTGCCCACCGAGGCCGAGGGCGCCGCTAGAATCAGCGCAGCCGAAGGCGGCGGGTCCGTCAGTTCGCTGCCAGGCAGCGGCGTAACCGTGAAGGCTGGCTGTTGCCGCCAGACCCGGACATAAGCCGCTCCGCTGTTACGAAACGAATCGATGGTTTCAATCAGCTTTTCAGGTGAATGCAGCGAGGTGGGATTTAAACCGGCAAAATCCGGATAGTTCAACGTATTCGCATCGCTTACCGTAAAGTTCAGGGGACCGTTCGGCGCGCCTACCGGAACACGATAGGTTGCCGTACGAGTCAGTTCAACTCCATTCTCCCCCGCCAGCTGCGCCGTAACCGCAACCGAATCGCCCGGCCGGACCGCCTGCTTGTCCGTCCAAACCTCTGTAATCTGCATTTGGCGTTTCGTCTCCACCGGCTGAAGGTCGAACCTCATGTCCTTTATATGAAGGCTCGAGAAGCCGGCGCCCAGCACGAACCCCAAGGATACAGCAGCATTCGCGGATGCCTGCTGTGGCAGCGCATTATCGCTGGCAAAGGTATCCGCAATCTCCAATGACGGAAGGTTTCCGTCGAATCGAACAGTGCCACGCAGCTGTAAACTCGCCGCGCCTAAAGACCGTTCTGTCGCATCCAACGCCGAAAAAAGCACCGTTTGGGTCAAAAAAGGGGTTAATAAACGGTCATTCACCACCTGCACGTGGTAGTCATGAAGCCCCGTGGTCGGGGAATGCACCCGAACCGCCAGCGGGATAGTATGTGCCCGCCTCCCTATCTCTCCCGCAACGGCCGTGCTCCGATCCTCCGTGATCGTGCCGACCCAATGTTCGGGAGCCGAAATCTTGAAGGAAGAATTCAGGGTGGGCAACAACGCTACTACCCTGGCGCTCGCAAACGGCAGTTCGGTATCGCCCCCGGTCAGAAAACGGTGCCCGAACGCGTAGACCTGCTTGCCATCCACGTAGGTCACGGTCCCGTCCGCGCTCACCGACATGTCCCCGCTCACCAGTTGCACGCTGATCATCGATCCTGGCGAAACCGTACCGGACAAATCCTGAGATTTTGGCGAGCCGCCGGACACTCCTTGTTGAGGTTGAAAACCAAGTTTGCGAAATTCGGAGGCAAAAGCACTTAGGGTGCCCGGACTGAATCCGGAAAAGCTCACCGGAGTGAGGATGTTGGTCAGCGTATCCATAGTGCCGGCATTGCGGGAATCGGTCTCCGTTCCGGACGGCCGTTTTGCGGAAAAGAGCGCGCTTTGACTGCCTTTCTGTGCTCCTGTGAGGCCTGTTCCGATATGGGACTCAGTGACCATCTGCTCGATCGGCTGGATGCCGGCAATCGGCTCCTTGGAAAAGGGGAAACCGAGAGCAACCGCCCCGGCCAGCCGCCCGTCAATATAAACAGGGCTTCCGCTCATCCCTTGGAGAACACCAACCCGTTCCAACGGACCGCCACTGAGCCGGGCCAGGATGATGGACTGCTTTGGAGCGACGTTTTCGAGCACGCCGAGGATTTCGACCTGGAACTCTTCGACGCGGTTCCCTTGGAAGACAGTTCGTCCGACTCCGTGCATGCCGGCGCGAATGTCCCGGAGAGGGAAAAATTTTTGAGTTTGCGCGAAGGCTGGACAAAGCAGGGCAACGCCGGCCAGAATTTGCACGAGTACTTTACACCTCGTACTAGAACCCGCGGTGGAAACGGTTTGCTGCATGTCAGTCATTGTTTGTCGGAGTTGGTGCAAACGTCTCTTTGTGATTAACTGGGAGAGGTTTTCTTTCTTTTCTCTATGGTAAGCGCGCCCCTTGCACAGCCGCCCGAAGCGGAAACGTCGCCAGGCAAAATCTCCTGGGCTGCGGTGGCGTGGTTCAGTGGATTATTAGTCCTTTGTTATGCGCCGATCCTTTACCGTATGGGCTATCAATGGGCCACCGATGAGGACATGGGCCATGGGTTCTTTGTTCCTCTGGTAGCCGGTTATATCGCCTGGCAAAGACGCAAGACTTTGCTGGCCATTCCCCGGAAAACCAATAACTGGGGCTTGGTGCTCGTGATCTTGGCCGCGTTCCAATCCCTCGCCGCTACACTCGGCGCGGAGCTCTTTACTGCACGCCTCGCCTTCGTTGTCGCCTTATTCGGGGTGATCCTCTACATCGGCGGAAAAGCTTGGGTCAAGGCTCTGCTGTTTCCTCTACTTCTCCTGTTGTTCATGATCCCCATTCCGCAGATCATCTATGCCCGGCTCACCCTCGGCCTCCAGATGCTCGCTAGCCAGCTTGGGGAAACGTTGATCGGCTGGATGGGTATTCCCGTCATTCGCACCGGTAACGTCTTGGAGTTGCCAAGCCAGAGCCTGGATGTGGTCGAAGCCTGCAGCGGCATCCGCTCTCTGATGTCCCTGACATTCTTGTCGCTCATCTACGCCTATTTCACTGACAAGCGCATCTGGATGCGCTGGGTGCTCCTGATTGCCACCATCCCTATCGCCATCCTCGCCAACGGAGCCCGCGTAGCGATTACGGGGCTCATGTCTGAAATCAACACGGATCTAGCCAAGGGCGCTTATCATGAAATGGAAGGCTATATTGTCTTCATCGTCGCGCTCGGATCGTTGATCGTTCTTCACCGGGTCCTCAACGTGATCGGGAAGAGATGGAAAAGGGCATGAAGCTATGAATTGGCTGTTGCATTCAAAAAGTGCTCGCATTTTGACTCTCGTCTTGCTTGTGCAGGCCGGCGTATTCTACGGATTTTCTCGGAGCGAAAACCTTCCGTTCCATAGGCCGCTCCAGCAATTTAGCTTCGGCTCCAGTGGTTGGACGATGGTGCAGGATGCGCCACTCGATAAGGAAACGCTCGAAGTCTTGAAAGCGGACGACATCTTGTCCCGCGTGTACCAGAACAGAAACAATGGCCAAATGGCGTCCTTGTTTGTTGCCTACTTTGAAACGCAGCGGACAGGGAAAGCGCCGCACTCCCCCAAAAACTGTCTCCCGGGTACCGGCTGGGTGCCTACCGTCTCTGGGATGATCGATGTTTCTGTTCCTGGCCAGTCCAACCCCATTCAGGTGAACCGGTATGTAGTGGCCCGCGGCTCCAATCAAAGCCTCGTCCTCTACTGGTACCAGGCCCGGGACCGCGTCATCGCCAGCGAGTATGAAGCCAAAATCTTCACCGTAACCGACGCTATTCGCTACAACCGCACCGATACCGCGCTGGTCCGGGTTGTGGTTCCTGTGCAAAACGGAAATGTCCAGCAGGCCACCGACACCGCCACCTCATTCGTGCAGGCCTTCTTCGAGCCCCTCAAACAGTATTTGCCGGCCTAGCGCCTCGCCCCGGAGTCCTCCTTCCGCAGGCCTCACGGACCTGCAAAACACCCGACTCGCTAAGATTTGTTTTAGAGACAGATCTCGATGCCTTTTACCCCGGAGCAGTTCCTGCCCACGATTGCCCTGGTGGGCATTGTTATCATCCTGTCGGCCCTTTTGTCCGGACTGGTTGAGAGGAGTGGCCTTCCCCAGATCGCCGTCTTCCTCGGCTTGGGAGCCGTCATCGGGCCAAGTGGGCTGAATCTCGTTGATGTCGGCCTGCACTCCCCCATCCTCCGCGCGGTTGCCACCCTCAGCTTAGTTCTCGTTTTGTTTACCGATGCCGTGTCCCTCAACCTCGGGGATGTCCGGAAGCAACGATTTCTAGCATTTCTGATGATTGGCCCCGGCACAATCGTCTCGGCCCTGCTGATTGCGCTGTGTGCTTGGGGTCTGCTCGGTCTGTCGCCCGCCGCCGCCCTGATTCTTGGGGCAGCGCTCGCCTCCACCGATCCGGTCATGTTGCGCGGCCTCCTCGGCAGGCCTGGAATCTCCCCCAGCGTGCGTCAGGCCCTTCGACTGGAGGGCGGTATGAACGATGCCGTCCTCTTGCCCATGGTTCTGATTGGGATGACGTATCTCGGCAAGGGCCAGTCACCCTCGGCTTCTGAATGGGCACACCTCGGCCTCAGTATCGTGATCTTAAGCCCCGCCGCTGGCGCAATCGTCGGATTGGGCGCGGTGGGCATGCTCGAACTCGTTCGAAAGCGAATAGGAGTTCGGCGTGACTACGAGTCCATCTACTCGCTGGGCGTGGCCTTCGCCGCTTTTGCAGCAGCCGAATCGGTACACGGTAGCGGCTTTTTGGCCGCATTCGCCGCCGGCCTCACCATCTCCTATTTGGATGTGGAACTCTGTGACTGCTTCTTGGAATACGGCGAAACAACGGCCGAAATGGCGCTCATGTTCACTTTCGTCCTGTTCGGCGTATCGACGATCTGGAGCGGTTTGGGCATCATCGGCGCGGGTACCCTCTTGTTCGTTGCTGCTGTCTTGGCCGCGCGTTCTGCTGCGTTTATTCCAGCGTTGCTGCCCTCAAAACTAACGTGGACGAACCGCCTTCTCATTGCTTGGTTTGGTCCCAGAGGGCTCAGTTCGCTTCTGCTTATACTGCTCCCGCTATTTGCTGGCTTGCCCGGAAGCGAAAAACTGGTGACCATCTGCTGCCTCGTCGTTCTGTGCTCGGTCGTCCTCCACGGACTTTCGCCGAGCATCCTGGTCAAGCCGCCTCCCGCGGCTCCTGCTGCGAAAGCTGAACCACCATTTCCCGTGGCCGTCCTCGACGCTGCCGAAACCACCTCCCCTGCGCGGCGCGGCTCTGAGTACATCTCCCTCACCGAACTTAAAGACCTACAAGCCTCGCCCACGCCCCCGGTCATCGTCGATGCGCGAAGCGAAAGGAGTTATAACGATAGCGATGAATCGATTCCCGGCTCGATCCGTGTTGATCCAGAGCGCTCCGTGCTAACCGCGTCCCAGCAGCAGTTGCCCAAAAACGCAATCCTCGCCGTCCTTTGTGCTTGACCCAACGAAGCGACAAGCGCCCGTGTGGCGCGAGAACTTCGGCAAGCTGGTTGGTCGGGCGCGCGTGCTCTGGTCGGCGGCTGGAAAGCCTGGACAGCCGCTGGGCTGCCGCGTGAAAGAAAGCCCGGCGCGCCGGAAGCTTAGTGACGCAGCTTGTAATAGTCGTACGTGCTCTTCCAGGTAAACTCGTGGCCCGGCTCGACAGAAATGGAAACGAACGGCTCCATTGCGACCACGCTCCTGATAGACCATAGGGACTCACTCAACAGCGGGCGATCCGCAACAATCCTGATCCCCGCGCCAGCTTTCCTATTCTCGATCTGAATCTGGTTGTCTCGGGGGCGATCGCCGAACCCCTCCAGCGGAGTGGCCACAACATCATGGCCCTCCAGGGTCTTCAGATAAACGATCTCATTTCCCCGAATCTCGGCGAGCTCTTTCTTAGGCGGACGTTGGGAACGAATCTGGAACGGCACCTGAATCGTCACGCCCGGCCCTGGCGCCTGCTTATCGAGGACGAGAAAGTTATGGTTATACACGCTGGTGTGAATAGCATGAGTCCCCGTGTTCTTCAAGGTGTGCTCCAAAACCATCTGCGGCTTGCCCGCGGTCAGGCGTACGGTCTTGCGGTAAACATACCCATAACCCGAAGCGCTGTCCGTTAATTCCTGCGTGAACTCAATCGAATCGGAGTTCTTCTGCACCGTCCACTTGCCACCGTCCGCAATTTCGTACAGCCGGTAGTTGTCATACTTCTCTCCGTCGGGTTTCCGAAGCGCTCCCACGCCAATCTTGATGAAGTGTCCGCCCGACTTGGCCTCATCCCATCCAAGCGGTTTGAACTCATCCACCGGACCCGTGATCGCGCTACATGGCCCCGCGACAATATCATCGCCCTCATAAACGAAGTCGTGAACCTTGGGGTCGGTCCTGTCATACCAGGGCCCGTAGTAGTCGTGTCCCTGCGTCTGCAAACTGTGAATCACCCCCGACCAATCGAAGCGGGTCCCGCGATAATACCCATCTTTGGCATCGGGCAAGTAGATCTGAGCCCGGACAGGCCCATTCGTGATCTCTGCATGCGGAGCACTAGCGGCTGACAAAACTCCCATAGATAAGCCCAGTGAACATAAACCCAGCGAAGCTTGAACAAGAATCGTTTTCATCATTTCGATACGGCCGGCTTATCAACCCTATCAGGCTGCTTCACGTCCGGAACAGAGCGTTGCGGCTCCGGCACCGGCTTTGTATCGCCATACTCTTGCGAAAGATAATCCAACAGCACCTGCTGGTCGGGCACTACGGCACCCCATCCCACCATCTTGTTGATCTCCTTTTTCCATGCGGCCGGGGAAAGACGTTGCGAGTCTATCAATCGCAAACTGTGGCACGGAGTGCAAGACCGCTGCTCTGCCTTCTTGCCCGCATCCATCGCGGGAATGTCAGCCGCCACAGCCGATCCGCCGCATATCAGTGCCAGAAGAAATCGCGCCCGCCTCATTAGCTCTTCTCCACCAGTACGCCAATCCTGTCAATGGCGGAGTACAGATAGCCGGACGGATTCCACGTCGCTACCATCGGTTGAACCCGTCCCGCGGAGTCCGTGGCCCGCGACAAAATCGTGTAATAGCCGGTCTTCGGAGGCTGCCATTTCAGCATCCACAAGCGCCATGCAAACGGAAGATTCTGCGGCGAAAGCTCTGCCTCCATCCAGCGGCTTCCTCCGTCGGTGGAAACTGCAACGCTCGTAATCCGTTCCTCTCCGGCCCACGCAATCCCGCGAAGCACTGCCCCGCTCATCGGAACCTTTTCCTGATCCGTCGGGCTCGTAATGAAGGACTTCACCGGCATCCCTTCAATCACCTGTAAGTCCGCCGGATTTGCTGCCGCGCCTGGTGCTACCGCATGTTCCGGAAATCGGTACGCCGGATTCATGAAAAATCCCGTATTGGGTTCGTTCGCTACCGAGATCGTCGTCACCCATTTCACCCAGCTTGTCCCATCCCAGCCCGGAACAATCAAACGCAGAGGAAAACCGTGAAGCTCCGGCAGAACCTCTCCATTCATCTTCAACGCGAGCAACGTAGCCGGATGCAAAGCCTTCTTCATCGGGAGAGAGCGAATAAAATCGGGTGTCTGCGCAACTCCGATATCCGCTCCGTTAAAGGTGACGTAGGCAGAATCGACACTCGCTCCAGCAAGCTTCAGAACATCGCTCAGCCTCGGACCGGACCACTCCGCATTCCCGATTGCGCCCCGTCCCCATTGAACCCCAGGAACCCGAGGCCGAAAAAATCCCCGCGCGTTTCCCGTGCATTCCAGGGTCGCGGGCACCTTGTATTGCGGCAACCTGCGAAGCTCAGCGAGCGGCAACTGCAAGGGCTTATTCACTCTGCCCTCTAAACTCAAACGGTACGAACTCTCGTTTACGCGAGGACGCGGGATGTGCTGGCGAACAAAGAACACGTCATTGGGAGTCAGCCACGTATCGAAGTTACTGAGCGGGGTCTCCAGGTCCTCCGGTCGATCGTTGTGAACCAGCATCGAACGTTTTCCCGGAATGCGCACCGGCTCCTCGGCACGGGCCATCGCGGCAGCCGCCACAAACCCCGCAAGCAGCTGTCTTCTGTTGACAGCGGCTCCCGGCCTTCTCGCACGATCATTGGCGTTCATCAGCTCAATTATGCGCTGTGCCCGGTTTCTCGTTCCAGACAATAATTCTGATCGCTCATAACCGTTTCTGATCGAAGGAAGTTCCGATGCCCAAATTCTCCAGGGACTCGTCGCCGAAGTGAGGCAACTCAGGCTTGCATTAGTGCGGACCAGCGCCATTAGCTCGCGCGTGCAGATCACGCTCCTGCGTGTTCAGTTGCAGCAGAACCAAGTTAGTACCATCTCAGATCGACTCGCCTCCGTACGTATGAGATTGCGAGACTACAGACGGAACAAGCTCAAGCTTCGGGCCGCCTGTCTGATATTGATAACCGGATAGAACAAGAGCAGAATCCTAATACTCAGAAAGTGCTTCAGAATGAATTCCTAAAACGTGGCAGATACCGGGAGTGGGCAAAGCCGCGATCGACGCTCTTCAACTCTGCCGCAACGCTGTTGCCGGATCCACCAGCGTGGCCCGAAGAGCCGGCCACCAAACCGCCACGACCGCCGTCGCGAGCAGCACTACCGGAATCGCTCCAAACACCACCGGATCCCACGGGGTCACACCGAACAGGAAGCTGGCGATCTGCTTTGCCAGCACAAACGCGCCCCCGATTCCCAAAACCACTCCGACGAGAGCGAAGGTCATCCCTTGGCGCATCACCATCCAGCGCACATCCCGCTGTTCAGCGCCGAGCGCCATCCGAATTCCGATCTCCTGCGTCCGCTGCTCCACCGAATACGCCATCAATCCGTAAATCCCAATGGCCGCCAGCAGCAGCGACACTCCGCCGAACACGCTCATGAGTAGCATGTGGAACCGTTCCCGCGACGTAGAGCGCGAAACGACCTCGTCCATGGTGCGAACATCCGATACCGGCAGCCCGCTCACTTGTCGCAGTTGTTCCTCCGCTGCGGCGCGAATCTTCATCGGTTCGCCGCGGGTCCGGATCACCCAAGCCAGTGGAGTTAGTTTCACGTTCAGCGCTTGGATCGCATCGGTTGCCTGGCCGTTTGGAATGTACATCTCCGGACGCGGATCTTGATTCAAAGCGCCGTCCCGTTGATTGGCCGCAATCCCCACGATTTGTCTCGGTTGTTCGGCCTCAAGCTGAGGCATTACGCCTTTCCCAATCAGGATGCGGTCCCGCAACGGATCTCCTTTCGGCCAGAAGCGTTTCGCCATCGCCTCGTTGATGATCACCACCGGCGGGCCTGCATGATTGTCGCGTTCCGTGAACGACCGGCCCCGAACCATCTGGATGCGAAACACCTCGAAGTATCCGGGCGAGACCGTCTTCCAACCGCCTCCGCCATGAAACGGTACGCCTTGCAGCGGACGGCCCATAACCTTAAAGGGCAGTCCGTATCCACCCTCCAGTGGTACGCAGCACGTCGCGCTTGCCAACTCCACTCCCGGCAAAGCCTCCAGGCGCCGCGCGCCCTCTTGCACCAGCCTTTCGATCCCGGCACTTGTTTCGTAGGCCTTGCTCGATAGCGACATGCGCATCGTCAGCACATGCGAGGTGTCGAACCCCGGCTTCACGGCATAGATCGCCGCCGCCGTTCGAATCAACAACCCCGCTCCTACCAGCAGAACCACTGCCAGCGCAACCTCGCTGACCACCAGAACCGTGCGCGCCTTGTTTTGCCGAAACCCGCTCCCTGACCGGTTCGTACCTTCTCGGATCGTTGCATTCAGATCCGTGCGCGCCGCCTGCCACGCTGGCAGCAGCCCAAACATCAGGCTCGTCAGCAACGTGAGCACGACCGTAAACAGGAGCACCCGCCAGTCAAGCGATACCATTGCGCCATCCACACCCACGCGTGGTAATCCTGCCGTGTTCACTGAAAGCAAAGCGCGAATACCCGCGATGCCCAGCACCAGCCCCAACACGGCTCCAGCGCTCGCCAGCAACAAACTCTCGGTCAGCAGCTGCCGGACGATTCGGAGCCGGCCCGCCCCCAGTGCTGCCCGGATCGCTAGTTCCCGTTTCCTCGCTTCTGCCCGCGCCAGCAGCAGGTTCGCTACGTTGGCGCACGCAATCAACAGCACGAATCCCACTGCTCCCGCCAAAATCCAAACGGACTTTCGCGCGTTTTGCACAAGCGAATCTTTTAATGT
>Ga0308173_10000455_pt1 | contig 17227 bp, 10 predicted proteins | sample PhyPR1_FD_203716 | JGI IMG/M metagenome (GOLD analysis project Ga0308173, IMG submission 203716) | Soil microbial communities from UC Gill Tract Community Farm, Albany, California, United States - DLSLS.P.R1 | ecosystem: Environmental > Terrestrial > Soil > Agricultural land | place: USA...
TGACCGGGAAGGTGCGGGCCAGGTCCAGGCAGTCGGCGGCGTACACGCGGGTGGGTTCCAGGAGCTCCTCGCCCAGGGTGCGGCCGAGTTCGGACACCTGGCGGTCAAGGGCCCAGCCCGCGTGGTTGATGACGCGGCGAACCAGGGAGTAGCCGTTGGAGTGCAGGCCGGAAGAAGCCATGCCGATCACCACGTCACCGGCGCGGACGCGGTCCGGACCCAGCAGTGCATCTGCTTCGACAACGCCGGTGGCTGCGCCGGCAACGTCATACTCGTGCTCGCCCAGCAGGCCCGGGTGCTCGGCGGTTTCGCCGCCCACCAGGGCTGTTCCGGCCACGGAGCAGGCGGCGGCGATGCCGCGGACAATGCCCGCGATGCGCTCCGGGACCACCTTGCCGCAGGCGATGTAGTCGGTCATGTAGAGCGGCTCGGCGCCCACCACCACGATGTCATCCACCACCATGCCCACCAGGTCGAACCCGATGGTGTCGTGAATGTCCATAGCCTGGGCGATGGCAACCTTGGTGCCCACGCCGTCCGTGGACGTGGCCAGCAGCGGCTTCTTGAAGGTCAGCAGCCTGGAGACATCGTAGAGGCCGGCGAAGCCGCCCACCCCGCCGATCACCGAGGAGTTGTGGGTTGCCTTGACGGCATCCTTCATGAGCTCGACGGCGCGGTCCCCGGCTTCAACATCCACGCCTGCAGAGGCGTAGGTGATGCCGGAGTTGTCTGCGGCGGTGCTAGCGGAAGTCATACGGACTCTTTCTTGTCGGCGCTGGTGGCGGCGGGTACGTCGGGCACAAGGTCGGCTTCGGTCAGCAGGTTTTCAAATTCGGAGTCCGGCCCCGGATCGCAACCGGTGGCGCCTGCCTTCTCCGCGGGGTCCACGGTGGCGTCAACGGCCAGGGCGGCGGTTTCGCCGGGAAGCGCCGACGGAGAGGGCTTCAGGCCGCCCAGGTCGGTGCGCTCCAGCAGGTTCTTGCCCAGCTTGTCCGCATCCGGGAGCTTGATGGGGTACTTCCCGGTGAAGCAGGCGGTGCAGAGGCGTTCGCGCGGCTGTCGGGTGGCGCCGATCATGCCGTCCTCCGAAATGTAGGCCAGCGAGTCTGCACCGATGGCCTGGGAGATCTCCTCGATAGTGGCGCCGTTGGCGATCAGCTCGGCCCGGGAGGCGAAGTCGATGCCGTAGAAGCAGGGCCACTGCACCGGCGGAGACGAAATCTTCACGTGCACCGCGGCGGCGCCGGCTTCCCGGAGCATCCGCACAATGGCGCGCTGCGTGTTCCCGCGGACGATCGAGTCGTCCACCACCACGACGCGCTTGCCGCGGATGACGGACTCCAGGGCGTTGAGCTTGAGTCGGATGCCCAGCTGGCGCAGGGTCTGGGAGGGCTGGATGAACGTGCGGCCCACGTAGGAGTTCTTGACGAAGCCGTGCGCGAACGGGATGCCGGATTCCTCGGCGTAGCCCACGGCGGCGGGGGTGCCGGATTCCGGGACGGGGATAACGATGTCGGCCTGCTGCGTGTTCTCCCGGGCCAGCTGGCGGCCCATCTCCACCCGGGACTCGTAGACCGAGCGGCCGGCTATGGCAGCATCCGGGCGGGCAAGGTAGACGTACTCGAAAACGCAACCGGCCGGCGTCGGCTCCGCGAACCGCTTGGAGCGGACGCCTTCCTCGTCGATGGCAATGAACTCGCCCGGCTCGATCTCCCGGATGAAGCTGGCGCCAACGGTGGCCAGGGCCGACTGCTCGGAGGCGACAACCCAGCCGCGCTCCAGCCGTCCCAGGACCAGCGGGCGGATGCCATAGGTGTCACGCGCGGCGTAGAGCGTGCCCTCGTCCATAAAGACAAAGCAGAAGCCGCCCTTGATCTTGGGGAGGAGTTCCGTGGCGGTTTCTTCGAGGGTCTTGCCCGGCTCGCCTTCCAGCAAGGCGGTGACCAGGGCAGTATCCGAAGTGTTGCCCTGCTTCATTTCGCCGGTGAGCTGGCCGCCGTTGCGCTCGGTGATCATGGCGTTGAGCTCGGCAGTGTTGGTCAGGTTGCCGTTGTGGGCCAGGGCCACGGTTCCGGTGGCGGTGGCGCCCAGGGTGGGCTGCGCGTTGGCCCAGTGGCTGGCGCCGGTGGTGGAGTAGCGGCAGTGGCCGACGGCCAGGTGCCCGGTCAGGGTGTTCAGGGTGGTCTCGTCGAAGACCTGGGATACGAGTCCCATGTCTTTGTAGACGTTGATCCGCTTGCCGTCGCTGGTGGCTATGCCAGCGGACTCCTGACCGCGGTGCTGCAGTGCATACAGCCCGTAATAGGTAAGTTTTGCTACTTCTTCGCCTGGGGCCCAGACGCCGAAGACGCCGCAAGCGTCCTGCGGGCCTTTTTCGCCGGGGAGAAGATCATGGGAAAGTTTTCCATCGCCGCGTGCCACTGGTCGATTATCTCACGATATGGGGTAGGACTTTTCCGGTCGGCGGTTTGTGACCTGCTAGGCCGGGGAGTCGGCATCGGGTTCCGAATCCGGAACGGCCTCCACCACGGCACGCTCCTGCCGCTTCACGCTGCGGCGGTCCAGGACCAGCGCCAGCGCGGCACCCAGGATGGCACCGCCGGCGGCGAACATCACCAGGAAGAATCCAAAGACCGCCCCGGGGTCGAACGTCGTGTCACCGGGCACCGCGTAGGCCACCACCGCAGCGGCAACGACACCCACCAGTGCGCCCAGGATGAGGAAGGGGACGTACTTCGGTGCCCGGCGGACGGTCACCTGGCGCCGCTCGGCAGGGTGTTCTTCAAAAGCCATGCCATCCAGACTACTGCCGGAGTTAATGTGCAACTAACAGGATGTGCAGCCGGTGCAGGCTGTTCCACGCATAACATCCACCGGCTGCTCACACCTTCCCGCGCACTGATATATCTATTGACACTGGATGTGGCCACTGTCATATTTCATAGAACCGCTATATGCAACGTGTTGCGTAATACGCAATGGACTCCCGCCGCTCCAGCAGGACGGCGGCGTCTGCAGGAACGTCCCGTCAGCTAGATTGGCAACTGGTGCCGACCACCGGATTCCGCCCGGATCCAGGAAAGGAACACAAGAACCATGGTCCATAAAGTCCAAGCAGTCGTTGTCAAGGAGAAGAACGCTCCGGTGTCGCTGGAGACCATCCTGGTGCCGGACCCGGGCCCGGGGGAGGCCCTGGTGGACATCCTCACCTGTGGCGTTTGCCATACGGACCTGCATTACAAGCAGGGCGGCATTGGTGATGACTTCCCGTACCTGTTGGGCCATGAGGCCACGGGCGTGGTCAGCGCGGTGGGCCCTGATGTGACGGAGGTAGCGCCCGGTGACCGGGTGATCCTGAACTGGCGGGCCGTGTGCGGCGAGTGCCGGGCGTGTGCCAAGGGCCAGCCGCAGTACTGCTTCAACACCCACAACGCCACCCAGAAGATGACCCTGGAAGACGGCACGGAACTCTCACCGGCCCTGGGCATTGGCGCGTTTGCCGAGAAGACGCTTGTTGCCGCCGGTCAGTGCACCAAAGTCGATCCCGAGGCTGATGCCGCGGCCGTCGGCCTGTTGGGCTGCGGGATCATGGCCGGTATTGGCGCTGCGATCAACACCGGTGAGGTCAAGCGCGGGGAGTCCGTTGCGGTGATCGGCTGCGGCGGAGTGGGCATCGCGGCGATCGCCGGGGCCAAGCTGGCGGGGGCGACGACGATCATCGCCGTGGACATCGACGCCAACAAGATCGAAATGGCCAAGTCCCTCGGTGCCACCCATGGCGTGAACTCCAAGCAGGAGGACGCGGTTGAAGCCATCCGTGCCCTCACCGGAGGCCACGGCGCGGACGTGGTGATTGACGCCGTCGGCCGCCCTGAAACCTACAAACAGGCGTTCTATGCCCGCGACCTGGCCGGCCGGGTAGTGCTGGTAGGCGTCCCTACGCCCGAGATGACGCTGGAACTGCCGCTGCTGGATGTCTTTGGCCGCGGTGGCTCGCTGAAGTCGTCCTGGTACGGCGACTGCCTGCCGTCCCGCGACTTCCCCATGCTGGTGAGCCACTACAAGCAGGGCAACCTGGACCTGGACGCGTTCGTCTCCGAGCGGATTTCCATCGACCAGGTTGAGGAAGCCTTCGAGAAGATGCACGAGGGCAAGGTCCTGCGGTCCGTCGTCGAGGTCCAGCCCGCCGGGGCGTCCGCATGAGCGTCGCCATCGAGAACCTGGTCACCTCGGGCACGTTTTCGCTCGACGGCGGCACCTGGGACGTGGACAACAACGTCTGGATCGTGGGCAATGACGAGGAATGCGTGATCATCGACGCACCCCACGACGCCGCCGCGATCATCAACCAGGTCCGCAGCAGGAAGGTGAAGGCCATCCTGCTCACGCACGCGCACAACGACCACATCGGCGCCGCACGGGCGGTAGCGGGGGCATTGGGCGCACCCATCTGCCTGAACGAGGAGGACCTGGTTCTATGGGAGCAGGTGTACCCGGACGCCAAACCGGACCGCTTCCACGCTGATGGTGACGTTTTTGAGGTGGCCGGGGTGGGCCTTCGCGCCATCCACACCCCCGGACACTCGCCCGGGTCCACCTGCTTCTACCTGGAAAGCGAGGGGACCCTCTTCACCGGGGACACCTTGTTCAATGGAGGCCCTGGTGCCACCGGACGGTCCTACAGCGACTACCCCACCATCCTGAGGTCGATCCGCGAACGGCTGCTGACGCTGCCGGCTGACACCGTGGTCCGCACCGGCCATGGCGACAGCACCACCATTGGGGCCGAACAGGAAACGCTGGCCAGGGTTCCGCAGTAGCCAGCGGGAAGTCAATGACATGTGCCAGTGAAAGGCGCGCCGGGAAGGCCCGGCGCGCCTTTCACTGGCGATCGAAGAATGTAAGCCGGTAAAGGAAGTTGGAACAATGAAGTTCGGGAAGCAGCCCGCGCCGGTCGCGGACATCAACGAGGACGATCTCTCCGTCCACAAGCCCAAGAGCGAAGCCGCCGGGGTAAAAGCCGTCATGGTGGCCCTGGAACGCGCCGTGGCCCAGGCAGGCGTGGCCCGGACGGCGCAGTCGCTGCTGCGGCTCAACCAGCGCGGCGGCTTCGACTGCCCCGGCTGCGCATGGCCGGAATCGGATAAGAAGCGCAAGACAGCGGAGTTCTGCGAGAACGGCGCCAAAGCGGTTGCCGAGGAGAACACCCTGCGCACCGTGGGGGCGGAGTTCTGGGCCAAGCACTCCATCGCCGAGCTGTCGGAGAAGACCGAGTACTGGCTGGGCAACCAGGGCCGGCTCAGCGAACCGATGGTGATCCGCGAAGGCGAAACCCACTACTCGCCCATCTCCTGGGCAGACGCTTTTGAGCTGATCGGCGAGCATCTGCGCGCCAGCACCCCGGACCGGTGTGTTTTCTACACCTCGGGCCGCACCGCCAATGAGACAGCCTTCCTGTACCAGCTGTTCGCACGGGCCCTGGGCACCAACAACCTGCCCGACTGCTCCAATATGTGCCACGAGTCCTCTGGTTCCGCGCTCAATCCGACCATCGGCATCGGCAAGGGGACGGTCTCGCTGGATGACATCCACGACGCCGAGCTGATCTTCGTGGTGGGCCAGAACCCCGGTACCAACCACCCCCGGATGCTGTCCGCGCTCAAGGAGTGCAAGGACAATGGCGGCAGGATCGTGGCCGTAAATCCGCTGCCCGAGGCCGGCCTGTTCAACTTCAAGGACCCGCAGACGGTCTCCGGCGTGGTGGGCGGGGGCACGCCGCTCGCGGACGAGTACCTGCAGATCAAGGTGGGCGGTGACCTGGCGCTGTTCCAGGCGCTCGGCCACCTGCTGCTGGAGGCCGAGGACCAAAACCCCGGTACCGTCGTCGACCACTCCTTCATTGCCGCGCAGACGGACGGGTTTGACGCCTACCGCGAGGCGCGCCGGACGCTCGACTGGGACGAAACCGAAAAGGCCACCGGTTTGTCCCGCGTGCAAATCGAGAAGGTAGCCGGGATGCTGGTGGCGTCCAAGGCCTCGATCTTCTGCTGGGCCCTGGGCGTCACGCAGCAGCCGCACTCGGTGGACACCATCAAGGAGATGGTGAACGTCCTGCTCCTGCAGGGCAACTTCGGCAAGCCCGGTGCCGGTGCCTGCCCCGTCCGCGGCCACTCCAACGTCCAGGGCGACCGGACCATGGGCATCTGGGAAAAGCCCAAGGAATGGCTCCTGGAAGCGTTGGACACCGAGTTTGGCATCAGCTCCCCGCGGCGCCACGGTTATGACGCCGTGGAGTCGATGGAGGCGTTCGAGCGTGACGAGGTGGACGTGTTCGTCTCCATGGGTGGCAACTTCTCGCTCGCCTGCTCTGACACGGAGACGCTCGAAGCCGGGATGCAGCGGATCGGCCTGACCGTGCACATCTCCACCAAACCCAACCGCTCCCATGTGGTGCACGGCCGCACCTCGCTGATCCTGCCCACCCTGGGCCGGACGGACAAGGACGACAAGCACCCCAAGGGCGCTCAGTTCCTGTCCGTGGAGGACTCGATGTCCGTGGTGCACTCCACCCAGGGCCGGCTGACGCCCGTGTCCGAGCACCTGCTGGCCGAGCCCGTCATCGTGGCCCGCATGGCCCAGGCCACCTTCGGTGCGGACCACTCCGTGGACTGGAAGGCAATGGCCGAGGACTACGACGTGATCCGTGACCACATCGCCCGCGTCCTGCCAGGCTTCGAGGACTTCAACGCCCGGGTCCGGACCAAAAACGGCTTCGTGCTGCCCAACCCGCCGCGCGACACCCGCTCCTTCAAGACGGACACCGGCCGCGGCCGGTTCACCGTCAGCCCGCTGGAATACCTCACCCCGCCACCCGGACACCTGGTGCTGCAGACCATCCGCAGCCACGACCAGTACAACACCACGTTCTACGGCCTGGACGACCGCTACCGCGGCATTTCCGGCGGCCGCCGGGTAATCCTGATCCACCCCGACGACCTCGCGGAGCAGGGCTTCAAGGACCGGGAACTGGTGGATGTGGTGAGCACCTTCCAGGGCGTTGACAGGCGCGCGGCCAAGTTCCGCCTGGTGGCCTATCCCACCGCCAAAGGCTGCGCCGCGGCGTACTTCCCCGAAGCCAACGCACTGGTCCACAAGGAAAACGTCGCCCGCGAGTCCAATACCCCCGGCTTCAAAGCGATGTTCGTCCGGTTCGAACCGCACCGGGGCGGGACTGGGGTATCCGAAGAGCCGGCGGTGTCCGAGGAGCCCGGGGCCGTGCTGGAGTCGGCGCCGGCGGGTTAGTTACACCGAATCGAAATGCGTTGTGGGGGAGGAATTGTCGAAGCGGGCCAGGACGCTGTGGGCAACATCCCTCAGCTTCTCATTCCGGTTGCTCGAAGCTTTGATCAGGATTTCCATTGCCTGCTCGTGTCCGCAGCCCGTTTGGGCCATCAGTACACCGGTCGCGAGGTTGATGGCAGTGCGTGATTCCATGGCGGCAGCAAGGTCCCGGGACTTCTCCTCCGACGATTCCAGCCTGACGCTGAGCGCAACTGCCTGTGCCGCGGCTGACGCCAAGTCGAGCAGGGTGTCCCTCACCTGCTCAGGCACCGGGCCGGGATCAGGCCGGTAACAGTTCAGTGCTGCACCGCCATAGGTTTTGAGCACGATGGGAACGGCAAGAACCGAACGCATGGGGCTTTCGGCCACTGCCGCCACATATCTCGGCCATCGTGTCTCGGTTCGGAGGTCAACCACCTCTACCTGGTGGCCCGACTTAATGGCTTCCAGGCAGGGGCCCTGCTTCGAGGCGTACTGCACCTCGTCCATTGCGGTTGCCTCGGGATCATTGCTGCAGACGGTCACGGGCCTGCGGTTCCTGTACACCGTCACGCTGCAGGATGCTCCGTTTGTGCCTTGGCCGAGCTCGGCGCTGGCAAGCTCCACCAACCGCTCAAGGAACACCTTCATGTCCGCACTGTCCAGCAGTACGTCGATGAGCGGGTCTGTGCGCGTGCCAATCAGTTTGCTGTCCACCATGAGAATCTCCTGCCTGCCACGGCACGGCACCGCCGCGCTGTTCTCCCCTTACCCAAATTTACCCCTGGTGACCGCTGACTACACCGGATTTTTGCCCTTCGACTGGGCCTGGAACGGGCACGGGTAAAACCGGGGCCCCGGTTCCCCGGGGCACCAACCCGCCGCGTGATACCCGCTCCTTCAAGACGGACAACGGCCGCGGCCGGTTCACCGTCAGCCCGCTGGAATACCTCACCCCGCCGCCCGGGCACCTGGCCGCCCGGCTTCAAGGCCATGTTCGTCCGCTTCGAACCGCATAGGGGCCGGGCAGCTGTCGCTGAGGCATCGGCCGGGGTGGCGGAAGCCATCAGCGCCTGGGGCGTGTCTACTAAAGCTGCCAGTCATATGCGCGCGGAGGACCGATCCGTCGCGGTCTGTGAGTGCCGGCTCTGTCTCAGTGTGTTGGCATGGCCCGCCACTGCTAATCCGGCGGTAGATGCGGAACAAATCTCGGTGAGTTCCGACGTGAAAGAGGCGGGTTGTTTCGACGCTGGGGCTGACGCGACAGGGCCTGTGGGTGCAACTCACCGGAGGGCACACCTCGTGCTTTTTCGTCATATCCGAAATTGATTGACAGCCAGCGTGGCAAGAGTCACACTGTTGCATATGGTGATCGGTGTTGCGTTAGGTGCTTCCAGTTTTCTTCTGGAGTCATAGCTTCCGTTGCTGATGGACCTCCCCACATTCATGAACAGAACGTCTTGGACACCCCCTGTTGCCCCACCTGCTCTGTAATCACCGCAAATCGCACAGTACCCAGCCCTATCGGGAGGAAACACATGACTACCTCAGTGAACGCGCCCCTCAGCGCACGCGGAAAGCTCGCCTCAGCAATGCCTGCCGAGCAGCTGGCTGAAATTACCGAGCTGTTCGCCTTGCGGCGCACGGGCTACTCCCTCGACGCCCCCTTCTACACCGACCCGACAATCTTCAAGCTCGACATGGAGGCCATCTTCGGCCAGCACTGGATCTTTGCCGGCAGCGTTGCCGAGCTGCCGGAGCCGGGCGACTACATCACGGTCGACTATGGCCCCTACTCCCTGATCGTGCTGCGCACCGACGAGGGCGACGTCAACGTCCTGCACAACGTCTGCCGCCACCGCGGTGCACGCGTCCTGACCGAAGCTGCCGGTTCCACCGGAAACCTGGTCTGCGGCTACCACTCCTGGACTTACTCCCCTGAGGGCAACCTGATCCACGCATCCGCCCCCGGCGAAGCCAAGTTCGACAAGAACTGCTTTGCCCTCAAGCGCGCCCATAGCCGCGAGGTTGCCGGGCTCATCTTCGTCTGCATCGCAGACGTTCCGCCCGCAGACTTCGACGAGACCGCCAAGATCTTCGAGCCCTACCTCGCACCCCACGACCTGTCCAAGACGAAGATTGCCTACCAGCAGAACATCATCGAAGAGGGCAACTGGAAGCTCGTCATGGAGAACAACCGGGAGTGCTACCACTGCGACGGGCACCCGGAACTCGCCTGCTCCCTTTTCCCCACCTGGGGCCTGACGGAAGGCCTGATCCCCACCCACCTCGAAGAGGTGTGGGACCGCAACAAGGAAGCCCAGTCCTCGCTCGAGGAGCGTTGCCGCCGCTACGGCCTCCCCTATGAGGTGGTCGAGGAACTGGACACGCGCATCGCCGGCATCCGGATCTCCCGGGAATCCCTTGACGGAGAAGGCGAATCGTTCTCGGCCGACGGCCGCAGGCTTTCCAAGAAGCTGCTCGGGGACCTGCGGGACTTCCGCCTGGGCCGCTGCTCCATGCACCTGCAGCCCAACAGCTGGTTCCACTTCCTGGGCGACCACGTCATTACGTTCGGCGTTTTCCCCATCAACGAGCACCAGTCCCTGGTCCGCACCACCTGGCTGGTGGCCGACGACGCCGAGGAAGGCGTCGACTACGACCTCGACAAGCTCACCTACACCTGGAAGCAGACCAACATCCAGGACAAGGCATTCGTTGAGCTGTGCCAGCAGGGTGCCGCCAGCCCCGCCTACGAACCCGGCCCCTACATGAAGAGCGAATACCAGGTGGAGGCCTTCATCAACTGGTACGTCCACCGCGTGCAGGAGCACTTGGCATGATTGACGTCCTCACTGAGACGCCCGTCCAGGAACCACAACGCATCCGCGGCCTTGAAATGCCGTGGAACCGGGTGATGGGCAGCATCGAAGGACCGGCCAGCGCAGCCAAGGCGCTGGGCCCGTGGCATCCGCAGGAGTTCATGGCCGAATGCGTCGAGACCGTTCCCGAAGCGGGCGGCATGATGACGTTCGTGTTCCGCCGCTGCGACGGCGCCCCGCTGGCGTTCCGTCCAGGTCAGTACGTGAACATCGCCTTCGCCGTAAACGGCGAGGACCAGGAACCGGTGGACCGCAGCTACTCGCTGTCCAGTTCGCCCACGGAACCGTGGACCTTCAGCGTCACCGTCAAGCGCGACGCCGGCGGCCTGGTTTCACCCTGGGTACACCAGAATGTCAGGCCCGGCACCGTCCTGGACATGTTGGGACCCGTAGGGGCATTCCACCTGCCCGATGCCGACCGGCGCGCCCGGTACCTGTTCCTGGCCGCCGGCGCCGGCATCACGCCCATCATGTCGATGGTGCGGACCATCCACTCCCTGCCGGGAACGGCCGACGTGGTGGTGCTTTACCATGGCGCGGAGGCCGGCGGCTTTGCCTTCCACCGGGAGCTGGCTTACATCGCTTCCGTGGACTCGCGCATCAAGGTCTTCTACGCCCTGGGCGACCGAGGCAGGCCCGAGAACTGGGAAGGCTTCAGCGGGCGGCTGACCTCAGCAATGATCGATGAGGTGGCACCCGACGCCAACGGCCGCCAGGTGTACGCCTGCGGACCCGAGGGGTACCTGAACACCGCCACTGAACTGCTCGGGAGCGTGGGCGTCGACGACACCTCCATCTACATGGAGTTCTTCTCCGGGGACCGGCAGACCCTCCTTGAATACCAGGCCGAACTCGCCCTGGCGGCGGACATCGCAGGGGAGATCGCCGAGGACATTGCCGAGTCCGCCGAGGACTACTTTGAAAGCCAGCCCGCGGCGTTCGGGATGTACGAGCCCGGCTACGACGAAGATGGAACCCTGCAGGCCACGGGACTCGCGCTGGAAGCCGCCACCCCGGAAGCCGCCGCCGGCGCCCCGGCTGCGGCCCCGAAGGCGGAGACCCCCGACGCCTCAAGCTTCGACACCGTGGGAACCGGCAGCCGTACCCTGTCCTTCATGCGCACCGGAATCAATGTGCGGATCGACCCCGAGCAGCACATCCTTGAGGTGGCACAGCGCGCCGGTGTCCGGATCGGCGCCAACTGCAAGGAGGGCATGTGCGGCTCCTGCAAGGTGGTCAAGCTGTCCGGGGAGATCGACATGAACCACCAGGGCGGAATCCGCAAACGGGAAATCGATGCAGGCAAGTTCCTTCCCTGCTGCTCCACCGCGCGCACCGACCTGGTGATCGACGCGTAGGCCCCCGGAACGGCGGGAGCCCTGCGCACCCCCCATAGATTCACCGCAAGTGAAAAGCAAGACCACACGGAAGGCCTGAGGCATTGAGCGTCAGGCCTTCCGTGACAATCGCACGCCAACGATAGGAGCCATGCCCATGTCAGGAAACAAAGCCGTTGCCTACAAAGAGCCCGGAGTCGTCGAGGTCATCGACACCCCGTATCCCACGTTTGAATTGAAAGCCGGCCCCGGCGTCAACCCCGCCAATGTGGGCCGGAAGGTTCCGCACGGCGTCATCCTCCGCACCGTGAGCACCAACATCTGCGGATCCGACCAGCACATGGTCCGCGGCCGGACCACCGCCCCCTCCGGCCTCGTCCTGGGACACGAGATCACCGGCGAAGTCATCGAGACCGGGCCTGACGTCGAGTTCATCAAGGTCGGGGACATCGTCTCGGTCCCCTTCAACATCTCCTGCGGGCGCTGCCGGAACTGCAAGGAACGCAAGACGGGGATCTGCCTGAACGTGAACCCTGACCGCCCCGGCTCTGCCTACGGTTATGTGGATATGGGTGGCTGGGTGGGTGGCCAGGCGGAGTACGTGCTGGTTCCCTACGCGGACTGGAACCTGCTGCGGTTCCCCGACCGGGACCAGGCACTGGAGAAGATCATGGACCTGACCATGCTCTCCGACATCCTGCCCACCGGCTTCCACGGTGCGGTCACGGCCGGCGTCGGCGTCGGGTCCACCGTGTACGTTGCCGGAGCCGGTCCCGTGGGCCTTGCCGCGGCCGCCAGCGCCCAGCTGCTGGGAGCCGCGGTGGTCATCGTGGGCGACCTGAACGAGGACCGCCTGGCCAGGGCCCGGTCCTTTGGCTGTGAAACCGTCAACGTGGCCAACGGCGACCCCGCCGACCAGATCGAGCAGATCCTCGGGGTCCGTGAAGTCGACTCCGGCATCGACGCGGTCGGCTTCGAGGCCCGCGGACACGGCCACGGCGCCCAGGAAGCACCGGCCACAGTGCTCAACTCGCTGATGGACCTCACCACTGCCGGCGGCTCCGTGGGCATTCCCGGGCTCTACGTCACGGGCGATCCGGGAGCTGCGGACGAGGCCGCCCGGAAGGGAAGCCTGTCCCTGTCGCTGGGTACCGGCTGGGCCAAGTCCCTGTCCTTCACCACGGGCCAGTGCCCGGTGATGAAGTACAACCGGCAGCTGATGATGGCGATTCTGCATGACAGGATCCAGATCGCCAAGGCGGTCAACGCTACGGCCATTCCGCTCGACGATGCTCCGCGCGGGTACGCGGAGTTCGACGCCGGAGCTGCAACGAAGTATGTCCTGGACCCGAACGGCTACCTCAACAACTGATGCCCGTTTCCCGTTTGTGAAGAACGGAAAAGTCCAATGGCGGCACCCCGCTCAGTAGGGGTGCCGCCATTGTCATGCCGGGGCCAAGATGGCGGTTCGGGGCGGGGGTGTTCGCGGGCAACAAAAAGGTGGCTGGGCCTGCTGGTCTCAAGCAGGCCCAACCACCTGGCGTGTGGTTTTGGGGCAGATCAGCCGCGGAGGCGTTCCATCCCCGGGTCAAAGAGCGGCTCGGCGCTGACGGTGGCGGCTACGCGGCGGCCGAAGTACTCGATCTCCACGGAGTCCCCTTCTGACACCGACGTGGGCAGCCAGGCGTAGGCGATGGGCTTGCGGACGGTGAAGCCGTAGGCCGCGCTGGTGACGTACCCGGCGGCTTCCCCGCCCACGTACACCGGTTCCTTGCCCAGCACCACGGACGTGCCGTCGTCGACCGTCAGGCAGCGCAGCGTCTTGGCTGCCGGCTCTTCCTTCCGGACCGCCAGCGCCCCGGCGCCGACGAACCCGGTCTTGTCCTTGGCCACGGAGAAGCCCAGGCCGGCCTGGTACGGGTGGTGCTCCGTTGTCATGTCCGTGCCCCACAGCCGGTAGCCCTTCTCCAGCCGCATGCTGTTGAAGGCGCCGCGTCCGGCAGCGATGATGCCGTGCTCACGGCCGGCCTCGAACAGCAGGTCCCAGAGCTTCAGTCCGTATTCGGCGGTGGTGTAGAGCTCCCAGCCGAGTTCGCCGACGTAGGAGAGCCGCATCGCCGTGACGGGGATGCCCCCAACGGAGATCTGCTTGGTCCGGAAGTACTTGAGGCCGTCGTTGGTGAGGTCGTCGTCGCTGACCTTGCCCATCACCTCGCGGGCCAGCGGGCCCCACAAGCCGATGCAGCAGGTGCTGCCGGTGATGTCGGTGACGTGCGCCCACTGGGCGGGATCCGCCGCTGACTGCCGGCGGGCCTCCACCCGGAGGTAGTCGAAGTCCACGTTGCTGTTCACGCCCAGCTGGAATTCCTCCTCAGCGAGCCTGGCCACGGTCACGTCGCTGCGGATGCCGCCGTCCTCGGCCAGCAGCAGGCAGTACGTCACGGCACCGGGCTTCTTGGCGATGTTGCCCGTGCTGAGCCGGTGCAGCAGCGCCTGCGCGCCCGGGCCCACCACGGAGAGCCTCTTCAGTGGCGTCATGTCGAAAAGTCCGACTGCGGTACGCGTCTTCCACGCTTCGGCTGCGGAGATGGGGGAGTGGAACATCGCGGACCACTCGTCCCGATCCGGGGCATGCCACTCGGCCGGAAGTTCCTCGAGGAGACCGCGGTTAGCCTCGAACCAGTGCGGCCGCTCCCAGCCGACGGACTCCAGGAAGAACGCCCCCAGCTCCTTCTGCCGGACATTGAACGGGCTGACGCGCAGGTCCCGCGGGGATTCCCTGGGCTGCAGGGGGTGCATGACATCGTAGATCTCCACGAAGTTCTGCTGTGAGGTCTCGCTGACGTACGCGTCGGAGGTTTGCACCTTCTCGAAACGGGTCAGCTCGCAGCCGTGCAGGTCGGTCTGCGGCTGGCCGTCGATGATCAGCTCTGCCATGGCCTTGGCAACGCCGGCCGAGTGCGTGACCCAGACAGCCTCGGCCACGAAGAAGCCCTCGAGGTCCGGTGCCTCGCCCATGAGCGGGCCGCCGTCCGGGGTGAAGGAGAAGATGCCGTTGAAACCGTCCTGGATTTCGGTGCTGCGCAGTGCCGGCAGCAGGTCCTGGCTGTCCTTCCACGCGGGAACAAAGTCTTCGAGGGTGAAGTCCAGGCGGGAGGGCATCCGGTGGTCGGACATGTCCTCAGCAGAGACCTTAGGCAGCGCGGACATGTCCACGGGCATAGGGCGGTGGGCGTAGCTGCCGATGCCGATCCGGTTGCCGTGCTCGCGGTAGTACAGGTCCTTGTCCTGGTACCGCAGGATGGGCTTGCTGGCGCCGTTTGGCAGCTCGTTGGCGCCCTCAAGTTCGGGCAGCGGAGTGCTGATGGCGTACTGGTGCGCCAGCGGCAGCAGCGGGACTTCCAGGCCCACCATCTTGCCGAGTTCACGGCCCCAGAACCCTGCGCAGGACACCACGATGTCGGCAGGAATCAGTCCGGCGGAGGTCTCGACGCCGGTGACCTTGCCGCCCTCCCGGGCGATGCCGGTGACGGTGGTGGAACCGCGGTAGGTGACGCCCTGTTCGCGCGTGCGCTCGATCAGCAGCTGTACGGCGCGGGCGGCCAGTGCGAGGCCGTCGGTGGGGATGAGCAGGCCGCCCAGGACCTCCCGGCCGCCGGTGAGCTTACCCGCGTTCAGGAGGGGGTGGAATTTTTCGCATTCGTCAGCGTCCACGATCCGGCTTTCGACACCCCAGGAGGTCATCACGCCCATCTTGCGCTTGAGGTCGGCCAGGCGCTCCGGAGTCGTTGCCAGTTCCAGGCCGCCCACTTGGTTGAAGCAGGACTGGCCGTCCTTGCTCAGGGCGAGCAGCTTGTTGACGGTGTAGGTTGCGAATTCCGTCATGGTCCTGGACGGGTTGTTCTGGAACACGAGGCCCGGAGCGTGCGACGTGGAGCCGCCTGCCAGCTCCAGCGGGCCCTGCTCGACGACGGTGATGTCGTTCCAGCCGCGGCTTGCCAGCTCGTCGGCGAGGTTGGTGCCGACGATGCCGGCTCCGATGATGACGACGCGGGGTGATGCGCTCATGATTTTTGGTTCTCCTGGTTGGTGCTGGAATCCGCCTGACCGGGTGATGGAATTTGCTTCGCTATGAGCAACGCGCATCACTATATGCAACAGGGTGTCTCAGCTCACATGGGATGTCAAGGGTTTCCTGCTTTGTTGCGGGGATGGGCGGCGCTGTGTCCACAGGCGGCAAAGAGGCCCCCGCCGCTGGTGCGGCGAAGGCCTCTTTGGGCAGCTCCGGTTATCCGGCGGCGCGAGGCCGTCCGGTCCCGGTGTCAGTGGGAGAAGTTTGTTGAGATCTCGGCGAGGGTGCGCCCCTTCGTCTCAGGCGCGAGCCATTGGGAGAGGACTGCGCCGAGCAATGCAACGATGGCGGCCACGACCATGCTTGGACCCAAGCCGATGTTGCTGATTGCCCACGGCAGGGCGAAGGTACCGAGTGCGGCTCCGATGCGGCTGAAAGCCGCGGCGAAGCCCATGCCGATTCCGCGCAGGGGGGCGGGGAATACCTCGGCCGGATAGACCTGGGTCAATGTGGTGTAGCCGGCGTTGAAGAAGGAGAACGCGAGGAACAGGGCGAGCACGAGGATCGCTGGTGCGTCCGCCCAGACGCCGATGACCAGCAGGATGCCTGCGCAGAGCCACTGTCCGGGCACGGTGAGGATTCGGCGGCCCAGCTTGTCAATCAGAAGCACGGTGGTGACAACACCCGCGGCCGCAAGTGCGGACAGGCCGACTCCACCGGCCCAGCCGCCGCCGAAGCCGAATTGGCTGAGCACGTCGTCGGCGAAGGTCGCGATCGCAAAGTACGGAGTGACCGCGCAGAACCAGAAACCCGCGGTGAAGAGGGTGGTGCGCCAGTGCTCCTTCGAGAACAACATTCCAAAGGAGGCGTTCTTGATTTTGGTCCTCCCCTTCGCGGCTTGGGCCTCCTGGATCATCCTCAGATCGATCTCCTCGGTGATGCTGTTGTGCATCTGTGGCGATTCGACGTACTTGTGGGCGACCGCGAGTGCTTCCTCACGCCGTCCCTTCGTGATGAGCCAGCTCGGCGATTCGGGGAGGCCTATGCGTGCGATGAACAGAACGAATGCCAGTATCGTGCTCGTGCCGATGACAAGGCGCCAGGGGGTGCCGGCGTCGTGCAGGAGGGTGCCAATGATGAATGCCATCATGAAACCGACGTACCAGGCGATCAGGGTCAGCCCGAGCAACCGCCCGCGGAGCTTTGGAGGGGAGAACTCTGACAGCAGTGGGCCGCCGATTGAGTACTCGCCGCCGATCGCGACGCCCATCACGAATCGGATGAGCGCCAGCTGGATCACGGCTCCGTCTCCGGAGGTTACGAAGAACTGGGCCGCCGAGGCGACCAGGAACAGGCCCATGTCCACGAGGAACATGGGCTTGCGTCCGAACTTGTCAGTAGCCCACCCGGCCAGCGGGGAGCCGACGAAAATGCCAGCCAGCGGGCCTGCAGCAATCATGCCCAGCGACAGGGCGTCGAGCTGGAGCTCTGACCGCATGGGTCCGGTGACGGGGCCGATGATTCCGAGGATGTAACCGTCGAGGAACATCCCGCCGATGAAGACAGCGACAAGCCGCACCATGAAGCGGCGTTTGAACTTGGAGCTGGTTTCTCTT
>Ga0308173_10000456_pt1 | contig 17192 bp, 14 predicted proteins | sample PhyPR1_FD_203716 | JGI IMG/M metagenome (GOLD analysis project Ga0308173, IMG submission 203716) | Soil microbial communities from UC Gill Tract Community Farm, Albany, California, United States - DLSLS.P.R1 | ecosystem: Environmental > Terrestrial > Soil > Agricultural land | place: USA...
GCATGCGTCGCTCGAAGCGGGCGACAACCAGGCGCAGGCCGGCCAGGACGCCGTGCAATTGATGACGGTCCACGCGGCGAAGGGGCTCGAATTCACGGCGGTGTTCATCACCGGGCTGGAGGAAGGGCTCTTTCCGCACGAAAACAGCGCGCAGGAATCGGACGGGCTCGAAGAAGAGCGGCGGCTGGCCTATGTCGCGATCACGCGGGCGAAGGAGCGGCTTTATCTCTCGTTCGCGCAAAGCCGGATGCTGCACGGACAGACGCGCTACAACATTCGCTCGCGCTTTTTCGACGAATTGCCCGAAGGCTCGCTCAAATGGCTCACGCCGAAAGTCGAGCCAGGCGCGCGCTGGGGCGGACGCTCGGACAACGCCGGCTGGGGCCGCGACTGGTTCGCGCGGCCCGGACAGGAGCGCGGCGGCGCTTCGCATGGCGGCGCTCAGACGAGCGTGGCGCTGCCATCGTTCGCGAACGAGCAGCGCGCGGCCGATACCGGCTTCAAGGTCGGGCAGGCCGTGTTTCACACGAAGTTCGGCGAAGGCACCGTGACCGCGCTCGAAGGCTCGGGCGGCGACGCTCGCGCGCAAGTGCGGTTCAAGCGCCACGGGGAAAAATGGCTCGCGCTGTCGGTGGCGAAGCTGCAGGCGGTCGAATGAAGCGGCTGGGCATCATGGCGGCGCTGCCGCAAGAGTTGGGCGATCTGATCGCCCGGATGCGCGCCGGGGGCGAGGTGCGCACCGTGACGCTCGGGCAGCGCGAGTATCACGTCGGCGAGGCGCATGGCGTGCCTGTGGTCGCGACGCTCGCGCGCATCGGCAAGGTCGCGGCGGCGGCAACGGCGAGCGCGCTCATCCACGTGTTCGAGGCCGATGCCATTCTGTTCACCGGCGTGGCGGGCGGCGTGCGGGCGGACGTGCGCGTAGGCGATATCGTCGTCGCGGATGCGCTGCTCCAGCATGATCTGGACGCGTCGCCGCTCTTTCCGCGCTATGAGGTGCCGCTGCTCGACCGCGCCTCGTTCGATGCCGACCGCGCGCTCTCCGATGCGCTCGCCATTGCCGCGCAAGCATTCGTCGACGCGGAAGCCGATGCGCTCGCCGCGCGCTTCGCGGTGATGCGCCCGCGCGTGCATCGCGGGCTGGTGGTGAGCGGGGATCGGTTCATTGCAAGTCACGAGGCGGTGGGCGCGCTGCGCGATGCGCTGCCGGACGCGCTCGCCGTCGAGATGGAAGGCGCGGCGCTCGCGCAGGTCTGCTACGAGTACGGCGTGCCGTGCGCGGTGATTCGCACGATCTCCGATACGGCGGATGCGTCGGCGCCCGTCGCTTTCGCGGAGTTTCTTTCGGCGATCGCCGGTGCTTACTCGTCCGGCGTTTTAGCGCGGTTCCTGACGCAGAAGGTCTGAGCGCGCCGCGGCCAGGTTTGAGCACTGGGGGACTAGCCGAATTCCCGCTTGTTATTGAGAATGATTCTCAATACAATCGTTCATGCAATGTGAAGGCACGACAGGAGGCCCGACATGACGAACGATTCCACCGCTATCAGCAACAAACGCGATGCGCCCGGCGCGCGGCAGGCGGGCGCCGTCGCCGTGAACGCCGCCAGAGTGCTCGAAACCACGCGCCGCGCCTGGAGCAAAGCCCCAGCCGTGCATTTGGAGAACGGCGAACGTCGTCTGTCGCGCGCGTCGCAATCTGGAGAGCGCGTCGTTCCGCGCCGTTTCCGCTGGCCGAGCCTTGTCGCCGCCCTGAGTTACTGGAGCCCGAAACCGCTGTGAACGCCGCCGACATCTCTCTGAAATTCGCCACGCCGCTCGCGTCCTCCATCGCGTTCGACGCCGATCTGCTCGACGCCAGCCGCTTTCCGCTCGTGACCATGCGCCGTCAGGCGATGAAGCCGGGCTTCGCCTTCGCGTGGGCCGCACAGATGCGCCGGCTCCTCGCACTCGCGACGCCGTTCGTGATCGTCACCGAACACGCCGCCGACGAAACCGCCGACGACCTCAAGCTGCGTGCCGCATGGCTGCGCACGCATCGCGCGGCGCTCGCCGCGTTCTGCCGCGGGCTGATCGTGATCGAGCCGCGCATCGAAGTTCGCGCGAGCACACGCGAGACGCTGCGCAGGCTCACCGACGGCAGCGGCCTGCGCACGGTCGTCGTATCGGGCATGCGCGTGGCGAGCGAACTCGCTCCGGTGCTGCTCAAGCACGCGCCGAAGTCCGCGAGCGCGCCGGTGCCGCATACCCGCGCGGTCTGAGATCGTCCGACCGATCAGGGCGCGCCCTCTCTAGGCAGGCATTCGCAGGCTGCTCTATGCTTTGTGTCGATCGCATAGCAACAGCAAAAGCCCACGGATTCCAGAGGACGCGCATGCCGACTTACCGAGAAGCGTATCGCCGGTCGATCGACGAGCCGGAGGCGTTCTGGGCCGAGCAAGCCCGCCGCATCCACTGGCAGACGCCGTTCGACCAGGTGCTCGATGCGAGCAATCCGCCGTTCGCGCGCTGGTTCGTCGGCGGCAAGACCAATCTCTGCCATAACGCGGTCGATCGCCATCTTGCGTCGCGCGCCCAGCAGGACGCGCTCATCTATGTCTCGACGGAAACGGGCATCGAACGCCGCTACACGTACGCCGAACTGCACGCGGAAGTGAACCGCATGGCCGCCGTCATGCGCTCGCTCTCGGTGAAGAAGGGCGACCGCGTGCTGATCTATCTGCCGATGATCCCCGAAGCGCTCTTCGCGATGCTGGCGTGCGCACGCATCGGCGCGGTTCATTCGGTCGTGTTCGGCGGCTTCGCGGCGCCCAATCTTGCGGCGCGCATCGACGATGCCGAGCCCGCGCTCATCGTCACCGCCGATGCGGGCGCGCGCGCGGGCAAGGTGATCGACTACACGCCGCTCGTCGACGAAGCGCTCTCGCGCGCCGAATTCAAGGTGCCGCACGTGCTGCTGATCGACCGCCAGCTTGCGCCCGAGCGCTTGCAGGCAAGCTATCTCGTCGCCTACGAGCCGCTGCGCGAGCAATTTTTCGATGCCCACGTTCCGTGCGAATGGCTCGAATCTAACGCGCCGTCCTACGTGCTTTATACGTCCGGCACGACCGGCAGGCCGAAGGGCGTGCAGCGCGATGTCGGCGGCTATGCGGTTGCGCTCGCGGCATCGATGGAGCATATCTTCCAGGGCGCGGCGGGCGACACGATGTTCACCGCATCCGACATCGGCTGGGTCGTGGGACACAGCTACATCATCTATGCGCCGCTCATCGCGGGACTCACGACCGTCATGTACGAAGGCACGCCCGTTCGTCCGGACGGCGGGGTCTGGTGGCGGCTCGTCGAGCAGTACGGCATCAACCTGATGTTCACCGCGCCCACCGCCATTCGCGTGCTGAAAAAGCAGGACCCGGCGCTCATGGAGAAGTACGACCTGTCGAGCCTGCGCACACTGTTTCTCGCGGGCGAGCCGCTCGACGAGCCCACCGCGCAGTGGATCCAGAGCGCGCTTAAGAAGCCCGTCATCGACAATTACTGGCAGACCGAAACGGGCTGGCCGATGCTCGCCATTCCGCGCGGCATCGAGGCGTTGCCGTCGAAGCTGGGCTCGCCGGGCGTGCCGTCGATGGGTTTCAGGCTGACGCTGCGCAACGAACTGACGGGCGACGAATGCGCGCCCGGTGAGAAGGGCGTCGTCGCGCTGGACTATCCGCTGCCGCCCGGCTGCATGCAGACGGTGTGGGGCGACGATCAGCGCTTCATCGATACTTACTGGACCAGTGTGCCGAATCAGATGCTCTATTCGACCTTCGACTGGGGCGTGCAGGACGAAGACGGCTACGTGTCGATACTCGGGCGCACCGACGATGTCATCAACGTCGCGGGGCACCGGCTGGGCACGCGCGAGATCGAGGAGGCGTTGTCGGCGCATGCGGCGGTCGCGGAAGTGGCGGTCGTCGGCGTGACGGACGCGCTCAAGGGGCAGACCGCGACGGCGTTCGTCGTGCTGCGCGACGCTGACCGCATCAACGCGCCCGGCGCTCGCGAGGGCATGGAGGCCGAGCTGTGCCATGCGGTCGATACGCAGCTTGGCGCAATCGCGCGGCCGGCGCGCGTGCATTTCGTAACGATGCTGCCGAAAACGCGCTCCGGAAAGCTGCTGCGCCGCGCGATTGCCGCGCTGGCGGAAGGGCGCGATCCCGGAGAATTGCCGACGATCGAGGACGCGGGCGCGTTGGCGCAGGTGAAGGCGGCGCTCAGCGGGAAATGAGCGCGCACGAACGAAAACGCCGGTCATGCGCGCATGACCGGGCGTTTTCGCGTGAAAACGTCGGCCGTCAGGCCCTCGCTTCACGCGTCTTCGGCAACAACACCGTCAGCACCCCGATCAACGGCAGGAACGCACACAGCTTATAAACATGGTCGATGCTCGTCACATCCGCGAGATGCCCGAGCACCGCAGCGCCGACGCCGCCCATCCCGAACGCGAAGCCGAAGAAGAGGCCCGCGACCATTCCGACCTTGCCCGGAATCAGCTCTTGCGCGTAGACGAGAATCGCCGAGAACGCCGATGCCAGCACGAGCCCGATGATGACTGAGAGCACGCCCGTCCAGAACAGATTTACATAAGGCATCAGCAGCGTGAACGGCGCGACGCCGAGAATCGATACCCAGATCACCGCCTTGCGCCCGACCTTGTCGCCGACCGGTCCGCCGATGATCGTGCCCGCCGCCACCGCCGCGAGGAATACGAAAAGGTGGATCTGCGCGGTCTGCACCGAGACGCCGAACTTGCTGATCAGATAGAACGTGAAGTAGCTCGTGATGCTCGCCAGATAGAAGTACTTCGAGAACACGAGCAGCACGAGCACGCCCATCGCCTTGACGACCTTGTCGCGCGGCAGCGACGCATGCGCCGCCTGCGCGCGGCCCTTCTTCGTCGCCGGATGACGCTTGTACCAGCGGCCGATATTCGCGAGCACGACCATCGCCACCAGCGCCGCCACGGAAAACCACGCAATGCTTCGCTGGCCGTGCGGAATCACGATCAGCGCGGCCAGCAGCGGCCCGAGCGACGAGCCTGCATTGCCGCCCACCTGGAAGAGCGACTGCGCGAGGCCGTGCTTGCCGCCCGAGGCCATCCGCGCCACCCGCGACGACTCCGGATGAAACACCGACGAACCGCAGCCCACCAGCGCCGCCGCGATCAGCAGCACGCCGAAGCTGCCCGCAATCGACATCAGCAACAGGCCGGCCAGCGTAAAGCCCATGCCGACAGGCAGCGAATACGGCTTCGGATGCTTGTCCGTATAGAGCCCGACGATAGGCTGCAACAGCGACGCGGTGACCTGATACGTGAGCGTAATCAAGCCGATCTGCCCGAAAGTAAGCGCGAACTCGCTCTTGAACAGCGGATAGATGGCGAGAATCAGCGACTGGATCATGTCGTTGAGAAGGTGCGAAAAGCTGATCGCGCCCAGCACGGAATAGACCGTGCGCGGTTCGGCCTGCGCCGGGGTGTCGCCCGGAGCAGGGAAAGCGCCTTTGTCGATACTCGTTTGCATGGTGATGGCGTAGGGAAACGGTTGTCTTTGTCTCGTTCTCGGCCCGCGATTAATGCGGGAACTGAATGTCCGCCAAGTTTAGGCTGTCTCCGTTGCGTTGTCCTGCCAAGGATCGTCGCGAATCAGACACCGCTACGGGCCCGCCGCGCGCTCTTATGTCTGATGTAATCAATTTGTCCGGTTATAAAGAGCCGACGCGCGGCGAACGACCGTGCGCGCCGCCGTTAAAGAAAATCGCGCCAATGCCGTAGACCAGCGATGAGGGCATGCCGCTCAAAAGGCGCGCGCTCGAATCTACTCGGGGATAGATCGATGAAACTGTTTTCGTTACGCGCCGCGAAAGGCGCGGGCTTGATGCCGGATGCCGAACGCGCAACGGCGGCCCATGGCGCACAGGCCAGGCCGGCAAACCGGCGCGCGCTCTCCGTCAAGGCGTCGCTGCGCCTCGCCTTCGGACTCGTTCTCGCGGGCACGCTCGTCATCGGCGCAATCGCGCTGACGCAGATCAGCCGGCTCAACGGGGCGACCGAATCCATCTACACGCAGGGTTATGCCGCGAGCCGCGCAGCCGAGGAAACGCGCGGCTATCTGCTGCGCGCGAGCCGTTCGCAGAAGATGCTGCTGACGGCATCGACGGCGAAGGAGCGCGACGATCTTGGTACGCAGATCGAACAGGCGCTGACGGATATCGGCAAGGAACAGGCGGAGCTTGCGCAGTATGTCGAAGCGGACAGCGACGCGCTCGCGCAGCAAAAGCACTTCTCTGCGGCGCTCGCGACCTGGAGCGGCAACGTGCGCAGCTTCGTCAAGCTCGTGAAGGAGCAGCCGCTCGATCTCTCGCAGATGAACTGGCAGGTCGCCACGCAGGACGTGTCGCTGCTCGTCGAGACAGGCAAGCTGGAAAAGATGGTCGACGATTCCATCGCGCGCCGCGGAGCCGCCGCCAAGGCGACCATCGAGGCCGCATCGTTCATCTTCCGGTCGTCGTTTGTCATGGTGTCGCTGCTGACGTTCGCGCTTTTCGTACTCGCCATCGTGGTGAGCGAATGGGTCGTGCGGCGTCTGTCCGGGCAACTCGGCGGCGAGCCCGTGTACGCAAAGGAAATCGCGAGCCGCATCGCGTCGGGCGATCTCGCCTATCCGATCCGGCTCAAGCGCCGCGACGACGCCAGCATGCTCTACGCGCTCTCCGAGATGCAGGCGGGGCTCGCGACGACCGTCGGCGACATTGCGGCGAGCGCGGAGGCCATTGCTTCGGCATCGAGCGAAATCTCCACCGGCAACGTCGATCTGTCGCGCCGCACCGAAGAGCAGGCCGTCGCGCTCGAGAAGACCGCGGCCAGCATGGAGCAGTTGACTTCCACCGTGCGCCAGAACGCCGACAACGCGATGCAGGCGAGCACGCTCGCGCACAACGCGTCGGAGATCGCGGAGAAGGGCGGCGCGGTGGTGAGCCGCGTGGTCGAGACGATGCAGCGCATCGACGCGAGCGCGAAGAGCATCGGCGACATCATCGGCGTGATCGAAGGTATCGCGTTCCAGACCAATATTCTTGCGCTGAACGCGGCGGTGGAAGCGGCGCGCGCGGGCGAGCAGGGACGCGGTTTCGCAGTCGTCGCGGGCGAAGTGCGCAGTCTCGCGCAGCGCTCGTCGGCGGCGGCGAAGGAAATCAAGACGCTCATCGATACGTCGGTGTCGCGCGTGTCCGATGGCTCGACTTTCGCGCAGGAAGCCGGCGCGACGATGGAGGAAGTGGTGCGCGCGGTGCGCCGCGTGACCGACATCATGGGCGAAATCTCGGCGGCGTCGGCGGAGCAGAAGTCGGGCATCGAGGCGATCGGCCACGCTGTCTCGCAGATGGACGCGGGCACGCAGCAGAACGCGGCGCTCGTGGAAGAGGCGGCGGCGGCTGCGCAATCCCTGGACGATCAGGCGCGGGCGTTGAAAGATCTGGTCGGCAAGTTCCATCTTGCATGACGGCTTGCGGCGCCGCGTCGAATCCCGATAGAATCGCAAACGGGCGCGGCAGGGCGCCCGTTCTCGCGAAAGCCTTACGCGCCTGCCATGTTGCACATCCGGCATTCCCGGCGCGCCTGAAAAAGCGCGCATCTTCGGATAGAACCGCAACGTCGAACCTTGTCAGCCGCAGCGAGAACGGCGCAACAAAGGAACAACGTCATGTGGTCCACATCCTGTCCAGTTCAGTCTTCCGTTTCCAGTAGCGACTATCTGCGCGAGCACGCGCGACGCCTGCTTCGTCACGCGCGCGAGGGCGGCACGAGCGCGGCTCTGCCCGTGCTGCGGCGTCTTCTTGCCTCGAACGTGATGCACGCCGAACGCCTCGCGGACCTGCACGCATCACGCGGCGAATTGCAGCTCAAGCACGTCCTGTCGATGCTCGCCGCCGAGCTTGGGTACGCGGGCTGGGACGCGTGCAAGGGCGATATCGACGCGCGCCCGCCTGCCTGCATCGACCGTTACCGGCTGGACGCTGGCGCGTTCAACGACTTCGAAAAGAACTGGTTTGCGAGCGAGGCGGACGCGCACGAGTGGCAGCGCGGCCACGGCGGCTATATCGTCCGGTACGGTGAGCAGGCCGTAGCCATCCTGAAGCGCGACTGAGGACGCGAACAGGAAGGAAGCGAGCGGTCAGATCAGCTCGACTTCCTTCCAGTTCGCGTTAGAAAAAAAACGGCTCAGTTCCCGCGTGAGTTCGTTCAGCGCGCTCATTTCCTGCGGCGAAATTTTGTGCACCCGCTGGCCGAGCGTCCAGTCGCCGTACACGAGCGCAATGGTCGAATCGTTCGACTTCACCGGCAGCAGCACGAACGCCTGCGCCTCGCCGAGCGTCTCCTTGTACCAGCGCGGCAGACGCGCGTCGATGCGGGCGTCGTGCGCATTCTCGATGAAAATGCCGACCGGATTCGTGATCGCGAGATGAAAGACGTCGGGCCGGAACTCGGCGCTGAAGTGCAGCGCGGGAAGCATCGGCTCGATGCCCGCGCCCATGCCGAGGCGCGCCTGGAATTCATTGTTGGCCTGGCGCACGAACACGACCGTGCGCGACAGCCCGAGGCCGGCAAGCACCGCTTCGGACGCGAGCGCAAGCACCGGCGCGAGCGCGTTTTTCGACGGCAGCGAGCGCAAGTCTTCGAGGCTCGCGCCGATGCGCGCTTCCGCCGATACGCTCGCGCGCGCCATGGCATCGGCGTTCGCCTGCAGTTCGACGATCTCGCGCATGACGCCGTCGCCGCTTTCCTCGCTCGCGAGCGCCAAACTCATGGACGCGAGCGTTTCCGCGTCGGTGTTGAGCGCGCCGCTGTAACGTTCGGCGATTTCGACCAGCATGGACTCGCGCCCGCCCGCGGCGACATTCTGCGCGGTCAGGGCGTCGGCCACTTCGGTCGAATAGTTCGTGACGGCTTGCAGCCAGCGCACGTGCGTCGGCACGCTTTCGTCGGGCGGCGCGGTAGGATCGCTCGCGCGCATGCCCGCGCGGATGGTTTCCGGCAGACGCCAGCGGTCCGCCGCCTCCATGCCGATTTCCTCGAACGTCACGCCGAGCAGCGCGGCGCAGGCGATGCTGTCGCTGATGCTCTCGGCGGCGGCCTTGCGGCGCAACTGGTCCCATTCGTGTTCGAGATAGAACGCGACGAGCAGCTTGCCGATCTGCCGCATCAGCGTGCATACGACGGCTTCTTCCGCCGAGCGCAAATCGATGCGCTCGGTGACTTGCCGCGCCACCGTGCCCGAGAGCAGGGTGCGGTTGAGTTCGAGTTTCGCGTCGATGCGGCGCGGCGCGCTCTGATGGAAGTGGTCGACGAGCTTCAGGCCCACGACGAGATGCCCGACGGCGTCCATGCCGAGCACCATCAACGCGCGGGTGACGGTCGTGATGTTGCCGCCGAACGCCATGTACATGGCGGAATTGGCGAGGCGCAGCACCTTCTGCGTGAGCCCGAAGTCCGACAGTACGACTTGCACGAGTGCGGTGAAGTCGAGGTCGTCGTCGCTCATCGCTGACACGGTCGTGCGCAGCGCCTGGGAGAGCATGGGGAAGTCCCCGCGCTCGCTCATGCGCGCCCACAGCTTGTCCAGTAGTTCGGCCTTGGTGCGTGCCATGCGTAAGAAAACCTTTTGTTGCGCGACGGCTAACCGAAGCGGCTGAGCCGGTAAATGCCTTCAGCGTCCAGCCCCGGAAAGATACACGGATTCAGGGCGCCGAGGCGCGCTGTTCGATTAGAACACGAACGCATGTTTCTCTCATTATGTCTCGTGCAGCACGAGCGAACTCGACTGGAACGAGCGCGCGAGTTCGTCGGACGGCAGCGCGTGGCTGATGAGCCAGCCTTGTATGTGATCGCAGCCGAGCTCGGCGAGCAGATCGCGCTGCGCCTCCGTCTCGACGCCTTCCGCGACCAGTTCGAGCCCGAGCGACTGCGCGAGCCCGACCACCGCGCCGACGATCGCGCGGTTGTTGCGCGACGTAATCAGGTTCTCGACAAAGCTGCGGTCGATCTTGAGCTTCGAAAGCGGAAAGCGCTGGAGATACGCGAGGCTCGAATAGCCGGTGCCGAAGTCGTCGACGGCGAAGCGGATGCCGAGCGAACGCAGCGTTTCGAGAAGGCGCGTGGCTTCCTCCGGGTCCTGCATCAGCAGGCTTTCGGTGATCTCGAAGACGAGGCGTTCCGCGTCGATGCCCGTCAGCGCGATCGCTTCCTTCACCGCGGCCGTGAAGCGCTTGTCGCGGAACTGCTGCGGCGACACGTTCACCGACACGTAATCGAGCCGGATGCCGATCGTGTCCCATTGCACGAGCTGCATGCACGCCGCCTTCAGCACCCAGTTGCCGAGATAGTTGATGAGCCCGATGGTCTCCGCGAGCGGAATGAACGTCGACGGCGGCACGAGCCCGTGCACCGGATGATTCCACCGCATCAACGCCTCCACGCCGACCACCGCGCCGGTGCGGATCTTCGTGATCGGCTGGAAAAAGAGCGAGAACTCGCCGTTGCGCACGGCTTCATAGAGATCGGCTTCGAGCTTCAGGCGTTCGGCGTCCGCGGGATTGTCGTCGAGCGTGTGGAAGACGAGCGTGTTGCCGCCGGCTTCCTTTGCCTGCGCGAGCGCGAGATCGGCCATGCGCAGAAGGCTTCGCTGCACGCCGGACGCGGACGCACTGTTCGACTTCGCGGCGTGGTCCGGATACAACGCCACACCCACGCTCGCCGACAAATGCGTGTGCTGCCCGCGATACCGGTAGGGCTGCGCAATCGCGGTCAATAGACGCCGGCCGAGACTTTCGGCGGCTTCGGCCGTCGTGCCGGCGGGCAGCAGCACGGCGAATTCGTCGCTTGCGACGCGCGCCACGAGCTCGCCGTGCGTCGCCGTGTGCTGAATGCGGCGGGCGGTTTCGCGAAGCATGTCGTCGCCGGCGTCGTAGCCGAGTGCGCGGTTGATGCGCTGATAATCGTCGATATCGAGCAACACGAGGGCCGCTTGCGTGCGCGCGCGTTCCGCACCGGCCTGCGCCGCGCCGATCGCCGTGTCCAGCGCCGTCGCGTTTTCGAGGCCGGTGAGCGGGTCGTGATGCAGCGCATGCGTAAGCGACGCTTCGCGCTCGCGCCAGTGCGACACCTCGAACGCTGCGAGCGCGAAGCCCGGCGTACCTTGCGCGGCCGTCGACCTGAGCCGCAACTCGACGCAGATCGGATACGTGAGCGACTTCACCAGATTGAGCGTCGCGGATTCGAGCTTGCCGCTCGCCCGCGCCCTAGCGACGAGCGCATGCAGTTCGCCGGCTTCCTCCGACGGCACGAGATCGTGCAGCGTCAGCATGTTCAGATAGTCGCGTTGATAGCCGATGAAGTCGATGCTTCCATGCGAGACGTACTGAAAGCGCAGGGCGTCGTCCAGTTGCGCGAGGAAATCGACCGCGCCGAGCGCCGTTTCGGGCGCGGCGGCGGCCGCGTCGGACAAAGTCGACGACGCGGGCGCTGCGGCGCTGGCGCCGTCGTCGCGGGATGCGGTGTCGTGCGTGTCTCGGGCGTTGCGTCGCCATGCGCGGTGCAGCGCATCGAGCGCGATGCGCCACGGCGCGCGGCGGGAGACGTTGTTCCGGTTCGCTTCCATGGTCTCGTAAGGTTCTCGCAGCGGCGCGCGTTGCCGACGGTCGACGCGTGAAGGGGCGTCGGACGCCGAAGCGCGCGGATACCGCTTCGAGCGGCTCGGAGTGCAGGACGTGGCGCATGGGGCGCGGCACGTTCCATCAGGCGAGTTATCGGCGGCGCAGGGGAATTCTTTAGCGGCCACGGCCCTTTCGCGGCGGCGTCGCACAAGTGCATTTCCGCACGGCGATTTTCGGTTACAGTGCGCGTTTCCCACGAAAGACCGTGGCAGCGGTCGCCGGGCGTCGCCCGTATCGAGAACCTGTCCGAACACGTTCGCTCCATGATCGATCCTCTTGCAACGCCGGTTCGCGCACGCAAACGCGCGCCCGAGCCTCCCGGCATGCGAACCGCAGCGCAAACCTTTGCGCGGGCGCGCGCGGCCGTGCCGTCCGCCGGATTTTTCGTCCCGACTCCGTTCCCGTCATGCCCAACTCCACGCTGAGGCCGCGCGCCGCTCTCGAAGCGAGCGTCTATATCGGACGCCAGCCGATTCTGGACGGCGCGGGCGCGCTCGCCGCCTACGAACTGCTGTTTCGCGACAGCCCCGACAACCGCGCCCGCGTCCACGACGACGTGCAGGCGACCGCGCATGTCGTCGCGCGAACGGTGGGCGAGATCGGCATCACGGCGGTGCTAGGGCTGCATCCGGGCTACGTGAACATGAGCCGCGAGCTGATCTTCGACGACATCGTCCATCTGATGCAGCCCGAGCGCTTCGTGCTGGAACTGCTGGAGAACATCGTTTTCGACGACGCGCTTTTCAAGCGCTGCGCGCAGTTGCGTCGCGACGGGTTTCGCTTCGCGCTCGACGATGTCACGCACCTCGACGATATGCTGCTCGCCGCGCTGCCGTCGGTCGATATCGTGAAGGTCGATATTCTGGCGGTCGAGCGCGCGCAATTGCCGCAGCTTGCGGCGCTCGTGAAGAAGCACGGCAAGCTGCTCGTCGCGGAGAAAGTGGAGACGCACGACGACTTCATGCACGCGCGCGCACTCGGCTTCGATCTCTTTCAGGGCTATTTCTTCGCGCGGCCGCAAGTGCTGTCGGCGCGTCGCGCGAGTCCGGCGCGCGGCACGCTCCTGCGGCTGCTCGCGGTGCTCGGCAGCGACCCTGACATGCGCGAGCTGGAAGCGGAACTGAAGCGCAACCCCGATATCGTGCTGCACCTGATGCGCCTCGCCAATTCGAGCGCGCATGCGCGCGGGCGGAACGTGGCGTCGCTGAAGGACGCCGTCGCCGCTGCGGGCACGCGCCAGTTGACGCGCTGGACGCAACTGCTGCTCTACGCGGACGGTAGCGGCCTGCCGTGGCGCTCCGACCCGCTGCTGCAGCTCGTCGGCGCGCGGGCGCGTTTCATGGAACTGGCGGCGAGCGTGCTGCATCCATCGGATGAGGCCTTCTCCGATGCCGCCTTCATCACCGGCATCTTTTCGCTCGTTCATGTCGTGCTCGACATGCAGCCCGCCGAAATTGTCGATAAGCTGCACTTGGCCGCCGACATCCGTTCCGCGATTCTCGCGGGCGAGGGCGAGCTGGGCGCGCTGCTCGCCATCGCGCAGGCAGCGGAACGCGGCGACGCCCGCGCCATCGACGAACGCCGGCTCGCGGAGCCCGCATTCGACGCCCTCACGCCCGCGCTGCTGGCGCAGCTCCAGGTCGAAGCGGGAGCGTGGTTCGGGGAGCAACGGCTGGAATGAGTGTGCAGGTTCGATCAACGTCACGGTGAGGCATGCATATGAAGAAGAGAATCGCGGGTTTGGCGACGGCAGTGATTGCATGCACGGTCGCCGCGTATTCGCTGACGGCCGGTGCGACGCTCAAGCCGGGCGCTGCCGCGCCGGACTTCGTCGCGCAGGCGTCGCTCGGCGGCAACGTCTACGACTACTCGCTCGCGGATGCGCTCAAAAAGGGGCCCGTCGTGCTGTACTTCTACCCGGCGGCGTTCACGAAGGGCTGCACGATCGAAGCGCACGAATTCGCCGAAGCGGTGGATCAGTACAAGGCCGAAGGCGCGACGGTGATCGGTGTATCGCATGACGATATCGACACGTTAAAGCGCTTTTCGGTGAGCGAATGCCGCAGCAAGTTTCCGGTCGCCGCGGACGCCGATTCGAAGATCATCCGCTCCTACGACGCCTCTCTGCCGATGAAAAGCTCGATGGCCAATCGTGTCTCCTACGTCATCGCGCCGGACGGCAAGGTCATCTACGAGTACACGAGCCTGTCGCCGGATCAGCATGTCACGAATACGCTCAAGGCGTTGCGCGACTGGAACGCGAGCCACAAGTCGCCATGATGCGCGACGTTTTCATCGTTGAAGGGAGCCGGGCGCAATGCCGATCGTTCTCGCGCTAATCGCGCTCGCCGCGCTCATCTACGGCGCCGTGTGGTCCTTCGACGCGCTCGATGCGCGCTTCGGGCTGTCCGTCGCGGTCGGCGTGGCCATTGTCGCCGCGGCGGCGGTGGCGGCGGGCATCGCGTATTGGCTCGCGCGGCGTCGCGAGATCGCGCCGAATCTGCCGCGCATCAAGGGCGATTCCGCCACCAACTGGACCCACGAACTGAAGCGCGACTGGGGCGGCGTGCGGCTCGCCGCCGGCAAACGCCTGCTCGATGTGCGCGTGGGCGAGTCCAGCGGCCACTATATTTTTGCGGACCTGCGCGGCGCGCGCGCTGACCGGGACGGTGCGAACGGCGCGTGGCAGGTCGTGCTCGATGTCGCCGATGCGGCCCATGGCGAATGGCGCTTGCCGATGACCGACCGCGCCGAAGCGCGCAAATGGACGCGCATCCTTTCGCTCGCGGTGCAGCAGAAGCTCTGAGCCGCCGTCACTCCACGTGATAGCCAATATCGCCGCGCACCTTGCCGCGGAACACCCAGTACGACCAGAGCACGTAGACCATCAGGACGGGCAGCAGGAACATCGTGCCGATCAACAGGAACTGATGCGAAAGCGGCGCCGCCGATGCGTCCCACAGCGTCACTGAAGGCGGCGCGATGAACGGCCACAGGCTGATGACGAGCCCGGTGAACGCGAGGAAGAAGAGGCCCATCGAGCAGACGAACGGCAGCACTTCGCGGCCTTGCGCGAGGCTGGACCAGAGCCTCCATGCCAGGAGCGCCGTGAGCACCGGCACCGGCGCGAAGGCGAGCGCCATCGGAAAGCCGAACCACCGCGCGGCGATGCGCGCGTCCTTGAGCGGCGTCCACAGGCTGATGAGCACGATGAATGCGATCACGCCGATGAGCGCGAAGCGCGCCATCCTGCGGCCCCAGGCCTGCAGTTCGCCCTCGGTCTTCATCACGAGCCAGGTCGAGCCTTGCAGCGCGTAGCCGAATATGAGCCCGACGCCGACGAGCAGCGGAAACGGCGCAACCCAGTCCCAGCTCGTGCCCACGTATTCGCGGCCCTGGATCGGAAATCCCTGAATGAACATGCCGAGCACGATGCCTTGCGCGAAGGTCGCGAGCAGCGAGCCGTAGGCGAACGCGCGATCCCAGAGCCACTTGCGCGCGCCGACGACTTCGCGAAACTCGAACGCGACGCCGCGAAAGATGAGCCCGAGCAGCATGAAGAGAATCGGGAAATAGACGGCCGGCACGATGATCGCGAACGCGAGCGGAAACACCGCGAACAGTCCGCCGCCGCCGAGCACGAGCCACGTCTCGTTGAAGTCCCAGACGGGCGCGACGGAGTTGATCATCAGATTGCGTTCGTCGTGGTCGCGGCGCAGCAGAAACAGCATGCCGACGCCGAGATCGAACCCGTCGAGCAGTACGTACATGAACACGGCCAGCGCGAGAATGGCGGCCCACAGCGGCACGAGGTCGAGCATCGCGTTCTCCGGTTTTGGGTGACGGCTAGTTGGGCCTGCGCGGCGGCACGATGTCGTCGCTTGGCGCGACCTGCGCCGTGTGCCGCGACGTCTCGCCGCCCGACGATACCGCCGACAGCGGCCGCGCCGCGCGCGTCTTCGGCTGAAGAAGTTCGTTCTCGTGATCCTGCGTCGCCTGCGACGGACCAATACGCGCGAGACGCCGCAGCAGGATGTAGCCCGCGCCGAAGATCACGGTGTAGGCAAGCACGTACAGCAGCCAGGAGAGCCCGACATCGCTGGTGGTGAGCGACGGCGTCACCGAATCGCGCGTGCGCAGGACGCCGTACACGGTCCACGGCTGGCGGCCGGCTTCCGTCGTCGTCCAGCCCGCGATCACCGCGATGAACCCGAGCGGCGTCGCAAGCGATGCGCAGCGCAGCCAGCGCGTGCTTCGTTCGAGCTTGCCGCGGGCGAAGAGCACGATGCCCGACAGCACGAGCGCGAACATCAAAAGCGCGATGCCGACCATGATATGAAACGCGAAGAACACCACGGCGACGGGCGGCCGGTCTTCGCGCGGAAAGTCCTTGAGGCCGCGCACGACGCCGTTCGGATCGTGCGTCAGATAGAGGCTTCCGAGCACCGGAATCGAAATTTCGAAGTGGTTGCGCTCTTCGTCCTGATCGGGAATGGAAAAGAGGTTGGCCGGCACGCGCGAGCCGGTTTCCCAGAGCGCTTCCATGGCCGCGAGTTTGGCCGGCTGATGCTTGAGCGTGTTCAGGCCGTGCGCGTCGCCGAGCACCATCTGGACCGGCACCATGATGATGAGGAAGATCAGCGACATCTTGAGCATCACGCGGCTTTCCTCGATCGCGCGGCCCTGCCGCATATACATCGCGCCGACGCCGAGAATCACGAAGCCGGTCGTCACGAGGAACGCGCTCACCGTATGCCCGAGGCGGAACGGAAACGAGGGCGAGAAGATCACGTCGAAGAAGCTCACCACTTCGAAGCGGCCGTCCGGCAGCAGCCGGTAGCCTTGCGGCGTCTGCATCCAGCTATTGACGGCGAGAATCCAGAAGGACGAGATGACGGTGCCCGCGGCGACGAACATGGCGGACATCACGTGCGCCCATTGCGGCACGAGCTTGCGGCCGAAGAGGAGCACGCCGAGAAACGCCGATTCGAGGAAGAACGCGGTCAGCACTTCGTAGCCCATCAGCGGGCCGACGACGTTGGCGGTCTTGTCGGCGTAGCGGCTCCAGTTGGTGCCGAACTGAAACGGCATCACGATGCCCGACACCACGCCCATGCCGAACGACACCGCGAAGATCTTGAGCCAGAACGCGGAAAGGCGGCGGTAGACGTCGCGCTTGGTGATCCACCAGTTGAATTCGAGGGTCGCGATGAAGCACGACAGCCCGACCGTGAAAGCGGGCAGCAAAATATGGAAGGCGACGACCCACGCGAACTGGAAGCGCGAGAGCAGCACCGAGTCGATATGCATGAACGCTCCTTGGTCGGTTCTTGCAACGTTTGCGCCGAACGGTGCGCAAAAGCCGCCTTGGGTTGCTCCTTAATACACGGTTTTCGGAGACCCGGCAGGCGGCGCGCGCGCACCTGTTTGCTACAATCATCGGC
>Ga0308173_10000457_pt1 | contig 17188 bp, 10 predicted proteins | sample PhyPR1_FD_203716 | JGI IMG/M metagenome (GOLD analysis project Ga0308173, IMG submission 203716) | Soil microbial communities from UC Gill Tract Community Farm, Albany, California, United States - DLSLS.P.R1 | ecosystem: Environmental > Terrestrial > Soil > Agricultural land | place: USA...
TGCTATAGAACCCAAACCGAAGTGCAGCCGCGGATCGTTAGCCGAATAGAAGCTAGCCTGGCTCAGTATTTCCTGCGCCTGCAGTTTGCCGCCGTAATGCGCTGTCACGCGCGCTCCAATCGCACTCCGGTTCGATTTTGTGCCGATTAGTTTGACCTTAACAGCATGGTCGTTTCCGCGCACGTCATTTCGCAGCAGTGATGGCGGCTCGTTCAGATTCATGATAAGGATATCCAGATCGCCATCGTTATCGAAATCACCAAATGCCGCGCCACGGCTGGCGTGCGCGGCGGCAACGCCCGGACCGGCCTGATCCAGAAGTTCTTCGAATTTCCCGTTCCGCAGGTTCCGAAACAGAATCCGGGGACTCTTGAACGGGTAGTTGGGCAAAACCTTTTCGATCTCCGGATAAACGCTGCCTGTCACCCAGAACAAATCCGGATAGCCGTCGTTGTCGAGGTCGAACATGCCGGCGCCCCAACTGATATACCGCGTTTCAACGCCGAGCCCGACCGAGTTTGTAACATCTTCGAAGCTGCTCTTACCATCGTTGCGGTAGAGCACTGCTGTATCGTCCGCGAAGTGCGTTTTCAAAATGTCCAGTTTGCCGTCCAGGTTGTAATCCCCGATACCCAGTCCCATGCCGGCCTGTTCCATGCCGTCTTCATTCAACGCAACCCCGCTCTCCAGGCCGATATCGGTAAAGGTACCGTCATGGTTATTCTTGAACAGAAAGCTGGGCGTTGAATCGCAGGCGATGTAGAGATCCGGCCAGCCGTCGTCGTCGAAATCGGCGGCCACGGTGGTCATGCAGTAACTGCCAGTGCCCTTCGCGATACCGGATTTCACACTTACGTCGGTGAATGTTCCATCTCCGTTGTTGTGATAAAGCGCCAGGCTCCCCGGCGGCAGTCCACGCGGCCCGCAGTTTACCGGGATTCCTTTCCAATTGCAAAACGAACTCTCGCCGGGCTTCGGAACGCGGTTCTTGTCGAAGATGCAGTAGTACGAGATCAGCAAATCGAGACGCCCGTCGCGGTCGTAATCCACAAATGTGCAGCCGGCACCCCACTTAGTGCCCTCATGCAGCAGGCCCGCTTCCCTGGTTATATCTGTAAACGTGCCATCGCCGTTGTTGCGATACAGAACGTTCTGTCCGTAGTACGTGAGAAGCAGATCCTCAAAGCCGTCGTTATTGAAATCGCCAACTGCGACCGATGATGCCCAACCGGTCCGGCCCAATCCCGATTTGGCGGTGACATCCGTGAACGTGCCGTCGCGATTGTTCTTATAGAGCCGGTTCATTGTGCCCGGCGGCGGTCCCTCTTCGCGGGTTCCGTTGAGCAGAAAAATATCCAGCCAGCCGTCGTTGTCGTAATCGAAGAATGCACAACCGCAGCCAACCGTTTCGATAATGTAGGTCTTGTGATCGGCCGGTCCGTAGATGAGCGGAGCATGCAATCCGGCCTGCGCGCCAATGTCGGTAAAACAGGCATTGAACGGTAATCCTGAAGGCTTGCCGCGCGGCTGCGGCTTCACCCCGCGCGAAGAGACTCCTTGTCCGAATGCATGAATAACGGGCAGGCCGAGGAGCCCGATTGCGGTCCGTCTGGTGATGCTACTGCGCTTCAAACCTGAAGTTTAACAATGATGATTCAGGCTATACACGGGCGGCCCCGGCCGATTCGAAAGTCCGCGAGATCAGCTGCCGGGCCTCATCCTGAATGCGCTTCAGATGGTCGCGTCCGAGAAAGCTCTCGGCGTATATTTTGTAGACGTTTTCCGTGCCCGAGGGCCGGGCGGCGAACCAGCCGTTCTTAGTCGCGACTTTCAAGCCGCCGATCGGAGCGCCATTAGAAGGCGCGGTGGTGAGCATGGCTTCAATGCGTTCGCCGGCCAGTTCCTTCGCCGAAACCTGATCGGGAGAAAGCCGGGCGAGAATTGTCTTCTCTTCGGGTGATGCCGGCGCGTCGATCCGCTCATAGACTGGATCGCCGAATTTCGCCGTGAGCTCCCGATAACGCTCCCCGGGGTCTTTGCCGAGTTTCGCCGTGATTTCGGCGGAAAGCAGCCCCATGATCAGCCCATCCTTATCGGTGCTCCAAGGGCCGCCGTCTATACGCAGGAAAGATGCGCCTGCGCTCTCTTCTCCGCCGAACCCGAGCGAACCGTCGAGCAGGCCTTCGACGAACCACTTGAATCCTACTGGGACCTCGTCGAGCCGCCGGCCCAAGCTGGCCGCAACGCGATCGATGATGGTGCTGCTGACGAGCGTCTTACCAATCCCCGCATCGCGTTTCCATTGCGGCCGGTGAGCGAACAGATAGTCGATCGCGACAGCCAGGTAGTGGTTGGGATTTAGAAGACCAGCACTGGGGGCAACAACGCCGTGCCGGTCATGATCGGTATCACAGGCGAAAGCAACATCGTAGCGGTTCTTCAGGGCAATGAGGCCCGCCATGGCGTAGGGCGATGAGCAATCCATGCGGATCTTGCCATCCCAATCGAGGCTCATGAAGCGGAATGTCGGGTCGATCAGCTTGTTCACCACCGCGAGCTTCAGGTTGTAGCGCTCTGCAATACGCGGCCAATACTCGGCACCCGCGCCGCCGAGCGGATCGACAGCGAGATTCAGGCCGGCGGAAGCGATTTGCTGGAAGTCAATTACAGCGCCGAGGTCGTTCACATATTTCGACACGTAGTCGTAGCGATGCGTGGTATCGGCCCGCAGCGCGCGCTCGAACGGAATGCGCTGAACCCGTTTGAGGCCAGCGATCAGCAGATTATTGGCGTGGTTCTCGATCCACTTCGTCGCATTCGTGTCCGCCGGTCCACCGGATGGAGGATTGTACTTGAACCCGCCGTCTTCCGGTGGATTATGAGAAGGCGTGATCACGATGCCATCGGCCAAGCCGCTGTTGCGGCTGCGATTGTGAGTCAGGATGGCGTGCGAGAGCGACGGAGTGGGCGTGTAGCCGCCCTGTTGATCAATCATTACGGCAATCGCGTTGGCGGCGAGAACTTCCAGAGCGCTCATGAAAGCGGGTTCCGAAAGAGCGTGCGTATCCATGGCGAGGAATAGCGGACCAGTGATGCCCTGTTCTTTCCGGTACTCGCAAATGGCCTGGGTAATGGCTAGAATGTGATTCTCGTTGAAGCTGCCGGAGAAGGATGAGCCCCGGTGCCCGGAAGTTCCGAAGGCGACGCGCTGGGTGGTTTCGCCAGGATCCGGCTTGATCGTGTAATAGCTTGCGATCAGGCGAGGAACATTGACTAGCTGTGAAGGATCGGCGGGCTGGCCCGCGCGAGGGTTGATCGGCATCTTGACTCCTTCGTTCTTCCCCAGGCAGCGCACCTGGCATGTGAAGACTCTATAAAAAGAGTACTGCGGAGACGGACGCCCGCCTGCGTACTAACCACCAGCGCTCGCTTAAGCGAATAGATTCGTGTTCAAAAAATCGTTTCGGAACTTGCCCTTCGGGTCGTATTTCGCAGCTAATTTCAAAAAGTCCTGCAGCTTTTCATAGCGTGACCTGAGTTCCGCGGGCGCCATTGTGAACAACTTTCCCCAATGCGGGCGAGGCTTGAACGGAGACAGTTCTCTTTCGATAACCGGAAGGACGTTCCTCACCGCGGGCCAGTCTGGTTTCCAGGTGAAGTGGATTGCAACGCTGGGCCGCCGGTAACAGGTGCTCATCCAGAGGTCGTCGGCAGCGATGGTGCGGATCTCGGAAATCAGCAAATGCGGGCTTACCTGGTCCTGCAGCCGCTCGACTGCGAGAATCGCCTCGACGGCATCTTGCCGCGGCAGCAGATATTCGGTCTGCAATTCCTTTCCGGCGCTCGGCGTGAAACCCATCCGGAAATGCGGCAACCGGTCATACCAGGGGCCCGGCACGCCCATCTCCTCGGTGCAGTTCTCAGCAGAAAGGCCGGCAATCGGATGCAGATTCCGATGGGCTAGCTTTGCGCCAAATAGTTCTTGAGGCGCGGAAAACGGCCGGCCATCGCCGATGCGGCACTTGATCCACAGTTCGCTGACCTTCTTGCCGCGCCAATCGGTGAATAGACTGACGCTATAGCCGCTCGCCTGGATGTCCTCGAAGTGATCCTGCATCTGACGAAGTGGAAGATCCTGATAGACGTACTGCCGCACTTGGTAAGTGGGTTGAACGTTGAGCGTCACCCGGGTAATCACCCCGAGAGCGCCGAGCCCAACCACCGCAGCCTGAAGCTCCGCGGGATTCGATTCGCGGCTGAGTTTCACTACCTCTCCGGCAGCGGTTACCAACTCCAAGCCGGACACGGCGCTCGCCAGGTTGCCGTTTTTCTCGCCCGATCCATGCGTTGCGGTACTGCAAGCGCCTGCGACTGAGATATGCGGCAACGAAGCGAGATTGGCCAGCGCGAACCCCTTGGCATCGATATAAGGACCGAGCCGCCCGTATGTGACACCCGCGCCGACCGTAACGGTGCGCGATGCCGGGTCCAGCGCCATTTCCTGCATAGGTTTCAGCGACAGCAGGTTGTAGCGGCTGTCGGCGATGGAGTTGAAGCAGTGCCGGGTTCCCAGCACTCTCAATTTGTTCTCAGAACGGAGATGCGATCGGATCTCTTCGATGTTCGAGGCTTCAGATATATGGCCCGTGCTGTAGGTGATGTTGCCGGACCAGTTTGTGAGAGACTCCCCGGGTAATGCGGTTGAGAGCCGTCCGAGGAAGGGAGCAGCGATAGCGGAGGAGAACACCTGAAGGAACGTTCGTTTACTCACCATCGCTCAAAAGATCCTATCAGAGTTGGTAGCCCACTGCCGAGCCGCGATGAAACCAAGAGAGGCGGGTATAGATTGAATCAGATGAGATGCTGCCTAATCCTGTTCATTCTGTCCGCGATGCTACGTGCGGCGAGCAGTTACACCGCCGAGAAGGTGACCGATCACGGAATCGACGTGATCCGGTTGACGGATGCCGTGCATGATGTCGGCGTGTCCATCGCACCCTCGATTGGCAACCGAGCTTTCGCGTTGAAGGTACATGGCAAGGATCTGCTCTACTTTCCGCCGCCGGATATCGCGGCATTTCGGGACAGCGGCGCACGGCAACTTAACGGGATTCCGTTTCTCGCGCCGTGGGCGAACCGCATGGCGGAGGGCGGATTTTGGGCAAACAACAAGAAGTATCGTTTTAATCCAGACCTCGGAACGGTGCGCCTCGACTCGAACGACATCGCCATTCATGGGATGTTGACCTCGTCGCCTCTGTGGGAAGTAATTGACCTGGGGTCGGACGGGCATTCCTCGCATGTGACCAGCAGACTGCAGTTCTGGAAGTATCCCGACTTGATGGCAAATTGGCCCTTCGCCCACGAGTACGAGATGACCTATAGGCTGACGGACGGCGTGCTGGAGGTGACCACCAAAGTTAGAAATCTAAGTGCGAAGCCGATGCCGGTGGTGCTTGGATTTCATCCCTACTTCAAGCTCCCCGGCGTGCCGCGTTCCGAGGCGAGCGTCCACATACCAGCTAAAGAGCACGTGGAGACAGATGCGCACCTGGTGGCGACAGGCGAGTTGAAACCGGCTAACCTGCCGGATTGGGTCTCGCTCAAAGATCACACGTTTGATGATGGGTATACGGATCTCACGCGAGAGGGCGACGGCCGGGCCGTTTTTTCCGTTGAGGCAGGAGCCTCGAAAATCGAAGTGCTCTACGGGCCTCGATATCAGGTAGCGGTGATCTACGCGCCGCCGAACCAACCGTACATTTGTTTTGAACCCATGGCCGCCATCACGAATGGAGTGAATCTTGCGCATTACGGCAAGTACAACCAGTTGGAAACTGTGGCCGCGGGTGGAACGTGGCAGGAGAGCTTCTGGGTGCGCTGGAGCGGTTTGTAAGGAAAGGATCTCGGCCGCGGAACCGCATGCGTCAGAGGCCGTGAAAAAATCAACAGGACAGACAGCCGCGCCGGGTCGAGCGATTGCGTTTTCAGGCATTTGGCGGACGGCACTTAAGTCAGTCCCGGATTTTTTCACGGCTTCTCAGGAAGCGATTCTTTGCCTTCCGCACCCTGCTAGAACGTAATCTTTGCGACCAGTATCATGTTACGCGGGTTGCTAGAGAACGCAAGATCGGGACGGTCGAAGATCGCGTTTCCAGGCGTCAGCATGTTCCGGACGCCGGAGGATTGGAGAATGGCCACCAGGCTAGGATTACCTCCGTCAACGTGGTTGAGGTATCCGCCCGTGAATTGGGGATGATTCAGCGCGTTGCTGAATTGCGCCTGAAATTCAAATTTGACTCGTTCGGTGATCGAGAATCGCTTGATCAGCCCCAGGTCAAGATTATTGATGGGGCGGAGAGGCAGCGTATTCCGTCCGGCATTCGCCAGCCCGCCATATCCCGCCGCCACGTATTTGGCACTCGAATTGTTGGCGACGTATGCCACGGTTGTAGGATCTCCCATAGGAACGGTCGCGCCAGTCGCGTCAATCGCAGACACGTCCGACCCGGTGTTGCCGACGCCAGATGGGTTGATAATGGCACGATCGGGCGCAGGGTCTCCATTCAGGTTTGAATCGACCGCGCTCTGGACGGTTGCGTACTCGGGGCTCTCGTATGTGTAAATCGGCGCTACTTCCCAATTTCCGAGTAAGTTCTTCAGAAACCAATTTGAGCTGGCCTTATAAAACGGCATGTCGTACACAGCCGTCAGCGTGAGGCGGTGTCTGCGGTCCAGAGCCGACGAGGAGCGGTCCGCTCTCAAGTCCTGGAAGTCCTGAGCTCGCCGTGGGGTCAAAGCAGTGGTAAAGAAATCGGCGGTGCTGTCATCGATGTTGTGGCTCCATGTATATGCGCCGATCAGTTGCAGTCCGTGCGAGAAGCGCCGGTTCAACTGCAAGGCGAGGCCGTGATAAACGGAGTTTCCGATCGGAGCATTTTCAACAATCGGCGATCCGAATCCAGCCGCGGCAAATGCCGGAAGCTGCGAATCGGACGGGAAGTCGCCTAGTGTCCGCGTGAGTCCGGCTAACTGGGTTGAGGATGGCTGGGTGAAAAAAGTGGGCAGGCTGTTAGCGGGCGTGACGAGCGAGCCTTCGTTGATTCTCTGCTGCACATCCAGATGAACGCCGCGTGTGCCCAGATAGCGGGCCTCAAAAGTGTAATCATTCAGAAACTGGTGTTGAATTCCGAAGTTCCATTGAATGGAATACGGCAGCTTCTGATCGGGAATGAAAGCCGCGGTTGCGGCCCGCGCGTCCGCTTGGGACAACGGGCCCGTCGATGTGCTGGGAACAATGCCGCCCTTCGCCAGGAAATTCTTCTGAATGTTCGTCGGATTAAAGCTGAGCAGATCCACTGTCGTGCTCAACTGCGGCGGCAGATCGAGGATCCCGATGTTGTCATAGAGCACGTCATAGTTCATGCCGAACCCGGCTCGAATGGAGGTCTTGCCGCTAAATCCTGGAGAATATGCCACGCCGATTCGAGGACCGAAGTTCTTGTACTGCGGCTGCGGCTTAGAGAAAGTAATTAACCCAGGAACATTGGAAATGCTATTGAGCGGCTGCAGCCTCTCTGAGTAAGGGACGCTGGTAAATTCCCAGCGCATGCCCAGATTCACCGTCAGATGTGGATTCATCTTCCATTGGTCGTTGGCGTACAGGTAAGTCGCAATCTGATCGCCGTAGTAAACGGGATTTCCCAAGCTTCGCTGGGCAACTTGGTCCGGCAGCAGATCGAACAGGTAAGATGAAACGTTAGTATACTCGTAGTCCCCACGGCTACGCTGGGTAAACGTTGCTGGAGAGATAAACTTCCTGCCATCGAAGCCAAATGTGAAGGTGTGGGCGCCCTTCGTCCAGGTCACGTTGTCCGTGAGCTGATAGGTGTTCTGAATCGTAAATTGCGGCGCTTGCGGATCGGGACCAATCGGAAGATTCAGATCGCTGAACTGCAGGTTCGGAAATGCATCCAGGCCGGGGAAGCTGAGGTTTGGCGTCGGAATCTGCTGATTGAATCGCAAAAAACCGAGCCGCAGCTCGTTCATCAGGCTCGGGCTGAAGTTATGAAACTCGCTCAGCGTCGCAATGTATACGCGGCTAGGCTGCAGATCGAAGAACGACGGCAACGTTCCGGCGGTGTCGATCGTGTCAACCCGGTTGTATATGAACCGGCCGCGCAATTGGTCGCGATCGGAGATGGTGTAATCGATGGAGCCCACGCCATAGTAAGCGTTCTGGTAATTCGGCGCTGCAATCGGGAAAATGCCAACGGGCACCTGCACAGCACTGCCGCCGGGAGGTCCGACCGTGATCGTAGTGGTTGGCGAGGCAGCCGGTGGGACGTACTTCTGGAGCACGCCTAAGTTGGTCGTGGAGATGCCGGGTATGGCGGCAAGCTGCGAATAACCCGCCGCGGTTGGCGCAAGGAGCGCTGAGGTCGGCACGGAGGCCTGCCCTGTCGGGTTGTACTCAAAAAGAGCGTAGTAGAACAGCTTGTCCTTTTTAATGGGGCCTCCGAACGATGCGCCCAGCCGGCTCTGGTCGAAGCGAGGATTCGTCAAAATTCCCGAATTCGCGCTGGACTGGTCTACCGCATTGAAGTTGCGGTTCGAATAGTATTCGTACAACATGCCGTGCATCTGGTTCGTGCCGCTCTTGATGCTGGTATTGAACTGGCCGCCCGAGGAGTGCCCGAATTCCGCTGAGAACTGGTTCTGGAGCAGCGTGAACTCCGAAACCGCGTCGTTCGGAACGAAAGCCAATGCGCCGGTCGTCGACTTCTCGTTATTATCAATGCCTTCAATGGTGAAATTGTTGTTATACGGCCGCTGTCCGCCGACCGACGGACCTTCCCCGATGCCGACTCCGCCCGCATTAGCGACACCGGCGCTAAGTAGAGAAAGATTCAGGACGCCTCCGGCGGCAAAACCGGCTGTCGGCAGATCGGCGGCGAGTTTCGTATTGAAATTGGTTTGAATCTGGGCGGTCGACGTATCGATCGGCTGTTCCGCCTCAACAACGGACGTGGTCTGGCTCACCTGCCCGATTGCAAGAGTTACGTTCTGCGTTGCGGTCTTATTCAGCTCGATGACAAGGCCCTTCAAGGTCGCGGTCGTGAAACCCGGAGAGCTGACAGTTAAATCGTAGACGCCAATTGGCAGATTGGTGAAGCGATACTGCCCGTTCGACTCGCTCAGATGAGAAGTGCGAACCCCGGTTGCCTCCTCCACGGCGTCGACCTTCGCGCCCGGAATCACCGCACCCGTTGCATCCATGATGCTGCCCACCAGGTCCCCGCTGGTAGATTGAGCTTCGGCGAGGCCGGCTAACGCGGATAAGCCGATGAATATAGAAGTTAGAGTAATCGTCCAGTGCTTCATAAATCCATTTCCGATAATAGTTTTCTTCCCCGTAACTGATGTGAGTGTAAATTCAGGAGGGCACTCACTGCTCCAGTCTGGAGCCGAATGCCTTTTCAACGGGAGGCGGCCGGTCTAAATTGCTTCTAACCGGGATCTAACCCAGCGGTTAGAGGATTATAGCAGAGCCTCAACTCTTGGCTCATTGCAGACTTAGCGCGTGAGCGAGGCTTTGTTGGCCAGCTTGCGGACTGACCCGCAGATACTGCCGCAGGCACTCGAACGAGTTCGCCCTCGGAACCGATCGGAATTGTCGCCGTAGATATGTTAGTTCCGGTTAGAAAGGTGAAGCGATTGTGTACTGGTTTTGGAATTTCCGCGAATGCCGCATCCATGGCAGCGTAGCGGCAAGGTCCGTTTGCGTTTACCGGCTCGCCGAACGCGTGTTCATCGCGTCAGCCTGGTATACGTTTTTCGGATTCCAGAGTAGCCACCCGTCCGATCCAAAGCTCTGCGCCGCCTCAATTTGCGCCTGAATCTCCCGGCTGCCGAAGCGCCGCTTATCGAATGCGTAATCCGCGAATGCCTGTAGCCACGGCCGGAAGCGTATCGGATCGATTTGGGCGCGCTGAGCGGCACGATCCAGCGTCAGGCGGACGATTTCGTAAGGGTGCTCAACAGGATTGCGATAGTTCGGAATGCCAAAGCTAAATCCTGACGGGTACAGCATGGGGGAGATGTAGTCCAGGACGCCCGCCACGTCGTTAATTCGCTGCCCGATTCCGGTATCGCCCTTGTTCCAGCAGATATAGCCGAAGACGTCAGCGGCGAGAAACACGTTGTAGGGGACTAGCCTGCGCCGCGCCTCGGTCAGAAAGCCTGTAATGGCTTTAGGCCGCGATTCGTCCGTGCTCGCCTGAGAGAATTCCACACCTTTCGCATCGGGGAAGCGTACGTAGTCGAACTCGATCTCATCGAATCCCGCCTTGGCGGCCTCGACGGCGAGATCGACGTTATAGACGCGGACCTGGGGCAAAAAAGGATCGCACCAGGCCAAACCCTCGCGATCTCTGAAGATTTTTCCGTTCCGTTGGACCGCCAAACCGGGCCGGGCAGTGCAGAGCATATTGTCTTTAAAGGTGACGATGCGGGCGATGGTATAGAGGCCCTGCTTGCGCAGCCGGTCAAGAAGTGAATGCATGTCGGGAACGGTGATGATCTTTTGGGCTCCGATTTCCACGGCAAGTGGTGTGGCCACCTTGAAGGAGACGTACCCCAAATCGCCTTTTACATCGATGACAACGGCGTCGACCGGCGTCGATTGAGCCAACTTCAGAACAGGTTCCCGGACGGATGCGGTTCCAACGCCCCAAAAGGAAAGATAGACGGCGCGTGGAATGAACTGTCTAAGTTTCAGCTCCAGCGGTTTCGGGCTGTGCGGATCTGCTTCGATTTCCGATCGTGTGTAACCGTAAGCCCGGGCCTGAACGGTTGACGCATCTCCATTGATTTGGAATTGTCCTTTGGGACCGGTGCGGATGACCTTCGACCCGGAAGTGACGATGGCGCCAGAAATCGGTTTGGCTGTAGCGGCATCGAGAACAACGCCCGAGAACTCGGAAGCGGAAGCAAAAGAGGCGAAAGCGAGCAGGCATCCGCCCATACGAAGTAGAATATTTCGCACCTATGGAGTCGTGCATTGTGGACGGTGCGATTCTCAAGCTTCGATAGCTGGCAGGGGAACAGGTGTCAATAAGCGGAGAATCCGGCTCGTTCAAGGCCGCGCCGGGCTTCAGGATTCTTCATGAAAGTGTTCCAGACGAAACTGGTTCTCAAATTCTCCGCCATTAGCATGGTGATTCCAGTGTCAATGCCAACCACGTCCGTGTCGTACCACTTGGTAAGAGGGTTAAAGGCGTTTACGAATCCGTATTTAGACCAAGCGCCGCCATATTTGCTTCTGATGGTTTTCAGAACTCGTAGAGTGCCTTGCGGCATGAACGGCAGCGATCCGCCGGCTGCACTGGGCACGACCGATCCGTCGATAGGGCCGATTTCAGGCGGCCCTCCCCACACCACATAACCGTATTGGGAATCGGAGGCGGTAATGCCCCAGAGGTCCTCACTGTAATCGGGAAACCGCTTCCCCAGTTCGATGCAGAAGCGGCGGTGAACCTCAGTCGCGGTCATGGAATTCTTGAAGTAATCGGTATAGCGATCGCGTTTACCGCGGAAATCAAACCAGGCTTGTGAGTACTGGTGAATGAAAAGAGGAGCGAACGAGCCTATGTAACGGATACCTTCATATTCGAAGGTCATCCGTTTCCAGGCATCCCAGGCTTTATCGGGAAGCGGATGGGAACGAGACCCCAGGCCAAGCAGATACATCATCATCAATTCGCTGTAGTAATCCCAGCGATAAGGTAGAAACCCGCTCTCGGGCGACCACCCGTGGGGCAGCAGGGTGGTGTCCTCGGAAAGCCAGGTCCATTCGACGCGATTGAAGATATCGTAAGCGAGGCGAGTAAGTTCGGAGTGGCGGAAGTGTTGGCGGCAGGTAAGAATGCCGCAGAGGAGAATGGCGGTGTCGATGGAAGAAACCTCGGAGTCCCAGATTCGCTCGCCCGTGCTGGCGTTGGCGAAATGGTAATAGAAGCCGCGATGGTTGGGCATCTGGGTCCAAAGAAACCGCAAAGCGGTAAGGACACGATCGCGCGCATCCACAAAAGGAATGTAGCCGCGCTGTTGTCCGATACAAATCCCGGTGAGGCCGAAGCCGGTGGCGGCAATGCTTGCGACGGTGCTGTGATCGTCGGTGCGCACGTTGCAGCGGTCCTTCACCAGACCGGTTTTCGGATCAGCCTGTTCCCAGAAGAATTGAAAGCTGGCTTTTTCAAGGTCTTCCAGGAGAGAGTCCTCTTCCGAAGACAGCGCCGGCATGGAAAACTCCGGCGATATTGGGGGCGGCTGGGTTGCTGGAAATTCCGCGGCCTCCGCAAGGGGAATGAAGGTGGTTCCAAGCGCAGACCGCAAAAGCGCGCGGCGCGAAACCAGCATGGGGCCCTTCTGTTCGTCATCCACCACCCTCAATTTAGACGATGATGCCGGAAGGTCATGAGAATCTGACCGTAGGGGACAATGACTCGGAGACAGCAGGCAAACCTGGCGGCCGTGGTGCTGGTGCTCTGCATCGTGGCGGCGCTAGCCGTGTACATCTTTCGCGGCGCGCCGCCGGCGAAGCCTCTTTCGCTTACGGGCGCTGTTCTGGTGCAGAACGCCGATCCGAGAAAACAGGCTCCGATCGCGGATGCCAGCGTGACCGCGACGAATGGCGTAGTGACCGTTTACGCGAATACCGATTCTACTGGCCTGTTTCGGATAACGCTCGACAAGGGCGCGCAGCTGGGACAAGTGGTCACGTTTCGGTTCCGGCATCCAGGATATTTTCCGCTTGATCTGACGCGGATCGCCGGAGATGAGATTTATATTGCGCGCATGTTGCCGCTTCCTCAGCCTCCGCCGGCAGCGTTGGGCCGCCCTGAAGCGGTGCTTGCAAATGTGCGCGTGCGGTATTCGGAGAAGGCCACGACCACGATGAACATCGGGAGCGTTGTCCAGGCGTTCGAAGTCGTGAATACGGGAAACATTCCTTGTAAAGGCGAGGGGGCGTGCTCACCCGACGGCAACTGGCGGGCAACCATTGCGTCGCATGCGGTTGATGCCGGAGCCGGAAACCAGTTTCAGAACGTCCGGCTATCCTGCATTGCGGGACCGTGTGCGTTCACCAAAATTGAATCCGAGGAGTTTCTGGATCACCGCCGCGATTTGAAAGTATCCATCCGCAACTGGTCCGATACGACGACTTACCTTCTTGAGGCCGAGGTAGCGCAGGCTAGAGTCACCGACGTGGTCCGGCAATCGTACCCCGCGAAATTCGGTCCAACGATGAACTTCACGCTGCCCGCGGCTGCGGAAGGCCCCAGCATTTTGGCGGAGATGAACGGCCATGAGATCGTTTACCCGCTGGGGCCCGATCTGATTGTCTCGTGGGCGGATTGCACCGTGAAGGTGAATCCGGATAGCAGCAAGCTCTACCGATGCGATCTTAAGCCTGGGTATCGCTTCGAATAAAAAAGCGGCGGACGAGAGCATGCACTGACCCATCGTCCACCGCTGGAGGGAAACCTGTAAGTAGCTCTACGATTCTCGACGGGCCGCATCGGCATCTTCGGCCAGATCGCGGAGGAGATCAAAGAACTCCCGATCTTGGCCGATAAAGAGTCCGTCGGCAGTTAGAGCCTTGAGCGCTCCCATAGCGGCTCCTTTCGTCGCGGTAGGGCGAATGATGGAAACAGGAGGGAACTTCCGGTTGAGGAAGGGACAGGGCTCCGGCATGATCAGGTTAGCCTGCAATGACTCGGGCTGGTTCTTTGTCAGATCCACAAACGTTACCGTTGCCTTCGTGATGGGATCTGTGTCGGTCAACGGAGTCGCATTCCCGGCTTTATCCTGCCAAGTCTGAAAGTGCATGGTCTCGGTTGGACCGATGCTGAGCAAGACTCGCAAGACCTGGCGACTGGTGACGCGTTGAGCGAGCGAAGGATAAATGCTTGTGCCACCCTGTTCAATAAATGCGAAGTGAAAACCGGCGGTGAAGGCAATCGCTTTGAGATGGTCCGTTGGAGTGGAAATCGTGCTGCCGGCCGTATCGGCATCGGTTCGAGGAATGGCGGGATGCCTTCCAACATTCAATCCCTTGACGGCCTGCGCAAAGGTGAATCCGGGATCGAGATCGGGATTGTTTTTGCTGCTGCGATAACGCGTCCAGAAACTGGTGTCCACACTGAGCTCCGCGAGGTTGGTGAGCCGCATTTTTCCCGCGGAGCCTTCCGCCATACTGCCTGTTAAGGTGCGAAACCTGTTACCGCTGAGGAGATCGATCTGTTCCGTCGAGGCGTTCTTTGAAGCGAGGTAAGCTCTGAGGAACGCCACGTGCGTGAACTCATCGTCGGTGTTGTCGTGAATGTATTCGGCCATGTCGGAATCCAGGATGGTAAGGGCCGCGGTATAGAGCGGGTTGCCCCCCGTGGCTTTCGCGAATTCGTTATCCTGCGTGCCGCCGAGTTCCCAGTATTGCTCCCACAGATCGCTTTCTATGATTTCAAGCGCTGCCAGGAATCTAAGAATGGCAGCATCTCCTCTGGTGAGGCCGCCGCCATCATCCTCATCGGCATCTTCACCAAACGACGGCAAGCTATGGGCCAGCAAGCCCGCGCCTAGCGTTGCAGTGCCGGTTGCAAATCCCTTCTTAAGAAAAGAGCGCCGGTTGGCGCCGCTCTTCAGATGATTCGTTGAATCGTTCACAGTGTGTATCCTTTCTTGAACGTGTGACGGGGGATCAATTCCAACTCTCGAAATGTTGAATATCTGCCCCTGGGCCGATGTTAAGGGCGAGCAGCCGTGTGCGTGTTATCGAGCCGTAAATTGGTTGTAAAAGGCAGGCGAGCTCAGTGAAAACTGCAATGATTACTTCTATGGCCATTGTGTTTACAACTTCGTATCTGGAAGATGCTTTGGCTATCTTCCGCCAATACAAACAACTTGCCGAGAGGGCGATGGCACAGGTGACAGACGAACAACTGGAGGCCGTGCTTGATCCGGAGATGAACTCAATCGCGCTTATCGCCAAGCATATGGCGGGCAACATGCGTTCCCGCTGGACCGACTTCCTGACGAGCGATGGAGAGAAGCCAGATCGCAATCGAGACAGCGAGTTTGTGGAGCCGCCAGCCACGCGCGCAGAGATGATGAAGATGTGGGAGGACGGTTGGGGGCTGGTTTTCGGCGCGCTAGAACCGTTGACCGATGCAGATTTGGGCCGCACCGTGATGATTAGAGGCGAAGCGCATTCGGTGATGCAGGCGATCAACCGCCAGATGGCCCATTACGCTTCGCATTGCGGGCAGATCATTTTTCTGGCGAAGCATTTTCAGCACGAAAACTGGAAGTCCCTGAGCATACCGCGGAACAAATCGACCGAGTTCAATCGCCATGTATCGGCTGGAGAAGCAAGCCAGAGGTGACCCGGCGGAGCGTTTGGGCCGATGACCGTGGGGAACAAGAACGATTTCGGCGATTCGTTCAAGAAGTCTCCGGCAGAGAGTGCAATTCGACCTCGGGCATCAACTCCTGCATTCCCCAGACGGGCTCCTGGCTGTTCAGTATTTGAAGCGGGTGATGCCGCTTCACTTCCTTGCTGCAGGACTTCCACGAGAAATGCGGTGCGGGGGAAGCTTGTGGCGTGCCCTTATCAGCGTTGCACAAATGCATGGCCAATCGAATCTGCGATGCAATACCGCGTTGCAAGGTAAAAATTTTCGTAAACCGGGGTTCCTCGACCTGCTGCAAAATCGCTCGATTATATACGGCCCGCTCGGTTCAGTGGCCCGGCTCTGAATCTCGATACTGGGCCGTTACACATTACCAGCGGGTGCCATGTCCACAGATATAAGAAGGGTGCCGCGATTGGCAGCGTGATCTGGCAGGGGCACGTTCGCACTCTGGAACCGCAGAAACCAGAAACCCAGAAACCAGAAACCAGAAACCAGAGCAGGGCCGTGTCCCGATAATCGACCATTGGCCCTGCGGCATCTCTTTTTTTTCAGAAAGCGTTAGCATCAGACGAGCACCTTTGGGTATTCTGTAAGGCGCTCCGAAAGAACCGACACGTATGATTACTTTGGCCCAATGGGAGAACACGCGCCGAGTGGACCATGTTTCCTTGCCCGGCGGGTTAAATCCCAGGTTTAGAGGAAACGCGGGCCCCGGTCCGCAGAATTTAAAAGGGCTCGACCAATTCGTCCAGGCGTATGCGAATGTGCACGGGCAGGACGACTGGGCAAAGATCGGCGCACTGGCACAGATTGTACAAGAGGGACTCGCGCACGTTGCGGCGGCGCAGGGACAAGTGAATCAGCGGTATGTCACGGCCGCACAAACCCTCGTAAACTCCGCTAACGCAGATCTGAATCTGCTTTGCGGAGCGCCTTTTCAAGCCAATCGAACAACGGATTTAATAGCGCTGCGTGCGAACACGCCACTGGTGCAGAGGACAGTACGTTTGAATGTGTATTACCTGGCTCCCATCGGAGCGAACCCAGTTGTTGGGCCGGTAGACCAAGTCATCAATCAGCACATAATGAACGCGAATCAATTGGCATGCTATCAGCGAGCCAGGATCACATTTCAGAGAGTGAACGCAGTGGCAAGAGTGGCGAGGCAAACCGCTGGCGGCGGATCGATTTTGCTGCCGGCGGTGACAGCTGTGCCGCTGAATCAACGAGGCAAGTTCGCTGACGGCGGCATGGGTGGACAGAGACTCGTGGAATACTTGAACGCGTCTGGCGCTGGCGCGAACACAGCGGATGTCGTCTATCTCGACGACTATGAAACCGCGCAAAACGATGTGCAGGGGCGGGCTTACCGAACCAACGATATGACGCTGGCGCCGAACAGGCCGATAGTGACTGTAACGCTGAATCCGCCGGTAGGTGGTGCGGGCACTTATCCCACGACGCTGGCGCGTGAGTTGGGGCATGCGATAACGGGATGCCCTGCGCATATCCAGGACGGCAACAACCTGATGAGCGGCGGCAATATTCGAAACGGGACGAACAATCTTTCCGATGGACAGATTGCGTGGTTCCGAAATAATCCCTCGGCGCAGTGAGGCTTCGAGTCGGAGTTTTCCCCTTCGGTTACACACCGGTTCCTTAGGCTAATTCCTTGTTCCCAAGACCTGTTGACCTTGTCATGAATCTGCCTT
>Ga0308173_10000458_pt1 | contig 17184 bp, 10 predicted proteins | sample PhyPR1_FD_203716 | JGI IMG/M metagenome (GOLD analysis project Ga0308173, IMG submission 203716) | Soil microbial communities from UC Gill Tract Community Farm, Albany, California, United States - DLSLS.P.R1 | ecosystem: Environmental > Terrestrial > Soil > Agricultural land | place: USA...
CGCCGCCGCCGCCCCCGCCGCCTCCGGCTCCGGCGACGCAGACCTGCCCGGATGGCTCGGTGATCGAAGCGACGGCCACCTGCCCGGCGCCACCGCCTCCGCCACCCCCGCCGCCCGCTCCGGTCGAGCGCGGCGAGCGCGGCTAACGAGCACAGGCGTTCGTCACGATTGTGCGTAACAGCGCCCCGGGCGAAGCAGCCGCTTCGCCCGGGTTACTTTTGGGCAAAAGGGTTGATTGCGCGTCGGATTTCGCTATAGGCCCGCGCTCGCATCGCTTCGGCGCTGCACCGTCCGAGACAGCTGCTGGAGGTTTCCCTCCTTAATCTGCAGCCGAGACGGGGACAGGAATCATTCGAAGCGCTCTAGAGCGCTTCGTCGTGCGTTGCATGCAGCGCCATCGATCCAACGCCCCACGGACATTAACGGCGCAGGCTCCCGCCTGAGCTTTTGTTGAACCTCGACCGGAGCTTGCTTCGGCCGAAAATGGAGTTGGCATGGATCGTTCGCAAAAAGCCGATCTGGTCGCCGAGCTGAAGCAAGTCTTCACCGACACGAGCGTCGTTGTGGTCACCCGCAACCTCGGTCTGACGGTGGCGCAGTCCACGGACCTGCGCCTGAGGATGCGCGATGCAGGCGCTCAGTTCAAAGTTGCGAAGAACCGACTTGCCCTGATTGCGCTCGAGGAGACTCGCTATAAGCCGATCGGTGACCTGTTGAAGGGCCCGACCGCGCTTGCGACTTCCGGAGACCCCGTCGCGGCGGCCAAGGTGGCCGTCGATTTCGCCAAGACGCACGACAAGTTCGAGATCGTCGGCGGCGCGATGGGCGACACGGTCCTCGACGTAAACGGAATCAGGGCGCTTGCCGAGCTTCCCTCGCTCGATCAACTGCGCGCGACCATCGTGGGCCTCATCCAGGCGCCCGCGAGCAAGATCGCCCGCACGATCAACGAGCCTGGCGCTCAGCTGGCACGGATCTTCGCGGCATATGCGGCCAAGGAAGCCGCATAAGCCCCGACCTCTTTCATCAACGCACGAAATTGGGGCGATAGCCCCGCACAAGGAGTTACAAATGGCTGACATCAATGCGCTGGTTGACCAGCTTTCCGAACTGACCGTTCTCGAGGCCGCGGATCTCGCCAAGGCTCTCGAAGAGAAGTGGGGCGTTTCTGCCGCGGCCGCTGTCGCGGTTGCGGGTCCGGCTGCTGCCGGCCCGGCTGTTCCGGCCGCCGAAGAGAAGACCGAGTTCGACGTGATCCTCACCGGCGACGGTGGCAAGAAGATCAACGTCATCAAGGAGGTCCGCGCGATCACCGGTCTTGGCCTCGGCGAGGCGAAGGCGCTGGTCGAGGGCGCTCCGAAGCCCGTCAAGGAAGGCGTCAACAAGGACGAAGCCGAGAAGATCAAGAAGCAGATCGAAGATGCCGGCGGCACCGTCGAGCTCAAGTAGGCTTCTTCAGCTTCCAAGCTAAAGGAAGGGCGGCTCCGCTGGGGCCGCCCTTTTCTTGTGCAGTCCTGCCCGCTTCGAATCCGTCTCCCAACTGTCATGTTCCAAGGGCACGCATTGGAGCAGTACTTCCAGAGAGACGCCCTTGACCGATCAACCGCCTCTTGCCCGCCGCATCGCTGCAGAGGCGGTCGGCTCCTTCTTCCTCTTTGCGTGCGTGATCGGGTCGGGGATCATGGCCCAAGACCTGTCGGGCGGTAACGACGCCATTGCCCTGCTCGGCAATACGCTTGCCACTGGCGCGATCCTGTTCGTACTCATCACTATTCTTGGGCCGATCTCTGGCGCGCACATGAATCCCGCAGTGAGCCTCGTCGCAGCCTCGCGGCGGGAGCTTCGATGGGCCGACGCAACCGCATACATCGGAGCGCAGTTCGTCTTCGGCATTCTCGGTGCGTGGGCCGCACATCTGATGTTCGACCTTCCAACATTGGAGCTATCGGTGAAGGCGCGGCACGGCCTCGGCCAATGCACGGGCGAGTTCATTGCTACCTTCGGCCTGGTGCTGACGATCCTCGGCACAGTGCGCTTCCGGCAGCCTTGGGTACCCGCCACGGTAGCGCTCTACATCATCGCCGCTTACTGGTTCACGTCGTCCACCAGTTTCGCGAATCCTGCCATCACGGTCGCGCGCAGCCTCACCAATACATTCGCCGGGATCGCGCCGCATGACGCACTGTTCTTCATCGTTGCGCAGATCTTGGGAGCCGGATGCGCGGCGCTCTTGGCGCGCTCGTTATTCGATGAGTGGGGCGATATTGATCCGCAGCCTTAGGTCCGTCTTCGTCGTTGCTCCTTGGCGGGCGAAGGGAAATCCGCCAGAATTGCCTCGTGCGCCTCGCCGAACCCTTCCTGAAGCTGCCGATCCGCTTCGACGCGGAGGCGCTGAAGAGTGAAATTCAGGCGCTACCGAAATCGGCGTGGGTGCCGCATGCGACCGGTTTCCCCGGCAACGAGGCAGTGCGCCTAATCACTGTCGGCGGCGAGGAAACGGACGATTTCAACGGGCAGATGGCTCCGACTGAGAATCTGCACGCGTGCCCGTATATCACGGAGATCATGGCTGAGCTGGACGGTGTCTGGGGCCGCAGCCGCTTGATGGGGCTCGGTGCAGGCGCCGAGGTGCCGCTGCACGTCGACAGTCACTATTACTGGCGCACGCATTGGCGGATACATGTGCCGATCATCACCAACCCGGCAGTTACGTTCAGCTGCGGAGCGGAGACCGTGCACATGGAGGCCGGCGACTGTTGGATGTTCGATTCCTTTCGCTGGCACCGCGTCCTGAACGGCGGCACTGAGCAGCGCGTCCACCTGGTGCTGGACACGGTGGGCACCGAGCGTCTGCGGGCTCTGATGGCGGAGGCTCGCAACGGCCATTCGGAAACGGCATTGCTTGAGCCCGGAGACGGGCCAAAGCGCCCTCTTAAATTCGAGCGAGTCAATTATCCCAAGGTCATGACGCCGTGGGAAATCCGTGAGCACCTGGGGTTCCTCGCGCAGAATGCGGCGCCGCATCCGCTGCTCCAGCAGGTTTTCTCCCGGCTCGAAGAATTTGCCTCAGAGTGGGCGGCGGCTTGGGCGCAGTATGGCACAGACGACGACGGCCTTCCGGTCTACCGTCACCTGATCGAGCGCACGAAGGCCGATTTGACCGCGATCAATGGCGGTGGACGGTTGGTGCTCAATAACCAGGTCCACCTGTACCTGGCGCTTGAGAACCTGATATTCGTAAGCGCTCTCGACCAGCCGCAACCGGCGCGTCACGACACGGCTTCGGCTGCAGCGTGAGCAATGCGCCCGGCGCAGGCTTCCGCGCGCTGTTGGATCGACCGATCTTCATTCTGAGCACACCCCGATCCGGCTCGACGTTGTTGTTCGAAACGATGGAGCAGGCACCCGGTCTTTTTAGCCTCGGGCGCGAAAGTCACAAATTCATCGAACATATCCCCGCTTTGTTTCCGCCGAACCGCGGATGGGATTCTAACCGGCTGACTGCAGAGGATGCGAGGGCGGACGTGAGAGAGCAGGTCGCTGCCGGCTTTTACGGCGACATTAAAGATCGTGATGGCACGTTGCCGAACGGCCCTGTGCGGATGCTCGAAAAGACGCCGAAGAATGCGCTTCGCGTCCCGTTCTTCGACGCCATCTGGCCCGACTCTTATTTCGTCTATCTCTATCGGGATGTTCGGCGCACGCTGGCGAGCATGATGGAAGCTTGGGCTTCAGGAGCTTTCCGCACCTACCCTCGCCTGCCGGGTTGGAGCGGTTACCCTTGGTCCCTGGTCCTCGTGCCAGGCTGGCGTGAGTTGATCGGGCGGCCTCTTCCCGTGGTCGTCGCGCACCAGTGGGCACGGACGACCAACATCCTTCTCGACGATCTGTCGCTACTGCCGAAGAAACGAGTCTGCGTCCTCGGCTACGAGGATTTCCTGAACTCGCCGCAGCCGGTCGTCGAGAGGATTGCCCGGTTCACCGACCTGACTTGGGACAAGCAACTCGGTGCGGAGCTACCAATGTCCAAGGTGACGGTGTCGCGGCCCGATCCCGACAAGTGGCGGCGGCTCGAGCGCGAAATCGAAGCGGTGATGCCAATCGTGGAAGCCGCGGAAATCCGCGCCCGCGCTTTCCTAGCTGACCGTTCCGAGGAAGCCGTCGATCGCTGACACGGCTTCGGGCTCGCTAAGCTCTGGCGCATGGCCGACCCCGGCGACGACGACGAGCTTTACGTCCGGACCGAGAGTCAGCATCTTCGCTGCCGTTTCGGTGGTGAGCAGATCGCTGTTCTCGCCGCGTACGATGAGTAGCGGCTTCTGCGCCAAGGCGGTGAACAGCGGCCAAAGGTCAACCTGTGGGGTGGGACCGGCATTCTTGAACGGTTCGGCAATCGCCATGTCGTAATCGAAGCGAATCTCGCCATTTTCCTCGCGGCAATTGCGTTTCGCCATCTTGACCCAATCCTCATGGGTGTAGCGGTCGAAAGAGCTGCCGTAATTGCCGGAGATCGTGCTCGCCGCCTCGTCCCAGCTCCCGAACCGCCTGTCCTTGCCGACATAAGTGAGGATGCGGTCGATGCCTCCTGGGTCCACGTCCGGACCGACATCGTTGATGATGGCCGCACCAATCCGCGGCGACACAGTCGCTGCAATCGCCATCGTGACGAGTCCGCCAAGCGACGTCCCTACGAATACCGCCTGCGGGACCTGCAAATGATCGAGCAACTCGATAATGTCGCCGGCATAGGTCATCGGATGATAACGTTGCGGCTGAGGATCGTAGTCGCTCGCCGCTCGCCCGCGGAAATCGACGAGAATCACCCGGCGACCGGGTGAATGACGCTCGGCGAACTCGACGAAGTCGCGCATGTTGCGGGTCAGGCCAGGAAGGCACAGCAGCGGCAGCCTGCCGCCATCGCCAGGATAGTCGCGGAAGTGGACCTTCAGGCCGTCGCGGTTCGTGACGAAGTCGTCGCGGTAATTACCGGCTTCGGCTCTATCGTCCGTGCCGATCATTCAGCGAGTCCCTTCTTCAATATCCGCTTGGTGACTTCGGCGACGCGCTGAGGGTCTGCGCTCGTCCAGACTGCATAACGCAGGCCAACGAACACGTTCGCGCCCATGTCCGCCCAAGCGAGGATTTCGAGTTCCTCGTCGGTCAAGTCGCGGGAGATCTCGCCCCGTTCCCGTGCTTCCGCGAAGCGGGCCGCGATACGCGTTGCGGTGGTCTCATAATGCTCTCGGTAGGCGTGGGGCTCGACGAATTCCGCCTCGTCAATGATGCGATACACGTCCCGATGCTCGCTCACGAACTCGAGGAAGGCCGCAAGAGCCTTTTGCTCACCGTCGAAAAAGGTCTTGGCGTCCTTGATCGCGGGCGCGACATTGTCCCGCACGAGCGTAGACATGTCACGCACGAGAGCGCGGAACACCTCCTCTTTTGAGTCGAAGTAGGTGTAGAAGGTGCCGAGCGCCACGCCGGCACGCTGCGTAATTCCGACGATCGAACTTTCAGCAAAGCCGCGATCGCCGAACTCGGCACGCGCGGCGTCGAGTATCTTGCGGAGCGTGCGTTCGCCGCGCGCAGTGCGAGGCGCCTTGCCGTCGCTTGCCGCACTCGCTTGCGCACCGTCGTGCACCTTTGCCCCCATGGTCTCCCCCTACCGGCGATGCGACCAAAGTCGCAAGTTGAAAGCCGGTTCAACTTTCAGTATGTCCCTTTGTGACTTCGGGCGCAACGGCGGCCGTAAGGGGGAGAAAAATACACATGCGCGTCACTCATTCGCGCGCCGCTCTATTCGGCACGGTTGCCGCCGCGGCGCTATTCACGACACCAGCTGAAGCTGCTCAGGCGGGCGCCACGACAAGCCCGACGGTGCCAGCCAATGCGCAAACACAGGATTCGTCAGCCGCGGCGAGCGACCAGGACATCGTGGTCACCGCGCGGCGGCGCAACGAACTGTTGCTGAACGTCCCTGTGGCCGTGACCGCATATTCCGGCGAGCAGCTCGACCGTCGCGGCGCGCTGGACATTACGGATGTGGCGAAGACGACCCCGGACGTAACGCTGAAGGCCTCCCGCGGCACGAACACGACGCTCACCGCTTTCATCCGCGGCGTCGGCCAGCAGGACCCTGTCGCCGGCTTCGAACAGGGCGTCGGCATCTATCTCGACGACGTGTACCTCAACCGTCCGCAGGCGGCAGTGCTCGACATCTACGACGTCGAACGCATCGAAATTCTGCGCGGCCCGCAAGGCACTCTTTACGGACGCAACACCATCGGCGGTGCGATCAAATATGTGACACGCCGCATCCCGACCGACGGGCCGCATATCAGCCTGCGCACCAATGTCGGTACACACGGCCAGTTCGATGCCATCGGCAGCGCCTCGGCGCCCCTCACCGATACCCTGCGCATAGGGGTTGCGGCGGCACGGCTAAGCAACACCGGATTCGGCAAGAACCTTACCACTGGCCAGCGCAACTATAACAAGGACATCTGGGCGGCTCGAGGAACGCTGGAGTTCCAGCCGTCGGAAGGATCGTTCATTCGCCTGTCCGGCGACTACACCTGGGACGACAGCAACACCCGCGGCGGCCATCGCCTAATCCCGAACCTGTGCGGTCCGAATCAGGTGTCGAGCCCCGCATTCGACTGCACCGCGCCAGTTCCGAGCAGCGGCAACGTCTTCGACAGTGCGGGTGGCCTGCTGGATCCCAAGCAGCGCGTCCGCTCTGGCGGGGCGACGCTGTTTGGCGAGTTCTCACTGAACGATTGGCTGAAGTTCCGCACCATCAGTTCGGTCCGCAAGGACACCAGCCACACCCCGATTGATTTCGATGCTACGCAGTTCGTGGACCTCGACGTTCCGGCCATCTACAAGAATCATCAGGTCAGCCAGGAGCTTCAGCTCGTCGCCGACAAGGGCCCGCTTCAGGGCGTGTTCGGCGTATATTATCTGAACGCCAGCGCGTCCGACGAGTTCGACGTGCGGCTCTACACCACCCGACCGACACCCGTGACACTGCCGACAGGAGCGGTCCTTGGGGCCCTTCCGGGCCTGACCGCCGCGACTGCTGGCGAGGTCAAAACCAAAACTTGGGCGATATTTGGCGATCTGACTTATGATTTTACGGAGCAGTGGAGCGCATCGATCGGAGGCCGTTGGACGACTGACAACCGCCATGCGCATGTGCTCAGGCAGACCTACATCCTTGGCGGCCAGCCAGCGCTAGGCGGATCGGATGGTTTCGGCGTGGGCATACCAATTGCGACAACGTCGAATTTCACCGGAGAGCGCACGGACGATGCGTTCACACCGCGCGCCTCAATTAATTTCAAGCCAACGCCGAACCACAACATCTACCTGAGCTATTCGCGCGGATTCAAAGGCGGCGGTTTCGATCCCCGCGGTCAGTCGACCCAGGCTCCTAGCCAGTCGCCCGAGGACGTTTTCAATTTCATGACGTTCAAGCCAGAGACGGTCGACAGCTTTGAACTCGGCTGGAAAGCCGCCCTGTTCAACAAGCGCCTTCAGTTCGCCTCCGCGATCTTCGACGCAGAATATAAGGACGTCCAGGTACCGGGCTCCGCCGGCTGCTTCGTGGGCGGCGTGCAGACCTTCTGCGGCATTACGACCAACGCCGGCAAGGCGCGCTTCCGCGGCGTCGAACTCGAGACGAACTTCCGCGCGGCAGAGAATCTTGCGACGTCCGGCGACCGCTTCAATGTGTCGGGGTCGCTCGGCTACCTCGATGCGAAGTACCTGCAGTTCGAAACGCTGATCGCGGGAAAGACGGTCGACGTAGCGAACGATCGCGAAATCCAGAACACGCCGAAGTGGACGCTGAGCGGCACGCTCGATTACGACACGCCCCTCGCGAGCGGTCGTCTCGATTTCAACACGACCCTGTCCTACCGCAGCAGCAGCCAGCAGTTCGAGCTCCGCAGCCCGGGCCTCGATCAGCCAGGGTTCGCATTGTGGGACGCGAACTTCGTTTGGCGTTCGACGGGCAACCGTTACGAGTTCGGCCTCCATGCGAAGAACATCACGAACAAGAAGTACATCATCGGCGGCTACAACTTCCTCGCTCAGAACCCGATCACCGGCGATTTCCTTCTGAACGGAGCCGGGCAGCCAATCCCGACGCTGGGACGGACGGGCGTCCTCACCGCATATTATGGCAACCCGCGGCAGGTATTCCTGTCGGCCGCGCTGAACTTCTAAGTCTTTGAAGCGACGGGCACACAGGGGGCGGTTCCGAGAGGAGCCGCCCCTTTCAATTTTCATGTTCGGCGCTCTTGCAGACGTTCGAAATAGGCCTATATCGGGCAAATCCAACAAATAGACGGCCTCGCCGCACGGCTTCGTGCGCCCGGGGCTTTTCCCGTCCTCTCCGGGACAGGGTCCGAACGGCGCACGGACCGAACGCATTGGAGAGGGTAGCGGGGCAGCGCTCCACGAAACCTCCCGGGTCCAAGCCGGGAAACCTAGCGGGGGCGCCTCTGTGCGTCTTCGCATAGCGCAGGGAAGCAAATGGCCACCAAAGCGATCGACGCACCCCGTAACACCTCCAGCGGGGCAAGGACGAAGCAGCGGCGCATCCGCAAGATCTTCGGCAACATCCACGAAATTTCCGAGATGCCGAACCTCATCGAGGTTCAGCGCGAGAGCTATGAGCAGTTTCTCCGCTCGAACCCGGCTGTCGGCTACATCTCGGGCCTGGAGAAGACGCTGCGTTCCGTCTTCCCGATCATGGACTTCGCCGGCACCGCGCACCTCGACTTCGACCATTATGAGCTCGAACCGCCGAAGTACGACACCGACGAGTGCCGCCAGCGCGGCCTGACTTACGCGGCCCCGATGCGGGTGACCCTGCGCCTGACAACCTTCGAAATCGATCCCGAGACCGAGGCCAAGTCGGTCATCGATATTAAGGAGCAGGACGTTTACATGGGCGACATGCCGCTCATGACGATGAACGGCACCTTCATCATCAATGGCACCGAGCGCGTCATCGTGTCGCAGATGCACCGTTCGCCGGGCGTGCTGTTCGACCACGACCGCGGCAAGACGCATGCCAGCGGCAAGTATCTCTTCGCCGCGCGCGTCATCCCTTACCGCGGCAGCTGGCTCGACTTCGAGTTCGACGCAAAGGACATCGTCAACGTCCGTATCGACCGCAAGCGCAAGCTTCCGGTGACGGCGCTCCTCCATGCCCTCGGCATGTCGAGCGAGGAAATCCTCAACACCTTCTACAACCGCGTCAGCTACGTGCGCGGCAAGAACGGCTGGCAGATCCCTTATTCCGCCGAAGCATGGCGTGGGCAGAAGCCGAACCACGACGTGGTCGATGCCGACAGCGGCGAGGTCATCTTCAAGGCGAACGAGAAGATTACGCCGCGCCGCGCCAACCAGGCGGCCAAGGACGGCGTCAAGAACGTCTTGATCCCGACTGAGGAAATCTTCGGGCGCTACTCGGCCTACGACCTGATTAACGAGAAGACCGGCGAGATCTACATCGAGGCCGGCGACGAAGTGACGCCGGAGAACATGGCGAAGCTCGACGAAGCGGGCGTGAAGACGCTCGAGTTGCTCGACATCGACTACATCAACACCGGCCCGTGGATGCGCAACACGCTGAAGGCGGACAAGAGCGAGGACGGCGACAGCGCCCTGTCCGACATCTACCGCGTCATGCGCCCCGGCGAGCCGCCGACGCGGGAGACTGCGGACGCGCTGTTCTATGGTCTGTTCTTCGACCCCGAGCGCTATGACCTCTCGGCAGTCGGCCGCGTGAAGCTCAACATGCGCCTTGGCCTCGACGCCGAGGACACCGTCACGACGCTGCGCAAGGAAGACATCCTCGCCGTCGTGCAGGAGCTGGTGAATCTCAAGGACGGCAAGGGCGATATCGACGATATCGACAACCTCGCCAACCGTCGCGTCCGCTCGGTCGGCGAGCTACTCGAGAACCAGTATCGCGTCGGTCTGCTCCGCATGGAGCGCGCCGTGAAGGAGCGCATGAGCAGCGTCGACGTGTCGACGGTGATGCCGAACGACCTCATCAACGCGAAGCCGGCGGTTGCCGCAGTTCGCGAGTTCTTCGGCTCGTCACAGCTGTCGCAGTTCATGGACCAGACGAATCCGCTCTCGGAAGTCACCCACAAGCGCCGTGTTTCGGCGCTCGGGCCCGGTGGTCTTACCCGTGAGCGCGCGGGCTTCGAGGTCCGCGACGTTCACCCGACGCACTATGGCCGTATCTGCCCGATCGAGACTCCTGAAGGACCGAACATCGGCCTCATCAACTCGCTCGCGAGCTTCAGCCGCGTAAACAAGTACGGTTTCATCGAGACGCCGTACCGCAAGGTCGTCGACCACAAGGTCACGAACGAGGTTGTCTACCTCTCCGCGATGGAAGAGGCGAAGCACACGATCGCGCAGGCGAATGCCGAGATCAACGCCGACGGCACCTTCGCCGAGGATATCATCTCGTCCCGCCGCAACGGCGAGTTCCTGATCGCTCCGCGCGACCAGATCACGCTGATGGACGTGTCGCCAAAGCAGCTCGTCTCCGTAGCTGCTTCGCTCATCCCGTTCCTCGAGAACGACGACGCGAACCGCGCGCTGATGGGATCGAACATGCAGCGTCAGGCGGTTCCGCTCCTGCAGGCCGAGGCGCCGCTTGTCGGCACCGGCATGGAAGAGACGGTTGCGCGTGACTCCGGTGCGGCCATTGCGGCTCGCCGCTCGGGCATCGTCGACCAGGTCGACGCGGCGCGCATCGTCGTTCGCGCGACGGGCGATCTGCGGCCGGGCGAATCCGGCGTCGACATCTACACGCTGATGAAGTTCCAGCGCTCAAACCAGAACACCTGCATCAACCAGCGCCCGCTGGTGAAGGTTGGTGACACGGTCGGAGCCGGAGAAATCATCGCCGACGGTCCGTCGACCCAGTATGGTGAGCTCGCGCTCGGCCGGAATGTGCTCGTCGCGTTCATGCCGTGGAACGGGTACAATTATGAGGACTCGATCCTGATCTCCGAACGGATCGTGAAGGACGACGTCTTCACCTCGATCCACATCGAAGAGTTCGAGGTTATGGCCCGCGACACCAAGCTCGGGCCGGAGGACATCACCCGCGATATTCCGAACGTCGGCGAGGAAGCGCTCCGCAACCTCGACGAGGCGGGCATCGTCTACATCGGCGCCGAAGTCGAACCGGGCGACATCCTGGTCGGCAAGATCACGCCGAAGGGCGAGAGCCCGATGACGCCGGAAGAGAAGCTCCTCCGCGCCATCTTCGGTGAGAAAGCTTCGGACGTTCGTGACACATCGCTCCGGCTTCCGCCGGGCGTCAGCGGCACGGTCGTCGAAGTGCGCGTCTTCAACCGCCACGGCATCGACATCGATGATCGTACGCGGGCGATTCAGACGGAAGAAAAGGAGCGGCTGAAGAAGGACGCCGACGACGAGCGCGGCATCCTCAACCGCGCCACGTTCTCACGTCTTCGCGAGATGCTGCTCGGACAGGTCGCGACGGCGGCTCCGAAGACCATCAAGAAGGGCTCGACGCTGGACGAGGCGACGCTAGAAACCGCCGATCGCCACGACTGGTGGAAGATCGCCGTCAAGGACGACAAGCGTCAGGCGGACATCGAGGCGCTGAAGGCGCAGTACGACGAGGCGGCCGGAGTCATCCAACGCCGCTTCGAAGACCGCGTGGAGAAGCTGGAGCGTGGCGACGAGCTGCCGCCGGGCGTGCTCAAGATGGTCAAGGTCTTCGTTGCCGTGAAGCGCAAGCTTCAGCCGGGCGACAAGATGGCCGGCCGTCACGGCAACAAGGGCGTCATCAGCCGGATTCTGCCGGTCGAGGACATGCCGTTCCTCGAAGACGGAACGCATGCCGACATCGTGCTCAATCCGTTGGGTGTTCCGTCGCGAATGAACGTCGGGCAGATCTTCGAGACGCACCTTGGCTGGGCTTCGCGTGGCCTCGGTCGTCAGATCCAGGAGATGCTCGAGGACATTCACGAACGCGGCAAGGACGTTGCCGGCAAGGACGTGAAATCGATCCGCGAGAAGCTCAAGGACGTCTATGGCGGCAATTACGCCAAGGACATCGACGCTCGTGACGACGACCAGGTGATGGAGCTTGCCTCCAATCTCACGGCCGGCGTTCCAATGGGCACCCCGGTGTTCGACGGCGCCCGTGAGCCGGACGTCTCGGCGATGCTGGAGAAGGCAGGTCTGAACACGTCCGGACAGGTGACGCTGTTCGACGGTCGCACCGGCGAGCCGTTCGATCGGCAGGTGACCGTGGGCTACATCTACATGCTGAAGCTCCACCACCTCGTGGACGACAAGATCCACGCGCGGTCGATTGGTCCGTACAGCCTCGTCACCCAGCAGCCGCTGGGCGGTAAGGCGCAGTTCGGCGGACAGCGCTTCGGCGAAATGGAGGTGTGGGCGCTGCAGGCTTACGGCGCTGCCTACACGCTTCAGGAAATGCTGACGGTGAAGTCGGACGACGTGATCGGCCGCACCAAGGTCTACGAGGCGATCGTCAAGGGTGACGACACCTTCGAGGCGGGCATTCCGGAGAGCTTCAACGTGCTCGTGAAGGAAATGCGTAGCCTCGGGCTGAACGTCGAACTCGACAGTGTCGAGGATCCCGACGCGGAGCCGACCGCCCTCGCCGCCGAATAATTGAACAGGTTCCAATACCCCTCCCCATCGCGGGAGGGGTCAGGAGTATGAAATGAACGAACTGACCAATTTCGCGAACCCGGTCGCCAAGCCGGAGACCTTTGATGAGATCAAGATCGGGATCGCGTCGCCAGACAAGATCCGCAGCTGGTCCTTCGGCGAGATCAAGAAGCCGGAGACGATCAATTACCGCACATTCAAGCCCGAGCGTGACGGCCTGTTCTGCGCGCGTATCTTCGGTCCGATCAAGGACTACGAGTGTTTGTGCGGCAAGTACAAGCGCATGAAGTACAAGGGAATTGTGTGCGAAAAGTGCGGCGTCGAGGTCACCGTCTCGAAGGTCCGCCGCGAGCGTATGGGCCATATCGAGCTCGCCGCGCCGGTCGCGCACATCTGGTTCCTGAAGTCGCTTCCAAGCCGCATCGGCCTTCTGCTCGACATGCAGCTGAAGCAGCTCGAGCGGATCCTGTACTTCGAGAGCTATGTGGTGATCGAGCCGGGCCTGACCGCGCTCGAAAAGTTCCAACTTCTGACCGAGGACGAGCTTCTTTCCGCGCAGGACGAATATGGCGAGGACGCCTTTTCGGCCGGCATCGGTGCCGAGGCCGTGAAACAGATGCTCATTGACCTCGACCTCGAAGGTGAGCGCAAGGCGCTCCTCGAAGAGCTCGCCGTCACCAAGTCCGAGCTCAAGCCGAAGAAGATCATCAAGCGCCTCAAGGTCGTCGAGAGCTTCCTCGAGTCCGGCAACCGCCCCGAGTGGATGATTCTGGAAGTTATTCCGGTCATTCCGCCGGAGCTTCGCCCGCTCGTTCCGCTGGACGGCGGCCGCTTCGCTACGTCGGACCTCAACGACCTTTATCGCCGCGTCATCAACCGCAACAACCGTCTGAAGCGGCTGATGGAGCTGCGCGCGCCGGACATCATCGTCCGGAACGAAAAGCGCATGCTTCAGGAAGCGGTCGATGCTCTGTTCGACAACGGCCGCCGTGGCCGGACGATCACTGGCGCCAACAAGCGTCCGCTGAAGTCGCTGTCCGACATGCTCAAGGGCAAGCAGGGCCGATTCCGTCAGAACCTGCTCGGCAAGCGCGTCGACTATTCTGGCCGTTCCGTGATCGTGACCGGTCCGGAGCTCAAGCTGCACCAGTGCGGCCTGCCGAAGAAGATGGCGCTCGAGCTGTTCAAGCCGTTCATCTACTCGCGCCTCGACGCCAAGGGTCTCAGCATGACACTGAAGCAGGCGAAGAAGTGGGTCGAAAAGGAGCGCAAGGAAGTTTGGGACATCCTCGACGAAGTCATTCGCGAGCACCCGGTCCTTCTCAACCGCGCGCCGACGCTCCACCGTCTTGGCATCCAGGCGTTCGAGCCGGTGCTTATCGAGGGCAAGGCAATCCAGCTTCACCCGCTGGTCTGCGCCGCGTTCAACGCCGACTTCGACGGCGACCAGATGGCCGTGCACGTTCCACTGAGCCTAGAGGCCCAGCTGGAAGCGCGCGTCCTGATGATGTCCACCAACAACATCCTGTCGCCCGCCAACGGCAAGCCGATCATCGTTCCGTCACAGGACATGGTTCTCGGCCTCTACTATCTCAGCCTCGAGAAGGATGATGAGCCGGGCCAGGGCATGATGCTCAGCGACATGGCGGAGGTCCACCAGGCCCTCGCCGCCGGCGCAGTGACTCTTCACACGAAGATCATCAGCCGCGTCCCGCAGACGGACGAGCAGGGCAACACCTACATGAAGCGCTTCGAGACGACGGCGGGACGCATGCTGCTCGGCGAGACGCTCCCGAAGAGCCACAAGGTGCCCTTCGAGACCGTAAACAAGGTGCTGACCAAGAAGGAAATCGGCGACGTCATCGACATCGTCTATCGTCACACCGGCCAGAAGGAGACGGTACTGTTCGCAGACGCGATCATGCAGCTCGGCTTCCGCCACGCCTTCGCGGCCGGCATTTCGTTCGGCAAGGACGACATGGTCATCCCGCAGGCGAAGGAAGGCCTCGTCGAAGAGACTCGCGCGCTCGTGAAGGATTACGAGCAGCAGTATCAGGACGGCCTGATCACCCAGCAGGAAAAGTACAACAAGGTGATCGACGCCTGGTCGCGTTGTGGTGACCAAGTCGCCAGCGCCATGATGAAGGAGATTCAGGCGACACCGAAGCGTCCGGACGGACGTCAGGCCGACCTGAACTCGATCTACATGATGGCTCACTCCGGCGCCCGTGGTTCGCAAGCTCAGATCAAGCAGCTCGCCGGCATGCGCGGCCTCATGGCCAAGCCGTCGGGCGAGATCATCGAGACGCCGATCATCTCGAACTTCAAGGAGGGCCTGACCGTCCTTGAATACTTCAACTCGACCCACGGTGCCCGCAAGGGCCTGGCCGACACGGCCCTCAAGACGGCAAACTCGGGTTACCTGACCCGCCGTCTCGTCGACGTGTCGCAGGATGCCGTGATCATCGAGGAAGATTGCGGAACCGACCGTGCGCTTGAAATGCGCGCGATCGTCCAGGGCGGCGCGGTCATTGCGTCACTTGGCGACCGCGTACTGGGCCGCACCATGGCCGAGGATATCCTCGACCCGAAGAGCGGCGACGTGATCATCGAGGAAGGCGCGCTGCTCGACGAGGCGATGGTTGCCCGGATCGAGGAGCTCGGCCTGCAGGGCGTGAAGATCCGCAGCCCGCTGGTCTGCGCGTCGCGGCAAGGCGTCTGCGGTAAGTGCTACGGGCGTGACCTCGCCCGCGGTACGCCGGTGAACATCGGCGAGGCGGTCGGCGTTATCGCCGCCCAGTCGATCGGAGAGCCGGGCACGCAGCTGACGATGCGGACCTTCCACATCGGCGGCGCAGCGCAGCTGAACGAGCAGTCGAACCTCGAATCGCCGGTCGACGGCACGATCGAGTTCCGTGACATGCCGACGATCGTCGACCCGCGCGGCCGTCACCTGTCACTGTCGCGCTCGGGCGAGATCGCGATCCTCGACATGGATGGTCGTGAGCTTTCGACGCATCGCGTCCCGTACGGCGCTCACCTGCTGTGCGAGTCCGGGCATATCGTCAGCCGCGCCGACCGCATCGCCGAGTGGGACCCTTCGTTCAGCCCGGTGATCACCGAAAAGGCCGGTACCGTGAAGTACCAGGACTTGATCGAGAACCGGACTATGACGGAGCAGCTCGACGAGTCGACCGGCATCACGCAGCGCGTGGTCACCGACGACAACGCCAAGTCGAAGAAGGAGTCGCTGCACCCGCGCCTCACCCTAACGGGCGCCAAAGCGGAAGAAGCGGGCGTCTACCGCCTTGCTCCGGGCGCCATCGTCGCGGTCGAGGACGGACAGCAGGTCGAAGCCGGCGAAGTGCTCGCTCGTATGCCGCGGGAAGCCGCGCGTACGCGTGACATCACCGGCGGCCTGCCGCGCGTCGCAGAGCTCTTCGAGGCCCGCAAGCCGAAGGAGAATGCGATCATCGCAAAGGTCTCCGGCAAGGTGACCTTCATGCGCGACTACAAGGCCAAGCGTAAGATCGCGATCGTCCCAGACGATGGGTCGGAGCCGGTCGAGTATCTCGTGCCGAAGTCGAAGATGATTGAGGTTCAGGAAGGCGATTATGTGAAGCGCGGCGACAATCTCGTCGGCGGTTCACCCGATCCGCACGACATCCTGGAAGTCCTCGGCGTCGAGGCGCTGGCCGAATATCTCGTCAGCGAGATCCAGGAAGTCTACCGACTCCAGGGCGTGAAGATCAACGACAAGCACATCGAGGTGATCGTTCGCCAGATGCTGCAGAAGGTTGAGATCACCGACGGCGGCGACACCACGCTGCTCGCCGGCGAGCAGGTCGATCGCGAAGAGATGGACGAGACGAACAGCAGGCTGACGAAGGGCCAGAAGCCCGCGGAAGGCAAGCCGGTTCTGCTCGGCATCACCAAGGCGTCGCTCCAGACCCGCAGCTTCATCTCCGCGGCCTCGTTCCAAGAGACGACGCGCGTGCTGACCGAAGCTGCTGTTCAGGGCAAGGTCGACACGCTGGACGGCCTCAAGGAGAATGTGATCGTCGGCCGACTGATCCCAGCGGGTACGGGCGCGGGCATGAACCGCCTGCGTGTTGCGGCCTCGTCGCGTGACACGGCGCTGCGTGCGGCTCAACGCCGCATGGCCGAAGCCCTCATCGCGCCGGACTCGGCTGAGGAGCTTCGCGCTGCGGAGAACGCCCGGTCGCCGCGTGACGATGCGGGCACGGGCGACGACCCGCTCGGGGAAGTCGTTCCAAGCGGCCACGGCCTTGACGCAGACGCGGGCGACTATCTGCAGGACTAAGCCCTGCAGATAGGCCAAAGAAAAGCCCCGCCGGAGCGATCCGGCGGGGCTTATCTTTTTGGGCCGTGTGAGCCGCTACTTAGCAGCGGCCTCCGTGCATCGCATTCTCGGTGCAGGTAGCAGCCGAGTTGACGTCAGAGGCGGCG